>Ga0137796_10000237_pt1 | contig 34910 bp, 37 predicted proteins | sample OV2TP3_FD_97704 | JGI IMG/M metagenome (GOLD analysis project Ga0137796, IMG submission 97704) | reverse complement strand
AAATCCATTTTCGCCTCCTTTAATTCAAGTTCCAACGACTTTTAACGGCCAAGAAGTGCAAAATATTTCTGATCTGGAATTCGAAGCATATCAATAAAAAATAGAATTAACAGATACTTCAAGTTACTCCCCCTTTGAGGACACAATTTTCTAGGACACGTCCCTTTAAATTCAGTTTCGCTCTATGCGTCAGGATATTAGCCCAGGTTAAAAGCTCTTCGGCCCAGGCCGCATCATGATGACTATTATTTTTAAAGGCCTTAAATCTTTGTTTAAAAATCTTGTACGTTTTTTCGAATCGAGGACCGCGAGAGACATTTTCGAGTTCAATAAGATATCGCTCGGTCTCCACCATAAATTGCTCAATACGCTTCGTTTTTCCTTCTATTGCCCATCGTGCCATACGCCCTAAGTTAACTGCAATGTTAAGTGTTAAATCTTTGGCATCCATAGCAGTTTTTATCGTAGTAAATTACGCACAATTTCTTCCATTTTCTTTCGAATTTCAGGTAACAACACTTCACGGCTTGGGTTATTATCACTGGGCCGTAATTAATCATGGAATCAAAGTCAATTTCTCCCGTTTCGAGATCAAGACCTCCACCCCATAAATTTTGTTGCCTGCTTCCATCCTTCAATAGCATCTCTTCACCATCGGAATGACGCATCCCCCCAGCAGTTAAAATTTTTCTCTGTATATCAACAACAAATTTGATGTAGCCGTCGAAGTCGGACGAAACTTTTTTCAGAGTATCATCATCGGCTTTCGAGCGAATAATCAAAATCATGGCGATATTGTAACACAACTATCTATACTTGTCATACTTAAGCCCAATGTGATGCATAAACGGTTTGAAATTCCTTGGGATCAGAAAATCGTAGAACTCACTACCGCATTTATAACAAATCACGATGCTCTTCACTTTCCTATATAAAAGCCAATCCACAAGGGCAAAAAATGGCAAACTTAGGCCATAGGTTAAAGGAACCAACACAATGCCAACCGCCATAATTAAACACCCCAACGCCTGATTGAAATTCTTTTGCACATAAAATTGGCTGTTCTGGCAAACTGGACAAGTCTCAAAAATTTTTTCTAACTCTGTCGTTTGGCCCCATTTCGTATTACAAAATGGACAAATAACTTCCTGATGAGCGGTTACTACCACTGACGCATATTTCTTGCAGGAAGGACAATGACGGCTGATAGTGGACATTTTTATAATGCAATCCCAAATTTCACCAAATAATATTTATACGTTAAATCTCCGACCAAAACCGCGCTTAAAATAACATACAGAATACCGGTCGCGGACTGTGTATTTCTTACTTTAAGTGTTCCATAGACAAAGTATAGCGATACAAGTGGGAACAGAACACCGAAAAATATGGCCAGCCAAAGAAAAATGCCATCGGTTGTAAGTGTAAATTTCCACAACGGTATCATGATACCATCATAGAATTTTTTAAACGCGAATAATCCAAAAATATCAACAAGCAAACGTAGCATTAAAAAAACTCCAAACACATTCACTGCCCAACGCAGATGCTTAATCGGCAGACCGTGCACGTTCAAATACCAATGGCCTAAATTCATCGCATAGAGGGCAGAACTGAAAATCAGACCAGAGAGAATGCCGATAGGTATGGCTATCGGCTCAATGCCCCGACCGAGAATTTCTTCATACGAAAAGACGAACAACACCATTCCCCATACACACGGAACCGTCACCATAAACGGATTAGGTGTTTCTTTTTTCCAGTTGGCATACGTGATAATCAAAAGCATTGCCGCCCAAGAGAACACCATTCCTATAACGATGTCTGCATAGTTGGAGATAAGCACCATCACAGCCACAATCCCGGCTACAAAACATGGTAGGCCAATATGAAAACGGTGGAAATTCTGTTTCAAGGGTTCTTTAAAACTTATCCAGAAACACAAAGGGTAGGTTACGGCAAAAATGATGGCCGTTAGTAAAGAAATTTTGCTAATCATTTTATTTTAAGGCGCCGTTGGAGTCTGTGGTGTAGGCGATGTTGCAGGCGTAGTTGTTGTTTCTAACGCTGATTCGGAAGTTTTCTCGGTCGTCATCGGTGCCACCGGTGCCTTTGCCGGTGCATCAGTTTTGGGAGTTTTCATTTCGATATTAACCTGTACAGAATTGTCATCGGCTAAGGTCAAAAGAAAATTGCGTAAAACCTCAATTTGTTTATTCTCATCGCCGTTTAAAATGTCTTCTGGTCCAGAACCATCAAACGCCTGTGGATCGTAAAAATTCGGCATCTTTGTCCCCGGTAGCAAGCTTTGGGGATCTTTAATCCACCCCGAAATCCATTGAGGCTTTAAACGCTTCTTGGCTAACGCAAAATTCGGTGCCCAGCTATCTGGAGAACCACTGGGCATTTTATCGCCCACAATATGACATTTCGCGCAACCAAAATAATCATCAGAAAAAAGCTTTTTGCCAATTTCATACTCTTCCGGCGTTAAGGATGTATCCATCATTTCGGTAAACGGAAATTCTTGCTTGTCTAAGGCACTAAAATATTTGACTAAAGCATTCAGGTGTTCTGCATTAAATTTATACGTCGGCATGCGTACTTTAAGCCACGGACGAATCGTTTCTGGCTGATGTAAAAAGTTAAAAAGCCAGTCGGCGTGAACTTTCTTGCCTTCACCAATCAGATTCGGTGGGCTAAAACCGGTGGTAATGGCTTGGGCCTCGCTTTCGTCTCGATTATCAAATGTTATCAGCCATTGCGTCACCATTGGTTGAATGGCTCCCCCTTCGCCCTCCATGATATGACACGCTTGGCAGTTGAATTCTCGAACGAGCTTTTGACCTTCTTCTATATATAGGTTTTCTGCGGTGCGTGGCTTGGACTTAGAAGGGGCAGGTCGTTCTTTCACAAACCCCAAAATCGCTGTGGTAATGGCTTCTACTTCCTCATCGGTAAAGTTATAGTTAGGCATGCGTAGTTTTTCATCCGGCGCTTTGATTTTATCTTTGTCAAAGATACGGGGATCTTTGAGCTTTTGCTTAAACCATGCCTCTTTGGTGTGCGGAATATCAATAAATCCAAAATCTAAGCGATCAACAGCCTTACTTCCCTCTTCGGTGAGTTCAGTTCCTATCGGTTTAAAATCTTCGAAACCAACAATGTTATGGCAGGAAAAACAACCATAATGCCCAATCAATTTCTCACCGACATACAACAATTTATCATCCAAACTCATTTGGGCCATTTGAGCGTGCGTTTGAACCATGGTATTCGCTTTAACCATAAAATCTCGTACAATGTTGTTGATAATTTCTTCATTGACGGCTGGAATGGGTTCCTGAATAAATTCATTGTTCTTATCTTCACTTAAAAAAGCCACCACATCCGCCGCTTCTTGATCTGTCAGACGCAGATTCGGCATACGCGTCTGGGGATGATAGCGATTAGGGTCTTTCAACCAGTTATACAACCAGGCTGGGGTTGCTTTTGTCCCTAAACCCGTAAGATTGGGACCATGTTCCCGGCGAAGAGACTGGCGGGTACGCACCGAGGCCATTGGTTCATGTTGGATATTATGGCAACCCATGCAGCCAATGGAATGAACGATCTCTTCGCCGCGTTTGGTATCACCGCGCTGCGGGATACTCTCCATCTGGAATGCTTGGCTTTTCGCAAACAGATAATGAACCATGGCATGAATTTCTTGCTCCGAGCGTTTTCGGAAAACCGGACCATCATTATTCGATTGACCATAAAATGAGGGCATCCAGGTATTGTGACGAAATGATTTTGGAGCCATGATCCACCGATAAGCCCAATCCTTAGAAATCTTAGAGGCTAAATGTGTCAAATCCGGGCCGGGCTTAGGCCAATCTTTGTATTTCTCAATGTTATGGCAGGTGTAACACCCCGCCTTTTCAACCAAATGCAAACCTAAATTCAACTTTTCGGCACCCTTTATGACGGTTTCACCAGAATGGCATTTAAAACAGCCCGCTTCAACATACGTCATCGGGTACATCGGCGTTTCCCAATGATGAAATTTATGCCAATGATACTTTTCTTCCCATTCTTTCTCTTGCTCGAGTGTGGACGGTGTATGGACGGCACTCACAAAATCTGTACCTCGACCACGCCCACCGTGGCAAACCGTGCAGCCAAATTCTTCCATGGGATGCGGTGAATTAGTGCCTAAATATAGTTCTAAATTGGGGTGCGTACGAAAAGGTTGTGCCGCATTTTTGTAATCGGGATTGGCGATTCCTGCGTGACAAGTAATACATCGATCAGCCTTAGGAACTTCCATAAAATTAACACTGTCCGTAATATCCTTTAGAACAATCTGCTCAATTTTATATTTAGGATTCGCAAAATCAATGACCGGTAAATCACGAATAAGGTTCGCCACATAGGTGGGAAAATTCATTTGGTCAGGATCAATTTTACGTAGTTTACGATGAGAGACAGTGACCTGTCTGACTAAATCAATTTCTTGGCGTTTAAGATCTTTGAGTTTTTGATCACACTGGCTTAAACTATAACTTTCCCTGTTGAGCTTAGCATCGGATTCTTCGACCTGTAGCTTAAGAGTTGTGACCGTTTGTTGAATGGTTTCAAATTCGCCTTTGGCTTTGTCAGCATCGTGGTTTTTGTCAATGGCCTCTTCATAACGAAAACGGGCCGCATCCCGCTCGGCACTACGTATTTTCAAATTGTGTTTCAGCAAATCGTTTTCGGCTTGCAACCGCGCCAGACGGATCTTTACGTCTTCCTGTTGAGAACATTTTTCTTCAACTTCCCTTTTTGTTTGCTCAATGGCGGTGGTCAAGGCCTGATATTCGTCTGATTTTTTTAATTTATTCTCTTCGGTATCAAGTTTAACGCGAGCCTTTTCTATTTCTAAATCCCTGAATTCTTTCTGATACCCCTTCCATTCACGTGAATAATCATCCATAAACATCCAAATAATGGATAACAATAAGAGAATCGTGGTAATGGCAAACCACGCATTTAATTTATTGATATTGTAATGGCGTTCTTGGGGCTCAGGCATGCTTCAGCTTTTAGCTGACAGCCATCAGCTGCAAGAAGCTGATAGCTGAAAGTCTGTAGTTTAGATATTGAAAAAAAACTCTGGAATGGCGATAATGTATTTGATATTAAAAGCCCATCGCAAAAACATTTTTATCGGTAATCCTATCGACATAAGCAACAAAACCGAAAAAATGCTGTAGCGTAGTGCACCTAATTCTTTATAAATATTTTTAAACGCTGTCTTGGCTAAGATTAAAGGCATTACGCCAAAATATACAATTAAAACCAAAAACCCCCATATTTCTCGCAGCAAAATATTACTGGGTAAACTTCTCTTAAACCAAATCATATAAATCATCTCTGATAAATTTACATTTGTAAGAGCTTCTAGTTTATGGATATCCCAATATTCAAAAGGCCCAAAGAAATTCCAATTCGGTCCACGCAAAAATGTCCCTACAATAATTAAAAATACCCACAAAACTAACCAGAAAAACAAAAAAATCGAGACTGCCATTTTTCGTTCACGAAATGAAAAATAGCCAGCCCCTTTGGGATTATTATCAATAAAGGGAATAGTCATCATCCCTAAAATAATAACGGTTGGGAACACAACACCCGCCAGCCACGGATCAAAATAAACGAGCATTTCTTGCAATCCAAGAAAATACCAAGGAGCCTTGGAAGGGTTGGGGGAAACGGTGGGGTTGGCGGGTTCTTCTAACGGGGCTGGCAAGACAATCGACCAAACAATCAAGAGCGCTGAACACAAAATAAGTGCAATGAATTCAATGTAAAGCAAATCCGGCCAAACTAAAACCTTTTCTTGAGAATCATCGGCTTCTTTGGGTTTCTTTCCTTCCAAAATACGCGCATCGTTATCCATGGCTTGTTTTAAACTAAACCACAAAAAGAAAACAGTAAGAAAAATCAAGCCGACAATAGGCACGTTATCGGGTTTTGTAACTATTTTTTGAAAGTTTTCATCGGACAGACCAAACAGAAAAAATACAATGAGGATAGTAAAAATAACAACGCCCCCCTTTTTTGTCCAAAGGCGGTTTAATCGTAACTTTTCATTGATTTTGAGAAGACCATCCGTGGGAGGAAAAAGAAAAAAGAAAATGAGAATAATAAATGGAAATATTATCTTCGGATCAGCTAGAACGTTGATGAGATGTTTGAGTACGTCCATCGTTTAAAATCTCAAATTCCAAACACCAAATCCCGATTTCTTTTGGAATTTGGTTATTGGTGCTTGACATTTATATCGGTCCCGAAATTCCTCCGTCTTTTCGCACACGCCAGAAATGCACAATCATAAAAATCATAATAATAAAGGGAAGACCAATGCAGTGAAGTACATAAAATCGCAATAACGTGGCCTCCCCAACAAATCGTCCCCCTAAAAGCGCAAAACGGGCATCACTGGACCCATGAATAAAATTGACATCCCCTAAACTTAGAAGGGCTGAACCCGGTCCCGATGTTCCCAAAAATGGTGTCGCGCCAGCCATATTGGATCCAACCGTAATCGCCCAAATCGCCAATTGATCCCAGGGTAGAAGATAGCCCGTAAAACTTAATAACATTGTTAAAACCAACAAAATGACACCCACCATCCAATTAAACTCACGGGGGGGTTTATAGGAGCCTGTCATAAAAACTCTAAACATATGAAGCCAGACGGTAATCACCATAAGGTGGGCACCCCAACGATGAATCTCACGCATAATCCCAAGAGGAACTTGCTCGCGTAAATCAATAATATCGCCGTAGGCATACTCAACCGTTGGTCGATAATAAAACATAAGAAGAATGCCGGTCACCGTTAAAACGAGAAAGACAAAAAATGATAACCCCCCCATACACCAGGTGTATTTGACTTTCACCGCGTGTTTGGGAAGACGAACCGGGTGTAAATGCAAAAAGACGCTATTGAGGACAATCATCATCCGCTGTCGTCGCGAACGAGGAACACCAGTACGAAAAATTGCCCGACCTAAGGCAGTTTCAAAAAATTTTTCGAGTAATTTTTTTTGTTTTTTTGATTCCTCAGACATTTAATAACTCCTATTGCAAGCAGCTGTCAACCACCAGCCATCCGCAAAAAGCTGAGAGCTGATAGCTTACACTACAAGGTACGACTCCGGGTCATTCCACTCACCCTTCTCTTGTTGAAACTTCTTCGTTTTATCAACCAAGATTTCACCCTCATCCGTTAAAGCAATCTTAAAACGTTCTAACGGACGCGGAGCCGGCCCTTCAAAATTAATGCCTGTCTTATAAAATCCACTGCCATGACAGGGACATTTAAATTTATTTTCCCCTGCCAGCCAATTGGGTGTACATCCTAAATGTGTGCATACCGTTGATATAACGTAAATCTTTTCCATATCGCGTACAATCCAAACTGCATATTTACTCTTCCAACGCTCCGAAACTTCGCCAATGGGGTATTCATCCGGAAAGCCGGCACGAAAACTTTGTTTTGGTTCAAACAAAACATTGGGAAAGAAAAATCGCAACATCATTGCCCCATATCCACCCAAAACCGCAATAAAGGCAGCCCATCCTAGGGTTAACCATTTAATAAATGTCCGACGGTCCATTGTTCCCTCTGCCGTTGGAATCGTGGTTGGTGGTGAACCGACACCACCACGTGTAATCGGTTGTTTGACGATTTCCTGTGATGCGTTTATAGCCTCAGGGGTTACGGCAGGCTTGGACGGTTCCGGTGAGGGCACAGCCGGCTGGGTCACAGAAGGTGTTGGTTGTGCAACATTTTCATTCGGTGCGGGTTGTTCGGTACTCATAATAATTTACTTGCTGTGGCGATTATCCATATACTTCATTGCCGTGGAACGAATCTTCATGTTGACATCATCTTGCGCTAATTTTTCAATCGCCAGATCGATCTCAGAATCATGCAAAAACGCAGCCGCTTCAAGCGTCGACAGTAGTATATGATTTTGCTCTTGTTGATCAACTTCGCTAAAGGATTGTAAATACTTGCGATTGAGCAAGTTGATGATAATTTTCTTACCCGAATCATCACCCATTTGCGCCAGCGATAAAGCTGAACCCCATTGTACATTGAGTTCTGGATCGTTTAAAGCTTTTTTTAAAATTTCTTTCGAAGACGGTTCGCCAATAACCCCTAAGGCGACAACCGCAACGGAGCGGATGCGCGCATTTTGATGCGTGACAAAATTTTTGAGAATAGGGACGGCCCGATTGTCCTTTAACATGCCCAATGCATAGATAATCGCTGGGATATTTTCTTCCTTTTCAATGCTTACGGCCTCCAGTAATGGTTGGACAAACTCATTTTTTCCTGTCCGTCCCATGGCTAAGGCTAAATATTGTCGTACGCGATTGTCATCGTGTTGTGCATGTTTAAAGGCATTAATCAATTCCGCTATAAAGCGTCCTTCTTTGGGAATCAAATCAGGATTGGCCAACATTTTCGATAGTTCGAAGGCAGCTTGCCAGCGTTTGCTGGCTCCACCGATTTTAACATCCTCCAAAAAATCATAAACAGTCTGTTGTTCTCTTGTTAAAAGAGTAATGGCCGTGAATAGTAAAAGCCCAAAAACCGCAATGAGAAACGGAATGACAAAAAACGAATGGACAATAACCGCAAAAAAAGATTTTTCTTCTTGAGGCTGTTCCGACTTTCCTTCTTCTCTATTTTTAAATGTTTGATTCACAACTGACTTAAATAACCTGATTTAAATTAATTCGTAGAATGTTGGTGAGGAACTGCTTGATCAACCAAAACGATGACATTATGCTGGCCATCTACTTCCAAAACACCGGAATTCACAAGAAAGGAATCCTCCTTGTTGGGTCGTTGGACACGTAAAATCCCTTTTGTCAACTCTGTAACCATCGGTGCATGATGGGCATAGACGCCAAAAGACCCTAGAGCCCCCGGTGCGGTCAACGACTCAACCTGTTCGCTAAAAATCCGTCCTCCTGGGGTCATAATCGAAAGCTTATAAGTTGGCGTAGCCATACGTTAAAGTTTTTTTGCTTTTTCTAAAACTTCTTCGATGCTTCCTACCATATAAAACGCCTGTTCAGGAACGGCATCGTGTTTTCCTTCTAAAATTTCTCGGAAAGAGCGAATAGTGTCAGACAGTTGGACATAGCGCCCATGTGTCCCGATAAATTGCTCCGCCACATGAAAAGGTTGTGATAAAAACTTTTGAATTTTACGCGCACGGTCAACAGTACGACGATCCTCTTCCGAGAGTTCATCCATCCCTAAGATCGCAATGATGTCTTGCAATTCTTTGTATTTCTGTAAAGTTTCCTGAACGCCGCGGGCCACGCGGTAATGTTCTTTGCCAACGATTTCTGGGGCCAACATGGTTGAGGTTGATGTTAAAGGGTCAACGGCTGGATAAATCCCTAATTCGACAATGGAACGTGACAACTCCGTTGTTGCATCCAAATGGGAAAAGGTTGTGGCTGGCGCAGGGTCTGTATAATCATCGGCAGGAACATAAATCGCTTGGATGGATGTGATTGAACCGGTCTTGGTCGAAGTAATACGCTCCTGTAATTCTCCCATGTCCGTCCCCAATGTCGGTTGATAACCAACGGCTGAAGGGATGCGGCCAAGCAGTGTCGACACCTCGGAACCAGCTTGTGTGAATCGAAAAATATTATCGATGAATAGTAAAACATCTTGATGTAACTCATCACGAAAATACTCGGCCACGGTCAATGCCGAAAGACCGACACGCGCCCGGGCACCAGGCGGTTCGTTCATCTGTCCATAAATGAGCGCGGTTTTGTCAAGAACGCCAGCCTCCTGCATCTCACGATACAGGGCTGTGCCTTCGCGTGTACGTTCCCCAACGCCGGCAAAAACCGAATATCCGCCATGTTCTTTAGCAATATTGTGAATGAGTTCTTGAATAATAACTGTCTTCCCAACACCCGCTCCACCAAATAGCCCAATCTTCCCGCCTTTACGGTAGGGGGTTAAAAGGTCTATCACCTTAATTCCCGTAACTAAAATCGCTGAAGAGGTGTTTTGTTCAGCAAAAACAGGAGCTGGTCGATGAATGGGTAAACGTTTTTTTGTTTCAATGGAACCTGCCTCATCAATCGGTTCACCTAATAAGTTTAGGACGCGGCCTAAGGTCTCCTCCCCCACAGGCATGGTCATTACTTCCTGCGTGTTCAAAACCTCAGCCCCCCTAACCAATCCATCAGTGGAGTCCATGGCAATGGTACGGACGACATTGTCACCTAAATGTTGGGCGACTTCTAAGGTTAAATTCCATTCCTGATTATTAATTGAAGGATTGTTCGTTTTGAGGGCTGTAAAAATCTGGGGAAGGACTCCATCAGGAAAAGACACATCCACTACAGCGCCTAAAACTTGGGTAATTTTGCCTGTTATTTTCTTTTCCTCTTTACTCATGATTTATTTTAAAGCCTCGGCTCCAGAAACAATTTCAATAAGTTCCTTGGTAATCGCTGCTTGACGCGCCCGATTGCGCAAGAGTGTATACAAATCAATTAAATCGGCCGTGTTTTGTGAAGCCTTGTCCATGGCCGTCATACGAGCCCCGTGCTCCCCGACCGAATTTTCTAAAAGGGCATAATAAATACGAAAATAAAAATAGCGTGGAATAAGAAATTTCAGCAGCTCATCTTTTTCTGGCTCGAAAATGTAATCCGATGATAAAGGCTTCTCTCCCTTCAACAAGTTAATTGACTCGATAGGTAAAAGTTCTTCTATCATGGGAGTTTGTGACAAGGGACTGTTATAATGGTTATAGGCCAGATAAATTTCATCGCAGTCATGGTTCAGAAATGCATTGCTTAAATCTTCAGCGATTTTGCTGGCGTTCAAAAAGTCCGGTTTGGCTGTCACATTTTCGTAGTGACGACGAACATGCCCCCGATTCTTAAAAAACATAAAGCCGCGTTTACCACAAAAGCTTAAATCTATTTTTTGATATTTGCTTTTATTCGCTTTCATCCAAAAGAGGACTTGTTTATTTAAATTGTTATTAAACCCACCGCATAATCCCCTATCCGACTCAATCAAAACCACTAAAACATTTTTAACTTCTGATCTCGGTGAAAAAAGCGGATGCGAAGCGGATTCAACCGAAGCCGCCAAACGCGCGATCAACTGTGTTAATTCATGTGCATACAATTTGGCATTCGCTTGGGCATGTTGAACTTGTCGCAATTTGCTGGCTGAAACTAATTTCATGGTCCGTGTCATTTTTTCGGTATTTTTTAGACTATTCAACTTTGTTTTATATTCTTTAAGACTCGGCATAGATGCTTTTGATTAGGTAACTTTAAAAACTCGCTTAAAGTCGGTTAATAATTTATCCAATTCTTCTTTCACTTTATCGGTTAACACTTTTTCTTTATTAAACAAATGAACAAAATCCGCATAAAGAGAATCAAGCGCCTGATGAAGTTGGATCTCAAACTCTTTGATTTTATTGACCGGCACATCATCCAAATAGCCGTTAACGCCAACGTAAATCAAAACCACTTGTTTAGCAACCGGTAAGGGCTCATGAATGCCTTGTTTGATGACCTCCATCAACCGCTTGCCTCTTTCCAATTGTTTTCGTGTGGCGACATCCAAGTCGCTGGCAAACTGTGCAAAGGCTGCTAACTCCCGATATTGGGCCAAGTCCAAACGCAGGGTCCCTGCGGTTTGTTTCATGGCTTTAATTTGGGCGTCCCCCCCTACCCGTGACACGGATATGCCTGGGTTAATCGCAGGGCGCTGTCCCGCATTAAACAAATCCGTTTCCAGAAAAATTTGACCATCGGTAATGGAAATGACATTTGTTGGGATATACGCCGCGATGTCGCCTGCTTGCGTTTCAACAATCGGCAACGCTGTTAAACTCCCTCCTCCATTTTTATCATTCATTTTGGCCGCCCGTTCCAACAGCCGACTGTGTAAATAAAAAATATCGCCTGGGAACGCTTCCCGTCCCGGTGGCCGACGCAACAGTAACGATAATTGACGGTATGCCTGCGCTTGCTTGGTTAAATCATCATAAATAATTAAGGCATGTCGACCGCTATCACGATAATATTCTGCCATGGCACACCCCGAATACGGTGCAATAAATTGCATGGGAGCCGGATCAGAGGCGGTCGCAGCGATAATCGTGGTATAGTCCATCGCGCCATATTTTTTCAATATTTCATATACTTGGGCGACCGTTGAACGTTTCTGACCTATCGCCACATAAAAACAATAAACACCTTCGCCGCGTTGATTGATAATCGTATCAATGGCCAAAGTGGTTTTTCCTGTCTTACGATCCCCAATAATTAACTCACGCTGTCCACGACCAATCGGCGTTAAGGCATCAATGACCTTTATGCCGGTTTGTAATGGTTCTTTAACATTTTGACGTTGAATAATGCCAGGGGCTTTGACCTCAATCTTTCTAAACTCTTTGGCATGGATTGGCGCATTACCATCAATGGCGACGCCTAACGCATCCACAATTCGTCCAATCAGGGCTTCTCCGACTGGCACCGAAGCAATCTTTTGCGTCCGCTTGGCACTGTCCCCTTCCTTAACATGCTTATCTTCCCCAAAAATCGCCACACCCACATTATCTTCTTCTAAATTCATCGCCATCCCCATGATACCACTCGAAAATTGAATAAGTTCTCCTGCCATTGCCGCCGAAAGGCCATAGACACGCGCAATGCCATCGGTCACACTCAACACAACTCCGGTCTCATAAACATGCGCTTTAGTTTCATATTCGGCAAGTTGTTTGTGTAAAATCGAGGTTATTTCCGAGTGTTTAATTTCCTTTAACATCTGTCATCCTTTTAAGCGTTTAAAACAGTTTCGTGAAACCGATTGAGTTGGGTTTTTATACTGTAATCATAAATCAAATCATCAATTTGCACTTTGAATCCACCTAATAAGCTATGGTCAGTCTCTTGCGTGACCTCAACGATTTTTTTGTAATGTCGTTCTAATTTTTCTTTCAGACTCTCAAGTTGAAAATGCGAAAGATGGACAAAACTCGTTAGTTTAACATGCAAAATCTTTTTAAAATCAAAATATAGTTTTTGGAAGAGGCTACAAAAGGACATAAGACAATTAATGCGTTTCCTCTGACAAAGTGCCGATAAAAACTTTAAGGTTAAATGATCGACATGGGATTTAAAGGCTTCTTCTAAAATCGCCTGCATTTTGTGGGAAGGAATCGTGGGATCGTTTAACGCAGAGGCGAAAACTTTTGAGTGATGAATCACACTAAGAATCAATTGGGTATCCTGATAGATTTTCTCAAGTTTGTTAGCTTCTTGGGCCATCTGAAAAAATGCCTTCGCATAGCGAGTTGCGGCTCTATGACTTCGCAGAAACATTGGGATCAAATTCCTTAATAAACCGGTCGATTAACTTATGGTGTTTTGTCTCATCCAATTCATCTTGAATAATTTTGCTAGCCAATGATACTGCCACATCCGCACTTTCTTTGCGCAAAATCATCCTGGCCTTATCCGTCATCGCCTTGATTTCTTGATTGGCGTTGCCTAACAAGATGTGGGCTTCTTCTTTGGCCTTGTGGTCAATAACCTTTGCGGCCTCAATGGCAGCCTGACGGGCGCGGTCCACAATTTCTTTCGCCTTCAAGTCGGCCTCATGAATAAGGGCCGTCTTTGTTGTTTCTATCTTTTCAAGCTCTTCCTTCGCCTTACGGGCATCCTCTAAGGCTCGACGGATTTTCTCTTCTCTTGCGTCTAAGGCGACCAGAATCGGTTTCCACGCAAATTTATAAAGAATGGCCAGTAAACAGAAAAATGTCACCCATGTCAGAATCACCATGGTGAGATCTGGACTTATAACATTTTGCTTAGTTGAATTATGGTCAGTTTGGGAAGAAACTTGAACGGTTTCTGCTGTATTGGAAAAATTTGACATACTGTAAATTCAAAACAGTTGATTTACGTTTTAAAAAATAATTATGATTTAATGGCTAAGAAACAAATCACTGCCGCAAATAGAGCAACCCCCTCAATAAGAGCAGCCGTGACAATCGCCAAATTGCGAATTTTGTCAAACGCCTCGGGTTGACGGGCAATCCCTTCCATAGCCGAAGCAGCTAGTCGGCCAATGCCTAAACCAGCGCCAATAGCCACCAGGCCAGCGCCAAGAGCTGCAAATGTTCCATGCAATCCTTCCATGATCGTTCCTTTCGTTAAAAGATTTTTTTAAAATGCGGGTGTATTATACTGACGATTTAAATGCTTGTAAAGCATTGACGAAAAAATTTCTCCCTTCCTTAATGTTGGGGATGCAATGTTTGGCCAATAAATAGGGCTGACAAAAGCGTAAAGATGTAAGCTTGTAAAAAACAGACAAGAATTTCTAAAAGGTAAATGAAAATCGCCAACCCCACGACCGGCAAAGCAATCCACCCTAAGAGAACAATCAACCCCAGCAGGACAAAAATCACAATATGGCCGGCCAACATATTTGCAAACAATCGGATCGTCAAGGCAAAAGCTTTAATAAATAAACCTAAAAATTCAATCGGCACCAAAATGAAAAGAATAGGCACAGGAACGCCATGCGGTATAAAGGATTTTAAAAAACCACCCAACCCATGCCGGTATATCGCCCCCAAAATCATGAAACTGAGCGTAATCGTTGCTAAAGCAGCCGTCACATTGATATTGGCGGTTGCCGTTGAAAAAATTGGGATCAATCCCATGAGATTTAATCCAAGAACGAAGAAGAAAAATGTACAAAAGAGCGGGGTCATCTTTTTGCCATCCTCTTCGCCTAAACAACCGATGGCGATCTCATCCCGAATAAAAAGGATAAAGGTTTCTAGTAAATTGGTTAGTCCTCGAGGGACAGGCTCATGAGATTTATAGGCAAAACAGAAAAGATAAATTAAAAAACTTGCACAGATCAAAACCATCACACCATGGAGACTTAAAAAGGGCGGCAGATGAATCATCGGTAGAAATGGTAACTGCCATTCTCGTGAGTTCAATACATGATGCATAATATAGTCATCGAGATTAAATTCCATCTCAAAATTATTTCTTCAAATGATTTTTGCGGGTTGGTTCTTCGGGTAGACGTAGAATTTTCCAAACCTCATAACCGCAATAAAATAATCCTAGAAAGATCCCAACCAATGTCCAAATTTGTCCTCCGCCCCATTTCTGATCGGCCCAATAACCTAAAAGTGTAAAAACAGCCACCCCCACCGCCATATTCAATCCAAGAGAAAAATAGGCGGCGAGTTTCCCAGTTATCTCTGGGGGTTTCTTACCATTAATGGGCACGGCTATCACGAACTTTTCAAATATCGCCAAACACAAAATACTAGAAATAGAATGCTTATTGTTAACAACATCCCGCTTGGCATAACCTTCTGCGTTTTTAAGAATCGCATCAGAAAGGTAACCGAGAGTACACCACCAATGATACTCAAAAATAAAAGTCCCATACGGGCATTGGAGCGCATGATCGCTAAGCCCCCAAAAACTAAAATTCCTGAGACAAGCCCCATAATGAGTGAAACCTTACTGCCAGCTTTAAAACCTAAGAAAGCCCCCAAAATCATTAAAAGCCCATACGCCGTAATAATGATTTTATCCACTTCAGCCTCCCTTAGCCTTTAACTGACGAAAATTCTTTTCTATTCGCCGTTGTTATTTTTATTTTGCGCGGCAACACACTCTCCACGGCGTCTGCTAAAGCACAAATAAATCTCGGGTGGATTTCTAAAGCGCGTGCCATACGAAAATTTTTTATCCCTAACTTCGCCGCGTAGCGTCGATATTCAATATCAATTTCACATAACGTCTCAATGTGATCACTGACGAAGGAAACCGGAACAATCAGCACTTTTGTTATACCATTCTTTGCTAAAGCTTCCAGGATGCTTTCAAGGGATGGTTTAAGCCATTGTAGAGGTCCAACCGCGCTCTGATAGCCAATGACCCAACGTTCATAACGCTTTAACTGGGTGAGAATTTTGGCGATGGTTTGGGCCACTTGAAAGGCATAGAGATCCCCTTCTGTCAAAAAATATAATGGCAAACCATGGGCGGAGAAGAGCAAATAGAATTCATCTAACGATTCCGTTGGTTTTACTTGCTCATAAATACGCTCAACAAACGCTCGAATATACTGATCGTGCAAATAATAAGACGGTGAGGAGAGGAATTGTAAGCTGGGATACTGTTCCTTTGCAGCTTGCTTGAGGTAATAAAGATTCGAGCCTGTAGTCGCCTTCGAATAATGAGGATAAAGACTTAAAGGTAACAAATATTTCTTGCCCTTTTGTCTTGCCTGCTCGATCGTCTCAGCTGGAAAAGGGGGACTGTAATTAAAGGAGAAGATGACATCGAAATGTCGACCACGTCTTTGCAGTTCCTCTTGAAGAGCAGCGACTTGTTGTTGAGTCGACTCATAAATCGGACTGCCTCCGCCAATTAATTGATAGCGTTTTTGGGCCGCCTTCCCACGAAACGTTATTAGAAGCCATGCAAAGAGTGACTGAAACAAAAATGATAATGGAAAACGAATAAGAAGTGGATCATTAAATAAACGGCGTTGGAAATCCAAAACATCGGCGTTGGTTTTAGGGCCACCCATGTTAAGGAGGGTAATTAGCACATCCCCATCCTCAATATTCTCGGGACGTGGGGGACTCACGAGGTGCTCTGGAACTTGTTGCAATTTTGCTTTTGATTTCGCGCTCATGGTACGAAGACGCCAACGACTGCCGATGATTTGCCCTACGACAACCAAAACAATGCTTAGTGGAAGAAACCAGGAACTAATTTCCAATTTAATACGAAGATATACTAAGAGAGGAATGGACGCATGAATCCAAAATAACCATATAAACGAAAATTTCGGGTAATTTTCGCGAATATATCCCAGGGGAATATTAACCAGAAAGGCAATAAGCGCTACGGCCGCATAAGGATGTTGATAAAAAAATTGTGAAATCATTCTTTATTGACGATGAGTTAAAGATTGTACAACTTTTGAGGAATAGTCAAACTGTTTATCTTGGACTTTTTTGACTTTCGTGAGGAACTCCGTTACTTTGCCATGAATCATCCGTTCAACATCCCCGATAGCCACCTGACGCTTACGCATATTCTCATCGACAATTTTATCCAAATCATCCAAGATGAATAACGATACCCCCTTCAATGTGCTGACTTGGGGATCGATATTGCGTGGCATCGAAATATCTATCAAAACAACACTCCGTCCCTGACGTAATGCCAATGCCTTTCCCACAGTGCCTTTATCAAGAATGTAGTGTGGGGCATCGGTTGAACAAATGCAAATATCCACCTCGCTTAAAATCTCCTTAACATCACAGAAGGCACAAGAAATCGCGTGGTAACGCTGGGCTAGTTTTTCGCCGGTCTCCTGTGTTCGATTCATAATATACAACTTCGCCACTGTTTTTTGTGCGATCTGCTGGACGGCCAACTCACTCATTTTCCCAGCTCCCATAATCAAAACTTTTTTATCACATAGGGAGTCTAATATCTTCTCGGCCATCACAATCGCCGCCCAACTGACGGAAGAACCACCAGCGCTTATCTCGGTTTCCGCATGCGCCTTTTTACCTGTACGGATGGCCACATTCGAAAGAATGTTAAAATATTTTCCTAACATAACTTTTTCACGAGCCCGATCGAAAGCACTTTTCACTTGGCCAAGAATTTGTCTTTCGCCAAGAATCAAAGAATCCAGGCCCGTCGTCACCTTTAATAAATGAGTTATGGCTTCTTGGCCGTCGTAATAATAGAGGTGTCGTTTATATTCCTTACTTAAAACGATATGTTTCATTTGTGCAATCATATGAAAAATGAATTCGATAGGCTCATCTTCAATGAGATGCACATAAACCTCTGTACGGTTGCACGTGGAAAGAACAAAAGCTTCACAAACTTTAGGATGATTCTTTAGTTCACTTAAAAGAAGATCCTGCTGAGTCGTGTCAAGATAAAATTTTTCACGAACTTCAATCGGAGCGGTCTTGTGATTAATACCAATGAGTTTAAGGTGCATCAGCAAATATCTTTTAAACGATTGACCTATATTCGCATGAAAACGGGGTGATGTAAACTAGTAATTAACTTTTCTTTGCCATTCCTCAAGTAAGCCAACGAAGTCTAATCTTTATAGGGATCAAATTCATTCTCACCGGCCATGGCCACGCCAATAGGTCGCAAGGTATGCAAGACCCGAATCGTGTCTTTGTGATACTCTAAAACCTCGGGAAGTCGTTTATAACAATGTGGAGATTCATCCGTCCCTGCCCCCCGTAATTCCACGCCCTGTCCTTTCACCCAATTCATCATCATCTCGCGTGTAATTTGCCCACCGGCCCGCCTACGCCCTCGACGTCGACCCGCGGCCGCCGTCCGTGAAAGCAAACGACCAGCCCCATGAATCGTCGAATAAAGAGAGGGGTTGCTTTCTTTCGATTCGACACCCTCAATAATCACCGAGATATCCCCCATACTTCCTCCCACAAAGCCCTTTTGCCCAGGAAACGCCGGTGTCGCCCCTTTTCTGACCACCCATAATTTTTCTCCATTGTGTTCTTCCAACCAAGCAAAATTGTGATGATTGTGAACTTCTTCCAGGATATTCGCCCCTAAAAGTTTTGCCACGCGTTGACAAACCCAATCCCGTCCCGCATAAGCATAACGGCCAGCCAATTTCATGGCCGTGATATATTCCTGTCCTAAATTACTTTTGATATCCAATAAAACCGGTTCTACAAACATGCCATCCCTGCCGCCTCCTGCCTGAATATAGTGTGTGGCAAGACGATGACCAAACCCACGTGAACCAAAATGCACGCCCACCCAAACACGATTCTGCTCATCTAAAAAAATATCTACATAATGATTGCCGCTACCAACCGTTCCCAATTGTTCTTCCGCTATCTTTTTTTGCTTTCGAACAAAATCAATGTCCCAAGCGGAATCATTATGAAATAAAGGGTGATCCACTCGCTCATCATTTTTCATTCCTACACCAAAGGAAAGTGTTGAATAAATATCACTCATTATGGTCTTGATTTTTGTCTTTACCTCATCGGCCGGAATATCTAATCGAACTGCTTTGTTCCCACAGGCAATGTCATAGCCAACACCCGATGGACTCACCTTATCGCGATAAGCCACCACCCCCCCAATGGGCACGGCATAACCCGGATGGTGATCTGCCATAAGCGCACATCGCTGAGCTTTTTGTGCGCAGGTTTGTATCTGTTGAATAGCACCTTCAAGGGGTTGCCCCCACACCGGAATGTTATTAATCAATTGATAAGGCATAACTTATCCTCCCGCCACTGGTGGAATAAATACTATACTATCCCCGGACCTAAACTCTTTATCCCATGCAGAAAATTCGCTATTAATCGCCACTCGTACAGAATCAAGGGGTAAATTAAAGGAATATTTATCCTTTAAATAACAGTATAAATCCCCTACGGTTTTGACTTCCGTTGTCATTGTCTCACGATTTAATCCCCGCTTTTCCCGCAGCAGCGCATAATATTGTATCTCGATTGTTTTACTCATCGTTGATTTTTACGTTTTAAAATATGTAAGGCCTTCTTATATTCTTGGGGATTATTAATATTTTCAAGCGACCTTTTATCTACTGGTCGTAACAATTTTGTATCGGAATTTATTAAAATTTTTCGTGGACACATAATGCCTTGCTTCAAAAAATTCTCAAATCGCCTTCGTCCTTTTGGTTCATAAATCGCGCACAAAGGCTCGGGAAGATGATCATGAACACTACGATACGCTGTTGCGATTCGCGTGGGATCGCGCTTTTGAAGCAAATTTGCTAAAACGCGCGTGGTTACGAATGGTAAATCGCAACCCAAGATTAGCCAAGGTACGTTCGTATATTTATGCATGGCGGAAAGGATACCAGCTAACGGACCAATATCCGCATATTTCTTTAAATCATGAATCTGCAGCAATCCTTTGTGGCCTGCGAAACCTGCTTGGCTTTTTCGGTTTGATAAATATACTTTATCACAGAATTGGGAGAGAAGTCTGTAACAATATTGCGCTTGCGGTTGGCCATGATAATTCAATTGGGATTTATCCTTATTCATCCGTTCACTCTTTCCGCCAACCAGGACCAATCCGTAAAGGAGCCCTTTTCCGTGTCGTCTTTTCATAATTTACCACCGAAATAATTTTACTTTACTCCCCATAAGGAATTCATATCGTTCGGATGGCAATTCCACAAATCCAGCGCTATGGGCCAAGGCTACGAAATCACCAGAACCTAAAATAGAAACTGGTTTTACAAAAATCTGTGCTTGTTCGTTCAACCGTATCGTCACTGGCAAGAAATATGTTAAATCCGTTTCAATGTGAACATTTTCCTCTAAAACCCCCCATTCCCCTGATTCCGTATCAAGACCAACTGCTTTGCGTAAATACGGTAAGACATATCGATACGCACAAATCTGGGTTGAGACTGGATTCCCTGGCAAGGCAAAGACGGCCTTTCCTTCTTTATATTGCCCAAACCAAAATGGTTTGCCTGGCTTTTGCTGGACCTTATGAAACAAAAGTTTGACCCCTAATTCATTTAAGACCTGTGGCACCAGATCAAATTTGCCCATGGAAACACCACCGCTTAAGATTAAAATGTCGAATTTCCCTAAAATGCTTCTTAACAGCCATCGCATCTGCTTGGCATCATCTCTCAAATGAAATAATTTGGTTGAGCAAAGGTGTGTTTTTTCCAAAATCGCCTGCAAGGCATAAGAATTCGATCTGCGCGTCTGAAATTGTCGAATTGGCGCTGCTATATCAACCAACTCATCACCGGTGGAAATGATAGCAATGTCCGGTTTGCGTGTAACCTTAACCCGGTTCTTCCCAACGGATGCTAACACGCCAATGGCCGCTGGCTTAAGCACACAACTCGGCGTTAAAAGCACTTCTCCCCTTTTACGATCACTTCCTTGAAGGCGAATATTCTGCAAACGCTCTATCTTCACACCGTCGTTGACCGTAGCGGTCCCATCCGCCACCACATTTTTTTCAACAGGAACCACACAATCCGCCCCCTGAGGCACGACCGCTCCTGTCATGATTTCCACACAATAATGGCCAGATTTAAGACTCGTCATTTTTTGACCAGCCGGCTGAATACCTTGAATCGTGAATCGATGAACTCCCCTCTGCCATGTGTCATAGTTCACCGCAATACCATCCATTAAGGCTTTATGAAACGGTGGTTGATCCCGGTCTGCTTTGATCGTCTCCCGTAACACCAAGCCATAACACTTCTCTAACGGCATCGCAACAACAGGAAAGACCTTGGCACTCGACAAAATTATTCTTTCAGCTTCTTGAACAGTAATCATTGGTTTACTCGCATGATAGCAAACGACCTATTTGACTTCAATAAGAATATTAACAGGAACATTGCGAATTTAAGCTTATGAGTTATACTTTAACGGGGAGCTCGCATGATTAAAACCCGATCTTTACGCATTGACTATGAAGATATCACAGCCGTTTGCGATCTCAATCTAGACATACGCCAAGGTCAAATTTATGGTTTAGTTGGCCCCAACGGGGCCGGCAAGACCTCAACGCTGAAAGCCTTAGCTGGAATCATTGAACCCACCTATGGTGAAATCAGAATCGGGCCGTATGATCTGGAACTCGACCCGCAAAAGGCCTTAGAAATGATCGGCTTTATGCCAGACTTCCCTCCTCTTTATGAGAATTTAAAAGTTTGGGAATATCTGGATGCCTTTGGGGCCGCGTATCTTTTGTCTCGCCAAGAACGACACCAACGCGCTCGTTTCTGGATTGAAAAAACAAATCTACAGGATAAATGGGACGCTTTTATTCACACTCTTTCGCGTGGCATGCGTCAGCGTCTAGTTCTGGCAAAAACCCTTCTTCACGACCCACAAATTTTAATTTTGGATGAACCTGCCAGTGGCCTCGATCCCATTGCCCGAAAAGAACTTCAAGAGATCCTTCGATTCGTTGCCACACAGGGTAAAACCATTATTATCTCCAGTCATATCTTAACAGAATTAAGCGAATTTTGTAATGCCCTTGGTATTATGGAAAAAGGTAAGATGTTTGTTTCAGGGACCATGGATGAGATTCGTAGCCGCATTGGCAGCAAAGGTAAATTGCTCGTAGCTTTATCCGTAATAAGCGACGCCGTGCGGCAAAAATTAAATGATCTTTTGAATCAGTCTAACCTCATTCGTGGTGTCAAAGAAATTTCCAGTGGCGTGTGGGAAGCCCAATTTCTAGGAGAGGCCAACGATGCCACCCAATTATTGCAACACTTAAACCAAGCCAATTTACCCATTTCTGATTTTCATGTTGAAAAAGAAGACATTGAGGATATCTTCTTTAAAATCGGCGCGAGAGAGGTCTCGTGATTATGAAACTTCTTTCCTTACGTGACAATGCTATATTCTTATCCAACTCTCGTGAGCGCATGCGCCCCGCCATGGTCTTATCCGGTGTGATTCTCACCCTCCTCATTGTCTCAATCATTATTACGAACGCCTATGTTAATCCTAAATACATCTATACTTCAAGTCAGTACTCACCTTCCCATCGCCGGATAGTCCCACCACCCCAAAAAATCTTTTGGGATATCGCGGTCGGACAAGGAATATTATTACTATTGCTCGGAACCATGGCGGCCAACCGCATGGCGTTTCGTGAACGAAGTAGTGGCACGCTGGAATTTCATCGTTCTTCTCCAACGTCCCGCCATGACCAAATTGTCGGTTTGCTTTTGGGAGCAACGAGTTTGGAGTGGTTTCTGTTTGCCATCACCCTCATTTTCTCTTTGTATTTTGGTTGGCGGAGTGGAATACCATTTCTTTCGTTTTTCAAATTCTATGCGGCGCTCCTCCTTTGCGCCATTTTCTATCATGTCCTTGCGATTCTTTGGGGCATCATGAACTATCAGCCTAAAAAAGCTAATCAGCCCCGTTTTGGGGCTTGGCAATTTTGGTTATTGGTATGGCTCGCTATGTGGGGCGGTGGAACCGCCATAAATTCACAAATCTCATTTATCTATCATTTAACCTGGCTCCCTTCTTATGATGCCATTTACAACCAAATCTTTGCTTTCTTTGCGCGGAAATACACTTGGCGAACACCCGAAGTCATGCAAATTCTTAACTCGCTTTTCTGCCTTCGTTTTCCCTCGTTATTGTTACAGATCTTAATTCAAATTTCCTTGATTGCTTTTACGTGGATGGGTATTAGCCGCAAAATCTCTCATCCTGAGCGGCCAACCCTCTCTAAGACACAATCCCTCATGCTGTGCTTTTTTATTCTATTCATGTTTGTCGGAAGCGGTCTTTCTACCCTTGCCTCCACCAGCTCTGCTGATCATGTCCGGGACCCCTTAGGGTCGATCGTTAGTCTGTTGCTTGTCCTGTGCGTAATTTTAGGAGCTGTTGGCATCTTAACCTTAACCCCCTCAAAGGAATTGTACAGCAAAGGACTGCATCGTGCTAAAAAGCTTAAGTTAAAGGCCATGGCCATCGATGATGACTATAACAGCAATTTCGCTTGGCTTTTGATTTTTGCTGTCATTGTCGCCATTTCCCTCTTCCTTTTTAGTTATACTCTACCAACGGTGCCTCTCATCAAAAAAATCATGGTTCTCATCATTTTAGTGAGTTATATCTTTTTCTTTGGAGGAGCGTTAGAATTCTTTAAGCTTAAAAAACTGGCGGGACAGAAACGAAGCCTTTTTTGGACAGGACTTTCGATTTTATGGATCTTTATCCCTATCTTGGGAACAATCACCGTGAAACTTGTTGACTCACCCTTTTATTTACCCTATTTTACGGTGGCCTCACCAATTATGGGATTACAAATTCTTGTTAATGCCTTAACAGGCCGCTATGTAAGTGGGGCATATATCTGCCCCGTGGACACAACGAATGTTTCGAAATGGACAAATCAACTAGTGAATTTCGAGTTGACGTTAAGCCTGGTTGTGAATTTAACCTTAGCCATAGTGCTGCAACTTATGGCTTACCGACAGCGACATCGTTTACAGAAAGAGATTCTGCAAATTTCTGATTAAAACTCTTCTCAACCATCGTCTTGGCATTAGCCACACAGTCATTGAGCGAAACCCCGCCTAAATAATTAGCGACCAAAAATAATCCCCGTAAATTTGTGGTTTCTTCATTAATGATTTTTAAGCTTTCTACATAAGTTTTATCGTACTGAGGAATTGCCTTCTGCCAAATCTTTAGTACAGTTTGATAAGGCTTCCTCTCAATTTTTAATGTTTTTTTCAATTCCTCACACGCCAGGGATATTAGCTCCTTGGTACTTTTATTCAATAGATATCGCTTTCGCGTTCCTCCCATCATAACACGAAATAGTGATACATCCTCCCGACTGCGGTCTGGGAAAATATTATTGCAAAAAAGAACACCTAAAACGTCACTATATTCACAGGACGGAACTAGATAGCCAAAACCTTTTGGCGCTTGGCTCAAGTCGGTCATACGATAAGCCAATCCGATAACCGCCAAGGGTGCATAGGGGGTCGCTACCAAAGCCTTAGATAACCTTTGATTTTGTTGTGTTAATAATTGGGCGGCCACATAAGCTGGAGTGCAAAGGAAAACCTGATCCGCTATTTCTTCTCTCTCGGGCATTTCAATGAACCACCGCTCTTCTTTGTAGCGTAGTGACTGAACTTCCTGTGAAGTTTTAATGGAAGATTGATATTGTGTATGAATGGCTTCCACCAACTGTGACATCCCCTTACGAAAAGATGTTAAAGTACCTTTGGGTTCGCCAACCATTTTTTCTTTGGACTTTTTAGTCTTCTTTAACGCCACCATGGCCTTGAAAATTGAACCGTAGTCTTTTTCTAATTCATACATCCGCGGGAAAGTGTACTTTAAAATCAAACGATCTGCCTCCCCACCAAAAATACCTGTAACCATGGGATCGATAAAATATTTGGCAAAGTTTTCACCTAAGCGCCTTTTGGCAAAATCATAAACAGTTTCGTCGTCTAGTTCAGTGGGGGGAATAAAGGGTTCGCTAAGGATACGCCACTTGTCCTTTAATGATAAACAAGGAATTTTTAAGAGGCCCCAGGGGCTTGGGTGAATTTTCTGTAATCGACCATTAATGGATAAGTATCGAATCTTTGCTTGAGGATTGGCCCGCACCAATTCATTCTCTAAACCAAGTTCACGAACAAGCTGCAAGGTGCTTTCTTTCGAATCTAAAAAACCGTTCGGTCCTTCTTCAAAAATAAAATCCGGATAATATTGAGTATGCGCGGTGCCGCCCACATAGGGATTCTTCTCAAGAAGAGCTATGGCGACATCTCCCTGCGGCGCATACATCCTCTTTAAATAGTGGAGGACGGACAATCCGCTGATGCCACCACCGATAATGATAATTTTCTTTTTCATAAAAAATTATTCCTTCCCTAAGCCGTCCAATTAAAGTGATGAACAGTTTCTACCACAAAGCGTAGTTTGTCAGGATCAACATCAGGAAGCACACCATGGCCTACATTGAAAATAAATTTTTTGAATTTTTGGGCGCCCTTTAAAATTTTGATAACTTGTTTCTCTAATTCACTGTACGATGCATACAGAGCGGCGTTATGCAAATTCCCTTGAACACCTTTTCGCGATTTCGTTAAAAGCGTATCATGTTTAAAATCAACCGTATGACAGACCGACAAAAAGTCAGCCTGGATTTTTGTCATCAATGATAAAAGGTGTCTGGCATTCTTTAAATAATAGATGGATGGCAAATTCACCGCGTTAAAAATGTCCTGCACATACGGCATGACAAATTCTTTATACTTAGTGAAGGAAAGCATTCCTCCCCATGTATCAAACAATTGAAAAATTTTGATTCCCGCTTTTTTTTGGAGTCGATAGTATTGAATTGTATTCTGGGTCAGTTTTTTTAGCAAAGTATGAAATACTTTGGGTTGAGAGGAAAGGAATTTCAATGTCTTTGGGAAATTCGTGACGGAACTACCATCGATCAAGTAACAGGCTACCGTAAAAGGTGATCCAGCAAAACCGATCAGCGGCACATCCTGTGGTAGTTTGGCATTGGCACGTTTAATAATTTCAGCGACATAAGATAAATCATCGAAATCATGAAGTTTAACGACATCGGATATCGATTGCAAAGGATTTTTAACCACCGGCCCGGCTTGATTGTCGAAGACAATTTTGAGGCCCATGCACGCTGGGAGGGTAAGAATATCTGCAAACAAAACTGCCGCATCGACATTTAAATATCCAACTGGCAAAAATGTCACTTGGGCGGCAATCTCCGGATTACGAAACATTTCCTCAAGCGAATATTTCTTACGAATATCCTGGTAGGCGGGTAGATATCGTCCAGCCTGGCGCATAAACCAAACGGGCACACGTTTGTTTTTACCTTGAAAGGCTTGTAAAAGAAGTGAATCGTTCATAATGAAACGGCTATCGCATAGCGTTTAGCGGATAATTATTTTGTCTCTCTTCACTAATCGCTATACGCTAAACTCTACCTTATATTGTCTTGGAGAATTGCCTATGGGCGTCCTTTTGTCGTAGGTACCAATCAAAACCCATACAAATATTACGAATAAAAAATTTTCCTAAATCGGTGACCGAAATTCTATCAGGCTTTAACAAAATCAGGTCATCCTCACAACAGTGATGAAGATGGCTTTGTTCTTCTTGAAAATATTTATCGAAATTGTAATGGAAGCGCATTTGAAACTCATTTTTATCAACCTGAAATTGACACATCAACGAATTAATCACCCATTGACGCATCTTGTCGTCCTGTGTTAAAATTTTCCCCCGCTCAATAGGTATTTCATTTCGATCAAGAACCCCATAATATTTTGGTAAAGTCCGATAGTTTTGAAAATACGTATTTTCTAAAAATCCGATGGAAGTTAGACCAAAACCAATATATTCATCGGCCGGTTTGACGGTATATCCCATAAAATTGCGATAAAGTTTTCCCTCCTTAAAGGCCAGGGCCAGTTCGTCTTCACCTACGGCAAAATGATCCATCGCAATGGCTTCGTAACCGGCCTCTAAAAACTTCTGGCGTGCCTGAATAAAAATTTCTAATTTCCTTTCATTCGTTAGCAAAGATTGCGGATCAATCTTGGATTGATGTTTTTTCAGCCAAGGCACATAGGCGAAACTATAAAGGGCAATGCGGTCAGGCCTAAGGTCAATCACTTTTTCAATGGTTGTCGCAAACCGTTCAGGTGTTTGATAAGGTAGGCCGTAAATGAGATCGAAATTAACAGATTTGAATTTTAAATCACGGCACCAACCGTTCAAATCTTTGACGATTTCAAAGGGTTGAATGCGATTGACCGCCTTTTGCACCTCTAAATCAAAATCTTGAATCCCCATAGAGATACGATTGAAACCCATTTGACGTAAAAATCTGACTTTGGTTTGACTAATGGTGCGCGGGTCAACCTCGATGGCCACTTCACCTGTAAAATCGATATCAAAATATTCTTGAATCTTTTGGAATAAACGCTCTAATTGTTGTTCGTTTAAAAAATTCGGTGTCCCTCCTCCAAAATGCAACTGACAGACTTTCTTTTTTGTTCCTAGCCATCGAGAGACCAAATCCATCTCACGAAAAAGATAGTTTAAGTATTCATCCCCATATTTCTTATCGTGTCGTCGGATAATAACATTGCAAGCGCAGAAGGTGCACATGCTCTGACAAAAAGGAATATGGACATAGAGGGATACTGTTCTGTTGCTATGACTAAATTCGGTTAGTTTGTCCTGATAAGTATTCTCTTTTACCTCTACCGACCACTCGGGCGCCGTCGGATAACTCGTATAGCGTGGTCCGCTGACGTCAAATTTATTAATGATTTCACTTTTAAGATTCACTGTGTTCATCGGGTAAAAGATTAATAGGGAATAAATTGTTTTAAGGAAAATTATTTACACCACTTAGCGCGGAAAAATTCGCGGTTCATACGGGCAATATGGGACACACTGATCCCTTGGGGACAGGCCGCCTCACATTCGTATTCATTCGAGCAATTCCCAAACCCTTCTTCATCCATCTTTTTGACCATTTTCACCACCCTTGCTTTACGTTCAACCTGTCCTTGCGTCAGTAAGCTCAAATGACTAATCTTGGCTCCCACAAAAAGCATGGCTGAGGCATTCGGACAAGCTGCCACACAGGCGCCGCAGCCAATACAGCTGGCCGCATCCATCGCTTTTTCGGTATCTTCTTTTTTGATGGGAATACTGTTGGCCTCAGGCGCTGACCCAGTTTTAACTGAAATATATCCTCCCGCAGAAATGATCCGATCAAAGGATGAGCGATCCACAACCAAATCTTTGATAATAGGGAATCCTCTTGCCCGCCATGGCTCAACGACCAACACGGCATCATTTTTAAAATGCCGCATGTGCAATTGGCAAAGGGTTGTACCTCGCAAAGGTCCATGGGGTTGGCCATTCACCACGGCCCCACACATCCCACAAATGCCCTCGCGACAATCATGGTCGAAAGCCACAGGCTCTTTGCCTCCTTTCACTAACTGTTCATTGAGCATATCCAGCATTTCCAAAAATGACATGGCTGTGTCAATATTTTCCAACGTATAGGATTCAAACCGACCTTTGGATTTTGTATTTTTCTGTCGCCAGATCTTTAATGTTAGCTTAATTTTTTTGTCCATTCGCATCTGCCTTATCGTCTTTGAAATATTCCTTCATTGTCCTCTCATCCAAAGGTTTCATAGATCTATCCAACAGGCTTTTGTAATAACTGCGCCGTACAACACTCGACAAGACAATCCCCATAATCGCCGAAATCATGAGCAGTAACTTTTTATCTAAATATTTGAAAATGAGCGTCAAAATAAAGACCAAAATAAATTGCACGACACAGAAAACATAGATAGCCTGTACAAACTTCTTTGTATTATCGGTTTTTGAAGACATAGTTATTTATAACTCCTTTGCGCTAATTTGATTTCTTCAAATGTTAACTCTTCTTTATGTAGGAGCGGCTCTTGGCCGATCCCATTAAATTGCCAGGCCGCCACATAACAAAAATTGTTATCGTTGCGTACGGCCTCACCTTCGTTGGTTTGATATTCTTTACGGAAATGTCCACCACAAGATTCTCTACGATGTAGGGCATCCATCACTAACAATTCCGCAAATTCTAAATAATCCGCCAGACGGCCAGCCTTCTCTAAATTCTGATTGAACTCCTCACCGCTGCCGGTTACTTTTATATCACGCCAAAACTCTTCTCGAATTTTTGGAATTTCGTTAAGTGCCTCCTTTAAGCTTTTCTCGCTACGCAACATGCCACATTTATCCCACAACAACCGTCCTAATTTCTTATGCAATTCATCAACCGTTTGCCCTCCGTTGAGAGACAAAAATCTCTTCAAGGTCTGCGTTACTTTGGCCTCGGCTTCTCGAAACGTTAGATGGTCCATAAAATTCTTGGGGATAGGAGAACATCCTGCCAAATAATCACCGATTGTATAAGGAAGTATAAAATACCCATCCGCTAAACCTTGCATCAGGGCACTAGCACCTAAACGATTCGCGCCGTGATCCGAAAAGTTTGCCTCCCCAATCACAAACAAACCCGCCAAATTACTCATCAAATTGTAATCAACCCATAACCCCCCCATCGTGTAATGCGGGGCCGGATAAATCATCATGGGTGTTTCGTAAGGATTCTCACCTGTGATTTTCTCATACATGACAAAAAGATTTCCATAGCGCTCCTCAATCACAGCTTTCCCTAAACGCTTAATGGCATCGCTTAGGTCGAGATAAACCGCTGAACCGGTTGGCCCCACTCCTCGCCCTTGATCACATTGCTCCTTCACACTACGTGAGGCAAGATCGCGCGGAACAAGATTACCAAAGGCTGGATATTTACGTTCCAGGAAATAATCACGGTCAGCTTCTGGGATATCTTGCGCACGTCGCTTATCACCAGAATTTTTCGGTACCCAAACTCGACCATCATTTCGAAGGCTCTCGCTCATCAGAGTTAATTTACTTTGATAATCTCCATGAACAGGAATACAGGTTGGATGAATTTGGGTAAAACATGGATTTGCAAAATACGCACCTTTTTTATACGCCCGCCAAATCGCTGTGACATTGCACGCCTTTGCATTGGTTGAGAGATAAAAAATCGTACTATAACCACCGGTTGCCAGAACAACCGCATCAGCAGTGTGAGACTGGATTTGCCCTGTGACAAGATTTCTGGCAACGATTCCTTTCGCTTCCCCACCCACTACCACCAAATCCAACATCTCGTGGCGCGGAAATAATTCCACATTACCTGATGCGACCTCTTTCATCAAGGCACTATAGGCGCCTAAAAGGAGTTGCTGGCCTGTTTGTCCGCGGGCATAAAAGGTTCGGGCCACCTGGGCGCCACCAAAGGAACGATTCGCTAAATAACCGCTGTATTCTCGTGCAAAAGGAACACCTTGGACCACACATTGGTCAATGATACAATTGCTGATTTCGGCTAAGCGATAGACATTGGCCTCTCTTGAACGAAAATCGCCGCCTTTGATGGTGTCAGAAAAAAGGCGTTCCACACTATCGCCATCATTGGGATAATTCTTGGTCGCATTAATACCTCCCTGTGCGGCAATGCTATGCGCCCGACGAGGACTGTCTTGAATACAAAAAACCTTAACTCGGTAACCCAATTCGGAAAGTGAGGCCGCGGCCGAACTACCTGCGAGCCCTGTACCAACGACAATAATCTGAAACTTTCGTTTGTTAGCCGGATTGACCAACCGAATTTTGGATTTGTGCTTCGACCACTTATCCTTCAATGGTCCAGAAGGAATTTTTGTTTCAAGCATAAATTTTCCGAATAATTAGACCAAATTAAACTTTTGGCTGTCTAAAAAAATATAAAACGGAATGCTACTATATCCCACCGTTATCACAACCGCTAAAGCTTGACTAATCTTTTTAATCAGGGACGCGTATATCGGATCATTAAATCCTAATGTCTGCATAAAACTTTCTATGCCATGGTACAAATGAAATCCCACACAAATCATCGCCAATATATATAAGACACTATGTAACGGATCGCGAAAGGCGTTATAGACAATTCCATAGAGACCATAACTTTGACCATCGGGCAAGACACTACGTGGCCCCTCATGGTCAACAAAGGTAAAGTCCAATAAGTGCCAAATAACAAAAATTAGAATAAAGGTGCCTGTATAAGGCATGAGACGTGTTGCCCAAGAACGCTCTCCCACATCCCGCGACACAGCATAACGCTGGCTCCCCCGGGCTTGAATATTTTCTAAAACTAAAAGGGCGGTCACATACATATGGACGCAAAAAACATAAAGGAGTATGGCTTCAATGAGGTATAGGCCGGGTCGTAGGCTGGCTAATTTCTTGGCATAGGCATTATAAACCGTGGAACCACCGAAAATAAAGAGGTTGCCCGCCAAATGGCCAATCACAAAAAGGATTAAAATTAAACCGGTAATGGCCACGGTTTGCTTGCGGGCAATAGAGGAATCGCATTGCGGATTATAGCTTCGCATAAAATCAATAAGACTAAAAGTTAAATAATTTTAAGGAATTATATCATAAGAAAACTTATTTGCGCCTAACTTTTTCGTTACTTTTTCCCTTTACGGGCGATGCGGAGTTTTTCACGCTGAAGAAGGCGCTGTTCGCGCAAAAGGCGGGCAATACTTTTTTGACGATTGCTGGATTTATTCTTCATTTTAAGGTAATCCTTCGACGCGTTCCTCACTTTGTTCGTCACTTGCTCAGGATGGTTCAACTCATTCAATAAGCTCAGGGTCGAATACTGAGTGTAGTCAAATGTATTTGACGTTTTACCAGTGGTGAGCAAGCAAAGCGCGTCGAACCATTAACTTGAGATTTAGCCATTTATCCTTTTTTGTACAATCCCATAAGCTCGGCTTGACCTAAAATATGTCCTTTCATCGTAGCCTCTACATCGCGTTTTGAAGGCGTGCGGGAAAATTGAAGTGTGGTATCCAACGCATAAATTTTATGAAAATAGCGATGGGTACCACTGGGTGGACAAGGCCCGCCGTAATCGACTTTTCCAAAATCATTTGAACCTTGATGGCCGGGGACACTTCCTTCGGCAATGGTATTTTGGACAGGAATATTGTAAACAACCCAGTGTACCCATGTCCCCATCGGCGCATCTGGATCATCAACAATAAGAACCAATGACTTTGTCCCCTGCGGAATATTCTCGACGACAAGTGGAGGGCTGACATCTTCACCTTGGCAGGTATATTTTGGGGGAATCATTTGATTTTGTTGGAAGGCTGGACTGGTTAATTTCATAGGGCCTCCTCCTTCTGGATTTTGGGCTAAAACTGTTATCGTTAAACCCCAAAAGATTACTACTAGGGGGATAATCAATTTTTTAGACATTCTTCTACTTTCTTGAAAAAATCATTAATATCTTCCTGCACAGATAAAACCACACGCGGTGAATTAAGACGAACTTCACTGATATTCACAATCACGATGTCGCCTTTAACGAAATTTGGGATCATCGCCGCTGGATAAACCACACAGGAAGTACCAATAACAAAAAATAAGTCCACCACCTCCGCCAAGGCATACGCCTCCTCTAAAAATTTGACATTTTCTCCAAAGAAAACCACATCGGGTTTGATGACTCCCCCACACGAACATTGAGGAATCTCTTCGATAAAGAGCTTTTTCTTCATTTCCTCATACGAAAAGTTTTTGTCACACTCTAAGCACGAACTGTTTTCGAAGCTTCCATGTAACTCCAACACGTTTTGTGATCCAGCCCGTTGATGAAGACAATCAATATTTTGGGTGATAACACCACGAAGCTTTCCCATCTCTTCTAAATGGCTCAAAAAATGATGCGCGACGGTCGGCTGGATTTTTTCTTCAAGCCCAACAAAATCACGGGCGAATTGGAAAAAGGGTTTAGGGTCTTCCAGAAAATAATTAATGTCAAAAACGGTATCTGGGTCATAGCGGCGGGTCACGTATAATCCCTGTGGGCCTCGAAAATCCGGGATGCCAGCACTCGTAGAAATCCCAGCGCCAGTCAAAGCCCCAATCGTTTTGGCCTTTTTGATTAACTCAACGCACTTGAGTGAATTGGTGTCTAACGAATTTGTTTTCCCGACTGGCATTTTAGATATGGCTCATCATTTTAGTGGGGCTCTTATCACCTTTTCATCTTTATAAAACCATTCGCCTTTAAGCGTTCCATTTTCATTATATTCTTTCGATTGTTTCAAGACTCCATTCTCATAAAGCCACTCGAGTTTTAACTGCCCGCTTTGATAATATTCCTTGGTTTGTTTTTGTTTAAGATTAGAATCATAAAAGAATTCGTACTGCAATTCACCAGTTGAATAGTATTGTTTTTCATAACCCAATTTGGCGAGTTCCTTGGGACGCTCCACCCATCCTGAAGTGAATAATGAAGATGGAAGAACTATCATTAACAACAAAAAAATCCCGCTAAGAAATTGATACCAGAAATACCGTACGTTAATTTCCACCATGTTCTCTCTAAAATACTGATTCATATGGACCGCAAGCTCATGAAGTAACTTTGTGTCCTTATTGCTTTTGACTTGAATAAATCCTCCTCCCAACCAGTTCCAAAATGAAATTTGTATTTCTGTTGATGTTGCTGGTATTTTGATGATCGAAAAGTCTTCTTGAAACTGTATGTTCTTGGCCTTCAAGGCAACCAACAACGCATCGTGTAGAGAATTGTTAGTTGCGCCACACACCGTATATCCTTGACTCGAAACCCACGTTATTACTAAACAAGGAACAAACAGAAAAATAGGACCCAAAAGAGAGACCCAACCAATTAAGTCCAATTCAGCCAACCGTTTTGAAAAATTTGGAAGAACAGAAAATATCTCAAAAAATATATCGAAAAATAAAAGAATAAAACCTATAACAAAAAACCAGGACCAAAAACGAAACGAAATAAGAAATGGTCGCTTGAATAAAATCCCCCTCAATCCAACTACAATAAGAGGACCAAAAACAAAAAGGAAAAATAACGATATTAAAAAAGTGTGTTTCATAGATTCACCTTTGCTTTAAACGGGCACTACGCAAAAGGATAATTAATCGAGGTGTGTTTGTCAATGGTGGGCGTAACGATAGGACGCAAACTCACCATTAACCTTCATCATACTTCTTTTTAAGCGCTTCCAAAACAGTCGCATCGGCTAAGGTCGTTACATCACCCAACGCCCGTCCTTCTGCCACATCTCGTAACAAACGACGCATGATTTTACCGCTGCGGGTTTTGGGAAGATCCACACTAAAAATAATATTTCTCGGCCGCGCAATAGCCCCGATTTTTTCCACCACATGGTCTTTTAATTTTTCTTCGGATTCAGGTGATGGCTCATGGCCTTCTCGCAAAATAACAAAAGCCACAATGGCTTGGCCTTTTATCTCATCTGTGACCCCCACAACCGCTGCCTCGGCAACCATGGGGTTGTCCACAAGAGCACTTTCCACCTCTGTGGTGGAAATGTTGTGGCCAGCCACCAACATGATATCATCTACTCGCCCTAATAACCATAGATAACCGTCTTCATCGCGTTTGGCGCCATCGGCCGGAAAATAAATATCCCCTTTCCAGCGAGTCCAATATGTCTTTTTATAACGCTCGGTCACCGTGAATTCCCCGTAACATCG
>Ga0137796_10000236_pt1 | contig 35029 bp, 32 predicted proteins | sample OV2TP3_FD_97704 | JGI IMG/M metagenome (GOLD analysis project Ga0137796, IMG submission 97704) | reverse complement strand
CTGAGCGCCAGCACGCCCGGCGCCGCTAGGTCGCCGCTGCGGGGAACGCCCGGGGGCACGCTGGCGCTCGGGCCCGTTCCCAGGTCGTCGGCGCCGGCGGCCTCGGGCAGCGTGAGGCGCGGAATCGGATTCGCCGGTTTGGCGGCGCGCAACGAGAGCTGCGAGGCGTCGCGGCGCGGCCGCGGCAGCGCCGGGGCGCGCGGCGGCCCGCTGGTATCGAGCGGCGCGCCGGGCACGCGCAGGCGGCCCAGGTCAATCTCCGGCACGGGGGTGGCGGCCGGGTCATCGGGCAGCACCATGTTGGGCAAGCGCACATCCGACGGCGCCGGCCGCGGGCGCGCGCGCACCAACTGCTGCAGCAGGGTCTGACGGGGGTGGTTCGGGTTGGGCGGCGAGGAGACGATGGTCTGCGGCTGCACCCGCTCGGCGCCGCGCGGCGGCAGCGGCTCCCCTTCGCGCCCGCCGGGGCTTGGCTCCCGCTTGGGCATCCGCCGCGGGTAAATGGGCGGCAGGACGTGCGAGGTGGCAAGCTGCTGCGCTTCGATCTCCGCCTCGGTGGGCTCCCGTTCTCCCACTCCCAGCGTGGCCAGCCACGCCGGCGCGGGCGTGCTCATCAGCAGGATGTGCAACCCGGCGGAAATCAGCACCGTTCGCGCCGTGACCCCGCCGGTGAGGTTGAGCTCGTAGAAGGCGTTCGGCTCCGGCGCGGGGAGGCTGGGCTCAAACAGGACAAAGACGGCGTTGCGGACCAGGTGCCGCTCCCAGTGACGCAGGCGCCGCCGCCATACTTTCCAACTGACCCGCGCCCGGCGTTGCCAGGACGGAGTGGACTCCCCCACTCGACCCATAGCCATGCCATCATACCTCAGTCCGGCGCTGGGGGCGAAACTCGCGGGCGCCGGAGTTTCATGGTAGGATGCGCGCAGCCCGCTTCCCGTAGCCAGACGGCTGGAGGGAATGGCCGTGGCCGACGAGAACATCCGCATCCTGCTGGTCGAAGACGAACCCGACCACCGCCTGCTCTTCCGCAAGATGCTCCAGAGCGCCGGCAGCCGGGCGAAAGTGATCGCGACCGACACCCTCAAGTCGGCCCTGGACTACCTGGCCCACGAGCCCGCCGACATCGTTCTGCTCGACCTCCGCCTGCCCGACAGCCAAGGAATGGAAACTTTTGCCAGCCTGCACGCCCAGGCGCCCACCGTCCCGGTCGTCGTGCTCTCGGGAATGAACGACGAGCAGATGGCGCTCGAGGCGGTGCGCCGCGGCGCCCAGGATTACCTGGTGAAAGGACAGTTCGAGGCGCAATTGCTGGGCCGCGCCGTGCGCTACGCCATCGAGCGCCACCGCATGCGCGAGGAGCTGCGCAGCCTCTCGCTGGTCGACGAGCTCACCGGGCTCTACAACCGCCGCGGCTTCCTCGTCCTGGCCGAGCAGCAGCAGAAGATCGGCCGCCGCACCCGCCGCGGCTTCCTGCTCTTCTTCCTCGACCTCGACGGCCTCAAGGAAATCAACGACAACTTCGGCCACCAGGAAGGCGACCGCGCCATCGTCAAAGCCTCCGAGGTGCTGAAGGAGGCCTTCCGCGGCTCCGACATCATCGCCCGGCTGGGCGGGGACGAGTTCGCCGTGCTGGCCGTCGAGGCCGACACCGGCGCGGCCCAGCGGCCGCTGCTCGAGCTCGAGCACGAGCTCAAGGAACTCAAGGCCCGCAAAGAGCTCCCCTACCCGCTCTCCCTGAGCATCGGCGTCGCCCGCTCCAACCCCAACAACGACGAGTCCATCGAAGAGCTGCTCCAGCAGGCCGACGCCTTCATGTACGAAGAGAAGCGCAACAAGCGTCGCGCCCGCAACTGAACACGAGCTGTTTGGAAGCGGCCTTACGAGAATGCCGGCAAGATGCCGGCGCTACAAAAGCGGAGAGGCATTTCGTAGCGCCGGCTTCCAGCCGACCTTCCGTCTTAACCAGTTTGAACGGCTGATTCCTTTATTGGTTGTTCGGGAAAGACCCCCACTAGGGGCCACGACCCTTCCTGGAATACCCCGAAAACGCGTTCTAACGCGTTGTACACGCATTTCGCCGCCATCCCCGAGGGAACGGCTGGGAGAGGTAGCGCGGGTTCCCTGAGCGAAGCCAGCCGCAGGCGGGCGCAGCCGAAGGGTACCCGCGGCTTTTCAGATTACGGTTCGATCTTGACGCCTTTCCAGAAGGCCACGTGGTCCTTGATGTTGCGCGCCGCGGCGGAGGGTTCGGGGTAGTACCAGGCGGCGTCGGGGTTGCGCTGCCCGGCGACTTCGACGTGGTAGTAGCTGGCCGTCCCCTTCCACGAACAAACAGTATGCGTCTCGCTCGGCTTCAGGTACCCGCGCTTCACCGCTTCGGGCGGGAAGTAATGGTTCCCTTCCACCATCTCGCACCGCTCACTCTCCGCCAGCACCGCCCCGTTCCACACCGCCTTGGCCATTGCCCCCTCCTACTCGGCCACGAACAGGTTCTGGGCGTAGGGCCACTCGGAGTCCACCCACTGGGCGCGGCAGCGGAAGCCGGTGCGCTCCGCCATCCCGCGCACCTCGGCGGCGTTGTACTTGTGGCAGCTCTCCGTCCAGATGGTCTCGTCCTTCTTGAAGCCCACGGACAAGCCAGCGGCCCGCACGGTGACGCTCTGGTCCACGATCGAGACCAGGTGCATCTCGATGCGGCGCTCGGCTTCGTTCCAGTGCGCGAGGTGGCGGAACTGCGAAAGCACAATGTCGCCGCCCAGCTCGCGGTTGATGCGCGCCAGCAGGTTCAGGTTGAACGCCGCCGTCACCCCCAGCGGGTCGTCGTAGGCCAGCACCAGTTGCGGGATGGGCTTCTCGAGGTCGGTGGCCAGCAGCAGCGCGTCGCCCGGCGAGAGGATGCCGCGCACCTGGCGCAGGAAAGCGTCGCCCGCCGGGCGGTCAAAGTTGCCGATGGTGCTGCCGAGAAAGAGCACCAGCAGTTGCTCGCCCTCGCGACGCCGCGCCGCCACCTCCAGCAGGCCGTCGAGGTAGGCGCGCTCGAAACCGACGATGCTGACGCAATCAATCTGCCCCAACTCGAGCGCGCAGCGCGCCAGCGCCGCGCGCGAGATGTCGATGGGGTAGTAGGTCACCGGCTGCCGCCGCGCCAGCGCCTCCAGCAGGTAGCGCGTCTTCTTGCCGCTGCCGCTGCCCAGCTCGGCGACGACAACGGGCGACGACAGCTCGGCCACGATGTCGGTGGCCTGCTGCCGCAGCAGCCGCGCCCCGGCGCGGAACAGGCCGTACTCCGGCAGGGCGCAGATGACTTCGAACAGCGCCGAGCCCACTTCGTCGTAGAGGTACTTCGACGGCAGCTCCTTCTGCGGCTTGCTCAGGCCGGCGCAAACCTCGGCGGCGAAGTCGGCCGTGGTGGGCGCGCCGACGGCTTCGGTGTAGCGACGCTCCGGCATGGCTCGGCGATTGTCGCCTCACCTTGATTAGATGGGCAAGCTACTTTTTCGTCACAGGCGGAGCAGGACTCAGTTGGCGGGGACGAAGCGGTCGCGGGCGAAGGTGCGCAGCTCCTCCACGTACTCGCGGCGGCTGCGTGAGAGCGGAACCGTACGGCGCGCCTCCTCCAGCAGGTGCGCGACGGTGAGCCGCCGCTGGCCCTCGGCCAGCAGGCCGTAGAGCGCCGCCACCACCACCTGCTCCAGCTCGGCGCCGCTGAAGCCGTCGGTGGCTTCCACCAGCTCGCCTAATTCGAATTCGGCCGCGTTTTGACCGCGGCTCTGCAGGTGTATGACCAGGATTTGGCGTCGCTCCGCGGGACTGGGCAGGTCGACGAAGAAAATCTCATCGAACCGCCCCTTGCGCAGCAGCTCGGGCGGCGTGGCCGACAAATCGTTGGCCGTCGCCGTCACGAACACCGTCTCTTTTTTCTCCTGCAGCCAGGTGAGGAAGGTGCCGAAGAGCCGCCGGCCCAGCCCGGCGTCGGCGTCCGAGGAGCCGGCGCCCGCGAACGCCTTCTCGATCTCGTCGATCCACAGCACCACCGGCGCCATGGCCTCGGCGGTGTCGAACGCCGTGCGCAGGTTTTTCTCCGACTCGCCGATGTACTTGTCCAGCAGCCGCCCCGGGTCGAGCCGCAGCAGCGGCAGGCCCCACTCGCGCGCGATGGTCTTCGCCGCCAGACTTTTCCCGCAGCCCTGCACGCCCACCAGCAGCACGCCGCGCGGCGGCCGCAGCTTCATCTCCCGCGCTTTGGGGGAAAACCCGGCGCGGAACCGCCGCAGCCACGCCTTCAGGTTCTCCATTCCGCCCAGCGCCGCCACCTCGCGGTCGACTTCGAAGTACTCGAGGATGCCGGAGGCTTCGACCCGCTCCTTCTTCGCCTGCAACACTTTGACCAGGTCGGTGTGGTCGAGCGCGCTGTCGTCCAGGATGCAGCGGCTCACCGCCCGCCGCGCTTCCTCCAGCGTCAGCCCGCGCAGGTTGCGCACCAGCACCGCCAGTTCATCTGGCTTCAGCTTCCAACTGACCCGCCCGCCGCGGTTCAGGTCGCGGAAGGTCTCCTCCACCACCGCGCGCAAATCTTTTTCATCCGGCAGGTGCAGGCGAAACCGCGCCGCCTCGGTGCGCAGCTCCATGGGCAGCTCCAGCGCCGGCGCCGACAGCACCAGCGTCACGCTCCACTGCGTGCACTCCTGCGCAATCTCGCGGACGCGCCGCACCACCACCGGGTCGCGCAGATAGGGATGGAAGTCCCGCAGCAGATAGACCGCGGGGATACGCGCCGCCTGCACGTGCTGGAGCGCGCGCATGGGGTCGGCGGTGTCGTAGACCGGCTGCTCCAGCCCGCGCCGGCGCAGCCCGTCGGCCACCGACCAGGTGAACAACGCCAGGTTGAGCTCCCGGCAGATGCCGTCAAGAATCCCGGCCAGCCGCGCCTCCTCCTGCGTCTCCACGCACACCAGCGGGTAGCGCGACTTGATGAGCAGCGTCAGGTCCGACATGCCGGCGGCATCATACCGCAGCCGCGGCGGAGTTGGGATTACAAGGAGCGGAACTCCGGCAGTCCGGTTCTCGTATGTGTACGCATGACGAAGCCCAGGCTGCCCACGCGGCTCGGAGAATGATGGCCGGGATGGCCGGAGCGTCGCCGCGTCTCAGGGCCCGCATCGCCGGGTTCTTCTGGCTGGTGACCTTTGTGGCAGGTGTGGTTGCCCTGATGTCCGCCAGCGCCCGACTCGCCGCCGATCTCATTGCCACCGCGAGTTACCTGGTTGTAACGCTGCTTATCTACGGCCTGCTCAAGGCGGTGAACCGGAACCTCGCGTTGCTGGGCGTGCTCGTGAGCCTGGTGGGATTGGCCATCGGGGTACTCAACCGTTTTGATCTCACGCCCTTCCGCCTCAGCCCGCTGGTTTTTTTCGGATTTCATTGTCTCCTGACCGGCTACCTCATTTTCTGCTCCACCTTCCTGCCTCGGGTTCTGGGCGCGCTGATGGCGTTCGGCGGCCTGGGCTGGCTGACTTTCTCCTCCCCGTCGCTCGCCAAGTATCTCGCCCCCTACAACCTGGCCCCCGGAATGATCGCGGAGGGAGTGCTGACCTTGTGGTTGCTGGTGATGGGCGTGAACGAACGACGGTGGCTGGAGCAGGCTGGCGCCTCGGCGGAGCGGAGTCGTACGGAGCCGTGACAAACCCGCCCGTGTGGGGAGGATGCTGGCTGTGGCGCGTCCGCATCCGACGGACCTATCGGGGCACCTGGGCCATTCCGGAGGACACATGACTCAGAAAACGAACGCCAGAGTCGCTGGCTTCACTTTCCTGTTCTACATCGCGGCCGGCATCACCAGTATGGTCCTGTTCGGCCGGGCGGCCAGCGGAGAGGGGATCGCGGCGAAGCTGGCGAGCCTCGCCCAGCATGCGACCCCGGTGCGCATCGTCTTCGTGCTCGGCCTACTCATGTGCTTTTCCGCCCTGGTGCTGGGGGTGACGCTCTACGCGCTCACGCGCGAGGTGGATCGCGATCTGGCACTGCTGGCCCTGATCTGTCGCGTCGCCGAAGGCCTCGCCGGCATTCTCCTATCGAGCACGCTGGGACTCCTCTGGCTGGCGACGGCCACCGGAGCCAATGCACCGGACCCCCCGGCGGCGCATGCGCTCGGCGCCTTCTTGCTCAAGATGGGAGCGTGGAGCCCGGCCGCAACATTCTTCGCCGTGGGCAGCACGCTCTTCTCCTGGCTTTTCCTGCGCGGGCGGATGATCCCGGTCGCACTGGCCTGGCTGGGTGTCCTGGCGTCGGTCCTGCTCGTTGTGATCCTTCCCCTGCAGCTCGCCGGATTCCTCGGCGCGGTCGACTGGCTCGGCCCGGTCACCTGGCTCATGTGGCTTCCCATGTTGGTGTTCGAAGTGGCGCTCGCGCTGTGGCTGCTCATCAAGGGTGTCGCCGCGCCAGCACCTCGATGAACCCACGCCGGGGGTGAAACAAGCTGCAGGTAGCCCTCGAAGACGTGTCCCGACAGGAGCCGGGCCACTCTCGGGCAACCTGCGCTACCAACTGAATCTCAGCCCTGAAGACCCCATCAAGCGCAGACAGCAATGTCTGCGCCACTGCGTGGAAAGCACGCACAGCTCAGTAGGACAGGCATTCCTGCCTGTCCCGGGTGCACCCAGCACTACGGCTTTCACTTGCGGAAAAGTGAAATTTTCGGACTGTGATCCTCGTATGTGTCTTCATAACGAGGGGGCCCTGGTCGCGGGTGAAATAACCTCGTCGCGGTCTGCCTGAGGTCGCTCAGGAGGCTGGGAAACGATGGAACGGAATGTGGATGCGTCACCGGGTCTCAAGGCTAGAATCGCCGGCGCCTCTTATCCACTGCTTGGAGCAGCGGCAATGATTTTCTGGCTCGTCGTATTCGGCGTGAACGAAGAGCGCTGGCACAGGTCTAACAAGGAGAATATCAATTGAAACCCAACGTTATGTTGACCATCGCATCTCTGCTCTCGATCCTCTTCCTGACGTTTCACCTGTCGGACGAAATCGTCCGCGGGATGGAGCGGGGAGGACTCAATATGCTCATTGCGCTGCTTGTCCTGGTCGTGTGGCTGTACGGAGCGCTAGTACTCGCCGGGCGGCGATCGGGATATATCATCATGCTCCTCGGGTCGATCTTTGGGACGGGGATCCCCATACTGCACATGACGGGAAAGGGACTTGTCGGCGGCAGTGTCGCCCCCGACTCCAGCGGAGCCTTCTTCTGGGTCTGGGCGAACCTCGCGCTCTGCGTGATCTCGGCATTCTCCTTAATCCTCTTGGTGCGCACACTGTGGAACCCGCAATGGGGCCAGTCCCGGTAGTTCAACATTCGAACCTGACAGGAGAATCGTCTCAAAGAAATCCTAGCCGCGCTGCGCATGAGTCACCGCCTGGCTAATGCAGGAAAGCCGCCGGCAGCCCTCGAAAATGCCCCGACTGGAGTCGGGGCTTCGCTACCTGCTACGCCCGGTGGCGGGTGCCGCCGGGCTCAGCGGTGAAACGTCACGATTGAGGGTAGTGAGAACAGCAGATTCCAGCCCCGCCCGTTCACTTTCGGAACGGGCGGGGTCGGAATGACAAGAAAAAGCCGCAGACAGGAATGTCTGCGCTACTGGTTGCCGCCGCCGGGCTCCGCTTTCTTCTCCGTCTCGGCCTTCTGCTCCCCGTGCTTCCACTTGCCGAACCAGTGGTGGAGGTACAAAACGGTGCGGAGGAAGTTCGACGGCTTCGAGCTGGTGCCGTGGTACTCCTCTTTGAACCGCACCATCGCCGCCGGCACCTTGCGCAGGCGCAGCGCCTGGTAGTACTCCTCGGTCTGCCCCATGGGCGTGCGCAGGTCGAGCTCCCCGGTCATCAGCATGGTCGGCGTCTTGACGTTGCCGACGTACATCAGCGACGAGTGCTTCAGGTACGGCGCCGGGTCCTCCCACGGCGGCTTCTCAAAGCGCGCGTAGCCCCAGATGTTGATGTCGGTGGTGCCCGCGAAGCTGATCCAGTTGGTCACCGGGCAGTTGGCTGACGCGGCCGCGAAGCGGTCGGTCTGCCCCACGATCCACGAGGTCAGCACCCCGCCGCCCGAGCAGCCGTAGACGAACAGGTTGCGGTCGTCCACGTAGCCCTTGGCGATGGCGGCGTCCACCCCGGCCATCAGGTCGTCGTAGTCCTTGCTGGGGTAGGCCCACTTGATGGCGTTGCCGAAGGCGCTGCCGTAGCCGGTGGAGCCGCGCGGGTTGGTGTAGAGCACCACGTAGCCCTCGGCGGCGTGCACCTGCCAGCCGTAGCTGAAGCTGACGTTGTACATCGCATGCGGCCCGCCGTGGATGACCAGGATGAGCGGGTACTTCTTGGCCGCGTCGAAGTCCGGCGGCTTGATGAGCCAGCCCTGAATCTTCCAGTCGTCCACCGAGTTGTACCAGATTTCCTCGACCTCGCCGAGCTTGACGTCCATCAGGATGTCGTCGTTCACCGCCGTGAGCTGCTTGATTTCGGGCTTGGCCAGGCTGAAGGCCACCACGTCCGCGGGCTTCTGCGGGCTGGTCAGCGTGCCCACCGCGGTGCCGTTGCGGATGTCGGTGACGCTGAGAAAGTGCGTGCCCTGCGTCACCGCGCGGATGGGGCCACCCTTGACCGGGACGAAGTGCAAGTTGCGCGAACCGCGGTCGTCGGCCTGGATATAGACGCCGCTCGAGTCTGCTGCCCACTCCACGAGGCTGGGGTCGCGGTCGAAGTCGGCGGTGAGGAGGCGCGGGTTGGAGCCGTCGATGCCCATCACGTAGAGCTCGTCGTCAATGTAGGTGTCGTCGGTCCAGTCGTAGCCGGTGTAGGCCACCCACTGGCCGTCGGGCGAAACTCTCGGGCTCGAGTCCGGTCCCTTGCGGGTAGTGAGTTGGCGGATGCTCTTGTCGGCGACGTTGACCGCGTAGATTTCCGACTCGCGGAAGTCGTACTCCCAGTCCTCCTTGCGCAGGCTGCTGAAGAGGATTTCCTTGCCGTCCGCGGTCCAGGCCAGCGGGCCGCCGGCCGCGAAGCTGAAGCCGCCTCCGTGGTTGAAGTCGCCGCTGGTGAGCTGCCGCGGCGTGCCGCCGGTCGCCGGCACCACAAAGATGTGGCGGAAGCCTTCTTCGAGGAAGCCGACGCGGTCGAAGCGGTAGCTGAACTTCTCCACCACCCGCGGCTCGCCGGTCCACTTGGCGCCTTCGGGCTTGCCGGGCAGCTTGATGGGCCAGGTTTCTTTCTTCGGCACCAGCATGGAGAAGCCGACCCAGTTGCCGTCGGGCGACCAGGTCAGGTTGGACGGGGTTTTCTCCACGCGGGTGATCTGCGTAGTGGCGCCTTCGGCGTCCATCCAGCGGACGAAAACCTGCGTGCCCTTGGGCTCGCCGTCCGCCAGATAGGTGATGCGGGTGCCGTCGGGCGACCAGCGCGCCGACGAGCCCTCCACCAGGAAACGGTTCTTGGCGCCGTCGGCGTTCATGATCCACAGGCCCGACTTCCAGCGGTCGTTCACCTTGTCCACCCAGCGCCGGGTGTAGATGATCTGCTTGCCGTCGGGGGAAATCTGCGGGTCGGCCACCTGCTCAAACTCCAGGTAGGTTTCCAGGCTGAGCTTTTTGGGTTCTTCGGCCGCTGCGGTCACCGCCAGCAGCAGCGCAATTACAAAGATTTGGGAAAGTATCCTCAGACGCATTGCTCCCTCCTTCTCGATGCCCTGGGATGCCGCGCATTCTATCGCCACGCCCTTCGACACGCAAGCTCGCCAAGAGGAAAACGGCGGGGGGCAAGCCCCCGCCCTACACAATGCGGTTGGGTTGATCGATCGCGGCGGCGCTTGCAATTCGCGGCGGAGCGGCGGAGAATAGAAAGCGCAGCCCACATGCCTGAGCTTCGCGCGGCGCCGCGCCGGCGAAGCCAGGGAATCAGCCCCGAACCGAACGAAACCCGGAGGAACTATGGCCACCGCAACCCGCAAGACTCTGCACAAGCCGCACTACCGCATGCGCTCGCGGCTCATCCACGGCAGCTACGTCACCAAGCGCTGGGACTACGACCACCACGTCATCCCGCCGATTACCTCGTCGGCCACCTTCCGGCTGAGCTCGGTGGAGCGCGGGGCGGAAGGGTTCGTCGAGTTCGGCTCGGAAGACGTGGCGCTGGAGCGCAAGGTGCCGATCTATATCTACGACCGGCTGGACGAGCCGACGCGGGGGATGCTGGAAGAAAACCTGGCGCTGGCCGAGGAGGGGGAAATCTGCGTGACCTTTGCCACCGGGATGGCGGCCATCGCGGCGGCGCTGAGCGTGTGCGCCCGCCAGGGGGAGGAGATCGTCGCGCACGAGCAGCTCTACGGCTGCACCTACAGCCTGCTGACCAACTGGCTGCCGCGCGCGGGCGTGCGCACAAACTTCGTCAACCTGCGCCGGCCGGAGACGCTGCGCGAGGCGGCCACGCCCCAAACCCGCGTCGTATACTTCGAAACCCCGACGAATCCGTCTCTGGAGATCATCGACATCGCCGCCGTGCGGCGGGAGGTCGACGCCCTCAACCGGGGGCGGAAGGACAGCGAGAAAATCGTCATCATCGTCGACAACACTTTCGCCACCCCGTACTGCCAGCGGCCGCTCACCCTCGGCGCCGACCTCGTCTGCCACAGCCTGACCAAGAACATCGGCGGCTTCGGCACCGACATGGGCGGCGCGGTCGTCGGCCCGCGGCGCTTCTATCCGCTGCTGGTCACCTACCGCAAGGACTTCGGCGGCGTGCTCTCGCCCAAGAGCGCCTGGCCGATTCTGGTCTACGGCCTGCCCACACTGGGCGCGCGCCTCGCCAACCAGCAGAAGACCGCGCTCAAGGTGGCGCAGTTCCTCGAATCGCACCCGCGCGTCGAGAAAGTCCTCTATCCCGGCCTCGACAGCTTCCCGCAGAAAGACCTGGCGCGGAAACAGATGGTCAGCTACGACGGCAAGTTCGCCCCCGGCAGCCTGCTCTACTTCACCATCAAGGATCGACCCGGCTCCCATGTCGCCGCCGACTGCCTGGTCGACTCCATCGCCGACCACGCCTACACCATCACGCTCGCCGTCAGCCTCGGGCAGTTGAAGACGCTCATCGAGAATCCCTACTCCATGACCCACTCCGCCTTGCCGCCGGAGGAGAAGCAGGCCGCCGGCATCGACCCCGGCGGAATCCGCATCTCCATCGGCCTCGAGGACTGGCACGACATCATTGACGACCTGCGCGCCGCCCTCGACGCCTGCTGAGCGAATTGGAAGGGCGGGGTTTCAACCCCGCCGCCAGCCAGCCTCCCCCACTGTCATTCCGAGCCCCGCGTCCCGCATCTGCGGGACGCGGGGCGAGGAATCTGCTTTTCCGTTGCACGACGCAGGTTGCGCGCGGCCGCCATCCGATTGCCTTTCGGACCCCCCTCGACTAGAATCACTCCCATGACGCTGCTCTATGTTTTCCTCGCCGTGATGGGCGTGGCGATTCTCTACTACATCGTCAAGTTCATCCTCGCCGCGCTGCGCTTCAAGCGCCACCTGGAGGAGTTCTCCGAAGAGGCCGCTCAGCGCCTCCTCGACCACGCCGACCAGGTCGACTCCACCCTCGAGCGCTGGCACGAGTACGACGAGGCCTATCAGGAAGCCGTCGCCAAGCTGGAAGAGGAAGGCGACGGCCAGCCCTACGAGCCCGGGCGCGGCGCCACCCTCGGCCCCTCCGGCGGCTCCTTCCGAAAGCCCAACTGAAGCGCTCAGCCATCAGCACTCAGCAATCAGCCTTCAAGCTGATAGCTGACAACTGAAAGCTGACCTACTTGCTGCTCCGCGGCGGCGAGCCCACCGGCCCCTTCCACTCCGCCTCGGTCAAGTACTTGTGGCTGATGGCCTGCGCGTGCTTCACTTCGCCGTTGGGCGCCGGCGCCATGTGCGGCCACCACAGGTGGAAGATGATGCCGTCGGTCTGCTTGGCCGCCTCAGCAATCGCCGCCGCCTCTTCCGGCGAGCGGTCGAGCACCTGCACGCGCCCGGTGGCAATCTCCATCACGTGGTCGTGGTAGTACTTGTTCCACACGCTCAAGTCGAGCTGCGTGCGCGTGACCGACTTGTTGATCATGTACTCCACCTGCGTCATCAGCGCATTCGGCTCCGTGGACTCGTAGATCAGGCACTCGAGGATTTCCGCCGACACCGCCTTGCAGTAGTGGTGGTACGGCCCCATCACCACCCCGTCCACCACGTGCGGCGCCACCACGTGGATATCGTGCCCGTCCGCCGGCGTCACCTTCTTGGCCATCTGCGCCTGCATGGTCGTCAGCGCCACCCCGCACCCCAACACGAATACACCCGTGAAAAGGATTGTTCTTCTCATTTCCTGACCCTCCGCTTGACGTTCCCTGGTTGGCGCCCCTATACCCTAACCTTCAAATCCCTGTCAACTCACCAGTCAAGTGGGTCGGAGCTTTGTGGGTCACGGCTTTAGCTGTGACATTTCCGCGGCTCTTCGAGTCCCCTTCCTCACTGCCGTAGGCCGTCGCGAAGGGCGAAGCCCGCAGCGACATTCTCTTGCGACGCGAGTCGGCCTGCATTGCATTGTCCAAAGGTCGGAGCAATAATCATGGCCCCATGCCCTCCCGCGAAGAAATCCTCGCCTCCGAGCTCGCCGTCCTCCGCGCCATGTGCACCGGCACGCCCGAGGGCACCGTCTGGGACAAGGGCATGCTCCTGCTCGGCGCCTACCCTTTCCGCGACACCCTGCACCAGCTCATCTTCGAAGTGCTGCAGGAGATCAACACCGACCTGCCCGACATCATCCACAAGCAGCTCCCCGTGCGGCTGACCAAAAAGGGCTTCCCCAGCGTTCCCCACGAGAACTTCCTCGCCCCGCACGGCCTCAGCGCCGCCGACGCCCTCGAGCGCATGCGTCAGCTGCGCCTCTGGGCCGCCGGAGAAGAGCGCCCCGACCCCACCGTCCGCTGACAACGTGGAACCGTCTTCCCTCAACGCGAGTCTAACTAAGGGCACTTGCATGAACCTTTGTAAGGCCGGTCAGGCCTTCAGGCTGACATTAAGGGCTGCTGCAGAGAGGAGGGGCTTTAGCCCCTTGAGGTCTTGAGCCGATCAACAATGTCGCAACTGCAAGCCCTCGGATCCTTGACCGCTGCCACCGCCTCGGCCTTTCTCGCCTTCCTCCTGGTCGAAGCCGTGGTCCTCCACGCTCCCGGCCTCTTGCTCGCGGCCTTCACCGACGTCCGTCTGGAAGGCTTCCGCGTCCAACGCTTCCCCGCCTTCCTCCCGCAGGCGCTGACCCAGCTTCCCTCCGACGCTTCCCCGCTCCTCACCGCCCTCTACTTCGGCGGCTACCTGCCCGCCGCCTTCCTTCTCATCGCACTTGGCGTCTTAGTCGCCCGCCGCGCCCAAGGCTGGCTCGGCCTGCTGGCCGCCCACACCCTCTGCTGGGCGATGTTTCTCATCACGCTCTACAGCGGCGTTTTCGGGGGCGGGCGCTTCCGCCTTCAGCGCGCCCTCGAGCCGCTCTGGCCCTCGCTGGCGCAATCGGACCGGCTGGTCCTTTTCCTCGGCGGGGGACTCATCGGCCTGGCGCTGCTCGCCCTCTGGGCCGCCCTGCGCTCTCTGTTCGACCGCGCCGCCGACTCGCGTCCTCAACGCCTGGCGCTGCTCGCCGGCTGGGTTCTTGTCCCGGTCATCCTCGTGATGGCCCTGCTCATCGCCAACCTCGCCAACTGGCAGGCCCTATGGCGTTGGGGATTCGCGCGCACGGCGCTGGCCTGGCTGCTGATTCCTCTTCTGCTCGCCGGCCTTCCCGCCGCCCTGTGGCGCCCGCGCTCAGCACAACCTCTCGCGCTGCGCCTCCGCCCGGCGCTCACCATTGGTGTTCTGGCGTTGCTGACCTTCGGCGCGCTCTCCGCCCGCACCGAGCTCACCCGCTCCCTCGCCCGGCGCCACCTCCAAACGCAGACAACCGACCACTGGGTGATTGGCTTCGATGAAACAGCCAAACAGCACCCACTGTTCGAGACGTTGATGATGGCTGCCGACACCAGGACCCGGCTGGCCGCACAGCGACTCGGAATCGAGATGCCTCAAGAACGCCTGCGCGGATACTTCTACAACTCCACCGAAGCAAAGGTGCGGGCCTGCGGGAGCGACGAACCGTTTACGCTCGACACGCGGAGGATGGAGGTTCACCACCTCCTATCCCCGGATGCCCGCGACATTGATCGCCGAGGCGATGTGCTGCTTCTCATGCGCACGGCCTGGGGCGAGCCCGGGTCCGATTCCGTCGCCCGCGCCCTGGCTTGTTTTGGCGAAGGCTGCTTCCTCTCTGAGTTTGAAGAGATAGAGGCAAGAATCACCCGGGAAGAGACGGCGTACTCCCTGCGCGAAGTATTCGGTCTGGGTGCCGGCTATCTGTCGCCGATTGTCCGCGACGCGCTCGGCGGCGCCTGGATGCGCTTCCTGGAGCGAGGCCGAGGCAACCAAGCATTCCGTCAACTGTATCGCACGCCGCTGATCGTGGGGAAAGAGGATGAATTCGCCAAGGTGCTGGGAACCACTTGGAGCGGGCTAGAAAATGAGTGGCAGCAGCACCTTGTCATGGTCGCCGCCCAGCGCACCCTCAGCCCGCCTGCCCCCAAGCAGAATTCTTTCCACCGCGGCATCTCGTTTTCGCATGAGGTCGGTGGCGGCTGGGGCTACGGCTCCGACCGCGCCGCCGGCCAGCTTCAGAGAATCAAAACCCTCGGCGCCTCCAGCGTCGCCATCGTCCCCTACGCCTTCACCCGCGCTCCCGACGAAACCACCATCTTCTTCAACACCGACGAGAGCGACGCGCGCGTCATCCGCTCCATCCGCCAGGCCCAGCAGCTCGGCCTGCGCGTCACCCTCAAGCCGCAGCTCTGGGGCCGCGGCTTCACCGGCCACATCGCCTTCCGCGACCCGGCGCCCTTCGAGCTCTGGTTCGCCGAGTACCGCCGCTGGCTGCTGCACTACGCCCGCGTGGCCGAGCTTGAAGGCGTCGACCTGCTCGTCATCGGCACCGAGCTCGGCGGCCTCACCGGCCATGAAGACCACTGGCGCGCCCTCATCCGCGACCTGCGCCGCATCTACCGCGGCCCGCTCACCTACGCCGCCCACTGGGACAAGGAGTTCGAGTCACTGGCCTTCTGGGATGATCTCGATTACATCGGCGTCAACTTCTACTTCCCCCTCGCCGCCCCCGGCGAGACGCCGCGCGCCGACTCGCCCCAGGTCCGCGACCTGGCCGAAAAGCTCGCCGCCCTTTCCCGCCGCCACAACAAGCCGGTCATCTTCACCGAAGTCGGCTACCCGGCCGCCACCACCGCCGCCGTGCAGCCCTGGATCGAGTCTGGCGCGCTCGACAACGACGTGCAACGCCGCTGCTACGAGGTTGTCTTCGAGGCGTTCTACGACCAGCCCTGGCTCGCCGGCCTCTACGTCTGGAAATGGCCCAGCAGCGGCTGGGGCCAGCCCTCCGGGGTCACTTTCGTGCCGCTCGACAAGCCCGCCCTGGCCGTGGTCGAGCGTTTCTACGCCCGGCCCGGCCCGACTTCTTCCTTGCCTGGAAACCTTTCGGGGCGTAGACTCGTCCAATCAAGTGAGGAGGGCAGGTGAGGAGGCCCACATGAAACACCGCCCGGTCTGGCTCATCCTTCTGGTTGTTGCGGTGGCGGCCCTCCCGGCCCTCGCCCAGCAGCGCTCCAACACCAACACCGGTTTCCACATGGGCTTTAACCCGGCGGTGCGTTCCGTCGGCCAGACCAATGCCGCCAACCCCAACTTCAACTTTATCCCCGGCTTCGGCCTGCACCCGGCGGTGCATGAGCGCTTCGCGCCCGGCTTTGGCTTCGACGCCACCCACCACACCCTCATCCACGGGCGCCGGTTCAACCACGGCTTTCACGGCGGCTTCATCGGCGGGCACTTCCGCGGCCGCAACTTCGGCTTCGGCGGCTTCTTCCCCTTCTTCCCGGCGGTGAGCTCCAGCTCGACGGTGGTGATTGTCCAGCAGCCCGCCCAGCCCATTGTCGTCCCGGTGGTGATTGACAACGACTACCTGCGCAGCAACAACCCAGGGGAGGTTGTCGTGGCGGCCGGGCTGCCCGACGACTGGCCTCGCCTGCGCGTTGCCGCTTCCAGCTACGCGCCCCAGCAGCAGCCGTTGCCCGCGATTATTCTCCTGGTTCGGAAGAACGAGGTCATCGTGCCCGCGGTGGACTACTGGCTCGAGGACGACCTCATCTTCTACGTCACCTCCACCGGACGCCAGGGCTCTTTCCCCGTGCGCGACCTCGACTGGAACATGACCACGCGGCTCAACGCCGAGCGCGGCTACGAGTTCGCCCTCCGTACCGTCCAGTAGAAACCGGTCCAAGAGTCAAAGACTCCCAGGATCGAAGGGTCACTCGCCGTCGATTTCCATTGGACTCTTCGACTCTTTGACTCTTCGACTCTCAGACTCCATGTTCTCCGCCCACCGCAGAAACGCCCCGATTCGCCTCCGATGCCGCCAGAGCAGCCTAAAGAAATCCCGGGCAGTAACCTTCTCGGCGTGGATGCCGAAGAAGGTCTCGAAGCGCCAGCGCACTAGTGGGCTCCGCCACGGCCGCAGCCGGTGGCCCTTCGCCAAGCGCCAGAAGTAGCCTAGAGCGTAGAACACCGCCGATTTCTCTCCATTCGCTGCATCGGACTTGGGGCGCGCCGCCGGCTCGGCTACACTAGAGCGGAGCATGGAGAACGGGCGGCCCCAACCCACCATGGTCGAGCTGCTGCGCGGGCTCGTCCGCTACTATCCTTTCGTCCTCAAGAATTTCAAGCACTATTTCCAGAACCAGTGGCGCCTGCGCCTGCGCCGCACCAAGGTCATCGCGCCCTACGCTGCCATCCTCTACGTCACCCACAAGTGCAACCTGGCCTGCTCCTACTGCACGCAGAAGGAGCCCGACGTCTTCAGCGAGGAGCTTTCCACCACCGACACCATCCGGCTCCTGCGCGTCATCCGCCGCGAGACCGACTCCCTGGTGCTGACCGGCGGCGAGCCGCTGGTGCGCAACGACATCGAAGAGCTGGCCCGCGCCGCCCGCGAGGACGTCAAGTTCCGCTCCGTGCTGCTCATCACCAACGGCACCATGCTCCACCGCCGCCCGAAGCTCTTCGACCACGTCACCAGCCTGGTGGTCAGCCTCGATGCGCTCACCGTCGACATCAAGCAGATCATGTCGAAACCCGCCGTGCTGCCCAAGGTGCTCGAGAACCTGCAACTGGCCCGGTCGCGCATGGCCCATCCCAGCCTCATCACCATCTCCACTGTCATCGAGGAGTGGAACATCGGCGAGATCGAGCGCATCCTCGACTTCTGCGCCGAGCAGGGCTTCGTCTTTGCCACCCAGACCGCGCTCAAGGAGAAGCACCCCAACCTGGTCCTGCCGCAGAGCCCGCGCTACCGCGCCCTGGTGGAGAAAATCGTTGAGCGCCGTCGCGCCGGCGCCCAACCCATCAACGGCACCCCCAAGGTTTTGCGTACGGTCCTCGAGTTCGGCGACTTTACCTGCTTCCCCACCATGTTCCCCCGCGTCTACCCCAACGGCGACGTTTTCTACCCCTGCGAGCCGCTGAAGAAAATCGGCGGCAACCTGCTCCGCGAGGGCTCGTTCACTAAAGTCTTTGCCCGCGGCAAGAAACTCTACGGCGACATCCCGCCCTGCCAGGGCATCTGCCACCTCTTCGGCAACGTGGTCTCCCACTACTACGCCAAGGACTTCTGGACGCTGGCCGGCGACTACATCCGCCGCTAGAATTCCATCTTCGTCTTCCGCAGCCGCTTTGCCCCCGCCCAGTACAGGCTGACTTCGTACCCGTCCGGGTCGCACAAGTACGCGTGCGTCCAGCCCCACGGCATCCGCTTCGGCATCTGCTTGAACTTCACCCCCGCCCTCTTCAGCCGCGTGCACGACCTTTCAAGATTCTTCACCTCGAAGTACAGCCGAATGCCGCTCTTGGTGTTGGGTTTGTCCTTCGCTTCCGGCAGGTGCAGCGCAATGGAGGTGTTGCCGCGTGGCGAGCGCAGCCGCGCGTAGACCGCTCGGCCCCGCCAGCGGAAGGTCTCAATGAGCCGGAAGCCCAACCGGTCGCGGTAGAACCGCAGCGCCGGCTCGATGCGTCGCACGTAAATCATGGCGTGGTTGAAGGTCGCTCCGTTCCTGGCCATAATCGCTTCTCCTCTACTTCAATACCGGCAACTCGCGCCGCAACTGGCTGCGCAGCGTGGTCTCCGCCACCCGTGCCAGATGCTCGGCGAAGAAACCGTCGAACTCAAACTCGACTTCCCGATCTTCGCTCTCGACCACCAGCCGCCATCCGGCCCGCGCCTCTTCCGCGCGGACGGTGCGCACGGAAGCGAGCGGAACCTCCAGCCGCGAGCGGTGCTTGAGGTCGAGCGCGTGCAGACTCTCCGGCGTCAGGAAGAGCCGCACCGCCTCGCCGCCCGCTTCCCGCAGCCGCCCGCCGTTGAGCACGATGAGCGCCCCCAGCTCGTGCGCCTGGTCGTCCACCGTCTTGCCTGCCTTCACCGGCCGCAGGACCAAGGCCAACAGAACCAACAGCAGTCCTGCGATCGGCCCCGCCAGGCCCAGCTCCCCGCCCTTGACCGTGCCCACCATCAACGCCCCGATGACCGCAGCGAGGAAGCGCAGGCCGTTCCACAGGCTGCGGCGGCGCCGCAGCCCGAGCGCCTTCGGAATCAGCAGCACCAGGCCGAAGAGCACGAACAAGGCGGCGCGCCGCAGCCGCTTGCCCCGCGGAACCGCCTCCGCCTTCGCTTCCGCCACCGCTTCCTCCGCTCGCCGACTCTGGCACAACAATCACCGTTTCGCAATCCAAGGCAACTGCTACAATGTGTCCCGTCCGATGAATCCTCTCTACCTGACGGTGTACCACACTGTGCTGGGCCGCAAGCGCCGCTGCCGCCGCTGCGGGAAGGAACAGGTCGTCGGCCGCCTGGACGCCGACGGGCGCTATCACTGCAAGGAGTGTGGCCATCGGTTCACCAAGGAGGAGCTGAGGACTTCCCCGCGACGCTGACTCTCCTCATGCCGCACGACGAAATCAACCTGCTCACCGACCTGTTAGTGCTGTTCGGCTTCGCCACCCTGGTGGCCGTGCTGCTGCACCGCACGCGGCAGTCCACCATCGTCGCCTACCTCCTCACCGGCATGCTAGTGGGGCCGTCGGGCCTGCGGCTCATCTCCAGCCGCGGCGCCATCGAGCTGATGGCGGAAATCGGCGTCGTCCTGCTGCTCTTCACCATCGGCATCGAGTTCTCCATCAAGAAGCTCTGGCGCATGCGCCAGGTGGTGCTGGGCGCCGGCGGACGACAAGTGGCCTTGACCATCGTGGTTTGTGTGGGCGTCGCCACGCTGATGAGCCTGCCCTGGCGGGAAGGGCTGTTCTGGGGCTTCCTGGTGGCCGCCAGCAGCACCGCCATCGTGCTCAAGATGCTCTTCGAGCGTCAGGAGCTCGACAGCGTCCACGGCCGCGCCATCGTGGGCGTGCTGCTGTTTCAGGATCTGTGCGTGGTGCCCATGATGGCGCTTATCCCCGCCTTCACCGCCGAGACCACGGCGGTGGCATTTACCATACTTACCGCGCTGGGAAAGTCGCTCGCCATCGTCGCTGTCATCCTGCTGGCGGCGCACTACTTCTTCCCGCCGCTGTGGAACCACATCGTGCGGCTGCGCAACAAGGAAATCTTCCTCATCGCCACCATCTTCTTCAGCCTGGGGACGGCCTGGGTGTCGTCGCTCATCGGGCTTTCGCTGGCGCTGGGCGCGTTTCTCGCCGGGCTGGCTCTCTCCGAGTCCGAGTTCGCGCACCAGATCCTGGCCGAGATCCTTCCCTTCCGCGACAGCTTCAACAGCCTCTTCTTCATCTCGGTGGGGATGCTGCTCAACCTCGAGTTTGCCCGCGACAATTGGGCGATGGTGGCGGCGCTGACGGCGGGTGTGTTCCTGCTCAAGATGCTGACGGGAATGGGCTCGGTGCTGATGCTGGGCTTCCCGACCCGCGTGGCGCTCCTGGTGGGACTGGGGCTGGCGCAGGTGGGCGAGTTCAGCTTCGTGTTGCTCCGGCAGGGCGCGGGCCTCAACCTCATCACCGAAGACGCTTACCAGACCTTCCTGGCCGCGGCGGTGTTCACGATGATCCTTACGCCCATCGTCATCCAGGTCTCACCGCGCCTGGCCGCCCGCGTGCCGGAGATGCGCGCCCTGCGCCGCTTCTTCCCCGAGCCCGGCGAGGCGGAGATGGAAGCGGAGGCGCCGCTCAGCGACCACGTCATCGTCTGCGGCTACGGCCTCAACGGGCGCCTCACCGCCGGCGTCCTGCGCCGCCTCCGCCTCCCCTACCTCGTCATCGAGAGCAACCCCGAAACCGTCCGGATCGCCCGCACGCTGGACGAGCACATCTTCTTCGGCGACGGCAGCAGCCGGGAGATCCTCGCCAAAGCCGGCGCCGCCCGCGCCCGCGCCATCGTCTTCGCCATCTCGGACCCCTTCGCCCTTGGCCGCGCCGTCGCCAGCGCCCGCGCCCTCAGTCCGTCCACCACCATCGTCGTGCGCACCAAGCGCCTGGAAGACAGCCCAGAGCTCGAGCGCGCCGGGGCCTCCCAGGTCATCTCCGAGGAGCTGGAGGCGGCCGAAGAGATCATCATCCGCCTGCTCCAGCTCTACAACATCCCCCGCCGCGAAGCCTTCGCCCAGGTCCAGGTGCAGCGCTCCGAGACCGAGGAAGAGAAGCCCGCCGAGTAGCCCCTGAGCGCACGACCTGCGCGCTTGACCGCTGTACCTTTATAATGTAAAGTACTCTGCGCTATGACAACCGGCCACCCCGGCCGCCCGGCCGGCATCTCACTGGCCCGAAGTCCCTCGAGGAGGGTCGCCCACCATGTTTATCCGAATCGCCGCGATTGTATTCATTCTCTTCTGCACCAGCGTGGCCTGGGGCGTGCTCGGCACCACCATTTTCAGCCGCACCTATGACACCGACCAGAGGCTGCGGGACCAGGTGATGACCATCTGGGGCGCGCCCCACGAGCAGACCCCGCCCACCGCCGCCTACGAGGAGACCGTCACCACCAAAGCAGAAAGCCTCGAAGACGGCAAGAAGATCGTCCGCAGCGTCAAGCAGGACGTGACGGTTCCGCTTCCCCTGGAGCGCAGCCGCGTCAACGTCGGGCTCGACCTCGAGCACCGCCAGAAGGGGCTGCTGTGGTACAGCACCTACAAAGTGGACTTCGCCGGCGCCTACACCTTCCGCAACACCAGCCTGCAGGAGGAGGTGGTCGTGCTCACGCTCAATTTCCCGGCCACGCGCGCCCTCTACGATGACATCGTCTTCGTTGTCGACGGCCAGCCGCAGGACATTCAAAGCCACAACTCCGGCGTCACCGCCGCCGTGCGCGTGCCCGCCGGGAAAACCGCCGAGCTCCAAGTCGGCTACCGCTCCCAGGGCCTGGACTCCTGGCGCTACAGCTTCGGCGCCGACGTGGCCCGCGTGCGCGACTTCCACCTGCAGATGACCACCAACTTCAAGGACATCGACTTCCCTGAGAACACCCTCTCGCCCAGCGAAAAGCAGGAGACCCCAGGCGGCTGGAGACTCGACTGGGGCTACAAGAACCTCCTCTCCGGTTTCCAAATCGGGATGAAGATGCCGAGCAAACTGCAGCCGGGTCCGCTGGCCGGGAAAATCAGCTACTTTGCCCCGGTTTCGCTGCTGTTTTTCTTCTTCATCCTCTTCATCCTCACCACCCTGCGCAACATCGAGCTCCACCCGATGAACTACTTCTTCCTCGCCGCCGCCTTCTTTTCCTTCCACCTCCTGCTGGCCTACCTGGTGGATCACATCTCCATCCACGTTGCGTTTGTACTCTGCTCTTTGGTGTCCATCTTCCTGGTGGTGAGCTACCTGCGGCTGGTGGTGGGGATGCGCTTCGCCGCCGTGGAGTCGGCCGCCGCCCAACTCATCTATCTGGTGCTGTTTTCCTACGCCTTCTTCTTTGAAGGCTACACCGGCTTGACGGTGACCATCGGGGCAATCCTGACCCTGTTTTTTGTCATGCAGCTCACCGGGCGGATCCGCTGGAGCGAGAAGTTTGCTCGCCCGGCAGCGCCGCTGCCCGCCGGCGCGGCTCCCGGCCAAGCCAAGCAGCGTTAGCCGGAAAGCTCTTTCTCGAGGTTTTTGAAGAACTGGGCGATGACCATCTTGGCGGCGCTCTCGAGCAGGCGCTGCCCCACCGAAGCCAGCATGCCGCTGACCTTCACTTCCCCGGCGTAGTGTACGGTCGTCTTGTCGGCTTTTTCTGCCAGCTTCAAGGTGCCGGCGCCTTCGGCGATGCCGCCGGGCGCGCGCGCCTGCACCGCGAGGCGCAGACTCTCGGGTGGCTTCTGGTCGCTCAACTTCACCGTGCCCTGGTAGCTCCCGCTTAGCGCCCCAATCCCCAGTTTCATCTTGACGGTGTAGGTATCCGCGCCAGCCGGCTCCAGCTTCTCGCACCCGGGCAGCAGCTTGCTTAGCGCAGTGTGGTCGGTGAGGAGTTCGTAGACGCGCTGGCGCGGCCCCGCCAGCGTGTGGCTGTCCTCAATCTTCATTTCCTGGCGCGGGCGCGGGCGAAGGCTTCGGTGAGGGCTTTACGCGCGAAGACTTCGGCCATGGCTTTGCGGTAGCGGGCGGACGCGTGCAGGTCGGAGAGGGCGTCGGCGCCGGTGGCGGCTTTGCTCGCGGCCTCGGCGATGACCTTGTCGCTCGGAGCTTTGCCTTTGAGCGCCCTCTCCACCTGCATCGCCCGGTACGGTTTGGCGGCCACGCCGGTGATGCCGACCGCCGCGGTGTCGCACTTCCCTTTCGCGTCCAGGCGCACGCATGCGGCCACGCCGACAACGGCGAAGCCCGAAGCCGGCTGGTGGAGCTTGCGGTAGGCCGAGCCGGCGCGCGCGCGGTCGGCCTTGAAGCGAACCTCCGTGAGGATTTCGTCCGGCCCGAGCGCAGTCGTGAGCAGGTCCACGAAGAAGTCTTTGGCCTTCACGGTGCGGGTACCGGAGCGGCTGGCGAGCGTGAACTCCGCCTTGAGCGCCAGCACCGCGGCGGGGTAGTCGGCGGCCGGGTCGGCGTGCGCCAGTGAGCCGCCCAGCGTGCCGCGGTTGCGCACTTGGACGTCGCCGATCTCCGCCGCTGTTTCGGCCAGCATCGGCGCGCGTCGACGCAGCAGTTCGGAGTGCTCGACCTCGGCGTGCGTCACCAGGGTGCCGAGTGCGATTTCCTCGCCGTCGTCCCGGATGTAGCTGAGGTCCCCGATGCGCCCGAGGTCGACCACCACCCGCGGCGCCGCCAGCCGCAGCTTCATCAGCGGCAGCAGCGAGTGGCCGCCGGCGAGCAGCTTGGCGTCGGCGCCGTGCTCGACCAGCAGGTCGAAGGCTTCCTCGAGCGAGCGCGGCGCGAAGTAGTCGAACGAGCCCGGGATCACCGTGACCTCTTTTTGCCGCCGTTCTTCTGAAACAGCTCCCAGATGCGCTCGCGCTTGAGCGGCATGGGGATGTCGCGCACGCCCAGCGGCCGCAGCGCGTCCATCACCGCGTTGACGATGGCGGGGGTGGCGCCAATGGTGCCCGCCTCACCCACGCCCTTGACACCCATGGGGTTGACCGGCGAAGGCGTGACCGTGCGCGCGGTTTCAAACCGCGGCACGTCCCAGGCCCGCGGGATGGCGTAGTCCATCAGCTCGCCGGTGACGAGCTGGCCGTTCTCGTCGTAGACCGCTTCTTCCAGCAGCGCCTGCCCCAGCGACTGCGTGATGCCACCGTGAATCTGGCCGTCCACCAGCAGCGGGTTGATGACCTTGCCGCAGTCGTCCACCGCCACGTAACGGAGAACCTTGATGTCCCCGGTGTCGGGCATCACTTCGACTACACAGACATGGGCGCCGAAGGGAAAAGTGAAGTTCTGCGGCTCGAAGAAGGTGGTCGCCTCCAGGCCGGGCTCGAGGCCGGGCGGCAGGCTTTTGGCTGTGAAGATGGCCTGGGCGGCCTCGAGGAATTTCACGGCGCGGCCGCCCTTGCCCTTGACCTCAAACTGGCCGTCGCGAAAGACGATTTGCCCGGGCTCGACCTGGAGCAGGTGCGCCGCCATGCGGGCGAGCTTCTGCTTCAGCTTCTGCATGGACAGGTACACGGCGGTGCCGCCGACCGCGGTGGCCCGGCTGCCGAAGGTGCCGATGCCGTACGGCACGGCACGGGTGTCGCCATGGAGCACGACGACCGCGTCCGGCGACACGCCGAACTCATCGGCCACCATCTGGGCGAAGCTGGTTTCCTGGCCCTGCCCGTGAGGGCTGGAGCCGGTCAGCACCGTGACCGAGCCCGTAGGCTCGATGCGCACGGTGGCGCTCTCCCACCAGCCGATGGCCGGCGGCGCGGCCGAGGACGGACCCAGGCCGCAGATTTCCACGTAGGTCGAAAGCCCGACGCCGAGGTAGCGGCCCCGCTTCCGGAGCTTCTTCTGCTCGGCGCGCAGCTTCTTGTAGCCGGAAACCGCCAGCGCCTTCTTCAGGCTGCGGGCGTAATCGCCAGTGTCATACACGATGCCGGTGGGCACGGCGTAGGGGAAATCCTTGGGCCTGGGAAAATTCTTGAGGCGGATTTCCGCCGGGTCTTTCTTCAACTCCATGGCCACCAAATCCACCAGGCGCTCGATGATGAAAGTGGCCTCGGGGCGGCCAGCGCCGCGGTAGGCATCGGTGGCCATCTTGTTGGTGAAGACGCCGATGTATTCCACCTCGACAGCGGGAATCTTGTAGGCGCCGAGAATCAGCAGCCCGGTCAGCGTGGGAATGACAGGGGTCAGCAACTGATGGTAAGCGCCGAGGTCGGCGAGAATCCGGCAGCGCAGCGCGGTGATGGTGCCGTCGCGGGCGACGGCGACCTCGACGTCGTCAATCTGGTCGCGCCCGTGGATGGTGCCGAGGAAGTTCTCGCGCCGCGTCTCCATCCACTTCACCGGGCGTCCCACCGCGCGCGAAAGCCAGGCGATTACACCTTCCTCGCCGTAGACGTTCAGCTTGCTCCCGAAGCCGCCGCCCACTTCGGGCGTTATGACGCGGACCTTCATCTCCGCCACATCGAGCATGGCGGCAATCTGAGTGCGCAGCAGGTGGGGAATCTGGGTGGACGACCAGACGGTGAGCGAGCCTTCGCCGGCATCGTGCTGGGCCAGCACGCCCCGCGGCTCCATCGCCACCGGAATGAGCCGCTGGTTCAGGAGGCGCTGTTTGACCACGCGGTGGGCCTTCTTGAACGCCTTGTCGGGAAAACCGCCTTCGAGCTTCCAGTAGCAGGCCCGGTTGGTGCTGAACTGCTCATGCACCAGCGGAGAGCTCTTCTCCAGAGCCTTCTGCGGGTCGGTGACGGCAGGCAAGGGTTCGAAGTCGACGTCCACCAAGTCGGCGGCATCGCGGGCGCGGTAGCGGTCGTCAGCCACCACCACGGCCACGGGCTCGCCGGCATACCGGACCTTGTCCTGCGCCAGCGGCGGGTGCGGCGGGATTCTGAGCTCGGGCAGATCGCCCGCGCAGGGGACGTTGCCGAGCTGGCCGCGAAGATCCACGCCGGTGAACACAGCAACGACGCCGGGCGCAGCGCGCGCGGCGGCGGTGTCGAGGCCGCGGATACGCGCATGGGCGTACGGGCTGCGGATGAAGGCGGCGGAGAGCATCCCGGGCAGGGTCAGGTCGTCCACGTAGTGGCCCAGGCCCTGGATGAGGCGCGGGTCTTCCTTGCGCTTCATCGGCCGGCCGACCCACTTGGCCCTGGTCGCCATCAACCTTTTCTCTCTTCCCTGCTGCCGCTTTGCTTCTTGCGGATGCGACTGATGAAACCCGCAATCGCTTCCCGGGAAGCCACCACGAGGTCCAGAAGAATCCCGATAAAGACGAAGCCGAGGATGAGGGCGATCCAGCTTTCGTCCACCCACTGCGGCATGGTCAGGCTCGCCTGCCGGTCCGGTGACCGGGCTTCGTTTTCTTGGACGCAGATTGGATGGCATTGACGATGTGCTGGTAGCCGGTGCAGCGGCAGAGGTTGCCAGCAATGGCGCGGCGGATTTCCAGCTCGCTGGGCGCGGGATTGCTTTCGAGCAGCGCCACGCCGGCGAGAATCATCCCCGGCGTGCAGTAGCCGCACTGCAGGCCGTGCTCCTCCCAGAAGCCTTCCTGCACCGGATGGAGCTTCCCGTCCCGCGCCAGGCCTTCGATGGTGGTGAGGTCGGCGCCGTCGGCCTGAACCGTCAGCACGGTGCAGGACTTCACCGCCTGGCCGTTCATCAGCACCGTGCAGGCGCCGCAGAGCGAGGTCTCGCAGCCGATGTGAGTGCCGGTGAGGCCGAGGACATCGCGCAGGTAGTGCACCAACAGCAGCCGCGGCTCGACTTCGTGGGAGTGGGAGCGACCGTTGACTGTGACGGCAACCTTCAAGCCGGCGCCCTCCTGAAAGGCCGGAAGAATACCAGAATCAAATCGAGTTAGAAACAGGCGACCTCAGGGGCTAAAGCCCATGCTATCTTGAGCGACTCTTTCGGCGGGGTTGAAACCCCGCCCTTCCCAGACAATGGACATCTAGCTGCGCAGCTCTTTGACCCAGATTTTTTCCGCGGCGTCGCGACCCAGGTGGACGGTGCGGCCGGCGACCACAGCCTGGACGCTGTCGTCGTAGTCGCGGTGCTCGAGCACGAGGCGCGTGCCCGGGCGCAGCTTCAAGCGATCGAGGTAGTCGAGGAAGCGCGTGTCCTTCTCGTAGACGCGGACGACTTCGACGCGGCGGCCGGGGCGCACGGCGCTGAGCGGGCGCACGTCGTGGCTGCGGCGCAGCTTGGTCAGGCCGCCGTTGAGCGGGTTGCCGTGCGGGCAGTAGCCCTCGCGGCCGAAGTAATTAAGCAGGAGTTTTTCGAGCTCGGGCGAGATGGCGTGCTCGAGCTTCTCGGCCTCCTCGTGCACGCGCGTCCACGGCATGCCCAGGACTTCAACCAGTAGCTTCTCCGCCAGGTTGTGCCGCAGCATCAGGTGCTCGGCCAGCTCCGAGCCTCGGCGGGTGAGCTGGATGCGGCCGCGCGGGCCCAGCTTGACGTAGCCGTTGCGCGCCATGCGCTTGAGCGCCGCGGTGACCGCCGGCGGCGTGACCCCCAGCTCTTCCGACAGGCGCGCGCTGATGGGCACGTGCTCCTCTTCCTCCATCTCCCAGATGGCCTTGAGGTAGTCCTCCTGGGAGACGGAGGCTCGGTCGCGGGTGGCGCGGGAGTTCGGCATTCGGCGGCCATTATAACAACCACCGTGGCCGCTGCCACAAGTAGCGGAGGGGAGCGCGCGTGCTGCCGCCGGCGAGACGGCGCCGCCCCGCCGGGTAGGCAGCTCGACGGTCTCGCCGGCAGACAGCGCGCGCGAATCTCCGAGCGGCCGACCGGCTCAGACGACGGCCGGCCCTGGTGACCTTCGGTTTCTCCCGGCGTTATTGGACGACCACCGTCAAGTTGACGGAGCGCTCCAGCGTGCCTACCCCGGTGGCGTTGATGGTGACGCTGTGGCTGCCCGTGGGCGTGCCCGGGCTGCCGAAGCCGGTGAAGAAGTCGCCGCCGGCGCCGCAGCCGGCGAGCAACGTCGCCATCGCCAGCACCACCCCCAGCAGGCAGAGCGCGCCCAGGCGGCGCCCCCGCCTACGGCGGGGCCCGCCCGCGAGCGCCATCCCGAACAGCGCCAGCCCCGGCACGCCCAACCACAGCGCCAGCAATGGCGGCTGGGACCCCTGCGGGTTGCCCGGCGCGTGGAGCTGCGCTATCCCCGGGGCCGTAGTCTGGATCTTCAAAATGATGCTGGCGCCGCCCTTCGGGGCGTTGGGCAGCGAGTTGCCGGGCGTGAAGGTGCAGGTGGTCAGCGCCGGCAGGTTCTGGCAGGCGAAGCTGATGTTGGCGTCGTAGGTGTCGTTGACGCCGGTGACGGTGAGCACGAACTCGACCGACTGGCCGGCGCTGATAGTCGCCATGGTGGGGCTGTTGCACGGAGGCATCCCGCCCTGGCAGGCCGCCTCCACCGTGTAGTCGGCCACCACCACCTCGATCGAGCGCGTGGCGGGAGGGCCCTGGCCGTCGCCCACCGCCAGCGTGACGGTGTTGGGCCCGATGGAGCAGAGGAGCGTGGGGCTCGAGGCGTTCGAGCTCCCGCAGTCCCCGCTCCAGGCGAACGTCAACGGATCGCCTTCCGCGTCCGAGGCGGTGGCCGAGAAGCTCACCGAGGCCCCGGCGTTGCTCGTCGCCGGCACCGGGCTGCCGGGGTTGCTATTGATAGTGTCAATGACCGGCGCCTGGTTCTCGATGTACTCGATGGTGACCTGCAACTGCCCGTTGCCGATTTCCGCATCTTCGGCCTTGGTGATGTTGACGAAGAAGTCCCGCACCTCGCCCGCTTGCGCGTCGGGGTCTTCGAGGATGGTCAGAGTGACCGTCGCCATCGTCTCCCCGGCCGGGATGACCACGGGGAAGTCGGTCAGCGCCAGGTAGTCCCGCCCCGCCTGCCCCGCGCCGTCGCTCGTGGTCAACTCGAACCGCGCCTGAACCTCAGTTTCCCCCTGCAGTTCCAAAAAGGTCTGCGCCGTGACATGCTGTGACGGGTTCGTGCCGTGTCCTAGCTCGTTACTGGGACTCGACCGCCGAGGGAACAGGATCGGGACAAGCAGCCCATCGCGCTCCCAGTCGCCTGTTGGCTCCTCGTCATCATTGAGAATCCATCCCGTCGCACAGTACTCGTGTGGGAGGTCGTCTGAGTGACAATTCAAGGGGAGGTGTGCATTCTCGCTGGGATTATGAAGCGCAATGTCAAAGGTTTCGAGGCGCTCATACCGGATATCGCCGAATACGTGTACAGTGATTTGCTGCGGATCATTGGTGCCCTTCGGCCACTCCAGCATGCCGGATATATGTTCGAGATCGTTCCTGTCCGCGGTCGGGTGACGGCCGTCTGAGGTCTTATAGTCCACAGTGACTCCGTCGTGATGGGGATGGGACAGAGTAACCGTGAAGGCAAGGTCTCCGATGCCGTCGTCACCCTCAGGATGGAACACGTTAAGCTCAAGAAAGTCAATCTTCGGCGGCGACGGCTCCTCGGTGACGGTGAAGGTGGTGCTTTTGTTGTCGCACTGGTTGAAGGTGTCGCACGCCTCGAGGTTAATCTGATTCTCCCCGAAGCGGCAGACCCCCGTGGTGGGGTTGGTGGGGCCGAAGCCCTCGCAGTCCGGCTCGGTGTCCCAACTGTAGGTGCAGGCGTCGCGGCAGTCGTCGTCGCCCAGCTTGACGACGGCCTCGCAGGTCACTTCCCGCCCGCCCTCCGCCTCGCTCCCCTGGGTGCACATCAAGCTCTCGACCATCGGCTCGTCCGGCGGCGGCTCGACGGTGATGGTGACGGTGGTGGCGAGAACCTGGTCAACGTTGAAGGGGTTCGAATAACCGAAGTTGGTGGAGCGGTTGACGTGGACTATGTGCTCCCGTCCGTCGCCATTGCCGATGACGAAGGGGTGGGTGGCGTTGCCGTCGCCGCCAGCGTCGCCGCCGGGAGTCAGTGTGAGCTGCTCCCAGGTGCCATCGGTCAGAAAGTACACCTGCAGGGCGCCACCCGACGCCGGGCCCAAGTTGTCGGCGTCGGTGGTCAACACGTACGTCCCGTCGCGGCTGAACCAATATTCGACAATGTCGCTGTTGGCGACGTTGCCCTCGCAGACGCTAACGAGCTGGTTGTCGCTGCGGGTGCCGTCGGGGTTGATGTCGCCCCGATATAAGTTCACTATACCCGGCTGAACAACGGGCTCCTGTACCAAGTCAGTGCCGCTGGATGTTAAAGCCAACGAGAGTCCGCCGTTGGAGCTTTTCCCAAAGAAGAGGTCCGCGGAAGGGCCGTTGGCCGTGGCGGTTCTGTCGGAGTTGGTGCTGATGAAATACCCGTCCACCCGAACAAGACCCACAAGCTGGGCCACGAATATGTCGTTTGCACGGTTGCCGTCCGACGGCGGCCCCTGGTTGGTGGCTTGAGTCTCCCACCCGAGCACGAGCCTGTTCTCCACGCGAGCTATCCCGCCGGCGGTACCGGTTGAGTGGTTGTCGGATCCGAGGGTGAGATTGACCGGGGGGCCGAGCCCGAGAGCCGGCTCTTGCTGGGCCTGGAAGGGAGAGGCGAGGGCGCCCGCCCCGGCGGTCAGGACTTCACGGACGAACATATCGAAGATAGAGTCGGCGTCCCCGGGATCGGTCAAGTCCTGGGATGAGCTAGAAAAGACGACGAGGGCGCCGGCGGGGTCCATGTCATACGTGCCGTGGAGGCCGTTGCTGCCGGCGGTCGCCGGCGCAGTGGCGTTGCCAGTCACCAGGAGGGTCTGGCCCAGGGCCATGTCGCGCAGGTAGAGGTCCGCCCGCGTGCTGCCGTTGCCGTCCACGAAGTTCTCCACCAGGTCAGTGGCCCGGCTGGGGAAAAGGATGCGGTTGCCGTCGTCGCTGACGACGAATGTCCGCAAGGGGTGAGGAAAGACCTCAAGAGGGCTCGATGGACCCGAGACGCGCCCATTGCCGCTGGCGGTGCCGGCGAAGTTGATGCTGACCAGCTCCATGGTTGGGGCGCACTCGCCCGTGGCGCCGAAGCAGGTGTCGAAGCGGAAGAGGTCGAGCAGGGTGCCGTTCGCATCCGTGAGCGTCACCAGGTCGGTGGCGTTGCTCAAGAAGACGATGTAGCGGCCGTCGGGGGTGATGGTGGGGGAGAAGGAGCGGCCGTTGCCGTCGAGGGTGCCGACGGTGTTGCGGCTGATGAGGGTGGTGGTTTGGGTCAAGCGGTCGCGCAGGAAGACGTTGATAAAGCCCGGGGTGGTCCCGCCAGGAATGAGGTCGTCGGCCTGGCTCTCGAAGACCACGAAACGCCCGTCGGCGCTGGCCCGCGGGCCCATCCTCCCCGACACCGCCCCGGAGGGGCCGTTGCCGGCGGCGGTGCCGGCGGCGTTGATGCTGATGAGCTCGTTCTGCTGCGCGGCAGCCGGACCGGCGGCCAGCCCGCCCAGCCCCAAGGCTAAAACGACTCCTGCTACTGCTACCCGGCGTTTCATGGTCAACCTCCCCCTCTGTACGTTGCCCGGATGGTGGGGCATCCACGGGCGCTTGGCAAGCGCAGAGGTGCGCAGAAGTGCGCAAAAGAGCGCGAAAGCAGCTGTTTTGAGGCTCCACTTGACCCTGACGGCCCGGGGGCGTACCATCCGGGCAAGTCACCCCAGCGGGGTCAGAGATGGGTCAACCGGGCATCACCGCGCCGCCGCCGCCGGCCACCGAAGGGCGGCTGGAGTCGTGGAAGGAGATTGCCGCCTACCTCAAGCGCAGCGTCCGCACCGTCCAGCAGTGGGAGAAGAAGGAAGGCCTGCCCGTCCACCGCCGCCTGCACGACAAGCTGGGCACCGTCTACGCCTACCAGGCCGAGCTCGACGCCTGGTGGCAAAACGGCCACGAGCGGCTGGCAACGCAAGAGCAAGAGGAGCCGCCGGAGCAGGCGGCGGCGCACCCGCGCCGCCGGCTCTGGGCGCTGGCGGCCGCCGCCTCGCTCGTCCTGGCCACAGCCGTTTACCTCGCGAAAGGAATTCTGTGGCCGCCCGCGCCGGCGGACCCAGGGCGCGTGATGCTGGCCGTCTTGCCGTTTGAGAACTTGGGAGGCGGCGCCGAACAGGAATACTTCAGCGACGGCCTCACGGAAGAGATGATCACGCGGCTCGCACGCCTGCACCCGGAACGGTTGGGGGTCATCGCGCGCACGTCGGCCATGCAATACAAAGCCAACCCCAGGCCGATCGAACAAGTCTGTAAGGAGCTGGGCGTGGAGTACGTCTTGGAAGGCAGCGTGCGCCGCGAGAACAACCAGGTCCGCATCACCGCCCAACTCATCCGCGTCAGCGACCGGACCCACTTGTGGGCAGACAGCTACGAGCGCGAGCTCGCCAACGTGCTGGTCATCCAAGGCGAAGTCGCCCGCCAGGTGGCCCATTCCCTTTCCCTCCGTCTGTTGTCGTCTGACCAGGCGCGACTGGCCCGACGCCAACCGGCCAGCTTCGATGCCTATGAGGCCTACCTGCAGGCCCGCTACTTCGCCAATCTGAGCGCGCAGCGCTCGGGGGCCAGTCGCCAGAGCGTCCTTCATTACCAGAAAGCCATTGAAATCGATCCGAACTATGCTCTCGCCTACGCGGGCCTGGCGGAAACCTACGCGTTTTCCCTACCGACCCATGAAGCCATGCCCAAGGCCCGCGACGCGGCGCTGAAGGCGCTGGCCCTTGACGACACGCTGCCGGAGGCGCACAGCGCGCTGGGTCTGGTCAAATTGTTCTATGAGTGGGATTGGGCCGGCGCCGAGCGGGCTTTCAAACGGGCGATCGCTCTCGACCCGGGCTCGGCGGCCGCCCATTATCGCTATGTCTACTATTTGTGGGCCCAGGGGCGAGTAGAGGAGGCGATTGCTGAAGCCAGTCTGGCGGCAGAGCTCGACCCATTCTCGCCCACGATCAACAACGATCTGGGACGGGCCTACTATTACGCGCGCCAGTACGACCGCGCGATCGAACAGTACAAAAAGGCGCTGGAACTGGACCCGAATTATTCTCTGGCTCACTTCTTCCTGGGCATTGCCTACGAGCAGAAGGGGCTGCACGACCAAGCCATCGCCGAATTCCGCAAGGCCAGAGAACTGGCAGGCGACTCGCGACTCGCGGAATCGTTGGGTCAACGCTACGCAACGTCTGGTTTCCGCGGCGCCCTCGAGGCATGGGCCGAGGACTGGGAAACGGGTGTTGAGCAGGGACGCGTGCAGCCGACAAGTGTGGCATTAATCTATGCACGCCTGGGCGACCGCAACAAAGCATTCGAATGGTTGGAGAAATCGTACCGCGAGCGCACCCGCGCAATGGTTTACCTGCGGGTGGAACCTCAATTCGATTCTTTGCGTTCTGACCCACGCTTCCAGAACCTGCTGCGCCGGATGAACTTCCCGGACTAAGCTCCCGAAACTGGGCCCCAACCGGAGCCGCTTGCCCTTGGATGCTGTCGGCTTGAGGCGGGGGCGAGGTCGTCGAGCAGGCGGCGGACTTTGCGCTCCAGCAGGTCGCGGACGGAGCGGTAGGATTCGAGCGGGTCCATGTAGGGGTCGGCAACCTTCCAGTCAAGCCGCTTGCCGCTGAACTCGGGGACCAAGTCGCTGGCGGGAAAACCGGACATGTTGACGAGGATGTCGACCTGATTCCAGTCGATAGCCCCGAGGCGTTTGGAGCGCTGGCCGTCAAGGCTGATTCCCTGTTCTGCCATCACCTCTCGGGTCTCCTGCGCGATGAATCCCAGCGGACGCAGGCCGGCGCTGAGGGCCTCAATCTTGTTGCCGCCCAGGTGGCGCGCCCAGGCTTCGGCCATCTGCGAGCGGCAGGAGTTGCCGAGACAAACAAAAGCGATGCGCATGCGTGGCTTGTCACTCATGAATTCGGAGAGCACGGCTCCCAGCGGCAGGGGCCGCGGGGCTGAACGGTTGGATGACTTGCGGTTGGGAGTTCAACGTGAATGCGGCGTTTCCATACCAATGAATGTGAGGAAGTGCTCGTGAAGTGTCGTGTCGCGGGTGAGCTCAGGATGGAAGGTGGCGAGGAGGCACGAGCCTTGCTCAACAGCGACGGGCAAGCCGCCGCACTCGGCCAGCACGCGCACGCCTTCGCCGAGGCGGCGAATCACCGGCGCGCGGATGAAGACCATCTCCATCTCGCCGCCGTTCAGGCACGAGCGGCCGCGGCGGACAGCGCTCCGCACCTGGCGGCCGTAAGCGTTGCGCTCGACGGTGACGTCAACCAGGCCGAGGCTCGCCTGCGGCGGGTTGGTCACTTCCTTCGCCAACAGGATGGCACCCGCGCAGGTGCCGAAGACCGGCTTCTCGCGGCCGAAGCGCCGCAACTCATCGAGGAAGCCGTCGCGTTCGAGGAACTTGAGAAAGGTCGTGCTTTCGCCGCCGGGGATGATGAGGGCGTCAACCGCGGCGAGGTCTTCCAGGCGCTTGACGTAGGTCCACTCGACCCCCAAGCGCGACAGTACGGCGGCGTGGGCCTCGAAGTCGCCCTGGAGTGCGAGGATGCCGGTTTTCATGTGCCTTGTGCCTTGTGGCCGCGGGTTTGCCCTTCTACAAGCTCAGGGCAAACGCTCAGCCTAATGGCCTCGCGTTTGCAGCAGCTCGGATTCGGGTAGTGTGCGGACGTCGAGGCCTTTCATGGCTTCGCCCAGCTCCTCGGAGGCCGCCAGCACCGCCTTGGGGTCGTTGAAGTGCGTGGTGGCGAAGACGATGGCGCGGGCGCGGCGGTCGGGGTCGGACGACTTGAAGATGCCCGAGCCGACGAAGACCGCTTCAGCGCCAAGCTGCATCACCAGCGCGGCGTCGGCGGGCGTGGCGATTCCGCCAGCGGAGAAGTTCGGCACCGGCAGCTTGCCGTGCTTCGCGACCCATTGCACGAGCTCCAGCGGCGCCCCCAGGCGCTTCGACTCCTGCACCAGCTCTTCGTTGCCCAGCACGGCCAGCTTCTTCATGTGGCCGACGATGGCGCGCATGTGCCGCACCGCCTCGACCACATTGCCCGAGCCCGCCTCGCCCTTGGTGCGGATCATGGCCGCGCCTTCGGCGATGCGGCGCAGGGCCTCGCCCAGGTCGCGGCAGCCGCAGACGAAGGGTACTTTGAAGCTGTGCTTCCAGACGTGGTTCTCTTCGTCGGCAGGCGTCAAGACCTCGCTTTCGTCGATGAAGTCCACCTCGAGCGCCTCCAGCACCTGCGCCTCGACGAAATGCCCGATGCGCACCTTGGCCATCACCGGGATGGTGACGGTGTCCATGATCTCCCGGATGATTT
>Ga0137796_10000235_pt1 | contig 35070 bp, 22 predicted proteins | sample OV2TP3_FD_97704 | JGI IMG/M metagenome (GOLD analysis project Ga0137796, IMG submission 97704) | reverse complement strand
CTGCTCAAATTTCGTGAAGAGTTTACCGAGCTGCTCCTGGGGAATCCCCGGCCCCGTATCCGCCACCGAACAGACGACGAACGGGTCGAGCGTGGTCGCCTCCAAGGTCACCGTCCCTCCTTCCGGGGTAAACCGAATGGCGTTCGAGAGCAGATTCATCAGGATTTGTATCAAACGATTGCGATCCGCGAACACCGCAGGAATGTTGGTGGGCCGGTAGATGAGCCGGCGCCCCTTCGCCCCCACCTGCATCGTGTGGCACACGTCCCGCAAGACCTCATCGAGGTCGAGCTGTTCCCGTTCCAGCGTCATCCGACCCGCCTCGATCTTGGAGAGATCCAGCAAATCATTGAGCAATCCGCCCAGGCGTTCCAATTGCCCATTGGCGTTCTGGAGAAACTGCTGCTGTTCGTCCGTCGTGGGACCCAAGGCGCCGTTCACCATCAAGGCGACGGTTTCGGTGATGACGGCCAGCGGCGTGCGCAATTCATGAGAGGCTTTGCTGAGGAATTCATCCTTGAGTTCTTCCGCGCGCTTGCGCTTGGTGATGTCCAGCCCGATGCCGCCCAGCAGCCGCTTGCCCCAGCTGTCCGGGAGCGGAAACTTGCACACCAACCAATGGTGCGAGGCGCCATCCGGCGTGGGGACGGTTGCAATCCGCTCCACCGATCGATTCGTCTCGAAGACCGCGGCGTCATGCTCGCGCAGCGCGACGGCCGTGGAGGCCGGCCAGAGATCAAAATCCGTCTTGCCTCGCCACTCAAGGTTGGTGACTTGGAAACGCTCCTCGAAGGGCTTATTCACATAGAGGTAGCGTCCCTCCCCGTCCTTCATAAAGGCAATGGCCGCGCTGTGATCCATGAACGTTTTGAAACGCTCCTCGCTCGTCCGCAGCTCTTGCTCGCTCTGGTAGCGCGTGGTCACATCCCGCGCAATGGTCGACACGCCGACCAGCTGCCCCTCGGCGTCTTGAATCGGAGAGAACCTCAGCGACACGCGCACCGGCTGGCCGTCGCGGCGCACCCGGCTGGACTCCAGATGCCTCACCGATTCGCCGCGCTTCATGCGTTCCAACATCGCGAGCGTGTCGTCTTGCTGGCCCTGCGGAAAGATCCGGGAGATGGGCTGGCCCACCATCTCGGGGGCGGTGTAGCCGTAGAGCTGCTGAGCTCCTTGATTCCAGCTCGTGACGATGCCCTGGAGATTCCAACTGATGATCGCATCATGGGAGGATTCGACGATGGCCGCCAGGATGCGCCGGTCTTGCGCGCAGTCCATGGCGGTCATCCGCTGCACCGTCAGCTCCGACGCCCGCTGGGCGAGCAGCTCTTCGATTTGCTCGCGCTCCGTGATGTCGTGAATCGTGAAGACGCCACCCGCCTCAGCGGTCTTGGCGCGCCCCGCGTCAGAGAGCGGAGTGCCGCGCAGCTCAATGGTCCGATGCCCATGAGCCCGCGGCAGCTCATAGATGCCTTTCACTTTCACGCGACGGCGCAAGACCTCGACCACGGGATGAGGACGCGAGTCGGAGGGCGTCAGCGGCAAGGCGTCTTGAAGGAGGAGACCGCGGATCGAGTGATGACGCTCTTCGAGGAGCCGCTCGAAGGCGGCATTACACCATTGAATCGCCCCGGAGGAATCCGTCCACACGATGGCCTCGTCGATGGCGGCGAGGGCGATCTCCATCTTCCCCATCGTCCGACGGAGTTCCCCGAGACGGACCGATGAATCAGCCATCACGCATGCTCACGGACTCAGACTCCTGTGCTCTGTTCCGGCCAGGAATCACGGACAAGAGAACAACCCACCGCTTCGATAGACCGTCCTCGTGACACACACTCTTCAAAGACTACCTGAGGCATCGGAACGCTGTCAAGGCTGCCTCCGCGCGACAGGCTGTCTCCGGTGGTGCCTCCGGTGGAATGAAGAAAAATTTTCCCCCCACAGGGCGGCCTGCGCACGGCGTGGTCTCTATTCTCTCCACCAGGCTTCTCGCTGAATCTCGACCGCCCACGGGGTGAACGGCGGCGGATGTGCACTAAAGTCCGCGTCATAGTCCCAGTTGCGATTCGGCGCCGTGTACTGGGGGGCTCCGTACTGCCAGGCCCCGGTGGCGAGCTGGCTGTTCCACAGGGCGACGAAGGAGCCACGGATCGTCAGCGTCTTGCCCGTCCAGTTCTCATGCAGGCGCGGGTAGTTTTCCAAGCCGCCGTTGTAGGCGCCGGCGCTGGTCGTTTTAATCCCCGCCAGAAAGGCGGCGTTGACTGCCGTGTTGGCAGCAACCCGGTTGCTCAAGCCCTGGGCGCTCGTCGCGTCATTCCAGTTGTTGGAGAGCAGACTGAGCGCATCCCCCATCACGGCGCAGGGCTGCTTGTTGATAGTGTTGTAATTGCCCTGGAGGTAGAGTGGATCGTTGGTCACGATCGTCAAGCCGCCGCTGCGATGGATCTGCTGCCCATTGAGCAAACGGACGCCCGGCTGATAGCTGGGGGGCACGCCATCCGCCGTCACGTACATCAGCCCATTGCCAGGCAGACGGTTTGGAAAACACACCTCGTCCTCAGGGTCGGCGTCGCAATTCGCATACCCGGCGAGTTTCTTGAGATCGACGTTATACATCTGGACGTATTTCCCTTCCCGATTGTTGTAGAACGAGGTGGTCACCGTCACCGTCCCTGAGGGGATGTGCAACCCGGGCACGAGCTGAGAGTTGCCCTGATAGACCACGCCATTGACGACCCGTAGGCCCGCCTGCTGGTCATAGTAGCCGCCGGGCTGAATCGACCCCACCACCGGCACGGCCAGTTGGGTGACCCCGTGGGCGCTGTCTTGGACCGTCCCGTTCCAGCGTTGCTGCGAATCAGGCACCCAGGTGGGATCGGGACTGTCGAGGCCGTTCATGTCAAAGAAGGCCCCTGTCCCAGCCTTCTTGATCGAGACATCGCCGGGTGGCGTAATCGCCACGTCCTTACGTTTGTTGAAGATGTGCCCGGCGGCGCGCACGTACTCGCTGTTGATCCGCAGCTCGTCGTTGGCTCCGAGGTACAAGTCACTGTTCGTGTGGAGCCGTCCCGTAAGCGTCATCGCCGGACCCGGAAGGATCTCGAGGTCGTCCTCGTAGAAGACCGTATGTTGGAAGGTATAGACCAGGCGCCGGTTGATGACCTGATGCAGCGTGACCCGGACGCCTGGTTTGAGGGGATGCTGGACCATCGTCGTGACATGGTAGGTCTTGACGAGGGCTTGGGTGCCATCAGGATCAGTCAAGAGTTGCTGGCCAGGCGCGAGCTCCGTCATCACTGACGAGGCGGTGGTTCCGCTTGGCAGCGTCGCAGTCTGACTAAAGGTGGTCGTCAGGGTCCCGCTCGCCGGATATTGGCTGGCGGTGGCAGAGACCTGGACATTCGCCAGCGCATCCGCGAACTGCCCGAGGGTATCTTCCAAACCGCCCTGGGCGAGGTAAAAGACCTCCGCGTAGAGCTGCTGGAGGGTCGCCTGCTGCATGCCGCCCATGCTGCGAGTCAACAAGCTCCCGCCAAGGATGGTGAACAGTCCAACCACCACGGCGGCCATCACGAGGGCCTGCCCGCGCATCCGTCGCATCGCTCATCCCCCCTTCATCAATTGCGCAGCTTCACAATCGCGGTCGCGCCAGCCGAGACCGTCCGCTGGCGCGGCGTGGTGCGCTGCAGCGTCAACTGGATCCGCACCTCATCCACAAACAGCGCCGGGTTGATGCTCTGGTCGGAAAACGCCACGCTGGTCACCCCGTTCGCCAACACCGTCTGGTTGCCGCCCACCAGCCGCCGCAGCAGCTTCAGGCCTGGCACGTACTGGTACTGGATAGGGTTCGCCTGATCCCACTCGATGGCGCCCGTAGCGTCAATGATCAACCCGTTTCCATCCACATCTTGGGGGAGATAGAACTGCACGCGGTCGTTCGCGGGCGTGGCGGGGATGGAGAGGTTCGGCGGACTGCCGCCTTGGTCGGTGCGCGTGGCGCTTTGCAGCTCCGCGGCCATGCGCGCGACCGCTTGCTGCGCCTCGAGGCGGAGCTCGAGGCGCGTCGTCGCGAGGTGCCAGAAGTCCGACAAGTAGATGGCGCAGGCGAACATGAGGCCGCTCACCGTCAGCGTCAGGCCGCTCACGATCAAGAGCTCCGTCAGCGTGAAGCCCGCTCGTGGCATCGGGATATGGCGTCGCATCATCAGGGACCCCTACAGAGTGCTTGTCCGAACCGTTGAAAGGCTGAGGGTGCGCAGGCGGCTTCGGTGAACCCAGGCGAGGGTGGCCACCAGCTCCAGGCGATCGCCGCTCTGCGCGGGATACGTGACGGTGATCTGCTCGCCGGGCAACGCGTACACGCCGACCATCGTCGCGTAGGGGTTGCTTGCGCCGCCGTTGGCCACGCCGGCCGGAAATCGACTCGTGAGGTTCTCAAACGGGGTCGCATGGATCTCCTCCAGCACATCCTTCAGATCATCGAGCGCGACCATGACCTCCTGTGCGTGCTCCCCCAACTCATTGGCAGCCAGAAACGCCCCCAGCACTCCGCCCAAGCCCACGATGAACACCAAAAGCGCCAGCAGCAACTCAACAAAGGTCGCCCCGCGTTGAGCCATGGCCTGCCCAGGTGAAACGGAAGATGCTCGCGCCCGTCCCCACACGGCCATTTGATTGTCCTCGGAACCCCGCGCGCTGCTCCCCATGCCATGCCCGCCAAAAAAAACAAAGACGCACGGGCACTCTTCAGGATCTCGAGCGCTCGTGCGCTGTCACCGCTCACCATGCTCCGATGGCGACGGTCCGCTGGCAACCCCGCTACCTGTCAGCTCGTCCACACGTGCCGCTGTCGAGCTGCGAAGGCCGGAGGTTTTGCGTCCTCGCCTTTCGACGAGTTTGCGTTTAGCAGTCCTTCGGTTTTTCAGTGAGCGCTGAGGCCTCGCTGAAGAACTCAATTAAGCCTACCCATTCGCCGCGGGCTTTGTCAAGCAGCCGCCATCACTCCGGTGGAATGTGCCGTGTGGTATACTCAAGAACCGATATGAGCGAGATCTCTCGGGCCGAACTCAAGTACCTTGTGGAACGCCAGCGGGAGGAAATCCGAACGCTGAATGAAGTCGGCAAGCTCCTCAGCGCGACCACGGACCCTCGAGAAATTTTGCGGCTCGTCAGCACCTACCTCCATCAAGCCTTTCCCGTTGCCGTGTGCGGCGTCTTATGGCTCGAGGAACGCAAGCTCCATCTCATCCCGCTGGCCCCCCTGGCGCAGATGGAACTGGCTCGAGTGATTCGAGGCGTGCGCGAAGCCGCCGGTGAATTCTTCCATCGGCCGCTGAGCGAAGAAGAGAGTGCGCCGGTCATTGAGCGCGTGGACGGGCCAGCCACGGTGGGCATGCCCTCCACCATGGCGCTGCGCTCGCACCTGTTTGCCCCCATGACGGTCAAGGGCCGCCCCAGCGGGTTGCTCAGTCTCTTCAGCGGCCGGGAAGAAGCGTTTACAACGGAGGACTCCCATGCCGTCGGGATCGTGGCCGAACAACTCGGGGCGGCCCTGCGCAACGCCTTTCTCGTCGAGGAGCTGCGTCGAGCCGGCGAGTTAAAGAATGAACTGCTGAGCATCATCTCTCACGAATTCAATACGCCGCTGACGGCGATGCGGGAAGGCGTCGGGCTCGTCTTGGAGGGGCACGTGGGGGACACGACCCCGGAGCAGCAGCGGTTGCTGAAGGTCGTCTCGGAAAACGCCGATCGCCTCGAGCAGCTCTTCCATAAAGTGAAATTAGCCACCGAGCTGGCCACCGGACAGGCGGCGTTCGCCTTTGCCGCCGCCGACGTGCGGGTCGTGCTCCGCGAGGTCGCGCAATCCCATCAAGCACTCGCTTCCGCCAAGGCGGTTGAGCTCAAACTGCTCGAGCCGGCGCAACCGCTCCTCTGCGCCATCGATCAACCCCGTCTTACCATTGCGCTGGATCAGCTGATGGATAACGCGCTCCAGGCGACTCCGCGGAACGGAAGCGTCACCTTGCAAGGCGCTCCGTCATCTGACGGCATTGAAATTCACGTCATCGACACCGGCGCGGGGATGGGAGCGGAGGTGTTGCCGACGCTCTTTGAGCAATTCAAATCGGTGGGCGGCATTCACAATCGCAAGATGGGAGGGCTGGGCCTGGGACTCTTCATCGCCCACTCGCTGATCCAGGCCCACGGAGGGACGCTCAGCGTGGAGAGCGCCCTGGGGAAAGGCACGCGGATGACGGCGCGTCTCCCGAAACAGCCACCCCAATCGCCTTCCGCGTAGCCGCTCGTCCGTCAACGCCGCGTCAAGAATACACCTTAAGGTAAGCGGACTGTTTCAGCTCTTCCATCCGCCGCTTGAGCGCTTCGAATTGCTTCTTTCGCTTGACCTGTTGCACGTAGGACTCTCGCCGCGCAGGAAAATCGTGAAGATCTCCGACCCGCTTGTCCAACAGCCGGTAGACGCACCACTGTTTCCCAAACGGCATCGGCGGTCCAATCGAACCGAGGGGCAGCGCGTGAAACGCTTCGATCTGCGCTCGAGGAATCGACCAGAGATCCACGTACGCCTCGAGCGTCATCAGGCTGACCGGACGAACCCGCACCTCCTCTGCCGCCTTCACCTGCTCCCACTGCTGGGGATCCCTGACGCGCTCATACCACCGTTGCGCCTCTTCCTTGGTGTCGAACACGATGATCTCGCCGCCGACATGGTGTTGCTCGCCTAAGAATTCCTGCTGGAGCTCCTCGTCGGTCACGATCACCACTTGCTCCTCCAAAAGCTGGTCCCTCAATCGGCGAATCTGGATGAGATAGCGCACCTGGTTCTCCAGGACTTCGACATCTTGGTACAGCGTTTCCACCACCCAGCGACGGTAGGCGTCCGGATCGCTGTGCTTGGTAAACGGCCGCTTGGCATCCGCGAGCAGCTCGTTCACCATGCGATCCACCTCCTCCTCCCCCGCTTGGATGCCGCGCTGGAACGCCAGATAATGCAACAGCAAGGATTCCCAGATCAGCGGTTCGCGCTCCGCGGCCGGCACATCCGCCGCGCCCCAGGGTCGGGGAAACATGACGGCGACGCGCTTGGCAAAGTTATAATTTTGGCGGCTCACCGGGACCCCGAACATCTCTCCCGCCACGGCTTCGGACGCATCAGAACGCCGGATCATCACCGAGGGCTGGGACGCCGACGCTGTCGTCGCTACGTGGTGGCGGGCGGCCTGCGACGCAGAGGGAACCGCCCCGGGGCCTCTCGACATCCAGCTCCCCATCCAGCCGCTCCCCGCCAAGGCGCCTACGACCCCCAGAGCCGCAACACCTGCGATCAGTCCCGCCAGGCGACGTGATGTCATGGAGCGCCCTCCTTGGATTGCAAGCGGGGTCGTTTCATCGCCTCTTCAAGCACGCGCAGCCTCACATCCAGAGCCCCCACCTGTTGCTCCATGGCTTGGAGTCGCTGCTCCATGACCCCCAATTTACGCGCAAGATATTCCTCCACAGGAATGGGGCCGACGAGCGACCCTCGCTTCTCCACAGGCCAATCGGGAGGCAGTTGAAAATGCAGACCCTCCGATGTCTTGCGGACGGTCGTGGGGGCCTCTTTGCCGTCCTCTCCTGCGGCCCGCACCGCGAAGCCGAACCCGCTGATCAGCAGCAGGCTGATGAGCACGCTTCCAGTTGGCTGCTTCATCCGATCGGGGCTCCTGGTTCTTTGGCTGCGTGCATCACTTTGCTGCTCACGCGCAACATCCCCTCGACCTGGGAAGGATCGGCGTCCGCGCGGGCGATCGTGGCGCGGTCCACTTCAAACAAGGAGGTAGATTGATCCAGCAGATACAGAAAGTGAATCCATTGCTCCAAGGACCCGCGGTATTGAATATCCACGACGTATTCCTGATACGCCTCCTTTCGAACCCCCTCAAGAGGCTTCACCTCACCCAAGGTGATTCCGCTCTGGGCCCCCAGCCCTTCGATTTCCCTCAACACCGCCGCGATATCCGGAGCCGGCGCGTCATCGGCTCGAAGATACTCCTGGTACAGCGTCGCCTCGGCGCGGATTTCAGGCTCGCGGCGGAGCAGGTCGCTCTCTTGACGAAGCGCCGATTCGAGCCGTTCGATTTCCTGACGGACGTGGTGCGTGTGGCGTCCCCACGGCCCCAGCACGACCCTATCCAGCAGCACCCCGGAAATGACCAGGAGGCTCCCAAACGCCAACAGGCGCTCCCGGCGACTCAACTCGGAAAACTTCGGCACCTTGGGCAGGTTCATCCCCCGACCTCTGCACCGGAGGCTCCCAGCGAGCAGACCAGTTCAAACTGGGTCACATCCTGCTCGCCGGATTTCTTCGTCACCCGCTTGGCCTCCACCGACGCGCACATGGGCGATTGCCGAAGCGCGGCGGCAAAGTCGAAGACCTTCGGCATCTCCTCCGACACGCCTTTCAGGACCACTTGCTCTTCCTGCGTAAACGCCAGCGACTCCCATTGGATCGCCTGGGGGCTGCGCCGGCTCAATTCGACCATCGCCTCCAGCAAGGCGCTGCGGTGCCGGAGCCATTGCTTCACGAGGACCACGTGCTCCATGAGCCGCTGCAGTTCTTGCGTCCGTTGGAGGCTGATGCCATGCTCGCGCAGCAGCCGCGCATGATACCGTTCATCTTTATGCGCCTTGCCGATGATCAAGCAGCAGATCAAGAGCAGCATCCCCATGATCTGGCATCCCAATCCGACGAGCGTTTTCGCCCGATCCTCAAAGGCGCGATGGAGCTTGAGCGCCTTGGGGGTCAGATCCACGGAGCTCGGCCCTACCACGAGCCCGATCAAGCTCGCGAAGGAGACGCGGCCAACCGCCTCCTGTTCCAGCATCGCGGGGTCGATCGGCGCGCAGCGCTCAAAGGGTGGGACCGTCTTCGTGGGGAGACTGAGTTCCTGCTGAAGACGCTCCTGGAGACCCGTCACCCGTTGAGCCTGTCCGGTGATGATCACGGTGGAGATGGCCGCATTCAACCCTTCAGCTTCAAACGCTTCCAGCGAGCGCCGGAACTCGGTGATGAGTTTCACCAAGCCGGCATCGGGTTCGCTGAGCAGGTGGCTGACCCCGATGGTGAGGCTGCGATGGAAGGCGAGTTGGTGTCGGTGGAGGATAATCAGGGTGGTCGTCTCATGATCGAATTCGGCCACCAGCACCGGCTGGGACGACGAGTCCGCGACGCCCTGCGACCAGATGAGGAGCCCTTCCAACTCAAATCCCACGCGCTCCAGCGGCCACCCCAAGCCTTCCACAAGTTTTAAGGCGCGGTGGACGACGTCCTGATGCGACAGGATCAAGAGGACGCGCGAGTACCCCGCGCGTTCGCTCTGGACGACCCGAAAATCCGTCAGGATTTCTTCCTTGGCGTAGGGGGTATGCTTCTCCGCCTGCAAGTCAATGATGTCCCTGATCTCAACGGGATCGGTGGCCGGGAGGGTGAACAGCCGGGTCGTGGTTAAATGGGAGGGATTCGCAATGAGGATCGGCCCGGCGTCGAGATGGTGAGCCGCGCACGCTTGCTTCAGCCACGCGAGCACTTGGTCATCCGTGAGCCCCTCAATCGGATGCGCCAGGAGCGTCGTGATTCTCCGAGCGGATTGCCAACCTGCGGCTCGAAGCACTTTCAGCCATCGGCCGTCAATCGAGACGACGGTCACCCCTTGGGTCCGATTCGGCACCCATTGGCTCAACTCTCTCGGCAAGCGTCGCAGCGGCTCCAACGACAAGAGCCGTCTGAGCCTATCCGTCATGAGAATTGGTCTCGCCCGTTACTGCTCCGCCCACGTCTTGATGATCCCGTCTCGGGTGGTGACACATTGCACGTGGACCGGCAACGCAGCGGCCCCTGTCACGCTCGCGGTCACGGACACCTGGAAGTCCTCGGAGCGCACCGTGAAGAGATTCTGTTGCACAAGTTGGGTGAGCCGCGCCTGATCGGTCACAGGGACGGCCGCGGCCAGTTCACCGGTAATCGCGGAGGTCGCCGTGATGTAGTGGTCATCCGGGGTTCCTTCCTGCTGATCCGGCCCGGCGCGGTCGGCGAGGATGCCGCTGACGCCCACTTCGCTCAACCCCAACGCCCGCAGGACGGCTCGGCCCGCGGTATTGATGTTGAGGCCGCCGGCGCCATGGACCGTCAGGGCCGGGGCGATCCGCGCATACACCGCCGGCGTCATGCCGCGGACCAACAGCAGCTCCTCGAGATTTTCAAACGGCCCATCTTTGCTCTCGTATGCGTCTGGGAACCCCAAGTAGTAGAAATTTTCAGCTCCGTCGGGGCGCGATTCGTGGTCTTCGTCACGCCAATCTTCGATCGCGTCGGCCATCACGCGCGCCTCATCCTCCTTGACCTGCCCCACGCGCCTCAGGAGGGTCGCGAGGATGTCCGTCGGCGCGGTATTCACGTTCAGCTTTCGCTCTTCGTCGATCAGCTCCAGCGTAAAGAACCCCCGACCAAAGGGCTGTTGCGCCATCCCATCTGCGCCACGAGCCCACTCATCACTCAACCAATCGACGGATGGCGTGGCGTCTTCCGCCAGCAGGCTCACCGCTTGCTGCACCCCGGCCCGGGCGATATAGGACGCATCGAGCCGCTGATCCAGACGGTCCATGAGCGTCAGCGCCGATAATCCCTGCGCCCCCAGGCCGGCGACCAAGATGCTCAGCAAGATCACGGTCCAGACGACAAAGATCAGCACGCTGCCGCTCGGCTTCATGGTGTGGCGGTACTTCGTGCATTGACCAGCGGAAGCGCGATGACGAGCGTCTGGGTCGCTGATCGCTTCGTGGTCGCATCATCATAGCCGATCTGCATCTTCACTGCCAGCGGCGGCTCGGGGGCGGACCAGTGCTCGACCCACTGAGACGTCGTGCCATGAAGCTCCGGCCCGTAGTATGACCATCGCAGCCGGTTCACTTCTTGAAGGACCGGAACGCACCCAGATCGAAGGCGAGCGCGGCGAAGGCGTCGATACGGCGTCTGCGATCGGCAAAGCTGATGGTGGGTCTGATCGAGAAAGTAGCTGACCACCCCCAGCTCTTCCAGACGCTCCCCGTCAGCCGCGTCGGCGGACACGATCGCAGGAAAGGAGACCATATCATAGGTCCCGTCGAACTCCACCGGCTGAAACCGACGCACGTTGACGAGATCGCGGCGCACTTGGTCAAACGCGATCTGCAGCCACTGACGCTGCCGCCCTTCCCCCTGGATGCGCTCCCACACCCGGAAGCCGCCGACGAGCGTGACGATGACCGCCGCGATCACCAGGGCCGACAGCGCCAAGGTCACCAAGAGCTCTACGAGCGTCATCGCGCGTGATGCTCCGCGCGGCGTTCGTTGAGGAGCCGCGGGCCGTGAGGGAGCACACACCATCGAGGCCATCAGGAGGAAGGGTCGGAGGCGTCCTGCGGAGGCCTCAGGAGGGTGTCGAGTTGCCGCTCGCCCACCGCAGAACCGCGTCGCCATGAGATCGTCACATGCACCGCGGCGAGCGTGGGATCCTCTTCACGCGCTTGGCTGGTCGCTTCCCATAGCATGGTCTGGGTGCCCATCCGTTCGCGGCCTCGCTCGCCTTTCTCCGGGAAGACACCCTCCCGAACCGCCAGCTCCAGCTCGGCCATCTTTGACATGGCCAACAACGACGCGCGCGTTTGATCCTCGACGATCGTGTGGGCATACGAGATCTTGACCAGGGCTTGCATGATCACGACGGCGCCGACGGCGAGGATGACCACGCTCAGCAGCACTTCGATCAACGTCAATCCCTGCGCCGTGCCACCCGCACAGAAGGTGTTGGGATCACTTCTACCAATTGGTGATGTCATCGGTGCCCTCCGCGCCGTCGGGGCCGAGGGAGTAGAGATCATAATCGCGGGGCGGATGCGATCCGGGGTAGCGATAGAGATACGGCTTCTTCCAAGGATCCAGCGGCTCTTGCTCCAAGTAGGGCCCTTTCCAATTCTGGGGGACGGGAGGGCTCGTCGTCTTCTGGAGCAGCGCTGCCAGGCCCTGCTCGGTCGTCGGGTAGCGGCCGTTATCGACCTCGTAGAGTTTCAGGGCCAAGGCGATATTGCCTTGGATATCCGCCTTGGCGACTTCCCGGCGCGCCTCCTCCGTCCGGCCCGCCAACCTGGGCATGACCATCGCCGCCAGCGCGGCGATAATGATCACGACCAGCATCAGTTCAATGAGGGTAAACCCTGCCGCGCGCCTTCCCATGCGTCCCTCCCGTGAAGTTAATGAGCGACCACGTTCATTTCGAAGATGGGCAACAGGACCGCCATCACGATGAACCCGACGATGCCACCCATCACGAGCACCATGACCGGCTCGAGCAACGACGCCATCACGTACAGCACGCGCTCCAGCTCGCGCTCATAGTAATTCGCCACGCCGGCCAAGGCCTCCGAGACTTTCCCGCTCTCTTCCCCCACCGCGATCGTATGCAGGATGAAGGGCGTCGTCACCGACACGCCCTTGAGGCTGGCCGTCAGCGACGTGCCGTCTCGGAGGCGGGCGGACAAGGACGAAAATTCTTGCCGGATGAATCGATTGCAAATCACCGGCAGGGCCACCTCCAAGGCCTGGAGAATGGACACCCCGTGATCCAACAGCAATCCGAAGGAGCGCGCGAAGCGAGCCACATCGAGTTCGCGAAGCATCGTTCCGATCAACGGCACCCGCAGGCTCATGCGATCCAGCCACAAGCGGCTCGTGGGACCCAAGCGCTTCAGGCCAAGCATCACCGCCAAGAACCCGCCGGCCACGAGGCCCCAGAACCATCCTTGCTGGAACCACTCGGTCACCGTCAGCAGCATCCTCGTCGGCAGCGGCAGCGTGCCGCCGAATCGGCTCAAGAGCTTCAACAACCGCGGCATGACCGCCGTGAGCAGGAACGTCACCGTGCCGATCCCCACGATGCCGATGAACAGCGGATAGGCCAGCGCCGCGCGCACTTTCGACCGGAGTACCTCCTCGCGATCCGACTGGGCGGCCAGGCGTTCGAGCACGGCATCAAGCATGCCCGCCACCTCCCCGGCATGCGTTAGGCTAACATACAACGGCGAAAAAATGGCGGGGTGCTTGCCCAACGCGGCCGACAACGCTTGCCCTTGCCGGACATCCTCCTCAATCGCCGAGAGCACGCCCTTCAGAGCCGCGGAGGCGGCTTGGTCTTTCAAAATCCCTAAGGCGCGCAGCAACGGCACCTGCGAGTGCACGAGGCTGGCGAACTGGCGGGTCAATTGGTTGAGGTGCCGGGCGGGGATGCGTCGGCTTCGTCCTTGCAGGCGCGCCTTGGGCGCGGCGGACGACGGCTGGGCTGCCGGCCCCTCGCTGATCCGGACGGGGATGTAGCCAAGACCGGTCAAGTGATTGAGCACCGACGTGCGATTCTCGGCTTCGAGACTCCCCTCGACCGTGTCCTGCGGACCGCGCTTTGCGAGATAATGAAAAGTCGGCATTACGACTCTTCCTGGGTCACGCGCAAAATTTCATCCAGCGTGGTCACGCCGGCCTTCACCTTCTGTAAGCCGTCTTCCCGCATCGTCCGCATGCCGGCATCGACTGCGGTTCGCCGAATCGCGTCGGCGGAGGCCTTCTGCAGGACGAGCTCTTTGATCGGCTGCGACATGAGGAAGAATTCATAGATGGCGCTGCGGCCATGGAAGCCCGTCTGATGACAGACCTTGCAGCCCCGCCGGCGGTATCCCTGCTCCGGCCGCTTCGGGTCAATCAGCTCTTTGCAGGACGCGCACAACAGGCGGATCAGCCGCTGGCCGATGACGCACTCGACCGAGGAGATGACCAGGTAGGGATCGATCCCCATATCCATCAGGCGGGTGATCGCGCCGGCCGCGTCATTGGTGTGCAGCGTGGAGAGCACCAGGTGGCCGGTGAGCGCCGTGCGGATCGCCAGCTCGGCCGTCTCGATGTCCCGGATTTCCCCGACCATCATCACATTGGGATCGTGGCGCAGCATGCTGCGAAGCCCTTGCGCGAAGGTCAGCCCAATGGGCGGATTGACGTGGACCTGGGTGACTCCCTCGAGCTCATACTCGATCGGGTCCTCGATCGTGATGATCTTGCGTTCCTCGGCATTGATCGTCTTGAGACACGCGTAGAGGGTCGTCGTCTTGCCGCTGCCCGTCGGTCCGGTCACCACGATCAGGCCGTGCGATTTCTTGAGCGTCATCTCGAGCATTTTCTGATCATCGTCGCGAAACCCCAACTCGCGCAGATCGAGCAGCATTTGATTGGGCAAGATGCGGATGACGATGCTCTGGCCGGAGGGGGTCGGCAACGCCGAAATCCGCAGGTCCAATTTCTCTTCTCCGACTTTGACGCTCGCTCGGCCATCCTGCGGCAGGCGCCGCTCCACGATATCCAGGTTCGAGAGCACCTTCACGCGCGAGACGATCGCCGGAAAGAGTTGATGGATCGCCGGGGGCAAATCGACATGGTGCAGCATGCCGTCGATGCGATAGCGCAGCTTCACTTTGCCTCGATACGGCTCCAGATGGATGTCCGTCGCGCGCCGGCTGTGGGCCTCCAGAATGAGCTGATTCACCAGCTTCATCACGGACGCTTCGCTCGCCAACTGCTCGATGTCCTCCACCGCCTCTTCCGCAGGAGCCGCCGTATCCGCCGCGGGGCGCTCCGTGAGGATGCGGTTGACCGTCTCGGCCCCCACGCCGTAATACTTCTTCACCGCGCGCAGGATATCCTCGACGGTCGCCAGGACCGGCTCGATGGCATACCGCTGCTGGAGGGCGAGCCGCAGGTCGTCCAGCACCTGCACATCCTGCGGATTGCTGATCGCCACGGTGAGCGTCGAATTGCGAGTCGCCAACGGCATCACGTGATAATGGAGGGCGACCTTCAGCGGGACGCTGGCGACCGCGTGCGGATCGACGGTCACCTCCTCGAGCCGCACGTAGGGCAGCTGATAGTACTCCGACAACACCTCCATCAAACGCTCCGAGGACATCCGTCCCTGCTCCACGAGCACCGCGCCGACGAAGCGGCCTTCCCGCTTCTGCACCTCTAGCGCGTCGGCGAACTGGGCTTCGGTCACGAGGCCCTTGTCGATGAACAGCCGGCTGAGTTTTTTCGGGGTCACCGCGCTCATGAGGATGCGTCCCCTCGAAGCTGCTGCAACGAATAATGCTGCGCGCGTTGGAGCGCTTCCTGAATGTCCCGCATCGGAGCCAGGAGCAGCCGGACTTTTCGGGGCCCGGCGACGCGCTCCAGCTCGCTGATGACCCAGGCATCCAGGGGATTGGCCAGGGCCACGGTCAGCATCCGGTGGTCCATCCGCATCGGGAAGCAGTGATGCTCCATCAGGACGGTGGACGAGAACCGGCCCGCCACGGTCCAATCAATCTGCTGATCCGAGAGATGGACGAACGGCACGCCGAACTGCTCGGCCAACGTTTCCAGCAACGCCTCTTCCGTCAGCCACCGCCTTCGAACCAGAAGCGCTCCTAAGAATTCCTTGGTCGTGCGTTGTTCCTGCAAGGCCTGCTCCAGCTGCCACGGCTTGAGCAGGCCTCGGCTCACCAACAATTCCCCCAAGCGCTCCTTGAGCATTCTCATGGTGTGCTGCCGGCTACTTCCAGGGCAACGGCCCGATCATGTAGAACTGCTCTTCCGGGTATTGATCCACGCGCCCCGCGAGGATGCGCTCGCATCCTTCCAGGGTGTCGGGCAGCGTCACGTACTGCCCTTTGAGTCCGGAGAACGCCTCGGCCACGATGAACGGCTGCGTCAGAAAGTTTTGGAGTTTTCGGGCCCGCTCATAGAGGGTGCGGTCCGCCTTGGAAAGCTCATCGATCCCGATGACCGAGACGATGCGGCGCAGCTCCTCGTACTTGCTGAACGTCCGCAGCGCCTGCATCGCCACGGCGTAGTGCCGTTCGCCGATCACATCCGGATCGAGGTTGCCGCAGGAGGAGAGGAGGGGGTCGATGCAGGGATACAACCCCATCTGCACCCGCTCGCGCGAGAGCACCATGATCGAATCGAGATACGTGAAGATGGTCACCACCGCCAGATCCGCGAGGTCATCGGCCGGCACGTAGACGGCTTCGATCGCGGTCACGGACCCGGCCCCTTCAATGGAGCGGATGCGCTCGTGGAAATCGCTGATCTCCGACGCCAGGGTCGGCTGGTACCCGGTCTCCGACGGCACGCGGCCGAGGAGGGTGGAGATCTCCGCGCCCGCCTGGACAAACCGGAAGATGTTGTCGACGAAGAACAAGACGTCCTTGTTTTGCCGCTGGATGTATTCCGCGAGCGTGACCCCGGTCCCCGCCACGCCAAACCGCGCCCCCGGCGGCTCATTCATCTGGCCATAGACCAGGATGCCCTTTTGGAGGAGGTGGTGCTGGTTCATTTCATGATACAGCTCGTTGCCCTCGCGCATACGCTCGCCGACTCCGGTGAAGACAAACGCCCCGTGATGGCGCTCCGCGATGTGCTGGATTAACTCAAGAATCAAGACGCTCTTCCCCAACCCGGCCCCGCCCAAGATGCCGGTCTTGCTGCCCTTGAGCATGGGAAATAACAGATCGATGATCTTGATGCCGGTCTCCAGCAGCTCCGCCTGATGCCGGCCGTGGGGCTGCGCCATCACATGCTTGCGCACTTCGGGGCGGCGAATCGGCCATCGCTCCGCGGTCGCCAAAGCACCCTGTCGATCGATGGGCTCACCCAGAACATTCAGGATCCGACCGAAGCAGGCCTCGCCGACGGGAATCTCAATGGAGAGCCCGGCGCGCGATGCCGGGGTCGCGCGCTGGAGATTGAGCGTCGACGCCATGGCGATGCACCGGACCACATGCCCCGGCAAATGTTCCGCGACTTCCAGGACCAACCGTTTCCCATCGCAGGTGTTCGTCTCCAGGACTTCGTAAATGTTCGGAATGCCCTCGGCGGAATCAAACTTCACATCCACCACCGGCCCCTGGACGCCGACGACCCATCCGCGCGCCTTGGCCTGCGATCCCCGCGACGTTCGCTGCTGTTCCATGACCTCACGCCTCGATGCTCGCCGAGCGCTTGGAGAGCAACTGCGACGCAAAAATTTCCCGCATGCTGCGGTCGATCAGCTCGTGTCGGGCGCGGAAGTAATCCATCTTCAATTGCTTTCCCTGCCGCATGAGCTCTTGGTAACTGCCTTCCAGATGAATCACGCGAGCCCCCAGCTCGGCCAGGCGGCTGAGCGCAAAGAGTTGGTCCAGCCGAGAGCCCAGCCATTGGATCACCACATACTCGACGACATCTTCCACCCGCGATTCCCAGAGGACGTCTTGGACATCCGCCCGGGGCGGCGCTTGAGCGGACGGCGGCCACTCATGGCACGGCAAGAGCACTTCCGTCGTCACCTGCTGAGCGGAGGCGGAGAGATAGCGCGGGTAGACGACGATGAGGCGTCCGCACGCGCCGTCCAGAAGCTGGCGGATCAGATGCTCCGACACCGCGCTGGCCAGCGACGCTCGAGTGGCATCTTCGATGCCGGGAAACACCGTCGCCTCCCGGCGCAGCTCCCGCAGGGCACTCGCCCCCCGTTCCCCCACGACGGTCAACACGCCCCCCGCTCCCGCTTGCCGGACTCCCGCGGCAATGACTTGGGTATTCAAACCGCCCAGGAACCCGGCGTTCGAGGTGACCATCAGCGCCCCGACCGTGTTCGTGCGGGCTTGCACGAACGGGTGCGAGACCCGTTGCAGATCCACCATGTCCAGAAACTGGGCGGTCGCTTGAAAGCACCGCTCAAAGAGGACGAGCTGCCGCTCCAGGACATGAAACCGCGAGGCCGCGATCCCCTTGAGCACATCGATGACTTTCGTCAGCTCCTGATTGAACAGGACGTCTCGCTTGAGCCGCGCGAGCGGAATCATCCCCTCACCAGCCTCATCGGAAATAAGTATTGTGTCCCCGATTTCATCCGGGCTCCTGCTGTTTCAAATACGCCGTCAGGGCGCGATCAAGGCCTTCTTTGACCTTCGGAGAGAGCGCCTGCGCCTGCTGCAGTTCCTGAATGAGCTGCGGCTCATGCTCCGTGAGCCATCGGAAGCTCTCCTCTTTGAACCGCCCCCACATTTGCGGCAGGGAGTCCAAGAGCCCCCGGCGGATCGCGTAGAGGAACATGACCTGCTCCGCGAGCGGCGACGGCCGGGCCTTCAACTGCGTGAAGAGCTGCGTGATCAGCTCTCCGCGCCGCAAGCGGCTCTCCGCGTCCGCGGACAGATCCGCCTTCATCGTGGTCATCCGCAACAGCTCCTGGTACTGCAGATATTCCAGCCGCAATTTGCCGCTGAGCTCTTTCATGGCGGCGCACTGCGCGCGGTTGCCGATACGAGAGACCGAGAGCCCAAAATCGATGGCGGGCCGAAAGCCTTTTTGGAAGAGCGAGGTGTTGAGATACAACTGCCCATCCGTAATGGAAATCAGGTTGGTCTGAATATAGCCGGTGATATCGCCTTGGATCGTGACCGCCAGCGGGAAAAAGGTCATTGTGCCGCCGCCGAGCTCCGGAATGAATTTGCCCGCGCGCTCCAGCAGCTGCGAGTGGAGATAAAAGATGTCCCCGGGGTACGCCTCGCGGCCCGGGGAGCGCTCCAGCAGCAACGACAGCTGCCGATACGCCCAGGCATGCTTGCTGAGGTCGTCGAAGGCGATGAGGACGTTCCGGCCGCGCGCCGCGAAATATTCGCCCATCGCGCACGCGGCATAGGGAGCCAGGAATTGCTCCCCAAGCGGAACGGACGCGATACCGCCGACGGCGATCGTGTACGCCATCGCGCCGCGCTCCCGCAGCAGCCGCACGACTTTTTGAAACGACGAGTGGCTTTGCCCGATGGCGCAATAGATGCACACGACGCCGGTGTCTCGTTGGTTCAAAATGGTGTCGGTGACGATCGTCGTCTTGCCGGTCATCTGATCGCCGATGATCAATTGACGTTGCCCCTTCGCGATCGGAAAGCTGGCATCGACGATGCGGATGCCGGTCTCCAGCGCCTCTTTCACCGGCACGCGCTCCATGACCCCCGGCGCTTCGCGGAACGCCGGCTGGAACGACGCGGCGGCGATCGGCCCTTGGCCGTCCTGAGGTTCGCCAAGCGCGCTGACGATCCGACCGATGAAGGCCTCCCCGACCGGAATGGCGAAAGGCTCGCCGCGGGAGGCCACTTCGTGGCCGGCGCGCACGCGGGCTTTGTTGCCGAAGACCAGCACCAGGACGTGCTCCTCGGTGAAGCCCATCACCATGCCGTGGTCGCCGTGGGAGAGCTCCACTCGCTGCCCATTCATGCAGGACGGCAGCCCCCGGACCTTGACGATGAATTCGCGCACCGAGGTCACGTGGCCGACTTCCCGCACATCAAAGCGCGCCGTCGTCTTTGCGAGCTCCCCATTCGTGCCGCCATGGGACGAGGGGACCGGTTGATTAGGAACGGTTGTCAGCATGTCGTGTCGCCTCTCGGAGTCTTGAGAAGAGCGAACCATCCAATACGAGGTGCCCGAGGGTCACGGTGAGCCCAGCCACCAGCCGCGGATCGACGGCCTCCTCCAACGTCACGTCGGATCCGACCGCCGTCTGAAGTTGTTCGAGCAGGCGCTTGCGCTGCGCCGGCGTCAGAGGAAATGCCGTGGTGACGCGCGCCTCGCGTGTCTGCGCCTGACCATTCGGCCGCTCCATCTTGGCCAGGCCGCGCTGGATCAGCTCCTCAGTCCATTGGGCGTGGGTCGTCTGCCGCAGATCTTGAGGGAGTGTTTCCTGGAGAATCTCGCAGGCCCGTTCGGTCGCGCGCTCATCCACCGTCCGCTCCAACTCTTGGCGCATGGTCTCGCGCGCCTGATTCGCTTGCTGAATGATGCGCTCCGCCTCCTCACGCGCTTTGCCGAGCAGGTCGCGCCGCACGCTCTCCGCGTCCTTCGTCGCCTGGTCCTTGAGCCGGCGAGATTCCTCTTCGACTTTCGCCATCTGCTCGGCGTAGTGCTGCTGCGACTCTTCGAGCCGCTTCTTGAACTCCTCCTGCTTGCGCAGATAGTCCTGGCTGAGCTCCTGCAGATGCGCAGTCGCGGTCGTCACATGCCGCGCCATGAGCCGGCGCAAAATCAGCACCGCGGCCGCGAACATCACCGATAAGAGGACCAGCGCTTGCAGCAGCATCATGTCACGGCGTGAACAGTTGCCAGACGACGAGAAACGCGATGACCGCCAAGGCCTCCGCGAAGAGCAAGGTCATGGTCATGGCCGTCAGAATCTTCGGGGCAGCTGACGGATTGCGTCCCAACGCCCCAATGCTGGCATAGCCGGCCGCCGCCATGACGAGCGATGGCCCGAGAATGCACAACGCGAAGATCAGCGTCAAGGCCAGGTTGCGGGTCATGGACAGCTATCCGCTTGAACGCTCACGACTCCTCGTTGGATTCCGGTTCAATCAACGCCGTGACGGCATCGCCGCTCACTTTGACGACCCCGCGCCGAATGGGAAACGAGCGCTCATCGACCACCACCAATCCGGGCAGCAGGCGGCTGACCAGCGGGCGATGAAACGGCCCCACCTCAAACACGCCCTCCTCCCCCGGCAGAATCACCTGGCGCGCCGATCCCTCAAATACGATGGCGTGGCAACTTAAGAGGGTCACGGCGAGCATGTCAGCGGGACGGAGGCGATCCGTTCGCGCGGGACGCTCCCCCCGGAGCCCCCGAAGGCGCCGCGCGCGCCGGCCCACCCTGGCCGGGGGCACGCGAGGAATTGAACGCGGCCTGCCGCACCACATGGAGGTCCTGTGTCACTTGGCTGCGGCGATGCCATGTGAAGAAAAATTGCCCTCCCAGCAACCCCAGGAAAACCATGACCAGAAAAATCACGAGCCACGTCGTCGTCGTGGAGGGGGCATCCGCCTTCAGCGGAGATTCTTCGAGCATCTCCGGCACCGGCGGACCGCCGGTAAACGTCAGGAGCTTTTCCATTCTCGCCAGATCTTCTTTCACCCGCTCCAGCGCTTGTAGGTTCATGCGGTAGGCCCCGATATGGGATTTGCGGCTCAACGTCTCGTCGTTCTGCGTCGTGGCGATCCCTTCAAGCCGCTGGAGCACCGAGTCGCCCAACTGCCGAGCCGACTCATAGTATTCGCTTCCCTTCAGCTTGCCGAGGAGCGTTCCGGTATATTGCTTGAGGCTGTCGATCTGTTCGTCGGGCACGAGCCAGACATCTCGGAGCGTCACCTCGAAGACCCGGGTCTCCTTCGGAGCCAAGGCCACCGCATCCTTGTAGACATAGTACAGGGACCGATCGTCGTCGTATTCGAGCGTCAGCTCGCCTTGCTCCAGCACATCGTGCGGCTTCACCTCTTGCGGCAGATCGATGCGGATCGGCACCGTCTGGGGCTTCTCGGCCGAGGGGTTGACCGCGACCACGCTCAAGGTAATCGGGTCGCGCTCTTTACCACTCGCTTGGACAGACTGGCCCAGCCATGTCATCGTCAGCAGTAGGACCCATCCAACCGTGCCCTGAACCGACTTACTTGAACGTCGCATGGACCACCGGCGCATCAATGCCTCCCATCTTTCGCTCCATCAAGATCTGCATGACTTCCGTGGCCCCCTTCACCTCATCCGCCTTCCTTCGAACGTCCGTCAGCGTCGCGGACTCCGAGAGGGCCTTCCCGACGATCTTCGAGAAATCGAATCCGAGGTCGTCGCCGGCGAGCGTCTTGATCTGTTGGGCCACTTCGTTAATCGCCGTCTTCATCTGACCCGTGGCCCCCTGGTTCGCGCTGACCACCGCTCGCTTCATCTCAGCCGGCAGCTTGTTGACCTCCTTCGACAGATGTCCCAGCATATCCACCATGGTGTTTCCGGACCCGTTGGCGCCGAAGGTCGCCCGGAGCGCCTTGACCGCGGTGAGCGTATCGGCCGCGACGCCCTTCACGCCGGATTGGCCGGCGACGAGCCCCTCGAGGCTGCTCAGCGTCGTCGACTCGATGGAAAAGACGCCCACTTCCAGGCTCTTCACCACCTGGCCCTTCTTCGTCGGATCCTCCTCATACTCGAAGACCTCCGCCTCAACCATCACGGTCACGAGCTGCCCAGGAATGTAGGGCGGATTCCCGATTTTCTCAATGACGTATTCATACATATCCCCGCGGTCCGTCGAGGGCAGCATGAGCTGCTTCTCGACGATGGTCTTCTCCTTGCCGCTCGCATCCGGCGTCAGGACGGAGAGGTACGGCTTCAATCCTTCATCGGCCTGATAGATGATCTTGACGTTCGCTTGATTCACGAGGACGGCGTTGGGCATCATGAGCCGACCGGCGTAGCGCTTGGTCGAAGCTTTCGAGTCCTCCGCGGTCCACAGGAGCGAGTCGCCCGTGCCCTTCAGCTCATCCACCTGCGTGCCGACCTTGTTCTCAAAGCTGACCATCGTGCCCGAGATGGTGGAAGTTTGCGCGGAGAGCTGCGTGGCGATGGTCGAGGATTGCGCCGCGAGCTGGGTATTGATGGTGCCGGACTGCTCATTGAGTTTATTGGTCAGCGTGTCCGACTGGGCCGCCAACTGGTTGGTAATGAAGACCTGCTGGGTGCCGAGGGCGTTATTCAGATTCGTGGTCTGCGCGGTCAGCTCCGTCGTCAGCACATTCTGCACGTCATCCTTCACCGAAGAAAGCGGCGTATCCAGCTTGGCCGCCACCTCATTGGTCACGCTTTGGAGCGCGGCCTCTTGCGCGATGGTGAAGGTGCGCGGCGTCGTGATCGTGGCCCCGGTCGTGCTCATCGTGATCTTCGACACCACGTTGTACACCACCCCCGGATTCAGGTTGGTCGGAGGATCCCAGGTGAAGTTATAGAACCCGGTGTTCGCGTCCGGCGGGCCGTTGACGGTGAAGCTCTTCACCGGCGTGGAGATGCCCGGCTGGTAGAAGGCGATCGTGCAGGCGCCGGCCCCCTGCACCGTGAGGCCGTCGCGGGTCAGCGTGGCGGCCAGGCTCCCGGTATCTGTGGAGGCGCTGTAGGCGACATCCGTCCGGACTTCATAAACGTGGACCACCTTGGTCTCCATCAGCACCAGGATGGTTTGATCACGATCGGCCACGAAGGTGACCGATTGGTCGCCGTAGTTCTGCTGCGTCCAGGTCGCGGTCCAGGCCCCGGCCGGCAATCCCTTCAACAGCGGGGCGTTGAGGCCCGACGCGGTCCACGTATAGGCCGGCGGCGTCTGAGTCGCCGTGACGGTCAGCGTGTCGATGAAGGCATTGCTGATCAGATCGCGTAGTTCGAAGGTGATCTGATAGAGGTTGAGGTTGAAGGCATTGGAGTTGGCCGACACGCTCGCGTCATTCCCGTCGATCACCCGCAACTTCACCGACGGCGCCACGTCGTCCGGAATCAACCAGTTATAGGTATTCAGACCCGCGGCGGTGGTGAGGTTCGTCACAATCGGGGTGGTGGTCGCGAAGTCATCTTTCGAGTAGACCAGGTTCGCTTTCATGATCGAGCCGGTCGTCATCCAGCTCACGAGATGATTCTCATTCACGACCCAGCGCTCGCCGCCGGCCGGCGTCACGAAGTTCAGGCGCCCGCGGATCTTGAAGGGGTTATCGGAGAGGTCGAAAACCAGGCCGTCATTCGGATCTTCGATCTTCAGGAACACATTGGTCCGTGGCATCCCGTCCGGAGCCAGCGCGTCCGGCACGGTCCACGTGAAGCTGCCGTCATTCGCCACGATCCCATCATTCGCCGTGCCTTCGCTTTCCGCCACCGTCGTCCACGGACCGGATGATCCGGCGGTGGAGTAGCTGATCTTGGCGTTGGTGATGGAGCTGCCGCTGCGGTTCCAGGTCAGGCCCACCGGATCGCCGATCGTGAGCACTTCGTTGGCGGCCGTGGGATAGGTCACGGTGAGAGAGCCCTGGATCCTGAAGTCGGCATTGGAGTCATCGTACACCACGGTTGGATCCAGCGGATTGATGACCCGCACGCGGATGGTTGGCGAGGCTTTGTCAGGCACTTGCCACGCGTAGGTCGTCGTGCCGTTGGGCGTGTTGGCGACCCCCGCGGCGATAACCAGCGGGCTCGCTGAGGTGTAGACCGCGCCACCGCCATCGCGGAAGACCGGATCGCCGGCGTTGGTGGAGTAGGCCACCAGATCCACGGCGGTAATCGTGCCGGTGGTTTGCCAGATGACATCGTGCGGGGTCGGGTTCTGGGTGGCGTCGTAGATGCCCCACTGTTCATTGCCGTTGGGCGAGGTTAGGAGCACATCGCCGCGGATCTTGAACGCGTTGTCCGAGAGATCAAAGGCATCCGGATCGGTGGAGCTCTTCACGCGGAGTTTGAGCGCCGCCGAGATATCGTCCGGCACGGTCCACGCAAAGAGCCCGTCGTTGGGGGTATTGACCAACCCGCCGTCGAGGATGGCGGTGGAGGTCGCGAAGTCATCTGTGGAGTACGAGAGCTGCACGTTCGCCATCGTGGAACCGGTCCCGTCCCAATCCCATGTCACGTTGTAGACGTCCGCGACTTTGAGCACGATGCCGGTCGCGCTCGGCGTCAGGACCTCGAAGAACCCTTTGATCTTCGCGTTGAAGTCCGACTCATCGGCGGCTGCCGCATCAGTCGTCGCGGATACTTTCACCTTGAACTGATTGCTGATGGTGTCGGGGACCGTCGGCCATGCGTAGGTCCGTTCCGCATCCGCGACTCCGCTATTGGTCGTGGCGTTGGTGATCAAGTACGGATACGTCAACCCGCCATCGATGGAGTACTCGATCTTGGCCTGCGGCACGTTCGCGCTGGTTGAGGTCCACCGAATGGTCTGAGGGCTGTTGACGTCCCATTTGTCCGCCGTGCTGTTGGGCGAGACCACGGTCATCCCGGAGACCAGCTTGAACGTCGGGGACTCCGCGAACACGGCCTCATCATCGGGATAGGTCACGCGCAGCGCGGTGATCACCGGGCCGGTCGAGAGCGCGGCCAAATCCGGCACGGTCCAGGTGTATGAGCCGTTGTTGGGCGCGCCGGCCGCGATGGAGACCCCCGGCCCTGAGAACGGCGGCGTCGTGGTCGAGTAGTACAAATTCACCGTTGGATTCTGCCCGTACCGATCCCACGTGATCGTGAAGGGCCGGTTGACCGTCACGCGCTGATCCGCCACGGGAGCGGTGATAACGAAGGCTGGGACGATCTTGAACGTCGGCGAGACGTTAAAGACGGTGGAGTCGGCCGCATCCGAAATCCGGACGGTCACCGTATTGGACACGATCCCCGCGACACTGGGGATGGTCCACGGATAGCCGGTATCACCGTTGCCGCCGGCGTAGCTCGAGGTGATGGGGTTGTAGTTTGTCCCATCCGTGGAGTAGTCGAGGCGGATGTTTGCGACCGATCCCGTCCGGCTCCACTTGACGTCGCGGGTCGTCCCTACCCCCCATTTGTCGGTGGCCTGGGGAGTCGTCAAGGTCAGCGAGCCGATGATCTTGAAGACACCGCCGGAGAGGGCGGTCACGGCCCACGGATCGCTGGTGGGCACGGTCGAGAGGCGAATCTTGGCGTTCGGGACCGCCATGATCGCATCCGGCACGGACCAGGTAAAGCTGCCGTCGTTGGCGACGATGCCGTCATTGACCGTCGCCTCGGCTTCTTGCACGGCGCTGTAGGTGGATCCGCCGTCGGTCGAGTACTCGATCTTCACGTTCGCGATGTTGCTGCCTTTCTTATCCCACGTCACCGGCTGCGCGGCATTGACCACCCACGACTCGTTGCCGACCGGATTCGTCACGGTCAAGAGCGGCTTAACGGTGAACGCATTGGCCGACTCATCGGTCACGCTCAAGTCATCGGCGTCCGAAATGCGCACCTTGGCCAAGTTGGTGGCCACCGTGGTGTTCGGCGTATCGAGTGTGAAGTTGTACGGGCCGGCTTGGGGTGCCGTCGTGGTCAACGTGCTCCAGCTGGCACCGTCAAAGTACTCCACTTTGACATTCCCGAGGTCTCCGGCCGCATTCCACGTCACATTGAGCGCATCGCCCAGCGTCAGGGCAATGCCCGCCGCGTCCGGATACGTGAGGGTCAGCTTGCCCTTCACCGCGAAGGCTTGCGAAATCGCCGCCGCCCCCAGATCGGGCCCATCGACCTTGACCTTCACGTTTGCCGAGACGATGCCCGTCGTGGGCAGGGTCCAATCGAACGCGTTCCCCGTCAGCAGCGGCGAGGCCACGCCTGAGGCGATCGATTGCCACGCCCCATCGTTCACCGAGTACACCAAATCTACGTTGCCGATCGTCCCATTGCGATCCCACCGGATCTGGTGCTGCTGGCCCGCGAACCACGTGCTGGACGAGAGCGGAGCGGTCAGGGTCACGCGGCCCTTGATGCCGAGGGTGCTATCCGATTCATCCCAGGTATTCGGATTCTCCTTGTGGCGCACGCGCACGCGCACGTTGCTGCCGATCCGATCGGGAACAGTCCACGCGTAGCTCGACGGGGTGGGCGGCCCTTCAAAAATGAGATTGCTGTCCAAGTAGCTGCCGCCGCCGGCGAACCCGCCATTGGTCGAGTAGTGCAACTGGATGGTGGTCATGGTGCCCGTCGCCGTCCAGGTGATCGGATAGTTATCGTCGACCACCAACGTTTGCTGCGGCGTGCCGCCGCCGTTGGGGGCCGTCAACGCGAGGATGCCCTTCAGTTCAAAGCTGTTGCTTTGGACATCATCGACGTCGGACTGCGTGATGGGCGTCACGGCTTTCACCTTGATCTTGCCCGTGAAGCCGGTGGTGAGCGGAGCGTTGGTGGGCACCGTAAAGGTAAAGCTGTACTCGCCGTTGCCATCCGGGGGACCGGAGACATCGATCGGTCCGCTCGTGTTGAGCAAAACAGCATAGTCATCAGCGGTGCTGGGCAGATCATCCGCCCCCTTGCCCAGGTTGTAGTCATAGTAGAGATTGACCGACTGGATGTCCCCCTGCTTCTTAAACTTGATGGTCTGACTCGATCCGATGCCGAACGACTCGCTCCCCAGCCCCGGCGAGGTGACTTCCAAACTCGCCTTGATGCGGAAGGACGTGCCGCTGCCCTCGTCAGAGACGGCCGCGTTGAGCGGGGCCTTCTGCGAGATGCGGATGCGGTTGTCGTTGCTCAGATCGGACAGCCCACCCGGCGTGAGCCAGTCGTAGCTGCCGGAGTTCGGCTTCGGAACCACCGCATCAATCTCGGTCCACGTCGGGGTGGCGGCTGAGGCATTGTTGCTGTACTCCAGCTTGACGTCCGTGACGCCGGTGCCGGTCACCGGGCTCCAGGTGATCGTGCAGGTCTGCCCCACGTAGCAGAGCGCGCCGTTTTCCGGATTGAGGACGTCGAACTTCGCCCCGATCTTGAAATCGCCGCTTTCCATGTAGACGCTCGAGGGATCGGCCGCGTCCATGATCTTGATGCGGCCGGTGTTGGTCACCGTCGTCGTGTTGGTGCCGGTCGGCGACATGTCCCACGTCAGGGACGAGGAGCCGCTGGAGCCGGTCTGCGCTTTCGTGCCGACCAGAATCGGATAATCATCCGAGGTCCCTGCCGTGTTATCCGCGCCTTTGCCGGAGTTGGCATCGTACCGGACGGTCACATTGGCGATGCCGCCCATGAAGCTCCAGGTAATGTTGTTCGTGATGGAGCCGGCGGTCCACGTCACCCCGGTCGACGGATCCGTGAGGGCGAGCCCTCCTTTCAATTTGAACAGGGCGGATTGCCCGAACACGTTGGTGTTGGCTTTGTCAACAACCTTGATGCGGCCGGTGTTGGTCAGGGTCGCTGCGGCCGGGATGTTCCACGTCAGCCCCGTGGAGCCATCGGTCACCGTAAGGTTGTCCGCGATCACGTTGGCCGGATCTGGGTAGCTTGTCCCATCCGTCGAGTAGAGGGCCTTGAACGACGTACTCTTGGTGCCGGTGCGGCTCCACGTGATGAGATTCGGGTAGTTCGTGCCGACCACCAACTGCTGGCTGGCGGCCGGGTTGCTCACCGTAATCACGGGATAGATCTTGAAGGACGAGGAATCCAGCAGGCCGCTCGTCGGATATTCGGAGAAGTAGATGCGCATCTTCACATCATCGCTGCGCTCATCGGCCACCCCGCGCACCCACGTGTAGTTGTTCGTGCCGTTGACGCAGTCGGTCTCCACCGGATTGCCGGCGAGATCCAGCACGTCGGTCCAGACGCTGCCGGCGACCAAATACTGGAACTTAACCTTCGGATAGCTGCCATCCGGTTTGGCGGCGCTGATGGCGCTCCAGGAAATCGTCTTGGTCGCATCGCCCACGTTCCAGACATCATCCAGGACGGGCGAGGTGATCCCGGTCACTTTCGGCCGCACGCCGAAGGCGGCCGTCGTCGTATCCGTCAGCTCGGTCCCGGCCGGCGGGGTTAGCGTCGGCGGAGCATTGTTGGTGATCCGGACCTTGAAGGTCTCGGCGACCTTGGCCGGAGCCGTCCACACGGGCGAGAGGCTGTTGATCCCGTCGGCGCCAGAGGGGTAGTTGCTGTTGAGAACCACCTCATCCGTGAAGTCGCCTTTTGCGGAGTAGGTAATCTTCAGGTTGCCGATGGAGCCCTTCTTGTCCCACTGGAGCGGGATGTCATCTCCAATGAAGTAGGTGAGCGGCGTGTCATCGGGCGCTTGAAGGTCCAGCATCCCCTTGATGATGTTGGCCGAGGCGGAGACCGCCGCCACATTCGGGTTGTTGTAGTCGGAAATCCTAAACCACACGTCATTGGAGATCGTGTCGGGGACCGGCGTCCATTGCCACGTGCGGTTGGAGCCGGAGACCGTGCCTGCCACGCCGCCGACGGGGGTGAGCTCGATCCACGGGCCGGCGCTGCTCGTCTTGTAATCGATCTTGAACTTGGGGAAGTTCCCGATCGGCGTCCATTCGATCGTCTTCGCGCTGCCGACGATCATGTCGGCGACGCCGCCGTTCGGATTGACGAGGAGGATGTCGCCCTTCACCTGGAAGCCGCCGGAGACGCCCTGGACGTCATTCTGGGTGGTCGGATTGACTGCTTTCACTTTGATCTTGCCGCTCATGCCCGACGTCAACGGGATCGTCGTCGGAATCGCCCAGTTGAAGGCGTACTCGCCGTTGACATCAGGCGCGCCGGAGACGTCAAGCGGCACCCCGTTGATCGGCGTGTTGGTGTCGTAGTCATCCGCCGTGCTGGCGACACCGTCGGCGCCGGTGCCGTTGTTGTAGTCATAGTAGAGATTCACGGACTGGACCGCCCCCTTCTTGGTGAACTTGATCGTCTGGGTCGTGCCGATCAGCCAGGACGTGCCGCCGGCCGGGCTGGTGACCGTCAGAGCACCCTTGATGCGGAAGGGCGTGCCGCCGCTTTCATTGATGACCTGCGTGCTGTCATTCAGCGGCGCCTTCTGGGAAATCCGCAGCCGGTTGTCATTCTGCAGATCGGCGAGGGCGCCGGGCACCGGCGTCCATGTGTAGGTGCCGGAATTCGGCTTGGTCACCGCCGGGTCGATCTCGGTCCAGGTCGGGGTCGCGCCTGAGGCGTTGTTGGTGTACTCGAGCTTCACATCCGCGACACCGGTCCCGGCGACTTGCGCCCAGGTCACTTCACAACTGCCCTCGGCATCGCAGACGTAGCCGTTCTCGGGCTGCGTGATGTTAAACTGAGCGCCGAGCTTAAAGTCGGTGCCTTCGGAGACCACATTGGATTCATCCGCGGCGTCGGTAATGCGGATGCGAGCGTTGTTGGTCACCGTCGTGGTGTTGGTGCCGGCCAGCGACAGATCCCAGTTGAACGACGAAGAACCGCTGGTCCCTGTCTGGTTCTTCGTTCCAATCAAGGTCCACGGTCCGCTGGTTCCGTTCAGGCTGTAGTAGGCGTTGACGTTCGCGATGCCACCCGTGAAGGTCCAGATGATGTTGTTGGTGGAAGAGCTGGCGATGATGGTCGTGCCGCTGCCGCTGGGTGCGCTGAGGACGAGGCCCCCCGCCAGCTTGAAGCTCGGGGAGTCGCCGTAGACGAAGGCGTTGCCCTTGTCCTGCACGCGGATCTTCGCGGTCGTGGTCAGCGGGATCGAGTTGGCGAGGTTCCAGTCCAAGCCGGTGGCCCCCACCCCGACGGCGACATCATCCGCGAGGAGGTTGGCCGGATCCGGGAAGGTCGTGCCGTCGGTGGAGTAGAGGACCTTGACGAGGGAGATGGTCGTGCCGGTCTTGGTCCAGGTGATCCGGTTCGGGTAGTTGGTGCCCACGACGAGCTGGGCGGGGGTGAAGCCGATCGTCGGGTTGGCCACGGTGATCTGCGGCCGGATGCTGAAGGCGGCGGAGACGCCACAGATGTCGGTGAAGCCGGTGGACGCATCGCAGACCCGGATGACGGCATCTTCCGTGTTGGCATCCGGGATCCCCGCGCTCCAGGTGTAGCTGTTGGAACCGACGGTGTGCCCGCCCTCGCCGGCGACGATGGTCGTGTAGGCGCCCGCGGCGGAGGTCTTGTACTCGAGCTTGGCGTTGGTGATCGTCCCGGTCGCATCCCAGGTGATCTGGCGGGTCGTCTCGCCCACGTACCAGACGTGCGGATCCAAGGGGGCGGTCACGGTCAGCGCCCCGTGGATGCGGAAGGGATTGGCGGAGAGATCGACCACATCGCTGTCGACCCCGGTGCCGCGCAGCCGGACCTTGGCGGCGGTCGTCAGCTTATCCTCGATCTCGAAGCTCGCGCTGCCGTTACACGTGATCGCGGGACTGACCGGCGCGCAGTTGGCGACCTGGCTCACCGGCTTGACCACGAAGGTATCCCCGGTCGTGCCGAAGTCCCCATCCACATCGTAGTGCAGCTCCACCGGGGAGAAGGTCCCCGTGGAAGTCCAGGTGATCGTCTGGGTGGTGCCGATGAGGTAGTTGAGGCCGCCCAGGTCCGGACTGGTCAACGTCAGGCCCCCCTTGATCCGGAACGTGGCGTTGGATGTGTCTTTCACATTCGGGTTATTCGCATCCTCCACCTTCACCATGAGGTCGTTATCAATCGTATCCGGCACCGTCCAGTTGCAGCTGAAGGTCCCGCCCACGACGGCGACCTGATCACAGTTGCCCGAGGGCAGCTGGGTGTAGGTCGTGCCGCCATTGGTCGAGAGGAAGAGCTTGACGGTGTTGACCGCCCCGAAGACGGTCCCGGTGATCGCGTAGATATCCCCCACGACGAGGGGACTGCCGCCGCCATTGGGCGTGCTGAGCGTTACCGCGCCCTTGACCTCGATCGGGTTGGCGACGACCGCCTCGACATCGTTCTGCGTCGCCGGACTCACAACCTTGACTTTGATCTTGCCGGAGAGACCGGCGGTCAGGGGCACGGAGTTCGGGAGCGTCCAGCTGAAGCTGTACTCCCCATTGCCATCCGGGGCTCCTGAGACATCGATCGGCCCGACCGTGTTGATCAGCGTGGCGTAGTCATCGGCCGTGGAGAGCGTGTTGTCGGCTCCCTTCCCGAGGTTGTGATCATAGTAGAGGTTGACGGATTGGACCGCCCCCTTCTTGGTGAACTTGATGGCGTAGGGACTCCCCACATCCCAGCTCTCGGTCCCCAAGCTGGGGGTGGTCAGCGTCAGCCCGGCTTTGATGCGGAACGGCGTGCCGCTGCCGGTGTTGACGGTATCAGTGTTGAGCGGGGTCTTCTGCGAGAGGCGCAGCCGGTTGTCATTTTGCAGATCGGCCAAGAGGCCGGGCACCGGCGTCCAGAGATAGCTACCGTTGTTGATCTTCACGACCGCGGGGTCAAGCTCCACCCACGTCGGCGTCGCGGCCGAGGCATCGTTGGTGTACTCGAGCTTCACATCCGCCACACCGGTGCCGGCCGGCCGATCCCACAAGATCGTGCATCCAACGCCCGCGTCACAGACATAGCCATTCTCGGGCTGGGTCAAATCAAAAGCCGCGCCGAGCTTAAAGTCGTTGCTGGTCGCATAAACGTTCGTCGGATCAGCGATGTCCCGCACGCGAATCTTCGCGTTGTTGGTCACGGTCGTTGTATTGGTCCCCGTCCCAGACATATCCCACAGGAGCGAGGAGGATCCACTCGTCCCGCTCTGAGCTTTGGTCCCGATGAGGGTCCAGGGACCGGCATCGCCATTAAGACTGTAGTGCGCCTCAACGTTGGCCACCCCACCCGTGAAGGTCCAGATGATGTTGTTCGTCGTGGAGCTGGCGGTCCAGGTCACGCCCGCCGCGGGGGCGGTGACGGTGAGGCCCCCCGCCAGCTTGAAGCTCGGGGAGTCGCCGTAGACGAAGGCGTTGCCCTTGTCCTGCACGCGGATCTTCGCGGTCGTGGTCAGCGGGATCGAGTTGGCGAGGTTCCAGTCCAAGCCGGTGGCCCCCACCCCGACGGCGACATCATCCGCGAGGAGGTTGGCCGGATCCGGGAAGGTCGTGCCGTCGGTGGAGTAGAGGACCTTGACGAGGGAGATGGTCGTGCCGGTCTTGGTCCAGGTGATCCGGTTCGGGTAGTTGGTGCCCACGACGAGCTGGGCGGGGGTGAAGCCGATCGTCGGGTTGGCCACGGTGATCTGCGGCCGGATGCTGAAGGCGGCGGAGACGCCACAGATGTCGGTGAAGCCGGTGGACGCATCGCAGACCCGGATGACGGCATCTTCCGTGTTGGCATCCGGGATCCCCGCGCTCCAGGTGTAGCTGTTGGAACCGACGGTGTGCCCGCCCTCGCCGGCGACGATGGTCGTGTAGGCGCCCGCGGCGGAGGTCTTGTACTCGAGCTTGGCGTTGGTGATCGTCCCGGTCGCATCCCAGGTGATCTGGCGGGTCGTCTCGCCCACGTACCAGACGTGCGGATCCAAGGGGGCGGTCACGGTCAGCGCCCCGTGGATGCGGAAGGGATTGGCGGAGAGATCGACCACATCGCTGTCGACCCCGGTGCCGCGCAGCCGGACCTTGGCGGCGGTCGTCAGCTTATCCTCGATCTCGAAGCTCGCGCTGCCGTTACACGTGATCGCGGGACTGACCGGCGCGCAGTTGGCGACCTGGCTCACCGGCTTGACCACGAAGGTATCCCCGGTCGTGCCGAAGTCCCCATCCACATCGTAGTGCAGCTCCACCGGGGAGAAGGTCCCCGTGGAAGTCCAGGTGATCGTCTGGGTGGTGCCGATGAGGTAGTTGAGGCCGCCCAGGTCCGGACTGGTCAACGTCAGGCCCCCCTTGATCCGGAACGCCACATCGGATTCATCTGAGACAGTGGTATTTTCCTTGTGGCGCACCCGGATACGCAGGTTCGAGCCGATCTTGTCCGGCACGGTCCAGGTGTAGCTCGATGGCGTCGATGGTCCGTCGAAGATTAAGTGGGTTGCATCATCGAGGTACGTCCCGCCACCCGCAAGGCCTCCATTCTCGGAGTAGTGAAGCTGCACGTTGTTGACCGCTCCAAATTTGCTCCACTGGATGACATAGGTCGTGCCGACTTCCATGGGGGCTGGGGTCGGATCCGCCGTGCCGCCTGGGGCCGTTAACGTCACGTTTCCCTTCACCTCGATGGCGTTGCTCTGAATATCTTCCACCACGGTTTGAGTCGATGGAGTGACCACCTTCACCTTGAGCTTGCCGCTGAACCCGCTGGTGAGATTCGTCGTCGAAGGATCAAGGGTCCAGTCATACCAGTATTCCCCGGTGACCCCGTCATTCGGCGCGCCGGAGACATCCACCGCCAGCGTGTTGATCTTCACGTAGTTGGGCGCGGTCCCATCGTACGAGTAATACAGGTCCACCGACTGGATCGCGCCTTTCTTCTTGAACTTGATGCGCTGCGTGGTGTTGACATTCCAGGCCTCGCTGCCGGTCCCGGGCACGGTCACTTCAAGAGTCCCGAGGATCGGGAACGGCCCGCCGCCGGACACATCAAAGACAGCCGTCTCGTTGTCCGGAACGAACTGCGTGACCTTCACGCGGTGGGTCGTCGTGCTCAAATCGCCTAAGGCGCCGGGGATCGGACTCCAGAGGTAGCTGCCGGAATTCGTCACGCCGCCCGCCGGCGTGATCTCGATCCACGTCGGGGTTGCATCCTGCGAGTTATTCGTGTAGTAGAGCTTCACTTTCCCAATGCCGGTGCCCTTGACGGTATCCCAGGTAATGTTCGTCGAGGTATCTTCCGAGTAGACCGGAGCGCCGTTTTCAGGGAACGTCACATCGAATTGCGCCCCGACTTTGAAGGGGCTGCCAATCACGGTTGCCACCAAGTCCGGATCGGCGTTGGGCGCTTCCAGCTTGACCCGCGCGGTGTTCGTGACGGTGCTGGGCAAATCCCAGGACAGCGTCGAGGAGCCGGAATCGCCGGTCTGCGCTTTCGAGGAAACCGGCGAAATCGGCGTCCACTGATCGCCGTCACTGTCATCCAAGTCGTAGTACACGTTGACGGTGGGAATCGATCCGCTGAACGTCCAGGCCACGTTGTTGCTGGTGGAGGCGGTCCAGGTGGTGCCGCTGCCGGTGGGCGCGCTCAGCGTCAATCCACCCTTGAGGTTGAACACCGACGATTCGCCGTAGACCCCGCTGAAGCCTACTTCGGCATCTTGCACTTTGATCCGGACATTGTTGGAGAGCGGAGCGCTGAGCGGGATGTTCCAATCGCGCTGGTTGGATCCTTGGCTGACGGCCACGCCGGTCGCAAGCGTGTTCGGATAGCCGCCGCTGCCGCCTGCCGTGTCATAGGTGAGGTTAACGCTCGTGGTCTTGGTCCCCAGCATCGTCCATTGAATGAGGTTGGGATATAACGTGCCGACGGTCAGCAACTGATCGGCCGTCGGAGCGGTCACCGTGATCTTCGGCCGGAGGGAGAACGCGGCAGCACTGACGCCGAAAACATCAGCGGCATGGTTGGCATCGGACACTCGGACGACCGCGTTGTCGCTTTTCTCATCCGGGATGAGGGTCCAGGTGTAGGTGTTCGCACCCGGGCTGGTGTGGCCGCCATCGTTCAGGGCGATGGTCGTGTAGTCCGTGCCCCCGTTGAC
>Ga0137796_10000233_pt1 | contig 35253 bp, 30 predicted proteins | sample OV2TP3_FD_97704 | JGI IMG/M metagenome (GOLD analysis project Ga0137796, IMG submission 97704) | reverse complement strand
CGTGGGAAGGCGCCATCCTCACGGCGACTGCTCCCCCTCCAGTTGAGTCCATAGCTCCTCCGGAACGAGCCGGGCATTTCGAAGGACAATCAAAAGCTCGGAATCCAACACCCCAATTTCAGAGACCACGTCAGTCTTTGCAGCATGAAGTAAGGGAGGCAACTCGCCGAGGGATCCGTCAGGCAGTGGCTTGACGTCCAGCACCTGCTCCACCGCAAGCGCAACGTGACGGCGCGGACCGACCTTCAGGGTCACGAAACGGCCGGCTCGCACTCCTTCGGTGCCCAGCAACCGCCCGGCATCCACCACAGGCACGGCTGCTCCTCGAATGACGGCCATGCCCAGCACGAACGCCGGTGCGCCCGACATCGCTTGGATGGCAAGCGGGCGCATCGTCTCCGCCGCGTCTTTCAGCGGCAGGGCGCACAGGAATGTCGCCGTACGGCACCATAAAGCCAGCGTTGGTTGTTGCGTCTCGGCCATCCCTCACCCTGGGTTGGGCCCGAACTCAAATACTCAAGAGGACTCATAGAGCGCGCATTCGCAGCCCATGGGAGAAAACACCACACGGGTCGCGTAGTCACGCTGACTGCGTTCGTCTGAAACCGATGGTTAAGGGCCTGCAAACGGGCCCGTCATGGAAGGGGGCCTTTATTCTCTACTGAATAGCGCGTATGTCAAGATGCAACCATCGGCTGAAGGCCATGCGGTGACTTCGATCCGCCTAATTGGACAATCGCCCCCGCAAGGCCCCGTGCTGAGAGAAGACGCGCAATGATTTCCATGTTACCGCTCTGATTACGCTATGCTAAACTATACCCACCCCTTCCTTAGTGACCCGCTTGCACGGGTTCCCGAGCCGTGATGGCACAAGTTCTCCAGGCTGAAACTGCGGAGCCGGTCGGTGCTCGCTCACTTCGGTCGTGCGGTTACGGCGAGCGCTCGACGGAACAAAGGCGGAGAGGCCCTCTCGCGCGGAGAATCTGAATGGGAAAGCCGCTACGTCTGTTGCTCGTCGAGGACTCGGAGGACGATGCATTGCTGACGGTCCGGGTATTGGAACGCAACGGCTTCGACGTTACCTACCAGCGGGTTGAGACCTCTGCGGCCTTAAGCGCGGCCCTGGACCGCCAGGACTGGGACATCGTCATCGCGGACTATTCGATGCCCACCTTCAGTGGAACCGCTGCGCTTGGCTTGGTGCGAGAAAGAGGCCTCGATATGCCGTTCATTTTCGTCTCCGGATCCATCGGTACCGACGTTGCCGTGGCGGCGATGAGAAATGGAGCGCAAGACTACCTGATCAAAGGAGACCTCGCCCGGTTTGTACCCGCTGTAGAGCGAGAGCTGGCCGGCGCCGATCGCCGCAAGGAACACCGGCTCGTCGAGAAGCAGCTTCATCAAATGGAGAAGTTCGAGAGCCTCGGCAAACTCGCAGGAGGGATCGCGCACGACTTCAACAACTTGTTGGGCGTAATCATCGGGTACAGCGAGCTGCTGCTGGATTCGCCGGGTTTCAACGACCACAGCCGAGGGCAGATCACCGAGATCAAGAAGGCCGCCGACCGGGCAGCGACACTGACACGTCAGTTGCTGGCGTTCAGCCGCAAGCAGGTTCTCGAACCTCGGGTCATCGACGTGAACGCGTTGGTTTCCGACATGAGCAGAATGTTCCAGCGCGTGATCGGTGAGGATATCCGGCTGACAACGGTGCCAGCCCCGGACCTGGGGCCTGTCCTTGCCGATCCTGCCCAGATCGAGCAAGTGCTAATGAATCTTGTGGTGAACGCCCGAGATGCCATGCCAAAGGGAGGGCAGCTTACCATCGAAACGAGCAACATTGAACTGGACGAGTCCTATGTGGCTACACACCCGGGAGCAAGGCCGGGGCCTTGCGTGCTGCTAGCCGTCAGCGACACGGGCACGGGGATGGATGCGGCAACCCAGCGCAAGGTCTTCGAGCCGTTCTTCACCACCAAGGAAAACGGTACAGGGCTTGGATTGTCTACCGTGTACGGCATCGTCAAGCAGAGCGGCGGCAGTATCTGGGTGTATAGCGAGCTGGGGAAAGGCACAACCTTCAAGGTCTATTTGGCCCGGATCACCGAGCCCGTCCGAACCATTCGGGAGCAGATCTCGGTTGCAGCCTCCGGGGGTAACGAGACAATACTGCTCGTGGAAGACGCGCTGTCGCTGAGAGCCGTCACGGCAACCTTCCTGCGCGGCGGAGGCTACCAGGTGCTCGAGGCCGGAGGCGGGAAGGAGGCCATGGCCATGATCGAGCAGCGCAAAGAACTTGTTCACCTGCTTCTGACCGACGTCGTTATGCCGGGGATGAGTGGCGTTGATTTGGCGCGCCAACTACGGCAACACGACCCGCGGCTGAAAGTGCTCTTCATCTCAGGCTATACCGATGACGCTTTAGTTCGACATGGCGTTCTCGACGCCGGCTATTTCATTCTGTCCAAGCCGTTTTCGCGGAATGCTTTGCTCAGCAAGGTTCGCACCGTCCTGGACAGCAGAGGGCACCCCTAGATTGTGTGCCCGGCTGAGATCTGGATGGGTCCGCCTTTTCGCCAGCAGGGCGGAATCCCAGTCCTTCAACCAGGACAAACTCCCCGCAGGGCCAATCTGCGATGGGAGACGTGGCCGACTGGTCCGTTAGGCCATAAATTGCGCAGTTGCAGCCAGATCAGGCCATCTAGACAATACTCTGGTATCGTAACTATTTGGATATCAGGATGGCTGCCCAGATTGACAGGGGGACTCTGAAACGCGAGATTGGGACTCGCCCCTTCGAAAGGTGGATGTGTGCCCCACAAGTCGGCCGTGCGAATTGCTCTACTTTACGGCGCCATGGCGGCGCTTTGGGTCCTACTCTCGGACACAATGCTCAGTCTCGTGGTTGCGAATCCTTCCACCCTCACGATGCTTCAGACGCTGAAGGGCTGGGTTTTCGTGGGAGTGACGGCCCTATTGCTGTATTTTCTTGTGCGGCACCAACTGCGACGGCATGAGCAATCGGAGCGTGTCCTCCACGACACTGAATCGCGATATAGGGAGCTCGTCGAGAACGCAACCTATGGGATATTTCGCTGCACCACCGACGGCACATTCCTAGCCGCCAATCGGGCCTTCGTGAAGCTGCTTGGCTACAAGTCCAGGGAAGATCTCAAGCGCCGAGGTCTCTTGCGCGATATCTTCCCCGAAACCGCAGAAGGCGAGATCCTGTCTCAGGAGATACGCGCAGGCGGAAGTGTTGAGCGCGCAGAAGCCCATTGGAAGAGGAAAGACGGAACCCCGATCATTGTCCAGTTGAGTGGACGCGGGTTTCGTGACCCCAAGATTCAGGGTCCTGTCTTTGAAGGGATCATTGAGGATGTTACCGAACGTCGTGCCCTGGAAGGGCGCAACCAGTTACTGCAAAAGTTCGAGGCCATTGGAAAGCTGGCCGGGGGCATTGCGCACGATTTCAACAACGTGCTCGGTACGGTCATCGGATATGCTGACCTTGCCCTTCAGCGTTCACCGGAAGACCACCAGGTTCGCAGGTATCTGGAAATAATTCACGACCAGGGGCAGCGCGGCGCTGGCTTGACGCGACAACTCCTCGCATTTGCCCGACGCCAAATTCTGGAGCCACGGAACGTCGATGTGAACCAGGTCGTAGCGGAAACGCTGAGCCTGCTGAGGAATGCGATCGGGGCACACATCGAAGTTAAGAAGATGCTCGCGCCTGATCTTTCGGCCGCCCGGGTGGACCCTACGCAACTCGAACAAATTCTGATGAACTTGTGCCTAAACGCACGCGATGCCATGCCCGATGGGGGACAGCTTCTCATCGAAACGCGCAACGTGGAGCTCGATGAGGACTATTGCCGGCGATACGCCTATGCTCATCCTGGGCGCTATGTTCTCCTTCTCGTCTCGGATACGGGCATGGGTATGGACAAGGCGACAGTTGAGCACATCTTCGAGCCTTTCTTCACCACCAAGGAACCGGGCAAAGGAACAGGGCTCGGTCTGGCCACGGTGTACGGCATCGTGAAGCAGCATGGGGGACTGATCCATGCCTACAGCGAGCCCGGCCAAGGGTCGGTGTTCCGCGTTTACCTGCCTGTCGGGAGCGGTAAGGCTGAGATACAGAAGAAGGTGCCAGAGGACGAAGTGCGCGGCGGTGTCGAAACGATTCTGGTTGCTGAAGACCACGATGCAGGCCGAGAAATGGCCCAGGAGGTACTGGAAAAACTGGGTTACACCGTCGTGGTGGCCGCAAACGGAGAGGAAGCGGTGCGCGAGTTCAGGGCCAAGCCCGACAACATCGCTCTGGTCATTTTGGACATTGTGATGCCGAAGCTGACGGGCCCGGAAGCGTACAAGCAGATACGCACCATCAAGCCAGACCTGCCGGTGCTGTTCGCGACGGGCTACAGTACTGAATCAGAGCTTCTGAAGGCGATCACTGACCGAGAGCACCCACTTATTCAAAAGCCGTACACAATTCGTTTGCTTGCTCGCAAGGTGCGAGAAGTAATCGACGCAAGTGCCGTGCACACATCCCGCTAAACCGGCGCGTCCGAACTCTGGATTCTAGGCCTGTTTTCGCTTCCAGCCCTACCCAAGAGGAAAAGCTGCGTAAAGTAATGCGTCATCGCATTCACCGGCTTCACCGCAGACAGGAGTAAAATGCAGTAGTGATTCGGAGCGGTCATGAACGTCAGGGAATTCGATCGCTATAAGCGCATCTTGCTTGAGAAGCAGCAGGAGTTGTCAGCCGCGGCCGCCGATCCGAGGGCTCCCGTACCACCAGGGGGGACTGCTCAGGGGGACCTCATCGATCAGGCCAATGCCGATTCGGAGGCGGAGCTTGAAATCCGGCTGCGGAGGACTGACGGGCGGCTGCAGCGCGCCATCGAGGAAGCCCTAACGCGCCTTAGGGATGGCACTTTTGGTGCTTGTCAACGGTGTGGGCAACGCATCTCGAAGGCCAGGCTCGAAGCTGTGCCGTGGACTCGCCTGTGTCGAAACTGCAAGGAACACCAGGGCACTTAAATCGTAGGCCGCGTCTATTCTGCAACACGCCGGTCGCCGCTACCTCGCCGGTCATGGCCGCTGCGTCGCTCGGCTGAAACGACCATCCAGTTTGTCAGTGAGCGACAGGTAGGGCAGTGCTTCTGGATAGGGGTTTTCCCCTGTGGGTCTGGCATTTCGCCTTCGTGGACCAGGAACGGCCGCTGGCCGCCACAGCCCTCACATTTGAAGACGTAAGTCGGCATCGCAGGCGGGGATTGTAACACCCCAGCAGGGGAAACCCGACAATCTCGAATAACAAGAGGCGTGTTTCCTACCTCACTCACTTGGGACATCCCGCATGAAGTGTTTTCCCTGTGGGTGGATTGCTGCCTTGCTCAAGGTTCGCCGGACTTATGTTCGCAACGTAGCGGCAGCTAGTGTGGTGGTAGACGTTCGACTTCGTGCTCCAGGAGAACGCTGGGGTCGCCGCCGGCGTGGTATCGGTAAATCCCCACATCGGATAGGTGTGAACGACGGCCCCGCTGTGGGTCACGGTGAAGTTCTGAGCGCCCGGCGCGACCTCGACGATGATGTTTCCACCGACCGTGTCGAGTCCAGGTTCAGGATCGGTTCCGTTCCCGATTTCCGTCCAATAGGTGCGAATGCCCGCCTGGTGCAAGCGTTCCATACACTCCTGCGTGGGGTGGTTGTGCTTGTTTCCGGCACCTGTTGAGATAATCCCAATCCGAGGCCGGACAGTCGCGAGCCATGAATCATTGGTGCTGTAGCGACTCCCGTGATGGTGCACTTTGTAGACTTCGACCTGTCCGACTTTCGGCGCGACCGACGTCTCGATATCCTCATAGCTGCCTTCGGCATACCCGCTCAGGTCACCGCCTATCTCGACATCAAAGTTCCCAAAGCGAACGACTGCCACCAAGCTCAGGTCATTCTCATTTGAGGTCTGCACGCCGTTACCGTTGAATGCGACGATCTGAATTCGGACCGGGTTCTGCGAAGCCTGGTCGAGCGTGATCGTCATCCCGTCGGTCGCTGTCGTCCGCTTGGTGCCCACCTTGGTCACGTACTTGGTGTAGGTGCCGGTGTGGTAGCTTCCACCACGATCGATGGCCTGTTTCTGGAGGGGAAATTCATCGAGCACTTCCTTGGTGCAGCCGATGTGGTCATCGTGATAGTGGCTGGCGATGTGGTAGTCCACCTTCGTGACACCCAGTTGCTGGAGATAGGACACCGGGCGGTCACAGAAATTGCGGACACCATTGTCAAAGAGCACTACCTCTCCGAGGGGAGAGATCAGCACGGCACCGTCTCCCTGGCCGACATTCATGAAATGGATTTGGAGCTTTCCGTTCTGCTGGCCGAACGAAACCTGTACCGACAGGATGAACAACAAAGAGAGAAAAACGACCGCGCGACTGGATTTCACACGTCCTCCTTACTCCGGTCCTGTGGCCAGCGCCCGTCCAGGAAGCTACTTCTCAGCTACCTGAACTGGATGAGCGGTCACCACATGGATGCCATCGCGTTCAAGGACGAAATTCAACTTCCCGGCACCGCATTCGGGCCGAAGCACCAGGTGTCCCTTCCCCACACCGGGCGCCTCGACCGTGACAATCTGCCGCACAAAAGGCGTAAGGGCAAGCGAGTAGAAACCATCGGCATCGGTTCTTGCCAGAGTTGGCCGGCCAGCTTGGCTCGCAGCGGCCTTTGTTTCGCCTTCCTCATCCCGGGGCGCACGTGCAAAAGTCAGGCGCGCGCCGCGGACAGGGTTCCCTTTTGCGTCCACGACAGTACCCACTACCTTGCATGGTCGGGGCACAAATGTCTGAACCGTGACTCCCCCAATGGGACGTGCTCGCTCCGTTCCGCGTGGCGTGGCCAGAACGGCGATATTGCAGTTCGCGCGATCGCCAGGGCGAGCGTTGACTGGCGGGTCGAACGTGACCCGCAGTTTGTGCGGGCAGTCTGCAAACGGGTCGTGCGTGAAACCCTCCGTACTGACTTTGCAAACCCACCCATCGCGGTCGCTCTTCGGCTGGATCTCAATCCTTGCCGGCACAAAGAACGGGTTCTCAATCTGAACCTCAAACACCGATGGGGCGACCTGCAGGTTGCGCTGGGTCACGTTGTTGGTGTGGTCGGTGTCCAAGCCGAAGTCGATGCTCACTTGGACGCATTGGTGATTCGTCGCTGCCGGGGTCCAGGCTTGGTTAACGGCCATTGTGGTCATGGCGGGAATGGTCAACTGCTGCGTCCCGATGTGGAAGAACTGGTTGTTGCCGACGGCGAAGATGTACACCCCGAAATTCACCAGTACTGTCGCCGGTACCGCGCCATTGTTGCGAACCTGGGCCGTGATCGTGTTTGCCACACCCACTTGCGGCGCGGTTGCGGTGCTGATATCGGCAGTGTTGTTCCACGACGGCATGGGTGGAGTAAGTGCACAAGGCTGCCCGGGGCTTGAAGGCGGTCCAACGCAGTTCGGGAACTTCACATCTGTGGTGCTGGCAGCCAGCGCGTTCCAGACATTTAGCATTCCCGAGCCCAGATCGTTATCCCAGTTAGGGTCCACTGCAGGAAATGCCGCAGTGTTTTGCGAGGTGTCAGCATTTCGCTTGAGCAGGTCTTTCAAGCTGCCGGGATCAATTGTCGGCCGGGCCTGGATAATAATCGCCGCAGCACCTGCGACATGTGGCGTAGCCATGGACGTGCCCGACTGGCTGAAGTAGTTGTTGGTGCCGTTGAATTGCGCCGAGAAGATGTTCTCCCCTGGCGCGGCAATGTCGGGTTTCAGCGCCAGCAGGTTCGGAGACATCGCGTTGAAGTCAATGCGCGGCCCCCGCATGAAACTGCTGTAATTTGTGTCGTCCGCACGGGTCACTGTGTTCTGGTCATTGGTGGCGCCCACCGTAATGGCAAACGAGGCCGAGCCTGGGGCCACGGTGAGTTGTGTCCCCGGCATCACACCGCAGTTAGCGGCGTTCCCGTGCGCGATGGTGACCGAAATGCCCAACGCAACGAGGTAGTTGACCTGCTGAGCGATTGAGTTTGTGCCGTCGTCATCGCCACCACTGCAAAAGCCAAGGCTCATGGTGGCCACACGAATGTTGAACGTCTGCGCATTGATACCGATCCAGTCCAGGCCCTTAGGCACATGCGCTTGGCACGCCCCACCGGCGGTGCATACCTGTACATCCACTAAGCCGGCTCCCTGGGCGACTCCAGCACAGTTGGTCGCAGAGCCATCGTCCGGTGTGCTGCAAACTCGACCCGCAGTGCCAGCCCCAACCGCGCTTCCTGCCACGTGCGTTCCGTGGCTGTTCTGATCATCTGGATTGTTCAGGCCATTGGCCGGCTCATCGTCTGGATCGGTGCACACGCCATTTCCAAGCGGCGCAGGCTCGCACGAGTCGTCCACCCCGTTACCGTTGGAATCCTCAAATATTGTTGCATTGAAACCGGCAACAAACTTGCCAGCGAAAGCCTCGTGACCATCGTCAACGCCGGTGTCCATCACCGCTACGTTCACACCGGCACCTGTGAATCCGGCATCCTGAGCGGTATTCGGTGAGAACGTGTTGCTGGCACGCGCCTGAATGGCCCTTGAGCTCACGTCGTTGAAGATATCAGCCGGGACTTGCCATTCCACCATCGCTACATCGGGCAAGGCGGCAAGCTTGGCCAGATTCTCAAAGCGGACTTCGTTCAGATAGACCGAGGAGACGAGCTTCGTGATGTAGGTGACTCGTCCAAAGGGGGCAAGGACTTCCTGGATCTGCCGAGGCGACAGGCACTTGTTGAAATCGATGATGACGTCAACGATTTCTCCGGGTTGGAACCGGTATTCAATCACGTCATCAACGAAATTCCGGTTTTTGTCACGAACCCAGGTGGTGTGTTTCTGCTGGCCCACCATTTGGGAAGCGGCATGCGTTTCTATCCGCTGCTGCCACTCTAGCGGTGTGAACTTACATGCCCACGCGTCACAGACAGGGAGTACGGCGAGAGCTATGGTGAGGACAAAGAACCTTCGCATGGCGACCTCCTGCGGAATCCGAATCGCGTTAACTAGGTATTCGGAAGTGAAGGGTACGGTCTGGTTACTATATTGAGGCCCAGTCTGTCAAGAGGAATTGGGTGGGGAGACCGGACCACCTGTCCGCGAGTGAAGTTTCTTGGAAGGTTATCGCTCCCGGTGTAGGCTAAGGCGCGCCCATTGTCTGAAAGCCCTAGTTCATGCTGAAAGAACCACTCCACGTCCACACCTGCACAATCTGCGAGGGTGAATTCCCGTGCTGGAACGAAAGGTGTGCTCTCGAACGGGAGTTCATCTGCGACGACTGCGCGGAGGACGTAACACCAAACGTGAGGAAGCCCCCATCCTGGGTGTGCTGAATTGCTTCTTGAACTGGACGTGAAAACGATATGCGGGGTAGACTGAGGAATCGCATGCAACCAGCTACACAGGCAGATGACGTGCGACGTCAACAGTTGCGGAAGACAGCTTCTCCCCCTTACATTCCGCCAAGCTCGGTCGTAACAACCACCCTAGGCGAACTGCTGAAGGACATCCGACAGATACCCGAGAACCAGCAGGAGCGGCTTGGAGTTTCGGGCCGCAGCGGTAATGGCGCAAAACTCTGGCTTGCGGGTGACGTGTCTCTTATTAGGAGGCCTTGCGTCGCAGTCGTTGGTGCCAGAAAAGTTTCCCGCGAGGGAGCGGCACGCGCCAGGCGACTAGCTCGCGAACTCGTCCAAGCAGGAATTGTGGTCGTATCCGGACTCGCGAAAGGCGTGGATACTAAGGCTCTGACGGCCGCAATGGAGGCTGGCGGGAAAACCATCGCTGTCATCGGTACTCCGGTTGAGAAGGCGTATCCCGCTGAAAATAAGCGTTTGCAGGAGAAGATCTACTCGGAGCATCTGCTGATCTCACAATTCGTTCCGGGGAAACCCGTCTACCAGAGCAACTTTCCCGAGCGCAATAAGCTGATGGCAGCGATCAGCGATGCTACGGTTATTGTGGAAGCCTCCGACACTTCGGGCAGCCTGCATCAAGCTGCAGAATGTGTGCGCCTCGGCCGGTGGCTCTTTATCGCCAAGTCTCTAATGGACAACTCTTCGCTGCGCTGGCCAAAGGACTTTGCCTCCTATCCCAACACCAGAATCCTCACGCAGACTTCCGAGATCATTGAGCTGGTTCGCGGGAACTAGAATGGCCATCCGGGTCGTCTCCTTTTGCTTCTACTTCGCGGCCAGGCATGTCCCGTGGCGGCAGCAAGACTGGGACACCTATAAGTTTGTTCAGGCACTCAAGGGCAATGAGCTTAGCGGTTACGGACACGTGCCCGTGGATGGCGTCCTGCGTCGTTTGTCCAATCAGAATCTAGACAGCGCAATTCAGTGGTACGCGATGTTCGCCGCAAGAGCCCTCACTAAGAAGAAGATTGGCCCGCCGTTCTTCGTGGTTCCGGTGCCCAACAGCGGCTGTACCGTTCGGTCTGGAACTCGGCCAAAGACGCTGAGATTGGCAAAAGCTGTCTGTGAGCAAGTGGGTGGAGAGACGAAGGTTGTGGACTGCCTGCGCTGGAAGAAGGATCTTGGTTCCGCCAGCAAAGAAGGTGGGCCGCGCGATCCTGAGACGCTCTACAAGAATCTTGCCCCGATCGAAGGTCTACCTAGAGGCAGCCGTGTGGTTCTCGTGGACGACGTCATGACCAGCGGAGGGCATCTGCGCGCCTGCGCCGCCAAGCTCCGCCAAGCCGGGGCAACGGTTGTGATTGCCCTTTGCGGTGGAAGGACGACGTACTCGCAAGACCAAGAGGCATTTGCAACGAGTGAAGAGAATTTGGAAGAGTACGAACCCTAGGTTCGCAGGCAGAGTGGTGGCCTAAGCAACAAGACGGAGGACACGATATGCACCTGAATACTGACTCCACGCGGACAACGGTTTCCTTCGAGGAGTTGGCCTATTCCAACATGATCGTCGTGGAGGCGCTCGTAGAGTTGCTGACGGAGAAAGGACTGCTATCGCGGCTGGAAATCGAAGAGCGCGTCAAGAAACTGAAGCGGGAAACGACCGTCAACTTTGTGAAAAAGCAGTAGGGATTCCCTCCCGGGGCATCTTCATCAGGCCAGGGTTTTCAGCCATTCGCAAATCGCCTTCAACGCTTGACAGTCCTCCTGGTTGTAGGTTTGTAGGGTCTGGATGATTCTGCTGTCGTTCGGATTCTGCTGATACTCGTGGAACCAAACCATAGACTGAGCGCCGCCAGCCTTCTCGTCCGTGTATTTGTGACCCGCGTAGGGAGCCACCTTCTTCAGTCCATATCCTCTTTCTGGAAGAACAACCGAGTCCTCGACGATCTTGCGGAGGTCCACCATACGGGACCGGAAGTTCTCCAGAGCGGCCTTCTCCTTCAGCCCGTGTTTCCGCTCCAGCTGGGCAAGTTTCACCTTCTCGTACCCCGAGTAGTGGAACACGACGTAGTCCTGGGCCTCGATCTCGGCGCAGAAGGCCTGAAAATCCGCCCACAGTAGGGCTTCCTTTGCCTCGTCTTCCGCGAAAAGGCCGTGGTAGTTCAATCCTCTAATCGCCGGCTCTACCCACATCCCGCAGAGGTAGACCAGCTCCTGGGTTGGGTCATCCTCGAAGTCGAAGTAGATCTTCAGCGGGGCATCAGGTAACAGAGGTTTTGAAAGAATCTCGAGCTTTCCAGTGGTGAGCGCGCGCGCCGAGCGCTTGAGCAGGTCCGCTGTTGCGGGGCCGATGCCTTTGATCTGGACTGCGTCGAAGTCAAAGTTAATCACATCCGGAATCGCACGAAGGCCGGCGGCGTGCAGGGCCATCCTCTTGTCGCGGCCAACCTTGGGAAGGAGCGAGAGATCGCTGGCGGCCAGCAGGACCGACTCGCAGTGGTTCCACCACTGGCACTCGCCACAGTCGCCGCACCGCACAGGCTCGTCGGTTGCCTTCCCTCCGACAAGGGCAAGGATCTCGGGAAACAACTTCGCATAGGGCGTTGCGAAATCGGCCAGCCTGTAGAGGACGCGCTGTTTCTTTCGGTTGAGGATCTCACCTTCCGGCGGGAAGAACTTCTGGACGTTCTGAAGAAGAGCTCCGTAATGGTAGAGCATGAGCCCGTAATCTTCTCTCAGAGTGCCCTTCTCTTCATTGAGGTAGCCACTCCCGCTCTTGATGTCCACGGGCTTGTAGTAGAAGTCGCCAAAGTGCGATCTACCAGCCACGCGCTCCAAGAGGTCAGGACGCCCACTGATGCCATTGCCTAGCAACACACCTTGAAAGATCCGCTCAGCCCCTGCGGTCATCAATCTGAGGGTTGAGACGAACTGCTCCTCGATTGTTGCGCCTTCGGGGCTATCAAAAGGAAGATCCTTGAGGACGTCCTGCTCGTGAAGAAGTGCACGCTCGAAGATGAGGTTCAGGAAGTCAGACAGAGGACGCCTCTTTTTCGGGTCACCAAGACGATTCAGGTACACGCGGTGAGGGCATTTGTGAAAGTCGTAGAAGTCCTGGGCCCTGACTCGGTGAACGGGAGACTCTGACATTCCAAGCTCCAGGCCGATGGCCGGATTTAGCGGAAGCATCGTAGTACGCCGTCGGCCAACTCATCAAGCGTCTTTTAGTAACTTAGTAAGTACGGGTACTACCGCATTATGATAGGCTCGTGGCCTCTCAGAGGCCCATGGACCAGACCACCCTCAGAGCAGAACTGGCCCAAGTGCGGTCGTCGCTGGCGCGCTTGGCGGCCAAGGCAAATTGCATCGCGTTCTATCTACATGAAATCGCGAAGGCCTTGTCGGGATCATGGGGGCAGGACGAGCACATCGAGCTGGTACACGAGGAATTGGAGTTCATCCGCACAGACACCTCCCTTACTCTGGAGCGTGGGGTGGTTGGCCGGCTGCTTACGGAGATTTCTGACCTGAGGTGCAGGGAGGTCGCTATTCTGCGGCAACTCGAACACTTGGGCGCTCCGAGAATAAAACCTAGTGGGGCCGCAGACCTTTCTTCCGACGCAAAAGTGCGGTCGCCACGTCGAAGATCAGCGAGCGCTGGCGGTCAGTCATTCGAGCAAGAAGCGGAATGAAGCGCCTCACAATCCGATCCTAGGGAGCGAGCAGCGGCGGAACATCCTGTTCACGGGCTGGCTTGCCATCATCAAGAAACAGCGCATAGGTAGGAACTTCCAGGGCACGCGCGAATTTGTGCATCGTCTCGACGCTGGGGGTGGTGTGGTTGTTCTCGACACGAGAGACATAGGCGCGGAGTAAGCCCGCCCGCTGCTCAATGTCATCCTGCGAGAGCTTTCTTGCGTGTCGAATCTGCCTAATGCGGTTTCCGACCAGGATGGTTTGCTTCCTGAGAGACACTGAAAGGCTAAACCGCGAGCTCAAAACTGCCTAGCGTCGTTTTGCGACACGCAAAGGCAGGGAACATATGGCCTGGCGTGGGACCTTCGAAGACATTCCACTCGCCGCCAGGGAGACGTTTCCATTTTGTGAGGATTGCGGCAAGGCGATGGCAATCTCGTTTAGTGAACGGCGGCATTTGAAAGGCATACTTCAGGTCGCCAACGCTAAACCACCTACCTGCTTCATGAAATCTCGATGGAGCCCACTGGAAAACTGAGGCAGGATCCTCTCGCGGGTGAGGCCAGACAGACGAAACAGCCCGAGTTCGCCTGGGCAGGGGACTACACTTGATAGGCTGAGGGCGTCAGAAAATCTCCATCCATAACACGGGCCACCGAAATACCCAGGCGATAGGTGGTCGGCGCGAAGCTGCAACCAGGCCTCCTCTGAATTGATTGGAACGCAATCTTCGAGTCTCGCTAGCCCGACCAGGCCACCGCATCCGAACTCACTTGGCTCCAAATCGAGCATTTCCATGGCAAGCAGATCGGGTTTCTTGCCAGCGTGTATCCATAACCATCCCCGGTATCCAGATGACCAACTGCGCAGCTCGATCGTCTTCATTCCCGAGACAAGATAGGAGGCCCATGGCTGGCGAACTGATAACACCGGGAGTGAAAAGAGGTTCCCCAACAGGTCCATTACATTCTTATCTTAGTCTTCTGACGGTTGCTTTGGCAAATCTCTGAATGACCCTTGCCACCTTGAATGGAGCCTGGCGGTCCAGGTCGTCCAAGTGCTGACAACCAGGACTCTTCACAGGGCCCTTAGTAACGTCAATTGCGTCTACTACGGCAAGCTCGTTCCCCAACAGCCAGTTTCTTCCACTTTTCGCGACTTTCCTGCAGTACTCAACAGTATCTTCTAGGAACTCGACCTCCGTGCTTCTCCATGCTCGCCAATGCTTCTTAGGAATTGGGTGTCGGTAGCCATGCTTGGGCGGAGGGACCGACAGCCCAGCTTCATCGAACGCGAGTTGTCGAAATAGACAGGGCACACATTGGCCGCAGTTTCTGATACCGCAGTTCCCACTACGCCAGCACGATACGGTCTGATAGAGGGAGTCACGAAGGCCGAGTTTTTGGACTTCCTTAATAACCTGACCTTTGGTCATATACTGGAAAGGATTTCGTATGCACAGTGCTGGCCAGCCAAGAGCGAGCTGGAGGAAGCGTTCAACCGCGCGCAGGTAGTGAGGCTCAGCGGGGCGGGTCGTAAACGGAGTATCGTCCCGCGGAGAAAAGACAACTGCTGCACCGACCAAGCCGTTCTCACACATGAAGATCTCATTGACGCCTACTGCTCGCGCAACTAGTGCGGCCAGCGAAAGGAAATACATGGATCTCAGCCTTTGCAGTTGATCGCGATGCCTCCAATGTAAAGATCTGCCGGAACATTCTCTCTCTATCCTCGCCGTGTTCGGGCAAGCGCTCGCCTGGACGATCCACTCGTCGGATAACCTCGGAAAGCGCTCCCGCAACACCTGGAAGAGCCTCTTCTGCAAACCACTGACTGGTCCGACGCTCTGACTGACGAGCACGGGTCGACGGTTCCGTGCAAGTAGGTATGCAACACCTGCAAACGAATCCAAGCCGCCGGAAAACAGACAAACACAGTCCGGTTTCGGAGCGGCACTGGAGAAGGAAGGGGGTGCAGAAGTGAGTGGCATTGCCGAATCCGGAACGTCCGGCAGTTGGATCGGATGAAAATCAAGGGTATCTTCACTGAGCTTCGCGGCGGCTGCCTGAAAGGATTCCCGGACCTCTTGCCAATGCTGTTTGTCAGTCACCCCCACGGCAAGTGGAATCCGGCGCCGAGCACGAAACACGCCTTCGGAAACAAAGAAGCGGTCTGCGGCGCGGACTCCGCACATGACGTTCAGAAGATCAAAGGATCGGCCGCTCCAGCCGCCTGCAAGTGCAGTCCTCAGTTTCTGACAATCTGTAAAGAAATCTCCAGATCGCCATTTTCCGCTGAGGCAAATGCTCAACACCCTGAAACGCCGGGCCAAAGGAGTAGGCAGGGTTTCATTTCCTACCTTACAGAAAAGCAGAACAGGCTTCATTTGGCTACCTTGTCAGGATCTTCGTGTATTCCGACAGCGTCTTCGCCATCATTTTCGAGGTCCAATGGGAAGGGTCGCCGTGGTCCTCCATAAACTTGCCGAACCGCTCACGGTAGTCTGCCAAGATAGCTGCGACCACTTTTTTGTCCGACTTACCACCTGGCAATACGTTCTCGAGGAGCAATTCGCCGTATTTGCGGAGAATGAGTCTGGGCGCCAACACCAACGCATATTCAGGTCTGTCACCAATGGCTTGTACGAGGCCTTGTATCCGGAACTTCGTAGGATCGCTTTTCCGGAGAAGCTTTGCAGCCCATTCATTGGAGCCAACCTGAAAAGCCCGCTTGGCGGGCCAGCTGAACTCAGTCGTCTTTGAAGGAGACAAACTGCGAATACTCCGTTGGAGAGTGGAGAAGACAGAGTCACCTTCAACGTCAAACTCCTTGCCGACCGCGTCCAACCCCTCAGCAGAGGAAATCTCAATAAACTCGGCCAGGCGCTTCAGATACACCAGAAGCTCGGACCTGAACGCAATCTGCAGTTGCCCGTCATCGTGGATGGTTCCCCAGATTTCTTTGGCCTCAGGTTCAGCGACTGAGATCGCGGCTCCTGTGCCTTCGCCCGTCTTCTTCCCGGCTCGGAAACGTAGTACTCTCTCGCGGACGTTCTTCTTTACGTCTCCCCAGTCAATCCTCCCGCTCGTGTCGGTCATAGTGCCTCCTTTCGATCAGCTGCGAAAAATAGAGTCCAGCTCGTGTGCGTCCATTGAGCCCATATTGGCAGGGTCAATCCCCTTATCGGCTGCCAAGACTCTGGCTGCTTCTCTCGCTTCTGCCAGACGACCGCATCGAAGCGCAGTGCTGCCATAGAGACGAGCCACCTTATGCCGTTCGTCGGGATCTTTTTGGCCCTCACCACGGTCAGCTATCAGTTGAACCACTTGGAAACACTCTCGAGCAGCGGAATAGGCCTTCTCAAATTGACCAGAGATGAGATAGTGCTCCGCTAGAAAGTGCAAAGCTTTCCTGCGAGTTCGGCGACTCCAAGCGTGATTGCTCCAGGTGGAAAGATCGGCAGCGTACTGCTCCACGTGAGGGGCGATCTCATCGAAGGTGGCCAGTCTCCCTTCGACCTGGGAGATGCGCCAGTTGATCGCGGCGTGCCATGTGAGTGGTGCGTACGAGTTTGCAGCGCGCGCGTGTGCTTGTTGAAACCAGAACGCGCGGCTGGCCGGCTCACTCTCGAGTCGACCAAGCTCATAAAGGTGCAGGATCGCGTCATATCTCATTTCCCTTGTAATTAGACTGCGGAGGTTTTGTTTCAAAGTGGCAATCGCTTTCTTTCTCGCCTCCTCCGAAAGTTCCTCGTTGTAGCGACGAATTTCAATACCCTCACTCACGGTGCGGAACTGGAGGGGGCTGCCCAGCTCCTCAAACAGTTTTTGGGCAGACTCCAAGTGGCTTAACGCAGCCTCCGGCCGGGCATGCCTTCCATACCCGAGTGCGTTGCCGAGAGAATGCTCCAGACTGGCAATCTGCTGCTTGACCCACCGCTTGTTATCGTCGGTTTCATAGAGCTTTTTAGCGACATCAAGAGCTTGGTTCAAAAGCTCAATCCTCAGTTCGAGCTCCCCGCTCCTCCCGCGCTCCTTGATGAGATTACTCCGGAGAAAGAGGACCATCAGTAGGATACGATCGAGTTCAGATGAATCGGCAACTGCTTCAAGAAGGGCCTCGGCTTCTTCATATTCGCTTACTCGCATTAGACATTCGGCATACCGCGCGTCAGAACTGCGATCGTCGAAGCAATCGAGGGAGTACGCGGTCTGCCTGAAATCCTCCCACATTGCCCTCCCCGCACCGATTTCATCTGCTTCGCCAAGGTAGCGGCCGTGCAGCAGCTCTGCGATCGTGCGGGCAACATCGAGCGCTTCCAACGCACGGTCTCTTTGCTCAAGACCGAACAGCTGCGCGATTGAGAGCGCATGGTGAAGCGCTTCTCGGTACCAGCGCGTCACTGAGGCAACTGTCATTCCATGATGAGCCCCGTCCGCTGCTTCCGCGGTTGTGTAGAACTCATCGAGGGCGTTCTGATGCAGCGTCAGTCTGTCTAAGGTCGGGAGAATAGAGAAGTACTCCCGGAGGGCTTCAGGAATCTGATAACAATCGCCTTGGGTTGCTCCCAGAAGGTTCAAGTTGGTCGAGAGTTCTTGCAGGGCGTCGCGGGAGTAGAGCTTCTCCAGAATTGTCCTGGGGATCGGCGTTCTGCACATAGCAGCAAAACACAGTGCTTCAACCTGGTTTTCTTTCAACCCTGGCTGGAGTGCTTTTACAAAGTCTTCGGCCAAGTCGTGAGGTTGGCCCGCTGGCAGGGCACCGCGTCTGAGATACCCAGTAACGAAATATGGAAGCCCGTTACTGAACCTGACAATCGTCTCAACGGACTGGGCATCGACGGGCCGCCCCTTGTGCCGGAGAGCTTCCCTGACTTCCCCCTCGTTCATCCACTGCGTGGACAGGACTCGGATAGGCAATTTGGGTGCGAGTTTTGGAGCCTCCGCGAGAATAATCAGCGCCCCGGCATCTGTGAGGACTCGTGAGGCTCGCTCCGCAAGCATGGATGCCAACTCGGATGGAAGGCCATCCAAGCAAACGCAGTAGTTTTTCCCCTCTTGAGCCTCCTCGTGAAGCCAATTCGCAAAGACCGCCAAGGCATCCTCTGGCCTAGCGTGGCGGCGGTTTACGAACTGGTTCCTCAGGCCGCCTGTAATCGGGAATTCTCCTGCAAAGGAGACCAAGAGTTGATGTATGTGCTGCTCAAGAGAACGCGCGGAAAGGGGGGCCGTCGAAGTTTCATAGTAGAGCCACCGCCTTCCCGCCCGGTAGTTGTCAGTTGTCAGAAGTGCTGATATCTGCCGGCGGAGACTAGTAGATTTGCCGCTTCCAGAGGGTCCTGTGATAACGGTGACCCTAGGCGCCGACCACGGGTTTTGAAGGAGGTCGCGAACCTGTTTGTCGTGCGCGCGCTCCATATAGAAGTCAATGCGCTCAATGCGTTGTCTCAACAAGGTCAGCAGGTATGCAACCTCGCGGGCAGGAGTATCGATCGAAAACAGGTTATCCTGCCGCGTTCGCTGCAAAACTACAGGAATAAATGGAGTAAACGAACCACCGGGCTGGTCGCAAAATCCTTCGCCCTTTTGGATTGCGAGGCGTCCTCGCTTAACCGATTCCGCAAGCCCCTTCTGATTTGAAAGGTCCCGAAATAGCTGAGCGGCGAATTGCTCCGCTGCCCGGGCGGGAACCATCGTCTGCATCGTAATCACAGCTTCGATCTGTTGGGCGAAGTTGAGCGCCGCACCCAGGTACGGGTTTTGTTCCAACCCAACCGCAGTTGCACAGGCGTTGAGTAGCACAAGGCGTGGAGGACCGATTTGCTGTAGGAGCAACCGAAATTCCTCGACGCCGCAATGTCTTGGGCTACCCTGAGGGCCGATGACCATTTGGACAGCCTGGCCACGCTCCTGAACAGCATGCCCAATGTGGTAGACGAGGTGAGGCCTTTCCTCGGCCAGAGATTCGCGTGCGGATACGATACCTGTGAGTTCGATGGGACCAATGAGAGCAAGTTCCCCCGGGTGATCATCGAAGAATGTCTTCAGTTCTTGCAGGTGTTCATTCAGACCCGGGATATCATTGAACGGGTTAGCCCAGAGTATTGCGACGCGCAGAGACTCTCCGGCGAGCAGGGGCTCACAGGGTGTTTGATCGGGCAGAAGCACGCGGAGGACGCTCAGCCGTTCACCTAAAGGTAAGCCTTGTTTCGTGTCTGTGGACTCCAGCACCTCCCAAGGCACAATCATCAGGTCTGCCTGCAAATCTGTCGCGGCCGTAATGAGCACTCGCAGGTATTCGCCTGTGCCGGTGGGATAAGCCTGAAGCAAACCCTGCCATATTGATTCACCGATGCACCCCCTTACCCACTCTGCGGTTTGGTGGACATTTATGTTCCCTGGGGTATACCCACTGGTGGACCCCCAAAGACCAGCGGGTGGATTCACAAATACCCCTTTGTCTCTACGGGCCAGGTCCGGAGGCTCGGAGGCCACAATGCTCTTTCTTCTCAGGATTCCTTTTCGCTGAAGGCTCAGTACAACGTCCATCTGAATGACCTATCGGGCCTTGACCTTGGCCACATCGTCGATAGTGGATTCTCCAGAGTTGTCGGCGCTTATGCTACTACTGGACTTATCTTCCGTGTAAACTATCAGCGCTCGTTACCCCATGGCAAGGGCATCCTCAACAACCGGAAGCTTGTAAGCCCGCTCATCCAAAGAGCGGAAAGGAGAGCGCAGCATGGGTCGCCGAATTGAGACGGGAACGCAGTCAGCAATGCTGGGCCCCGGGGGCTCCTCTCAAGAGGACTATCTTGGACGGCTTGTAAAGTATGTGCCGACTGAAATAGTTGGACTCTATCTTGCGGTCAACGGAGTGCTTCCAAAAGCAGAGCCTCCTTCGTTCACCGCGCTTTGGTGGGTTTTTGGGATTTGCTGGGTGCTTACGCCGGTCTACCTGTGGTTTGCCACCAGAGACGCGCAGAAAAGACCACTCCCGCTGCAGGTCGGATTGGCGAGCATTGCGTTTCCCGTCTGGGTTTTCGCCATTGGCGGGCCATTCGTGTCGCTCGCCTGGTACCAGGGCTACATCGCGTCGATTGTGCTGTTCTTTGTGACGTTCGTTTTTGGGTTCTTCAAACCAGCGCCGGGAACCTGAACTCGTCCTATCGAGCCCCGTATTGTGGTCCGGGATGGCGGGGAACCAGGGCACTGACTTCTCCGCGAAGTGCTTGCCTCTCTCGGGGCGTCCGCCCGAAGTAGAGGGAGAAGTGGCTTCTGGTAAGCCTGCTCGCCAGCGGACGGCGGTGCTGAGGACCGTCTATTGAGGTCAGATAGATCCGAGCGCGCGGACACAGATCACGCCCCAGATCGCGAGCACGAATAGCCAAGCCACAGGCTCCATGCAAGCCCCTCAACAAGAACAAGTGATCACAGTTAGACCAGCGGTACTTACGTATTTAGCTATCGGGGGCACAGTGTAACAGCACCGCCTCCAAGGAAGTCAAGGGAATCCGAAAGCCGGTTGGAGATTCGAACGAGACCGACGGAGAGATAGGGACAAGCAAATGAAGGATTGGAGCTCTCTTCAAGCGGACCAGAGCAATTCAATCCGGGTGAGGTCCCAGGAACCGCTCACCATTGAAATGAATGAGGTGAGTGGGAGCATCCGCGACCCAGACTTCGGTCTCCCAGGAAATGTCGTTCAGGTATTTCACCATGGCACGCCGATCCAAAAACGCGGTGACAAACACCAAACCCGCCTGGCAGCCTTTGAAAAGGACTTTCAGCTCGTTTCTGCGCTTGGGGTTAACCGGGCCGTGGCTCGTGACTGCCTCAATCAACACAAGCCAATTTCTCTGTTTATGGTAGGCGATGACATCCGGCATCTTGCCGTGTACATCGACACTGGTGCCCAGTGATTTCAGCAGTTCTTGATCAAAGTAGGCCCACTTCTCATCGGTGTCACCCACGTAAACCAGTTGGCCACCGGGAACAAACCTCTCGCAAAACTCCTTGATGATCTTTTCCACCAGAACATTCTGGCCGCCCGGAGATAGGGTGATCTCCTTGCCGGCTGCAACCACAATGGGAATACGCTTCATCTCACGTTCTTGAGCGTACTTGCGTTTGAGGGTTTCAACCGATGTCAGATAGGTCCTCAGGGTCTTTTCCCATTCCGCCGACCCGTAAGCCCGCAGCAATTGAAGGGCGCCCTTCTCAACCTGATACACGGCTTTGGGAGAGTTTGTCGGCCGGGCTGGCTTGTCCGGGTTGATGACAATCAGGCCGGCTTGCAGGAACTGATGAACGGTCTGGCGCCTGACGGTCTCACGCGTATTGGGGGCATACCTCTTTCCGTAATACTTCTCAAAGAATTCCATCATGGGCGTGATTCCCATCAGCGGACTCTCCGCGTCCGCCCATGCCGTTGCGGGTTTCAAATCCAACAGAGAAAGCAGCGTCAGGGCGGACCTCTCGTTTTGCTGCTCGCGCGGGAGCCCCAGAGCCCTCAGGATCTCGAGAGCCTCATCAATCCTCTTCTTAGCCTTTACGGGGTCATCCGCCCCTGCGCCACCGCCGTTCGCCACCGGGAGTACCTCGCTTTCCATGTAGTGATCGATTTCGTCCTGGTGGGGAAATGAATCCCCAATCCTCGACCCCAAGGCTTCTAACTCCGCCGCCTGAGGATATCGCAAGCTCCTCAAGTCGGTCGCATTTACTTGCGTATGGCCGCTGAACTGGCGGAAAAACAAATCTACCAACGTGGAGTTCAAGTAGGCCGCAAGCCCCTTGGCCAGATTCGCCGGCAGTCCGCGACCGCCGCGGTGGTAGTAGTTCAGGTGGTTCTCAAAGCCCACCTGCGAGGCGTTCACTCTTCCCGGGTCGTACACCGCTGCAACGACGCGACGGCGCTCCTCCTTTGCCGAAAACCTTTTCACCAGAACATAGGTCTCGGATGGAACCAGCAGATCGTCAACACCGGTCAACTTGGCCATGGCCTGCGGCTTCTTCCCGTTTTCGCGGGGCCACTCGACGAAGCCGCATTTGAGATTCCCCGGGTAGATCAACGGAACCGTTTCGCTGCCGGGATTCTTCCTCAAGAACTTCGTAGCGCGAAAGTCAACCACCCGCCCCGTCGAAACCTCCAGCCCCAGATCATTCAAGGTGGAGTGAAATCGGGACATCCGCTCAGCAACCTGGTCTCCGAGGTTGTCGGGAACCAGATGAATGAAGTAATCGCCGTCTCCCGGACGAACGAGTTGATGGTAGGCGACGTCGCGGACGTGCATATCATCCTCGGGGCCGGCACTGGAGGAGATCGTGACCGCAGCCCGCTCGCCGCGCGACTTCACTCCGTGGAAGATCACATTCTCTTGCAGAACCTCATCCTCCTTGAACGCCACCTGGCGCGACTCAAAGATGTGGACCCTCCGAATCTTCAAAGTGTCGAGCAGGAGTTTTCTGAAGGGTTTGAAATACGGCCCGTTGCAGAAGCTGCGTGGGGTGATTGCCACGAGTTCCCCGCCGTCAGCCAGGAGTTGCAGCACAACAGAGAGGAAACCGGTGTAGAGATTGCTGGTTTCGACGCCGATCTCGCGGAGCATCAATCGCGTTTCCGAATCGCTAGCGATTTTTCGATAGGGTGGATTCAGGATGGCGCAGTGGAAGCGATTGATCGGAGAATAGAGCTCCTGTCGCACGAGACCAACGCCCGCATCGATGAAGTCGCGCTCGTGGAGCTCCGAGGAAAAGCAGATCCCCGATGCTTCGCACAGCGCCTTGCATTCCGAGAGGGTGTCTCGCAGATAGGCAATCAGGCCGGCGTCAATCTCGTACGCCGACACGGCAATGCTCTTCGGCTTTTTGGCTCGGGAGCAGATTTCAGCGACGAAGGCGGCCGTCAGAGAACCAACACCGGCTCCTGCATCCAACAGGCGGATCTCTGGTTGCGCGGCGCGAGGCATGGAGGCCATCAGCCGGGCAGTGGGCGCCGGCGTGAGGAACTGGCCGAGTGCGGCGCGCCGATCGCCGACGAGTTTGCGGCCGGCATCGAGCCGATAGAAATCTACGCTCTCTAGCAGCACGTCACAGAATCCTTCCCGCTGTGCCGGATTATACCTGACCTCGATTTCTGCCCTAGGAGTTCTTCAGAGCGAGACGTAAGGCCACCGTTCAGGAATTCGAGTCAACTCCAAAACCACTGACAAAGGAGGATGTTCAAATGCGATGCCCTCATTGTGGAGAGAACCGCACGGCCGTGCTGAGGACCATCTATCGCGGTCACAGTGCCTACCGTCAGCGGCAATGCCTGAGCTGCAAGTTGCGCTTCGGGACCCAGGAAAAACAGGTGCGCTGGAGCAAGTTGAATCGGAAGTGGCCCGGGCGCAGCCCGTCACGAAGACAGTGGAGGAAGCTCCGAGTTTTGGGAGTGCGCGACAAATGTGAGGTCGAGTTTTGCGGGAAGGACTTCAACCAAGCCGGTGTCCGGCGCCATGTGGATCACATTGTGCCAGCCAGGCTGATCCGGCGAATTGAAGCTAGGGAATCCGGACCTGCGGGAAAACCTCCAAAGCCTCTGTAGTACCTGCCATGGATGCAAGCTCCAGGCCGATCACAAGTTGTGCCTCGGAGACAAGTTGGCGTACCTAGCGATTCTGCGACAGCACGGATTCAACATGGAGCGCGTCGAGCGCGCGCTGGCCTTGTACGGTTTGTAACCACCGCACTTCAACTTGAACCACTGAGGTTTTCGACCTCTCAAATAGGAGGCTGACATGGACATTGGGCCACAGGAGAGAAGGGCCTTGAACATTGGGCAGTTGCTCGCATACCTGCGCTCGGTGGGCATCGCTGAGCCGGAGGGTGTGCCGATCTACTTCTCCGACGAGCTCCCCGCCGTGCTGGCCGCATACAACGCAGCGCAGGGTGTGCTTATCCTCTCCGACCTGGACGAAGCGCCGCTGCCTGCAGGCTCCGGTGTGCTCGGCGCGCGCAACGATTAGCGCTTGATGCTAATGTAAGCGCGTCGTGAACTCCATGACGAATCCACGAATAGCACTGGCTCTGTCTGGGGGCGGGTTCCGCGCCGCAATCTTCCACCTCGGAGTCTTGCGCAGACTTGCAGAACTGGGATGGCTCTCGCACGTAGACACAATCTCCACCGTTTCAGGCGCGAGCATCCTCGGATGTTTTGCAGCCTTGCGGTGGAGTCAGATGGCGGGTAACGGAGAAAACTGGCAAAGCTTTGAAAGCGTGATATCCGAACCCTTCCTCGATTTGGTTCAGAAACACAACTTCATCCGCGATTGGCTAGTCCGAATTCCGAAGGTTGGTTGTAAGAAGCCCTTCGACCGCTCGTATACGCGGACGAAGCTGGCTGCGGAGTTGCTAGGAAGGCGCTTCTTTGAAGGCAAGTGTTGTTCTGACCTGCCAGAGCGCCCATATCTGATCCTGAACGCGACGAACCTTCAATCCATGCGCGCCTGGCGTTTCACACGCAAAGGAATGGGCGATTCACGCGCGGGGCACGCAGCTTGGGGGGATGCTTCGGTTTCGCTTGGCGAGGCCGCGGGGGCTAGCGCTGCTTTCCCACCAGTGTTCCCGCCTGCCCGCATCAAGCGTGCGTCGTTTGTGTTCAGTGGCCCCGTCTATGGGGAAAAACCGTTGCCGGAGTACCCCATTGTCGCCCTGACTGACGGCGGCGTTTATGACAATCTCGGCGTGGAGGTCGTCTGGAAGAAATCGATTCTCCCAGGAGGAACGGAGCAATTGAATATCCAAAGATTCCTAATAGTCAGCGACGCCGGATATCCTGCTCAGTTTCGCTTTCGGCCCAGCGGCATTCCAGGAATATCTGAAGCGCTCCTTCTTTACAGGGCAGATGACATTGCGCGTGAGCAGGTCACGGCTCTACGCCAGCGAGAGCTAGTGCGCGATTTTGCGGACCCCGGCTCAAAACGAAACGGCTTGCTTGTGGCCCTCAAGAGCAATCTTGGGAAGATTCCAAATGGCCAAGGAGAGGTCTACTCGTCCAAAGTCGGCCAGCAGTTTCGGATACCCGACAAGCTGGTTGACAGCATTCAGAGAATTCGCACCCACCTCGACCGGTTCTCTCCTGTTGAATGCGACGCCCTCATGTACCACGCCTACACAATGACGGACGCCTTCCTCTGGGCGCATCGCGAGACATGCCCCGAGGAATACAAGGTGCCGACTGAACCGAATCCGAATTGGAAGATCGAATTCACAGCCGGCAGGGTACAAGAGTGGGAGCGTGGCCTTAGAAACTCGGATCGGGGCCAAGTCCTACGCTAGAGTGAAACTAACCATAGGGAGATTGTCACAACGATCCAACAACCCAGCACATCTCTATTTCTCCGACGATCAGCATTACGGGCGGGAGCCCCTCTTTCCCGACATGGTTGTGCAGCCACGCAAGAAGGTCGTGGTCATGGTCACTTGGATTGCTTGAATACCCATCTGGGTGGGAATGCCACTCCCCCACGTATCGGATTTGCCCGCCTGTTCGCTCTTCTGCTTCCCGAACTGCCAGCAACAGCCCCTCGCACCCGCGAACATAGCTATCTGGACACTCTTCACTGTCAACAGGAGATGGGATCATCGCCACAACGTAGACAATTCGCCGCTGGAGATCCCACGAACCGAGCAAGACGCCTCCTGTTTCTAGCGGAAGTTTTTCAGCTCGCAGCGCGCGCAATTGGCCGATGAGTTCTTTGTCCGTGAATAGCCTGTACCCGCTTCGCTTCACCTCGACAGCAGGTGCCACCTGGATCTGAATAGCGGACGTGCTCAGGTCTGTGTCGGTGCTCCAAATGGCAATGCGTGCTTCGTCTTGAGCCAGGGCATTGCGGATTCCACGACTTGCTAACGCAGCATGCAGGGAGACAAGGTCACCAGAGAGGACAGTGGACACGTCCCGGCAGGACCGCCCGGTGCGAATCCTTCCAAGGGGAGTAGCAAGATGATTGGCGAGCTTCGGTTCCTTAAGAAGAGCGCGATAGTACTGCATTTCGACGCAATCGATCGGCGCTCGCCTTTGCGTATCCTCAGCCAGTACAACCATGTCGGTCCCAGTGGGATTCAGAAACGCGGTGACGCGTCTGGCGCTTGCCGTGACATCACGAGCCAAATGCCTGGCAACCGCTACGCTTGCAGAAAAGTCGGCGATAACGTCCCCTTCTTGGAGAGCGCTCTCCAGTGCATCAGCCTGATCGCCTGGATTCAAGACATCGGCAACGATGCCTTCTTTGGTAACGGGTTCCGAGAGTAGTGCATTCGACCACTCTGTCATCGCCCGGACTTTGCTCAAGCCCACCATTCCATAGGGTAGTTCATGGCGCGCAGTGTTGTGTGGCAGGAGCACATCCTCGTCGACAAACTGCCATAGCCCATACCCCGTGCGAATGAGGTTTCCGACGATTTGCGACCCCAAAGCGCCGATCCCAATCGCAACAATTCGACGAGCATCCGGACAGAATCCGCTGGCCGCTGCAGCTCCACCTCGTGTCAATGCGAAGTGAGGGTTCAACAGTTTAACGCTGATCTTCGACGCGCTTGCGCGTTCCAACTTAGCTCCGATGAGATGTCCTATCACTCCCTGACTGTCAACCTGCCAAAGGGCTAGGGCTTGCCCAATTTCCGCTACAGTCACAACCAAGGCGAAAGCCCATATGTCCGAAACCTCAACAGGAGATCCTGCCCCGCGAGTCTTCGGAAACACAATGACCAGAATCATTCGACTCTGCAGAACTTTGCCGTTGTGGTGCCACTCTCTTATTCGTGTGCGCAAATCGTGGAGCAAGTCCAGCCCGGCTGACCGCGTCATTGTGTCCAATTCAAAGAGATCTTGAGGCGGGAGGCGGATCGCCCCTTGTGCCGAAGGTGGCGCAGCAAACACCGTGGCAACGAACCCCGTGCCAGGGTCCGCTGCATCTGTCTCGCTCGCGATGTAGACGCTTCCTTGCACCCCGCTGTCACATCGCGCGACAGAAATCCTCATTGGCTGGATCGCACCGACGGAGAACAGAGAAGGAGGCAGAACCAAGGACTCGTACCGTCCAGCAAACAGTCGCTCAACAGGTTGGTCCGGCGCGTGCAGCGTTCCACGCGATGTTTCACGCAACCAAAACCGGATCCTCTCAACAATTCTGGGCGCAGTCCATGCGAGTTTCAGCTCGTCGTAGCTGTCCTCATAAAGGCAAAGGCTACACGGCGTATCGTCCGGTGTCGGAAACAAGTGCGACACATCGCGAGGGAAATCCATGCGAAGGGCCAGCACTTCGGGCCAATTCAGGTCCGAAGCTCGGAATGACACAGCAACTCGCTCAACGGGCAAGATGCCGTGAACCGGTTCCTGCCCAACCTCAACGTCAACGTCAAAGACTACGGCTTCAGCTCGGTCAGAGGCCGCGGAGAAACGTAGACCGACTAGGCGTGCGCAGGGATGCGCGCGGCTTGCAAGAAAAGCAGCGAGCTGCTGCGCCTTAGGAACCACCATCTGCTCGATAGCGGCCTCTACGCCGGGCGCTAGAAAGTACCCCTCAGACATCTCGCCCCGCGCGCGGCGCTCGCTGCGTTATGACAGAGGTTGTCCCACCAACAAGAGGCTTGCAGACGCTCGCTTTCGATCCGGTAATCTCGATGACCAAAGGCTGCGGCTCTGACTTCGATGGGTGTTCCATTGTGACGATATACTCGCCACCTTGCTGCCCCGCACAATCCTGGTAGTAATTTGCTGCCTGCCGGTGAGGGGGCTGTGGATTATTGTATTCCGCAGGAATGGGCCAGCTCGTCGAGACCAACTTCGGCCGAAACATCAGCTCCTTCTCATAGAATCTGGCAATCTCCTCCGTGGGGACCGTTTTCGTCTCACCACGCTCAGGTCCAAGTGACAGGTAGCTGCTGTGGTGAGGAATCTTGACGACATCAGACTGGAGCCGCTCGTCCCGCTTCTTGGCAAGTGTAATTCGAATGATCTCGCTGAACACTTCATGCTCAATGTCAGAACCAAAGAACACTCGCGTGTGCTTACCTTCAACGAGGAAAGTCGCATGCAGGACCAGCGCATCTTTGTTGCGTTCAACAAGCGTCCCATCCTCGAGCCGACTGGCGAAGGGAGAGTGAACGAAAAACTCGACACCCTTTCCTTCCTTGGTCCAGCCCGGCACCAGCTGGCCGGCGTCCGTGATGAGATGCTGGCGCTCTTCCAGGGAGAGACCCTGTTCCTCTAGCCACTCCTTCAATTGGTCAGGGCGGGAAAACACACGTATTCCCTCGCCCTTGACGAGCCTATGCCGTGCTTCCTGCCGGATGATCCGGCTTTCATCTTCACATCCTTCTTCAATGATCGCAGCTGCAGGCACCCACAGTTCGTGGATCTTGACCCGCCCGGTTCCCTGGTACTTCTCGGCATGCTGGAGCCAGAAAAACTCGGACGCTCCGTGGATGTGGTCGTCGTCCAGGTGAGTGAATGCCACAACATCGTAGAAGTCCCGCTTCCTTTTCGCTAGGTCCAGCCGCAGATGTATAGGCAGGTCGATGCGGGGGTCGCTCTTGTCTTTGGGGTCGCGCATTGCCGCGTAGTCGATGAGTACCTGGGAACCGTCGGCGAGATCAATCCGGCAGCAGTCCGCATTTCCAAGTGGGAAGAAAGTCAGCTTGTGCATTTAGTGTTCACCTCGTCCTTTCGCAGTCTCCATTAGACAATCGGGAGCGACTTCGGCGTCAGGGCGTCCAAGATCAAGTGGCTGAAGTAGCCAGCAGACAAAACTAGGATCGCTAACTTCTCGTCGTCGCTCAGTTTAGGGTAGGTCATCGCTTTGCAGTCGAAGTAGCCCAAGATTCCACCGGCTGTTGCGCTGTGAAAACTCCCGCGGTGGTTCGGGTGCGTGGCCGGCTCAACCAAGTCTGGCAGGCAGCCGCTAGCAAGGCCTCCGAGTCCGGAGAGCACTACGCCGCCCAGGGTGACCTGCTTGTCGAAGAACCAGCAGCCAATTAGGTAGACGCTGGCCCCCGCAACCGCGCCCGCGACAGCATGAGTCGTGAAACTGGCCATGACCGCTCCTACGTTAGAGTGACGTTGCACACCAGCCTTCCGAACTTGTCTCGTGCCTGTACTTCTAGGCGAACGTTCTTCCCCAAAATTCGTCGCTCCAGCTTTGTCTTTGCAGTGAGACCAGCTGCGCTCGGAAGCTCGGGCGCGTCAATGTTTGCAACGCGAACGGTCTCGCTCTTGTTGTAGCTGAGCTTGTTCCCAGGCGACTGGTAGTAAACGCTGACATCGAAGGTGTCGCCATCAGTCACGCTGGTCACTGTTCCGTAGATCACATCTGCCATGATTTGCTCCTAGGGTCCCTCTTGAGCACGCCCGTCCGATGAGTTGTGCGGGCGGCGAGTCCCAGATAGGGCTTTAAGTGGGGGAGGCTATTCTTGACAACGGCGGCGGTGTGTCGGAAAGTCCGCTGATTTTCCTACAGACTCTTTCTGGCGGTTGGGCGCTCGCTTCCGGAGCCGTGCGGCAAGATCTGAAATTGCTTTGTCGCCGATTTTGGAGAGGCTGTCAACGGAGCATTCGCCGATTGTGACGTCGTCAGCGAAGCTGTACTCACCGTAGTAGTGATTCTTGATGATGTCGACATCGCCCAAGACTGGCTTGAGTTCATTACGTAATATGGAAATGCCTTTGAACCCCTGGTCTGCCGTTGCGCCTAAGTCCACTTTGTTCACACACTCGCCCTTTCTTCGGGCAACCATCAAGTGCAATAGCACCTTCAGCGAAGCATTGGGGAGGTCTACTGGCTTCCCCGCGATGGTTACTCGTGTTCGGCGCCCAATCCTGTTGCCTGGAATGGCGATAACGACACCGGCTTTCAAGTTCGGACCTTGCCTAGGCGGTTCGTGACACCGATCGTGAGTTTGTCGTCCACTGACTCGGAGGGCTCTGCGTATCCCCTCGGACACCTCCCGACTATCGAGCGGCTTTTGAATTACGTCGGTCGCACCGTCTTTCATTATGTCCACGGCCTCATTGACCTCACGCGCAAAACCACTAATGATGAGGACGGGCAACCAGAAGGTGATTCCGACATGGTCGACGTGCTTCTCTCGAATCTTTCGTAGGAGGGCCTTGCCATGTTCGACGTGACCCTTGATCGAGTCCGATGCCCTCTTAATCTGCAAGTCCAGCAAAACCAAACAGAACGACCTGTTTTGAAGCTCGACGAGTGCATCTTCCGCATTGTTCACAACTACGCTGTCACAATCGATCGACCGCAGGATCTCGCGAAGATCTTCTACCGTTTCTCCGTGATCCTCAACGACAAGCGCGATGTGCCGTTCTTTCATGCAGAATCCAGTTGTCGATATTGTGGAATTACCATACGAACGATTGTTCCGCGCCCTTTCACACTGTCGATGGTCAGCCGACCACCGTGTTCGGACTCGATAATTTTCGCTGCGAGCGGTAGGCCGAAGCCAGTACCATTCGGTTTGCTGGTCGCAAACAGAGTGAGGGCGTCACGTTGCGCTTCGGCGGACATGCCGCATCCTGAGTCTTCCACCGTTATTGTGACTAGTACCCCCTGTAGCTCAGCACTGACTTCAATTGGCTTCAGCGAATCGACATCTCGGTACGATTCAATCGCATTTAGCAACACATTGGCTAGAGCCTGAACCACGCGTGCCCGAGCGACGTCAACAACAACATTCGACGGCACCTTAATCTCGATTAATGACCGGGGTGCTTTGTCTCCATCGCTCTCAAGCGCCACGCTGGCTCCCTCTTGAATGACCTCTCGCAAAACCTCTTTCTTGAAGCTGAGCACAGGTTGCGCGGTATAAGCGCGCATCGCGTCCAATACGGCACGAAGCTGTGTCACACGCCGACCGATGCGGTCAGTTTCCTCTCGAAGTGCTTCCGCTGGAGTATTACCAGCTGAAAGCTGCGCTCGTAAGCGGTCGGCTGACGCAGCCAGCGGCGACAAAAGTTTGATCACCTCGTGGTAGAGTTCCCGAGCGAAAGTATTCGCAACTTGTTCTGCCGCACGCTTTACGGCATCCCGACCTTTCGCACCAAAACGGGTCTCGATATCATCCAGTATCGAATTGATGCGATCTTCGTGTTGCTTGCCTAGCGTGCTTGCATGGCGCGAGTCACGCCGTCGAAGGGCAGCGTGTTCCGCCGCCTGCCGAACGCGGCTATTATCGTCGAGGGAAAGCTTGCCTAAGACTCTCTCGAAACTTGGGTGGGCAGCGTGTGCGGCGGCGTTTGCGACCGCCCTGCGAACTTCCCACTTTGTGTGACTCGCAAGCACAACGAGCTTGGCTACAATCTCGTCGACTTCGGGATCGCCGACGACGGACCCGCGCATGCGTGTGTCGGCAATAGAGACCGCATGAAGTGCGACAGACCAGTCGGGTGCGTTAAGCGCGGCCAGTAAGTCACGGTGGGACATTGCTTCCTCAGTGGCCATAGCGAGCTTTCCTTTGCAGAAATGCTTCCCGTCCGCCCTCCAAGATTCTCTCGATCTGCTCTTTGCATTCGTCGACGGTTCCGACCTGCTTAAGGGTGGAGTGTTGGCCGTCGGATGAGAACACACAGACACGTTCGGCCTCGCCAAGGACCGGTATGTTCGGATTGTGCGTGACAAAGATCACTTGCCGGCTGCCCTTAATTGTTCGCAGTGCGCGAACGATCGTTTCGTACACAAAAGCGTTGTCAAGATTGTCCTCGGGTTGATCAATCAGCAGGGGCCGTTCGCTTTGAGTCAGCAAGATGGGCAAGATCGTTGTGCATCGTTGGCCTGTCGACAGATGGGTTGACTCTTTGAAACTGTCTCCGTCGAGAAGTTCGATGCTGGGAAGGTCATCGAGGGCAACACTCTCTATCGTGTAGTGAGTACCTCCGCCGCGCAATGCACTCAAGACCTTCTTAGAACGGTCTTCGTCGAATCCTGACCGCTGCATGAGTGTATTGAGACCGTTTTGTGCAACCACTTCAGCCAACTCGCTTGGCAGAAAGAGCTGGCACAATCGTTCTGCCGCCGCGCCCTGTTTAACACCGGAACCTTTGAGAGCCTCAGTAACAAGCCTTTGATATTCTTGCAAATCGGCTGCCTGAGTCATAGTGACGCGAATACTCGGAAATTGACTGGACAGGCGCTCGGCGATCTGCTTTCTCAGGGCGAAACGTTGATCGCGTAGCTCCGAAGCGCGCTTCAGCAGTTCTGCACGAACCTTTACCATGCCCAGCCGCTGTTGTTCTTTGGCCACTTGTTCGTTGCCGGCAGATTGGGCGTTCGCAAGCGCGGTTTGCAGTGCCAGCCGCTCGGCGGCGCGTTCGCCCTGTTCCTCTGATGCTGCGATGATGGTTCTGTACTCCGCCTCCTGGATGGCATGCTGTTGAGCAAGTACAGCCGCATGTGTCCTGATCCGCCCCTCAGTGGCTCGAGCCTCGTTCTCGATGGATTCCACATTGGCCGCAAGGTGGCGCGCAAAGGCTTCGAGATCCTCCTGAATCGCCTGAAAGAGCTCGCGGTTAGCTCCCTGTCGAATTTGAGTATCGAGTTGAGCTTCGACGCCGGACTGAAAGGCAGACTGACTTGAGTGCATTTCTCGTACGAGCTGTTGCAGGGCGGCCACTATCAGCTCTGGCACTTTTTCTTCGCGAGCGCGTTGGCTCTTTGCCACATGTGCCGCGTTGATTCGATTAGCGTCCGGACCAGCAACCTCGGCAAGGCCTTTAAGCTTTTCTTGAAGGACGGGCAACTCCGAAGCCCGAACACGAGCGTCGTCTACTTCCTCATCAATGCGACGGAGTTCGACACTCGATTGATCAAGCTGGCGCTGAAGCTGCTCCAATTCCCGCTCTATTGCTACGGTCTCGTGCTCTCGGAAGCGGTCGAGAAGCTCCAGTTGTGCCGCTGGACTAGCCGCGATCTCCTCGATCTCATTCTGGCTAAAAACGTCTGCACCGAATATCTGATCGCGATCGAGTGAAATCGGAACAGCTATGCCTACTTCATTCAGAACTTGGACACTTTCGTGAGCGCCACGACCGGCCGTATACCGCATATCTGTCTTCGTGCGAAGTTCGATCTTCAGCCGACCATTTCCAAGATTCGCTTTGACCAAAGCGTCGATGACCCGGTGCCGTTGCGGATTGACCTTTGGGTCGGGCATAAGTCCAAGACCAAACCGAAGGAACTCAAGGGCGGTCGTCTTTCCGGCCCCTCGGCCTCCAATGAGGCAATTCAAACCGTCAGCGAACTCCAATTGGGTGCCCGCCAAAAACCCGCCCGTCACGTGGAGACTGAGCACCACGTGGTGGGCGGAATGATTGTCACCGTGGGTCATAGGGCCAGCTTGTTGGCACAGGAGCTAGGGTGCGGGGGGAACCACCATTTCACTTGGCGTGCTAATTGCCGGCTTCGCTCGCCACCAACTTATGAACACACCCAGCTTCACGTCGGCCTCCCCGGCTGCCAATAGGTAGCACTTGTTATCGGAAAGAGCAACTATGCTGCTAAGAAGCGGAGCCCAGTTTACGTCAAACGTGTCCTGAAGTTTATGACCCCCAGATAGGAATCCGCTCGCCGACTGATTGTAAGGCCTGGCTTATGGTTCTAAGAGGGATTTGAGGAGGCGGTAGGCTTGGTGGAGTTGCTGCGGGTTACTCTTCTCGAAGAGCGCGTCAATCTTTTTGTGCAGTATTTTGGGGTCAGTTTCCTCGCGGTCGAATTGAAAAAACGATGCGACGGAGACACCAAAGGCGCGTGCCAAAGCTTCGATCTTCTCAGGCGCCGGCCATTTCTCGCCCCTTTCGATTTCGCCCAAGTAGTTGGCGCTGCCTAGGCCCGCCTTTTCCACGGCTTTCTCGCGGCTGAGATTCGCCGCCTTTCGAGCTGCCCGAACCCGCCTTCCGAAGAGCTTCTGTAGATTCATGATCGCCCCGTGACTCTAGTGGGGATGTGTGAAGTCGTACATACGCTCAGGGCCTACTTTGATATTGCTTTAGCACGCTTACAGCGGTATTCTTGAAGGGCTCTCCACCACTGAGATCCAGGGGAGAGGCGGACACAAACGCCAACACGTTGCTAGACACGGTAGAAGTGGGACTTCTCCATGCGTCGCATCATTTCCGACGGTGAAACGCCGAGGACCTTGGAAAGCCTCACGATCGTTTTCAGGGTAGGGCTCTGTATGCCTCGTTCAATTGCACTGACAAACGTTCGGTCTAAACCGCTCTCCATGTACAAGTCCATCTGCGAGAGTTTCCGACTTTCCCGAATCTCCCTGACAACTTGGCCAAAGGCCTTCTCGGGGCCAGACCGAGGCTGAACTTGCTTGCGACGCAGGCCCATATAGGCAGGAATGTTGGCGTGATGATGGTTATAAACCAACGGGTGATAACCAACATTTCTTTTCCACCGGTCTGGGCATTTTTACTGGGGCGCGAGGGAATGTGAATGCACACAGCAGCAAGACGTCTGGAACCACCGAACGGCGATCCGTTCAAGGTGCACTGTGATGCAAGTGACGCCGGCCAGTTCCAATCCGGCGCTCGGTGCGCGGCAATCACAGTTGGCCAGCGCATCCTGCGAGACGGCGCAGAGGAGATGTGGGATTCGGTCGTGGTGCTCTGCCAGGAAGAGGAAGGCGGAGCGTTGGCGATTCGGATTGTGCTGTGCCACCCCGACTGGGACGAGCCGCGGGAGATAGCGTGCCTGAGATCCTGGTCGGAACTCAGGTACCAGGAGAAACGGCACTTGAGTGCCATCTGGGCCAAGGTGGGCGTGTCTAATCGCCTGGTTGGCATTGCGACCAAGCTGCCAGACCGAGCGAGGCGGGAAGACTCCTACTGAGGCGAGGCTGGTGAAGGATTTAGACAGAAGAGGCAACGTTCACTGGATAGGGACTTGCGCTTGGTATGTGGATGGATGCATTCTCCGGTCGCAATTCCGACCAAGGCGGCCCTCTCAGGCATCCGGGCATTTTGAGTTGCTGTGTACGCGCCGTTTGCGCGCAGTAGCCCGGATGTGGCCAAAGCGAAACTGAAGTGACGTGAGGAGGAACCGAAGCAGTT
>Ga0137796_10000116_pt3 | contig 35621 bp, 30 predicted proteins | sample OV2TP3_FD_97704 | JGI IMG/M metagenome (GOLD analysis project Ga0137796, IMG submission 97704) | reverse complement strand
CCGGCCAGACTCAAACGGCGCACCATCCCTTCCTTTTCCAGTACGCTCTTTTCCACGGCGGGATGCCAGTCGGGGAGGGCATTGAACCCGCCGATGAGATCCCACACCTTCTGGGGTGCCACTTTAAAGTCCGCCTGCATCGTTACTTTCGCCATTTCACGCCTCCTCCTGATCCATCGCTGCTTCAATCCGCGCGCGGCAGGCTGCCTGCCCCCGCTGGCCGGGTTTCCTGCCACCGCGGCGGTAAGATTGGGCCCGCTACTTCAGGTGATATTTTTTCATGCGATAACGCAAGGCCATGCGGGTGATGCCTAATATACGTGCTGCCCTGGAGACATTCCACCCGGTTCTCTCCAGCGCCTGTTTGATGAGCAACACTTCCGCCGAATCCAGCGTCAAATCCTCAAGGTCGCGAACCGGTTCGCCGGCGTTGGAGGCACTCCCGGGAGAGAGGGACATGGCTTCGGCGCCAAGTTCGCCGCCGCCGGTCAGCAACACGGCCCGTTCAATCAGGTGTTTCATCTCGCGCACGTTGCCCGGCCAGGGGTTTTTCAGCATGGCTTCCTCCGCATCCTTGCGGAAGACGGGTTTATCCAGGCCGTAACGGCGCGCCGTCTGCTCCGCAAAATAATTCGCCAGGATCATGATGTCACCTTCCCGTTCCCTGAGCGGCGGGAGAGTAATGTTCAGCACGTTGAGCCGGTAATACAGATCGGATCGGAACTCGCCCTGCTCAATCAATTCACCGACGTCCCGGTTCGTGGCCGCAATGATCCACGCGGCCACCGGCCGCTCCCGGGTCGTGCCAACCCGCCGCAGCGTTCTGCGTTCAAGTACGGCCAGCAGCTTGGACTGCAGGCCCGGCGGCAGTTCGGCAATCTCGTCGAGAAACAGCACGCCGTCTTCAGCCGCCTCGATCAGCCCGGTGCGTGCGATGTGGGCATTGGTGAAGGCGCCTTTTTCATGGCCGAACAGCTCCGCCTCGATCAGGTCCTTGGGCAGCGAGGCGCAATCCACGTGGACGAAAGGCCGATCCCGGCGGCGGCTGCCGGCGTGCAGCAGCCTGGCGAGGACGTCCTTGCCCGTACCGGTTTCGCCGAGGATCAGCACCGTCGGGGGGATCGAGTCCGTGGCCTGGGTGAGGCGGGCGATCTGCTCCACCTGGCGGCGCACGGCGGCAATCGCCCGGCATTCGCCGAGGAACACCACGCCTTCCGCGGCATGCTGCTCGCGCTTGGTGGAATACGTCAGTTTCCTCGTCAGTTCGCTTTTATCGAGCACCTTCTCGACGTTTATCAGCAGCTCGTCGAGGTCCACGGGTTTTTTCAGGTAATCCGAGGCGCCCAGTTTCATCGCGGCCACGGCATCCTCCAGCTCCCCGTAAGCCGACATCACGAGCACCGCCGCGTTCGAGTTGTGCCGGTTCCTGATGTCCGACAGGAAATCCAGGCCCGAGCCGTCAGGCAACCGCATGTCCAGCAGCACCAGGTCGGGGGACAATTCCCGGAATTTCCTGTCCGCCGATTTCAGATCGCCCGCGATCTGGCTTAGATAACCCGACCGCTCCAGGTGTTTCTGTACCGCCCGCGCAAAAACGCTTTCATCCTCCACGATCAGCACCTGCCTCTCCGTTGCCGGCAGTTTCACCGGTTCCAGGGACGCGTCAGAATCGTGTTTCATTCGCTGATTTCCTCGATCACCCTGATCGGCGCTGTAATTATCGCTTTGGTTCCATTCCCCTTTTCCGACGTAAACCTGAGTTTCCAGCCGTGCTGCTGGCAGATCTTGAAGGCGATGGGGATGCCGAGCCCGGTACCGAAACGCTTCGTGCTGAGGCCCGGGGTCAGCTTGTCCGGTTTCGGGTCAAAGGGCAATCCGGGCCCGCTGTCCTGGATCCGGATTTCCAGGTTTGCATCCTCCCTGGCCATTTCCACGACCAGCGAGGAATTTTCCGGCGAGGCGTCCACGGCATTGGCCAGTAGTGCATAGATGGACTGTTCCATCAGGTCCGGGTCGGCGTTGAGGCGCGCGTCGCTTTTCCAGCCCACCTTTTCGACCGTGATGTTTTTTTCATCGAGCCTCGGCTTGAGCAGGGAGAGCGCGGCGTCAATCATCTGGCTCGCGTAGACCAGCCGGTAACTCGGTCTCAGCGGATGCAGGTAGGACACCAGCGCGTTCACCCACCTGCCCAGCCGGTCAATCGTGTCCAGGATTGCCTGCCTGCTCTCTTTCAGTTCCTCCTCGCTTTCCACATCATCCAGCACCTGGGCGGTAGCACGGATGCTGGCCAGGGGGTTGCGGATGTTGTGCGCCACGACGGGCACCAGGGCGCCGAGGGCTGCCTGCTTTTCGCTTTCGACCAGGGCATTCCGGCTCGCCTCGAGATCCCTCGCCATGCCGTTTATGGTCCTGGCCAGCTCGGCCACCTCGTCCACGCCCGTCGCCGGGATGGTAAGGTTCAACCGGCCGCGGCTGATGTGCTGGGCGCCTTCAATCACGTGCGACATGGGCTGCACGAACTCACGGTTCATGATGCTGCGCGCATAAAGCACGATCATGACCGCCAGCACCAGCGGTATGGGAATCAGCACCGGCGCGAGCCGGGTCCAGCGTTCCAGCACCGCGTCAAGCGCCTCGTGCTTCACCGACAACATGGATTTCATGGCCTGGTACTCATCTTCAAACTTGCCCACCATCCCTTCCGCGAACCTCGGATCGAGGATCTTCAGGCGCACCTGCCGGCTGATCATGTACGGATCGGTAAAGATCTTGTTCGTGTCTTTCTGGATTTCCCGGTAGGACACCTGCAGATCCTGAATCGCCAGATCTTCGTCGGGGTGCGCGGCGTTCTGCCTCAGCGTATTGAACTGCCGGTCAATCCGGCGCGAATATTCCCCGTAGAGTTCAAGTGCCCGGGGTTCTTCCAGCAGCCTGGCGCGGATGGCAACCTGGATCTGGCGGAACAGCTCTCCCCGAATCTGCTCGATACCGTATACGAGGTTATGGATCCGCACCGATTCGGTGGAATACTGCTGCCAGAAGTAGGCGGACAGGCCGCCGAGCAGCCCCGTGACGGCCACCAGCAGCAGGAAGGCAATTTCATGAATGAAAAGAAGTTTCCGGAGTGAGCCGGGGCGCTTGATGATCATGGGCAGAGTATAACGAATTCACACCGAGATTGGTTCATAACGACCAGCTTCCGGGCGGCATCAGCCATCACGCGCCAAAGTCCCCGCCAGGTGGACGCGGATCAGCCGTCTGCCATAATCCAGGAAACTCATACAATGTATTGAAATATCGATATTTTTTAAACAATATCCCGACTTTCCTCTCACATGGCATGAATCATGCTACAAATACTGCCGTACCACACCGGTACCCCGGGGTCACCGGGTCTTGAAAAACTTGTCACTTGAAACTTTTGAGGTGAATAACATGAAGTGGGAAACTCCGGATTACAGTGATATCCGTTTTGGTTTCGAAGTCACGATGTACATTAACAACAAGTAATGTACTGACTGCCAAAGTCAAAACCGCAAGGGGCCGCAAGGCCCCTTGTTTTTTGCGCCACCGCTGACCGGGCGGCGGTCCGGCCCCGCGCTGCGGAGCCTGAACCGCCAGGTACCCCCGCCACCTTGCCGGCACTGCCTCCCCCAATCACCTGTTCGAGACAGTCACCCGGACAATAAACATTTTGTCAGCGGCGCGGGAAGCGTTATAGTTTTAGCCCCAGCGGGAAGTCAAAAGTCAGCTAATAACCGGGCGTGACCGGTACGGGACGGCGGAAAACGGCTGCATTTCTGCAGTGCGGATTTCCCTATAAAATTACGGGGCGGGGACCACGCATAATAGAAACACAATGACACGATCTGGAATCGGGTTGGCAATGCGGGGAGTGTGCCTGGGGGCGCTGGGGATGTTGATTTGCGGCGTCTGCCCGGCGATGGACAGCGATTACGCTCTCCTGATATTCAAGTCTGAACAGCGGCTGAACGTGGTTAAAGGTGAACGAACGGTAAAGCAGTACCGGATCGCCTACGGCAAGGGGGGCAAGGGAGCGAAGCGGGAGATCGGGGACAAGAAAACTCCCGTCGGCGTGTACAAGATCGTCGATTTCAAGAACGACAGCCGGTTTCACTATTTCATGCACCTCGATTACCCGAACCTGCTCGATGCCTGGTACGGGTACAAGAACCGGATCATTTCCGCCAATGAGTTCAAGAGAATCGCCCATGCCGTCAAATACAGGGAAAAACCGCCCCAGGACACGCGGCTCGGCGGTTATATCGGCATACATGGCCTCGGCAATACCACTGAAAGTAAATTGAGAATCCATGACGAGATCAACTGGACCGAAGGCTGCATCGCCCTGACCAACGAGCAGATTGACGACCTGAAAAAATACGTCACCATCGGCACGAAGGTCGTGATACGGGAATAACCGGTCAGCGCATCACCGCCCCGCTCCCGCATGCAGACCTTAATCTTTCCTCTGCGAAACATGATTGCCCCTTTAAGCCGGATCATTGATCATGCGCGCCGCAGCCGGACGGACCCATGCCGCGGGCGGTGACGGCCGGTTTTCCGTGGCGGGAACGATGACCCGGGGACCGCACCATTTGCTGCTCGTGTGGACGATATTTACGGGCATTGTCGTCTTTTCCCTGTTTGTGGCCTGGCAGGAGGGCGTGATTCTTGCGCTCTTTGCCGGCGACAAAAGCAAGATTTCCTTTGCCATAACGCTGCTCTTCCTCGTCATGACCGCGCACTGCGCGCGGCGGATTTGCCTCGTATCCACCCAAATCAATGATTCCAGGCGGGTGGAGAAACTCATTCGGGAAAGTTCCGGGTTCGAGCTGAACGGGAAGGATGACCGCGTCCATGTCAACGGCGGTGCCTCGCTGCCGGACTGCCTGGTGGCCAGCTACCTGCACGACCTCCTGCACAAGGGCGGCAACAGGAACGGCGGCGATCCGGCGGCCGCCGGCAACGAGCTCATCGGGGTTTACGAATCCAGGCTGAAGGGCCCGCACGACATCGGCTGGTTCATGGCCGATCTGATGATCAAGATGGGGCTGCTCGGCACGATCATTGGTTTCATCATGATGCTGGCCTCGGTCGCCAACATCACCGACTTCGACGTCACAACCATGCAGAAAGTGCTGAAGCAGATGAGCGCGGGCATGGGCACGGCACTGTATACGACCCTGGCCGGCCTGACCTGCAGCATGCTTGTGGCCGCGCAATATCAGATGCTCGACCGCGGCGTCGATGAACTGATCGAGACGACCCGGCACCTTACCCAGGTCTACATCCTGCCGAGAATCACGTAGCCCGATGCCCGCGAGAAAACGCCTGCAGTCCGATCCCTTTACGGATCTGCTGTTCAATGCGCTGCTGGGATTCACTTTCCTGTTCCTGGTCGCCATCATGTTCATGAACCCCGAGGCGAAAACGGGCATCATCGATCCCAAGGCGGAATACATCATCACAGTCACATGGGAAGACAACAATCCCGACGATATCGACACGTGGGTGGAAGATCCCGACGGGCGGGTGATCTGGTTCCGGAATCCCGAGGCGGGCCTGCTGCATCTCGACCGGGACGACAGGGGCCTCGTAAACGATACGATATCGATCAACGGCGAACTGGTCCAGAACCCCCTGAACCAGGAAGTCGTGACCATCCGCGGCGTGGTGGCGGGTGAATATGTCGTCAACCTCCATTACTATGCCACCGAGACCGGCAAGCCCGTGGACGTGAACGTCAGGATGGTGAAGGTCAACCCCGCGCTCGAAGTCGTCTATTACGGAACGTTGACGCTTGAAAGCAAGGGCGAGGAAAAAACGGCGTTCCGGTTCAGGATAGGCAGGGACGGAAAAATCACCGGCATCAATTTCCTGCCGAAGCCGCTGGTTTCTCTCGGGTAAACGCGCGCCTTAGAATATCACCCGGGGATAAAATCATTTTGAACCGGTCTCCAGATCAGCGACCGCAGCGTTCTTGAGACCGTTTCCGCAAAGGACGAGACATGGTAACCCTTAGCATCGCCGGCCTGGTGGCCGCGTACGTTCTCATCGCCCTGCTGCTCCTCAGCGTCAATCTCTACTCGAACTGGTCGTGGCAAGTAAAGACCGGCACGGTCGTCATCACGTCGGCTTTTTACATCGTCACCTACCTGTCATTTCCACCGCTGCTCGGGTGGCCTGCAACCGGCAACCCGCCGGAACGCTTCCGGCTGATCGCGGCCCACGTGGAACAACCTGACAAGATCACCGGCGATGAAGGCGCGGTTTACCTCTGGCTGGCGCGCATCGAAGACCTGTCGTCGCCGGCCCCGCCGCGCGCCTACCGGCTGCCTTATTCCAGCGCGCTGCACGAACTGGTCATCAACGTGAAATCGAAACTCGATAAAGGCATCCCGCAACTGGGCGAGTTCAACGAGACCCGCCGGAACCTGATCGATGAACTGAGGGACGCGCCCCGATCCGGCCAGGAATCTGTTAATATACAATTCTATGATTTACCCGACCCCCTGTTTCCGGACAAGTAACTGATCGCGATCATGATGAAACATAAACACGCCGCCCTGTACATGTCCGCGGCCTTCCTGGCCGCCATGGCCTTAACCGCGGCGGCCGTACCCGAATCCGGGAAGAAAATCGATGTCGCGTGCATCCAGTCACCTGATCACAGGACGCTGGACTGCACCTACCGGGCAGGCTCGCCTGAAGCGATCCTGGGCGTATCCGCCTACGCCGGTGACACGTACCTGCCGGTGAGGGAAAACGTCACCTATCCCTGGCCGGATGCCGTCACGGCCATCCTGTTTGTCGTCGACACCAGCGATCCGGGCAGGCAGAACGTCATCGAAAAAAACCAGGCCCACATCGAAGCGCTGTTCGGAAAGATCGCGGCCCACCATCGCATCGGTCTCGCCAGCTTCGACAAGGTCCTGCGGGTTGAGGCCCCCCTCGGATCCACGCCGACCCAGGTGCTCGAGGCGGCCAGGACATTGCGTGCCATCGGAATGACGACCGAACTTTACCGGAGCGTCATGACCGCGGTCGAACTGCTGGACAAAACACAGGCTGACCGCAAGGCCATTTTCCTGTTTTCCGACGGCCTGGCGGAAGACAAGGCGTATTTTCACCAGGACGTGGTGGCCGCGGCGAGAAAGGCAGGCGTGATCATCACGAGCTTCGGCTACCAGCGATCGATAGCCCAATCCGTGGCCCTGCAGACCCTGCGCCGTCTGAGTGAAGAAACCGGCGGCCTGTTCGTGGATACGGGCAGCGACTACAGCCTGCCCGCGGGTATCCTGGACGCTCCCTACGATCGTATCGAAAGCGGCGGGAGGCTGAGCGTGGATATCTCGCTGGTCATCGTGCCGGAGGCGAATGAAAAGATCGCGGTAAATCTGAATTTCAGCCTGGAAAGCGGGGAGGACAGGGTCAATTTCACGGTCACCAACCCCGAGGCGGCCGCGCCGGTCGCCGAACCGCCCGTGATACAGCCGACGGCCCCGCCGGTAGCCACGCCGGTGCGGGAGCCCCCTCCGATCCGGGTCATCACCACGCCGGCACCGGCAAAACCCGTGGACACCTGGATCTGGGTAGGGATACCGATTGCCCTGGTGATCGTACTGCTGATCACCATTGCCTCATTTTTCCTCCTGCTGCGACGCCAGGAGAAAAAACCGGAGGCGCCCGCGGCATTCAGCGACTTTAAACCCTATGCCTACCTCATCCTGCAGGACGAAACCAAAAAGCGCTATCCCATTACGCGCACGTCCTGGCGAATCGGGCGCAGCCGGGACAATGAACTGACGCTGGTCGACAACTCGGTATCCAGGCGCCACGCCGAGATTCACCGGGACAAGGGCGATGTCTTTACCATCATCGACCTCGACTCGCTGAACGGCGTCTACGTCAACAACAACAAGATTCACCGTCACAGGCTGCACGAAGGGGATATCATCGAGATTGGCGACATCTCCCTGCGCTTTACCCTGTTGCCGGTGGAGTATTCCGTGGAAGAATCAACGGTAATGCAGAACACCAAGGTCCCGGTCACTCATTGAGATGAACCCGGCGGGACCGTGGCCAGCCAGCGTTCCAGCAGCGCCCTGATGTCGGGCTCCTGCAGTTTCACCACCTGATCCCCGAACCAGAACGCCCCTTTCTCGGAAATCAGCTGCGCCATCCTGCTGGCGCAGGCACGCCCGTTCCCGTCAACACAGCGGCCGGGATCGGCGGCCAGCAGGGCGAGCGCCGCGCCCAGGACCCGCACCCTGTCATCTTCGCCCGGGGCGAACGGTTGGCCGGGACCGGCGGGGGCGCTTCCCGCGCCGGGCTTCTTCACGGTCCGATCGATGAAATCAAGCAGCGCCGCCAGGCCTTCGGGGACATGGACGCGGCTCACCGCCGCCCAGCGAAAGGCGTCAAAAGGCCGTATGCGCCAGGCCTCAGGGTCATCTTCGCCATTGATGACCGGCAACAGTCCCTGCGCCACACACCGGCATGCATGATCCCAGAGCGCGTCGAGTTCAGCGTCGCCCAGAAGACCTTCAGCCGTTCCGGCAAGGCGATCGGGATCCAAACCGGCCAGCAATGGCAGGGCCTCCGCCCGCAGGCGCCAGGATTCCTTAACCACCCACCGCTCATACAGCCGCTGCCTCCCGACAGTTTCCACACCATAGAGTTCTCGTTCGCGCTGCCTTAACCTATCGCTTAAAGCGGCCTCTGCGTCATGACCGGCTGGCTGGCCAGGCGGTCGCGAAGACGCGTCTTGATTCCAGGTACGAGAAAAAATCCGTTCGATGATTTTCTTTATAGACCGCATGCTTTTCGGGTACGACGGTCAGCCATCGTTTACCGCCAGTGAGATCTCCCAGCCGTCCTCCTCCTTCCCGGCGCTGAACTGTTCGTCCACCCACAGTCCCGCCACGGCGGCCAGGGTATCGTCGAGATACAGCAGGGGGATTCGGTCGCGGCGCCAGGGCGGTATGCCCGCTTCCTGAAAAAGCTTCTTGAGTTCACGGGTATGCTTTCTGCCGGCGGGACGAATCCGCTCTCCTCCTGTCCTGAATCTCACATCGACCTTGTCGCCGGCCACGGCGTCTGCCCGCAGTCCCGCTCCTTTCACCGGCCTGGCCACCAGTCGTCCTACCTTCAACTCGAGCGGTTCCGGCAGTCGCCAGACGTACCGTGCCCCGTGATCGCCTTCTTCCAGCGGGGTCATGGCGTAGACGCGATCCCGGTAGCGCCGGACTTCTGTCCCCTCGAAACGCACGCAGGGAAGGCTGTCGGCCCGCGCTTCGAACAACTGATCGATGATGTTTTCGACGATCCTGGCGCCGGGGATGGACGCCCTCGTGGTCTTCAACCAGTAGCGCAACAGGTTTCTTTTTCTCGGCAGCGACAGGCGATTGACCGCGGGGACCATCAGTGCCCCGCCTGCCGGATCCTGCGCCGCCGCGAGGTCAAGGGCTGCCATGTCATCCAGCAACGCCGCCAGATCCGCCTGGTGTTCCGCGGCGCGCGCCAGGGTGGCGCCGGCCGACGGCCAGCGCCCGGCAATCACCGGCATCACCCTGCAGCGGATAAAATTGCGATCGAGACCGGTATCCACGTTGCTCTCGTCCTCGACCCAGGAGAGGTTTTCCCGGCGCGCATAATCGGCGATGTCGTTGCGGGTCACGGCCAGCAGGGGCCTTGCCAACCATCCCGCGCCGAAGGGCCGGATCGCCGGCATACCGGCCAGCCCCTCCGCCCCGGCGCCGCGCAGCAACCGCAGCAGCACCGTCTCGGCCTGGTCGTCCCGGTGATGCGCCGTCAGCAGGACATCATCCTGACCGACGCACCGGCCAAGCGCCCGGTAGCGCAGCGCCCGCGCGCGCGCCTCGGGGCCCTGCGACCCGCCGCCCCTGGCATCTATTTCCATCAATTCGAAGGCGATGCGCCGTGCTTCGCAGAACGCGCGGCAATGCGCCGCCCAGGCGCCGGCATTGCGACTCAGGCCATGATTGACGTGCACGGCAAAAAGGTTCAGTCCGTCAAATTCCTGCATCCGGTGAAGGGCATGGAGTAAAACGGTGGAATCGATGCCGCCGCTGAAGGCGACCACGAAACGCCGGCGCCCGCGGTCCTCAGGCAGCTTCTGCAAGATTTCCCTGATGCGGGAAAATAATGACAAAGAACCGTTCAAGCCTTGTGTACAACATCCGCTGCCGTTGACGGCGCCGAAACGATGATCAGGTATTGAAAAACCCGAACTGCCGTAGGCGTTTCTTGCGTTCGGCCACCAGCGTGGCCCCGTCAACGGCGGACAGTTCGTTCAGCGTCTTCGCCAGGGTCTCGCCGAGGCAGGCGGCGGCACCGTCGTAATCACGGTGGGCGCCGCCCAGCGGCTCGCTGACGATTTCATCCACCAGCCCGAGTTCATGCAACCTCTTCGCGGTAATGCCCATGACCTCGGCGGCCTCTTCCGCCTTGTCCGCGCTTTTCCACAGGATGGAAGCGCAGCCCTCGGGGGAAATGACCGAATAGGTACTGTATTCAAGCATCATCAGCCTGTCACCCACGCCGATGGCCAGCGCCCCCCCGGATCCACCTTCGCCGATCACGGTGGCAATCACCGGGGTTTTCAGCTCCGACATGACGAGCAGGTTTCTCGATATTGCCTCGCTCTGCCCCCGCTCTTCCGCGCCGATGCCGGGATAGGCGCCGGGGGTGTCGATAAACGTGAGCACGGGCAGCCGGAACCGCTCCGCGAGCTGCATGATGCGCAGGGCCTTGCGGTAGCCTTCCGGTTTCGGCATGCCGTAATTCCGGTAGAGGCGTTCCCGGGTATCCCGCCCCTTCTGGTGCCCCACCATGGCTACCGGCCTGCCGTTGAATCTCGCCAGGCCGCAGATGATGGCCGGATCATCCGCGAAATTCCGGTCGCCATGCAGTTCGTCGAAATCCGTGAACAGGCGTGCGATGTAGTCCAGCGTGTAGGGCCGCAGGGGATGTCGCGCCACCTGGGAGATCTGCCAGGCCGACAGCGATGAAAATATGGATTCGATCAGGTCCCGGCTGCGTTTCTGCAGACGGGCGATCTCGTCGTTGATGTTGATCTCCTTGTCATCCCCCACGTACCGCAACTCTTTTATCTTGGCGTCGAGTTCGGCGATGGGCTGCTCGAAATCAAGGAAGTTCATCGCCGGCTCGCGATGTTCGGCCGCATGATTGTTATTTGTCGTGATCCTGTTTGCCATAAAAGTCAGCCCGCACGGCGGCGTGTTCCGGAGGCTTACTGGACGGTGTATTCCACCATGACGTTATCCCTGCCAAACGAATTTCTCAGCAGGTCGAGCAGGCTGTCATTCAGCCTGACTTTCCAGTGATCGCCGAGATCGAGGCGGCAACGCGCTTTTCCGTTCCGGTACTCGATTCCCACCCGGCAGGTGCCGGAACAGTAGGGGACGAGCGTCCTGCGCAGTTTTTCAATCGTCTCCCTGTTCGATCTTTCTTCTGTAATCCTGAGTTTCAGCGCGGCGAATCTGCTCCTCGCCTGATCCATATTATAGATTTCCCTGGCGATAATCGAGTAACCGCTCTCTATGAAATCGTCCGGGACCACTTCTCCCCTTACGATAATCAGCTGATCCTTTGTCAACAGGCTCCGGTATTCATTGAACTTGTCCGAATAAACCGTCAGGTTTGCGCGCGCGGTGCGATCATCCAGCAGGATTTCCGCCATCCTTCCGCGGATACCGGAGCGCGCCCGGATCCGGTGTATGTAGCCGGCGACGATCACGCTGCCCATGCTGATGTCCTTCAACGGCGTGGTGATCAATTTTTTCAGTTCATCCTCGTAGCGGGTGATCGGATGGCCCTTGAGGTAAAACCCCAGGGTTTCCTTCTCGCCCGCCAGGCGTTCTTCCTCGCCCCAGTCCTGCACCCTGATAAATTCGCTGTCGGTGCCGCCGCCGGCGCCTGGCTGGAGAAAATCGCCGAGGCCGAACATGTCGTTCTGCCCGGTGCAGGCGTTTTTGTGGTACTGGTCCGCGAGCTGCAGTGCCTTGTCCAGGCTCGCCAACATGCTGCTCCTGCCCGGCCCGAGGTCATCCATCGCCCCGGCCTTGATCAACGTCTCGATCGCGCGCCGGTTGACCTTGTGCAGGTCAACCCGGCGGCAGAAATCGAACAGGTCGGTGAACCCGCCGTCCCGCTCACGTTCCTGCATGATGTGGCCGACGGCCGACTGGCCGACCCCCTTGATCGCCCCGAGGCCGTAGTTGATGGCGCCGCCGCCGGTCACCGTAAACGCGTAGCGGCTCCGGTTCACGTGCGGGGATTCGAGTGCGATGTTCATCCGCTTCAATTCATCGAGCAAAAGCACCACCTTATCCGTGTTGTCCATGTCCGAAGACAGCACCGCCGCCATGAACGCCGCAGGATAATGGGCCTTGAGCCACGCCGTCTGGTAGGCAATCAGGGCGTAGGCAGCCGAGTGCGATTTGTTGAAGCCGTAACCTGCGAATTTTTCCATCAAGTCGAAGATATAGGCCGCGGTGTGCATATCCACGCCGTTGCCCATCGCGCCACGGATGAAGATCTCCCGCTGAAGGGCCATTTCTTCGGGCTTCTTCTTGCCCATCGCCCGCCGGAGGAGATCGGCGGCCCCCAGGGTATAACCGGCCAGGACCTGGGCAATCTGCATCACCTGCTCCTGGTACAGAATGACGCCGTAGGTCGGCCTGAGGATCTGTTCGAGCTTCGGATGCAGGTACTGGAATTTTGCCCGGCCCTGTTTACGCTCGATAAAATCATCGACCATGCCGGATTGCAGGGGGCCGGGCCTGAACAGCGCCACCAGCGCGATGAGATCGTTGAAATTGTCGGGCTGCATCCGTTTTATCAGCTTCTTCATCCCGTCCGATTCAAGCTGGAAAACCGCGGTCGTATCCGTCCGCCTGATCAATTCGTACGTCCTGCCATCATCCAGCGGGATCTCGCCGATGGCGAGCGGCCGTTCCCCTTTTTCCTTTGTAAGGCAGTTGATGTCCCGCACGGCCCGGTCGATGATGGTCAGCGTCCGCAGGCCGAGAAAATCGAATTTGACCAGCCCGACTTCCTCCACGTCCCCCATGTCGAACTGCGTCACGGTCGTGCCCGCCACCTGTTCGCAGTAGAGCGGCATGTATTCAATGAGCGGTTTTGGCGCGATGACGATGCCGCCGGCATGCCGGCTGGCATTGCGCACCAGGCCTTCCAGCTTCCGGGCAAGATCGATCAGCGTGGATACCCGTTCTTCCTGCTGGTAGCGCTGTTTCAGGGTTTCCTCCTCGTCCAGCGCGCGTTCCAGCGTCATGTTGAGTTCATACGGGATCAGTTTCGCTATCTGATCGACGAACCCGTAGGGATAGCCCAGCACCCGGCCGGCGTCCCTGACCACGGCCTTGGCCGCCATGCTGCCGTAGGTGATGATCTGGGAAACGCGATCATGGCCGAAGCGCCGGGACACGTAGTCGATCACTTCATCCCGCCGGTCCATGCAGAAATCAACATCGAAATCCGGCAACGATACGCGCTCCGGGTTGAGGAACCGCTCGAACAGCAGGCCGTACCGCAGGGGGTCAAGCTCAGTGATGCCCAACGCGAAGGCTGCGAGCGAGCCCGCCCCCGAGCCGCGGCCGGGACCGACGGGTATTTCCTGATCCTTGGCCCAGCGGATGAAATCCGCGACGATCAGGAAGTAACCTGCAAATCCCGTTTCGGCGATTACGTCCAGTTCCGTCCCGAGGCGGTCGTGATATTTCCGGATCATCTCGTCTTCGAGGCCGGCAGATGAAAGCCTCGCCGCCAGCCCCTGTTCCGCCTGGTGCCTGAGCCACGATTCCTGGGTATAGCCGTCAGGCACGGGGAAATGCGGCATGAAAATTTCGCCGAGCGTCAGTTCCAGGTTGCATCGCTGGGCGATGGCCAGCGTGTTTTCCACGGCCTCGGGGATATCCGAAAACAGGGACAGCATAGCTTCCGGCGATCGGAGGTATTGCTGGCGGCTGTAGAGTCTCGGCCGCCTCGGATCATTGAGGGTGTAACCCTGCTGAATGCTGACCCTGGCCTCATGCGCCTCATAATCGTCCGCCGTGGCGAAGCGTACGTCATTGCTGGCGACGACCGGGATCCCGTGCTTCGCCGCGAGATCCACCGCCAGGTGCAGGTACTCCTCTTCCCCCGCGCGCCCGGTGCGCTGCACCTCGAGGTAGTAGCGATCGTGAAACAACGTTTTCCATTCGCCGAGCAGCGCCTCTGCCTGGTCGACCCTGGCCGACAATAACGCCTGGCCGACGTCGCCGTCTCTGCCGCCGGACAGGGCGATAAGGCCCCGGTGGTGATCCCTCAGCCATTGTTTTTGTACGCAGGCGATGCCCTGGGACTGGCCTTCCGTATAGGCGCGGGTGATGAGCCGGGTGAGGTTGTGATAACCCTCCATGTCCTGGCAGAGCAGGATAAGACGCCCGGCCGTGCCCGCCCCGGCGTCATCGGCTAACCTGATTTCTGCACCGACGACAGGTTTTACCCCGGCCGCCTGCGCCGCGCGGTAGAATTTCACCACGGAGAACATGTTGCTCTGTTCGGTGACGGCGACCGCGGGCATTCCGGCCTCCGCGACACGGCGGACCAGGTCATCGACGCGGAGCAGACCGTCGACCAGCGAGTATTCCGTGTGAACGTTGAGGTGGATGAAGGTATTAACCATCAGCCTGGATGACGGGCGTGGATCCCGTCCCGGAGCAGTCGCCTGACGGGTCCAAACGTGCGGCGGTGAACCGGGCTGACGCCGAGCCTGTACAAGGCGTGTAAATGATCCGGCGTGGGGTAGCCCTTGTTGTGTGCAAAACCGTAACCGGGATAGCGGGCGTCCAGCGCGATCATTTCGTTGTCTCTGGCAACCTTGGCAAGGATTGAGGCGGCACTGATGGCGGCTATTTTACTATCCCCCCTCACCACCGTCTCGACGCGGCAGTCAAGGGTGGGCCCATGCAGTCCGTCGACCAGGACAAGGTCCGGCCGGACGCCCAGGGCCGTGACGGCACGCTGCATCGCCAGCAGACTGGCCTGGAGGATATTGAGCCTGTCGATCTCCTCGACCTCGGCCCGGCAGATTGCCCAGGCGATTGATTTAGCCGTGATTTCTGCAGCCAGCCGCGCCCTTATCTCAGCGCCGAGGCGTTTTGAATCCGCCAGCCCGGTCACCGGCCGGTCCGGGTCGAGTATCACCGCGGCCGCGACCACCGGTCCGGCCAGGGGTCCGCGCCCGGCCTCGTCCACACCGGCCTGCAGGGAAAGAGGTGGGTACGGCCGCAAATTATCGGGAAGAGGCATGAATCACGTTCAGTACCGCGCGCGCCACGGTTTCAGCCGGCGGCGGTTGCAGCTGGGCATGGATCCTGGTGAATTCAAGTTCGAGATCACGGACGGCCTGCCCGTCCGAAAGCCACCGCAACACCGCCGGCCCGAGGATCTCCGGGCGGCAATCGCGCTGCAGAAATTCCGGCACCACTCGCCGGCCCGCCAGGACATTCGGCAACGATACCCAGGGGATGTTCACCAGCCACCGTGCCACCGCGTACGTCAGCCCGCTGACTTTATAGGCCACCACCATGGGCCGCTTCAATAACAGGGCTTCCAGCGCCGCCGTGCCGGAGGCGAGGAGAACCACGTCCGCCGCCGCCATCACCTCCAGGGACTTCCCGATAAACACCGACAACGGCAATTCCAGCCCGGTCTCGTGGGCCAGTGCCAGGAAATGTTCCCGGCTGCTTTCGTCGACGAGACTGGTGGCGAAGCGAAGGTGCCCGTCGCGTTCCCGGCACCATTCCGCTGTCCGCAAAAACGGTCCCACCAGCCGGCTGAGTTCGTCGCGCCGGCTTCCGGGCATCAGCGCGACGAGGCGGTCGTCCGGCGTCAGGTTCAGGCGCCGGCACGCCGCCACCCTGTCCGTCTGTGGGCCAATCCTGCGGGCCAGGGGGTGCCCGACATAAAGGACCGGTATCCTGTACTTCTCGTAATACGGTGGTTCAAAGGGAAAGAGCGTCAAAACCAGGTCGGCGGACTTGGCGATGGTGCCGAGGCGGTATTCACGCCAGGCCCATATCGACGGGCTGACATAGTGAATGGTTCTGATCCCGGATTTGCGCAGCGCCCGCTCCAGGGGCAGGTTGAAATCCGGCGAGTCGACGCCGATAAACACATCGGGCGGATTTTCCAGGAAATACCGTATGAGTGCCCGCCGGGTGTTGAATAGTTCGAAATACCGTGAAAAGACTTCCGACACGCCCATGACCGACAGCCGCTCCATGGGATAGAGCGAAGTGCAGCCGGCCTCCCGCAACAGCCGGCCGCCGATGCCGGTGATCTCGAGCTCCGGCTCGAGCATTTTCAGGGCGCCCATCAGCCCGGCCCCCAGCATGTCGCCTGAAGCTTCGCCTGCCACTATGCCGATACGGAGCATCAGACCTGGGGGGATAAAAACGGGCTAACGCACGATACCGCGCTGTGAACGTGAAATGAATTCGGCAAAATGGGCGACTTCTGCACATTCCCCGGCCAGGTCCTGCAGTTTTTCCAGCGCCAGGCTGACGGTAAGACCTTCGCGGTAAACGATCCTGTAGGCCTTGCGCAGATTGCTTATCGATTCAGTGGAGAAGCCGCGGCGTTTCAGCCCTTCCCGGTTCAGGCCATTCGGCCTCGCGGTATTACCGGCGACCATGAGGTAAGGCGGCACGTCCTTGACCACCACCGACGATATCGCCGTGAAGCAGTGGCGACCGATGCGGCAGAACTGGTGGACGCCGGTGAAGCCCCCGAGGCAGGCATAGTCGTCGATATGGACGTGGCCCGCCAGCGTGGCATTGTTGGCGAACACCGTGTGGCTGCCGACGATGCAGTCATGGGCGATATGGACGTAGGCCATGATCCAGTTGTCATGGCCTACGATGGTTTTGCCTCCCCCCAGGTCAGTCCCGCGGTTAATGGTGCAGTATTCCCGGATGACGTTCCGATCGCCGATCTCAAGGACGGAACGCTTGTCATCTTTGTATTTTTTGTCCTGCGGGTCTTCCCCGAGGGAACAGAACTGGAATATCCGGTTCGACTGCCCGATCCGGGTGGGGCCCCGGATCACCACGTGAGGCCCGATCCAGGTGTCGTCGCCGATGACGACATCCGGCCCGATGACGGAATAAGGCCCGATGGATACGCCTTTTCCCGTCCGGGCATCCGGATCTATGACCGCGGTCGGATCGATCAAGAATCAGGTTCCACTACCGTTGTCAGCAGATCGGCGGAGGCGATGAGACGGCCGCCGACTGTCGCGGTTGCCGTAAATTTCCATATGTTTCTCCGCTCCTTCTCGAATCTCACGTCCAGCATGAGCTGATCCCCGGGTTCAACCGGGCGCCTGAACCTCACGTTGTCGACGCCGACGAGATAATACAGGTTGCCCTGCTTCGTGACTTCATCGGTGGAAAGGCAGCCCAGAAGCGCCGCCGCCTGTGCCATGGCCTCGATGATCAGCACGCCGGGCATGATGGGTTTTGACGGGAAATGGCCCTGGAAATAGGACTCATTGATCGAGATGTTCTTCACCGCCACGATGGATCGAAAGGGATCGTACGACAGCACCCTGTCGATCAGCAGGAAGGGATACCGGTGTGGCAGAAACCTTCTGATGGCCTTTATATCCAGTGCATCCATGATCCTTGTGGAACCCGAAAAACGGTCAGGATTTCGATTCAAGCCTGTTCAGGCGGGCCGCCAGTTTATGCAGGTGTTTGAAACTGACTGCGTTCTTTCTCCAAATCCTGGCATCCATCGCGGGAATGGCCGAGGCGTACACGCCGGGCTCCCGGATCGAATTGGCCACGCCGGTCATGGCCATGAGCGTGACGTCGTCGGCGATTTCCAGGTGGCCGCTGATGCCTGCGGCGCCCCCGATCAGGCAGCGCTTGCCGATTTTTGCGCTGCCGGCGATGCCCACGCAGCCGGCAATGGCCGTATGCGCACCCACCCGCACATTGTGGCCAATCTGGACCTGGTTATCGATCTTGACGCCGTCCTCGATGACGGTGTTGTCGAGGGCGCCGCGGTCAATCGAGGTGTTGGCCCCGATCTCGACATCGTCGCCGATGATGACTCCGCCCACCTGCGGTATCTTGAGCCAGGTCCCGTTGTCATTGGCGATGCCGAAGCCGTCGGCCCCGATAACCACGCCCGGATGCAGGATGCACCTCTTGCCGATGACCACGCCATGGCAGATGACGACACTGGCGATCAACCGGGTATCCGCGCCGATCATGACGTCTTTACCGAGGATGCAGCCCGGGCCGATCCAGGCATTTTCGCCGATGACGGTATTGCTGCCGACGGACACAAACGGCCCCACCCGCGCCCCGGCGGATACCTTTGCCGATGAATGAATATCCGCCTGCGGGTGTATCCCCGGCGCGTGCGGGGCGTCAGGATAGAGTAGCCTGGCCGCCCTGGCGTAACCAAGGTAGGGATTGTCCACCACAAGCGCCTGCACCGGGCAGGCGGCAAGGTCATCCGCCTTCAGGATGACGGCCGAGGCCCGGGTGGTCTTCAGCAGGTGCAGGTAGCGCCGGTTCGAGAAAAAGCTGATTGCCCCAGCCCGGGCATTTTCCAGCGTGTCAATGCTCCCGATTTCACAACGGGGATCACCGTGCAGTTCCGCATGGATATGCCCCGCGATTTCCCCGAGTGTGCGCGTCATGGTGCATGTGGCTGCAGAGAAGGATTATTCGGAACTGCCGACGCTCCCGCTGCCCTGTTTCTTGAGATATTCGATCACCAGGCTGCTGATGTCGACCTTCGGACTGGCGTAGATGACGCCTTCACTCAGGACCACGTCGTAGTTGTTGTCCTTTGCCACCTTCTGAATGGCCTCGATGATCTGCTTCTGGATCTTGGCGAATTCCTCGTTGCGCCTGAAGTTGAAATCCTCCCGGAACTCATCCTGGCTCCGCCTCAGGTCGCGCCGCATGTTGATAATGTCGCGCTCGAGTTTCTGCCGTTCCGATTCGCTCATTATCTCACCGTCCTTGGCCAGGCGGTCCTCGAGTTCTTTCAGCTTCTTCTGTTCGGCGACCAGCTGCTTGTCCCTCGGCGCGAATTCCTGCTCAATCTTGGCCCGTGCCACGTCGGCCTGCGGCGACTGTTCGAGAACCCGCAGGGCATTGACGGCGCCCAGCTTGTAGTCTTCCGCCTGGGCGGGCATGAACAGGGACGACAGGACATACATCAAAAATGAAAAAGAAATCGCAGATACGTTTTTCAAGGGTACGCTCCAACAGGGGTTTAGAAGGACGCTCCGAAGGTGAATTGAAATTCCTGCAGTTCGTCCCCGGCTTGATCGTTAAAAGGCTGCGCGATGCTCATGCTGATGATGCCGAAGGGGGATACCCAGAGGCCGCCTATGCCGACTGAAAACCGCAATTTCGACAGATCGATTTCCTCGTCCACGCCATAGACATTGCCCGCATCAAGAAATCCCGTAACGCGCGTCGACTTGATATCCCGCAAAAACGGCACCGGCAATATGACCTCGGCGCCGCCCGTCAGTTCAAAGTTGCCGCCGAGCGGCCTGCCCAGGGAATCTTTCGGACCGAGAGTGTTTTCCTCATAACCGCGCACCGATCTCGGTCCGCCCGCGTAAAAATTCTCGAAGAAGGGGAGCTCCTCGGTATCGCCATAGGCATCCCCATAACCGACATTACCTTTGAGCAGGACAATATAGTCTTCGAGAAAACTGGTAAACCACTGGGTCCTGTAGGAGATCTTGTAAAACTCCAGCGAATCGCCAACAAACGGCAAGGCAACTTCAGCGTTGATACCATGCAGCGTACCCGCGTCAGGCAGGATCGCCTTGTTCCGGGTGTCATAGGTAAAGTTGCTGCTGAATCGCAGTATATCATACCGGTTGCCGTTTTGATCGAGAAACTCCTGGACCTCCCTGGCGAACAGGCCGTCCTGGCTGATCTCCGTGTTTTCATAATCCAGCGCCGTCCTGACGAAATTGAATTCCGTCACGGGGATGCCGAAATTCACGCCCCCGCCGAACACCCGCGAATCAAACGCCGTCACGTTGGCGTCCAGTCCCTCCGTTTTCCGGTAAAAGCCCTCGAAGCCGCGGCTGATGCCGTCGATGGTGTAGTAGGGGTTGACATACCCCAGCCCGAATCTCTGGTTGATGTCGCTGTTGCTGAATGCAAAACTGACGCGCTTGCCGCTGCCGAGAAAATTGTCCTGGGTGACGCTGGTCTGGAATACGACGCCGGCGCTCTGTGAAAAACCGATGCCCGCGCCCAGCTGGCCCGACGGGCGCTCGACGATGGTGTAGTTCACGTCCACCTGGTCGGTGGTGCCCGGCACGGCCGGCGTTTCGACGTTCACTTCCTCGAAATAGCCGAGCCGCTGCAACCGTACCTTGCCGCGTTCGACCTTTTCCGTCGAGATCCAGCCGCCCTCCGGCTGGCGCATCTCCCGCCGCAGCACTTCTTCCGCGGTCCGTGTATTGCCGCTGAAATTGATCCGCCGCACGTAGGCGCGCTTGCCGGGATCGATGAAAAAGGTCACGTCAACGGTGCGGTTCTCCTTGTCGATATTCGGGATCGAATTCACGTTGGCGAAGGCATAGCCTTCATTGCCCAGGGCCTTGGTAATGGCCTCGGAACTGCGGGTAAGGTGCTTGTGCGAGAACAGTTCCCCCTTCTTGATTTCTACCAGCTTGAACAGGTCCTCGTCGGGCAATATCAGTTCGCCCGCCAGCTTGATTTCGGAAATGCTATAGGGATCCCCTTCGGTGATGTTGATCGTGATATAGATGTCCTTCTTGTCCGGGGTGATGGACACCTGGGTCGAGTCGACGGTGAAGTTGATGTAACCGTGGTTCAGGTAGAACGATCGCAGCGATTCAAGGTCCGCCGCCAGCTTCTCCCTCGAATACTGGTCGGACCGCGTGAAAAAGGAGAATAGGGTCGGCGTCGTCAGCTTGAATTCTTTCAGCAGCTTCTTTTCCCGGAAGGCCTCGTTGCCGACGATGTTGATCTGCCGGATCTTGGCGGCGACGCCTTCGGAGATGTCTATGGTGATGGCAACCCGGTTGTTTTCCAGCGGCGTGATGGTGGACTTGATGTCAACCGCGTATTTCCCGAGGGAAAAATACTGGCGCCTGAGTTCCTGCTCGACCTTTTCGAGTTCAGACTGGTTGAAGATCCGGCCTTCCGCAAACCCGATGCGCCGGAGGTTGTCGATCACGTCCTCGTTGCGGATGTCCTTGTTGCCCGTCAGCGTGATACTGCCGATGGCCGGCCGTTCCTTGATGATGAACACCAGGACGTCACCGTCGCGTTCAAGGCGGACATCGTCGAAAAAACCGGTCTTGAACAGGGCCCTCACGGCTTCCGCGGAACGGGTGTCGTCAAAGGTATCCCCGACTTTCATCGGCAGGTAATTGAAGACAGTGCCGGGAGTTATTCGCTGCAGGCCCTCGACCCGGATGTCCCTGATGATGAATTCCTCGGCGGCAAATACGGTGGCAAAGGCCAGCAGATGGAACAGGATGACGTAAACAGGAGTCTTAGGCAGATAATGCATTTAACTGTTTTTTATACTTTTTATACGTTCGCTTCATCCGATCAGGCGCATGATGTCATTATAGAATACCAGCACCATCAGGCCGAGTAACATGGCCAGGCCTATCTGCTGGCCGATGACCTGCGCGGCTTCCGACACCGGTCTGCCCTTGACGAGCTCTATAAGGTAATACATAAGGTGCCCGCCATCCAGCAAGGGCACCGGCAACAGGTTGAGCACCCCCAGGCTGACGCTGACGATCCCCAAAAACCAGAGAAACGCGGCCAGGCCGTTTTCCGCGGAATCACCGGCATACTGGGCAATGCTGATGGGGCCGCTGAGATTCCGGTAGGAGGCCTCGCCCGTGATCATTTTCACCAGCATGCGCAACGTCAGCCAGGACATGTCCCGCGTTCGTTCCATCGCCTTGCCCAGGGCCGGCAGCGGTGCATAGGATTCCCGCGCAAACACGTTGGCAGGCGGCTGACTGGCGGCGCCGATGTAGCCGATGGTCCGCCCCTCTTCGGTGGTGCGGAATTCAGGGTGCAGCATAATCGACAGGTAGTCCTCGCCGCGCATCACCTCCACCGCCAGTGTCTGGCCGGGATGGGCCTGGATCGTGTTGACCCACTCCATCCAGTCACCGATCGGCCGGCCGTCCACCGCCATGATACGGTCGCCGGCTTTCAATCCGGCCTTGTCGGCGACCAGACCCGGTTGCACCTTCCCGATTACGGCCGGAAGCCGGATCTGTTCCGGCGTTATGCCCAGCCGCTCCAGAATGCCCTGCTCGGCAAGATCATCGATGGAGACCTCTACCAGATCCACCCGGAGCGCATATTCATTGCTGTAGGCATCGCGGACGGTCACGCCGACAACGCTGCCGTCGATGACATCATCGATCAGGTAATCCGCGACCATGGTCCAGGTGGCGGTGCTGTGCGTGTTGACGGCGATGATCTCATGACCCGGTTTCAGGCCGGCCGTGTCGGCGATGGAACCCGGCCTGACTTCCCCCACGATCGGCTTGAGGCCGGCCAGTCCGATCATGTACATCAACCAGTAGGCCAGGATGGCGAACAGGAAATTGAACAACGGTCCCGCCAGGACAATGGCCATGCGCTGCGTGACGGGTTTCTGATTGAACGCCCGGTGAGCCTCTTCCGGCCTGACGCCGCCTTCCCGCTCATCCAGCATCTTCACGTAACCGCCCAGCGGCAACGCAGCGATGACCAGTTCGGTATTGTCCCTGCCGAAATTCTTTTTCCATACCGCGCGCCCGAAACCGATGGAAAACCGCAGGATCTTCACATCGAACCTGCGCGCGACCCAGTAATGACCGTATTCATGGAAGGTGATCAACACCCCCAGGGCGACCAGGAAAGCGGCCAGGTGCTGCAGGAAATCCATCATGCGGCAAGCTCCCGTACCGCAGCCTGTGCAAACTGCCTGGCCGCCGCGTCATCGGCCAGGATCACGTCCAGCGTTGAGGCGTCGTGTGACGGGGTTTGCGCCAGCGTCTCCTCCACGACCTCGGCAATGCTGGTAAAGCGGATCCGGCCGTCCAGGAATTCCGCCACCGCGACCTCGTTCGCGGCGTTGAGGATCGCCGTCGCCGTCCCCCCCGCCTGCATGGCCTCGCGGGCCAGTCGCAAGCAGGGAAATCGCCGGGTGTCCGGCGGTTCGAAATCCAGCCGCGCGATGTCAAACAGGTTCAGCGATTCAACGCCCGCGTCCATTCTTTCCGGCCAGGCAAGCGCATGGGCGATGGGCGTGCGCATGTCCGGATTTCCGAGTTGCGCCAGGACGGAGCCGTCGCGGTATTCCACCATGGAGTGGATGACGCTCTGGGGATGCAGGACCACCTGCACGCGATCCGGCGTGGTGTTGAACAACCAGCAGGCCTCGATGATCTCCAGCCCCTTGTTCATCATCGTGGCCGAGTCCACCGAGATCTTGCGCCCCATGTCCCAGTTCGGATGGGCGCAGGCCTGGTCGGGTGTCACGGCGTGCAGTTCTTCGAGGGGTGTATTGCGGAACGGCCCGCCGGAGGCGGTCAACAGGATCCGGTTAATGCCGCATTTCTCCAGGCCGTCACCGGCAGGATGCCCGGCCAGGCACTGAAAGATGGCGTTATGTTCGCTGTCCACCGGCAACAGCACCGCCGCATGTTCCCGTGCGGCATCCATGACCAGCCGGCCGGCCATGACGAGGGATTCCTTGTTGGCGAGAAGGACGCGCTTTCCGGCGCGGGCGGCGGTCAGGGTGGGCAACAGGCCCGCAGCGCCGACAATGGCCGCCATGACATAATCCGCCTCGTCACAGCCGGCAACTTCCCTCAGCCCTTCGGGGCCGGCCAGGACCTCAGTCCCAACGCCCCGTTGCTTCAGGGTCGCACGCAGCCGGACGGCGCTGTCGGGATCGGCCATGACAGCGTACCGCGGTGTCCAGGCCGCGCATTGATCGGCCAGGCATTCCACGTTCCGGTGGGCCGCGAGCGCCACCACCTTGAACCGGTCGCGGTGCCGGGAGATGACATCGAGGGTATTGATGCCGATACTGCCGGTAGCGCCGAGGATGGTGATCCCGATCATAACTTCCCCCCGAGGAAATTGAAGCCGGTGACAAACACCGGCGCCGCGGCCGTGAGACTGTCAATCCGGTCGAGTATGCCGCCATGCCCGGGCAGCAGGCGGCCGCTGTCCTTGATCCGGGCATTGCGCTTGCACAGGCTTTCAAACAGGTCGCCGATGACTGAAAACCCGACGGTCACCAGTCCCAGAACGAAAACCCGGACAATATCAATGCCTTCTAATTTTTCTAGTATGACATATCCCCATGCCGGGAGTGCGGCCAGCAGCATGCCGCCCGCGACCCCCTCCCAGCTCTTGCCCGGGCTGATCCTGCCGGCCAGTTGATGTCTTCCCCAGCGCCCGCCGATAAAAAAGGCCGCGCTGTCCGCCATCCAGATCAGGAGAAACAGGAACATCACCGCCCACACCCCCCCGTCCCCGGCATACAGGGTAAGCAGGCTCAACCAGGCCGGCACGAGCACAAGGATCCCGGCGGCGGCAATAATCAGGCCTTGCGGCGGCAGGATCGCCTTTCCCCTCTGGTAGGCGACGACAATGATAAAGGCACAACACCACCAGAAGAGGCCGGTGAAGAGAATGCCCCGGAACCAGGGTGTGTCCCGGCTTGCATAGCAGACCGACAACACCGCGGCGATAACCACGAGCCAGGACACACGTTGCCAGGGTGACTTGAAACCGGAAAGACCCGCCCACTCCCACGCGGCCAGCAGCACCACCAGCCCCGTCAGCAGGGTGAAGGCGACGGCGGATCCGGACAGGACAAAGGCCACGGCGGTGCCACCCAGGACCAGGGCAGTCAGCACGCGCCGTTCAAGCACGCCTTTTCCGCCTTACCTGTTCACCCGTGCGACCGAAACGGCGTTCCCGGCCTGCGTAACAGTCTAGGGCCCTGTCGAAATCCTCCGGCCCGAAGTCGGGCCAGAGGCACTCGGTAAAATACAGCTCCGTATAGGCCAGCTGCCAGAGCAGGTAGTTGCTTATCCGGAACTCGCCGCCGGTGCGGATAAACAGATCCGGATCCGGCAAATCGGAAAGCGAGAGGCAGGCCTGCACCTGCTTCTCGTCAATCCCGTACGGGCGGATCTCCCCACGCAGCACCTTGTCGGCCAGCTGTCTCATGGCCTGGCTGATGTCCCACCGCCCCCCGTAATTGGCGGCCACCACGAATTGCAGGCCGGTATTGCGGCCGGTGACCGCTTCCGCCTTCCGCATCGACTTTTGCAGTTTTTCCGGGAAAGCCGCGAGGTCACCGATAAAACGCAACCGGATATTATTCTTGTTGAGATCGCCGACTTCCTGATGGAGCGAGGTCATGAAAAGTTCCAGCAGGCGGGAGATTTCCGAGCCGGGCCGGTTCCAGTTCTCACGGCTGAAGGCATAGACCGTGAGCGCCTGTATCCCCCTGCCGGCGGCGTGCCTGACGATCCCGCGCAGGGCATTCACCCCCGCACGGTGGCCGGCAATCCTCGGCAAGCCCCGTTTCTCCGCCCAACGCCCGTTGCCATCCATGATGATCACCACGTGCTCCGGGAGTTTGCCGCCCGCTGTAACGCCTGCGCCCGACATGAATTTTCTCAAACCTGCTGCCTGTTGAACCGGAGTTTCCTGGTGGCTATCCCCGACTATCTTTCCTCATTCTTGCTGCCGGGTATTCCTCCGGAAGACTGTGTGCTGCAGGGACAGCGGCACCCGGGCCTGGAGGGACATATTCACGGCGTGTCTTTCGGAGAATTACCCGGCAGCACCAATTTCGAAGGTCAGTACGGGACAAGTTGCTAAATCTCCATCATTTCCTTTTCTTTCTCCTCGAGGATCTTGTCTATCCGGGCGATGTGATCATCCGTCAGCTTCTGGATCTGTTCTTCTGCGCGCCTTTCCTCGTCTTCGGTAATGCTTTTGTTTTTAATCAATTCCTTGAAGGAATGATTGGCATCGCGCCGGATATTGCGCACGGCGACCTTGGCCTTTTCCGATTCGGCGCGAACTACCCGGATGAGCTCCCGGCGCCTTTCCTCGGTCAGCGGCGGCAGCGGAACGCGGATCACGTCGCCGGCAGTGACCGGGTTAAGCCCCAGGTCTGAAGTCAGGATGGCTTTTTCGATGACGGGAACCGCTTTTTTGTCGTAGGCCGTGATGGTCAGGGTGCGCGCGTCCTGGACACCGATATTGGCAACCTGGTTGATGGGGACTTCAGCGCCGTAATAACTGACGGTGATGTGTTCCAGCAGGCTTGAGTGCGCGCGCCCGGTCCTGATCTTCGCCATTTCATGCTTCAGGGCTTCGAGACTCTTGTTCATGCGCCTGTCCGCATCCTGGATGATGTTCATGGACATAATGCCACCCCCTTCAGGTTCCCGTGACCAGGGTGCCCTCGTCCATGCCCTTTACCGTGCGCATCAGGGCGCCGGGCCGGGTCATGTCCAGGACCCGCAACGGCATCCTGTTTTCCCGGCAAAGCACGATTGCGGTGGCGTCCATGACATCGAGTTTGCGTTCGAGGATCTCGTCGTAACTCAGCGCGTCAAAGCGCACCGCCTCCCTGTCGATCGACGGATCTGAGGAATAGATGCCATTCACCTTGGTCGCTTTTATCAGCAAGTTGGCCCCGATCTCGATCGCCCGGAGGCTGGCCGCGGAATCCGTGGTAAAGAACGGGTTGCCCGTTCCGGCGGCGAACAACACCACCCTGCCCTTCTCAAGATGCCGTATGGCCCGTCTCCGGATGTAATCCTCGCAGATCTCGTTTATCTTGATGGCCGACATGACGCGGGCGTGCATGCCCAGTTGTTCAAGGGCATCCTGCAGGGCCAGGGCGTTCACAATGGTGGCGAGCATCCCCATGTGATCGGCGGTCACGCGCTCAATGCCGGCGGCGGCCAGCATGGCGCCGCGAAAGAAATTGCCGCCGCCTATGACGATGGCGACCTCAACCCCCGCGCCAACGAGACCGCTCACTTCCCGGGCAATGCCGCGCAGGACGTCCGGGTCGATCCCATATGCCGCCTTTCCGATCAAGGCCTCGCCGCTGAGCTTCAGCAAAACCCGCCGGTAGATCACCTCCTTCGACGTGGCCGTCAATGGGCTACGCTCCCTTCGCCTGCGCCATGACCTGCTCCGCGAAATTGTCGCTGCGCTTTTCCAGGCCCTCGCCGACTTCATAGCGTATGAAGCGCCTCACTTCCGCCCCCAGGGCTTTCACCAGATTACCGACGGTCTGTTCGGTATCCTTTATGAACGGCTGGCTCAGCAACGCCACGTCGCTCACAAATCTGCTAATCTTGCCCGCGACTATCCGGTCTGCAATCTCCGGCGGTTTGCCGCTTTCCGCCGCCTGTGCCGCGTAAATTTCCCTCTCCTTCTCGATTAAATCCCGCGGCACCTCGGCCTCGCGAATGCACAGGGGGGGTACGGGGTTCCCGGCGATGTGCATGGCGACGTCCCGGGCGAGGGACTCGTTTCCGTTCCTGATATCCACCAGCACGCCGATTCTGCCGCCATGCAGGTAGAGTCCGAGCTCGCCTTCCGGGCACAGCCGTTCAAATCGCCGGACGTTGATGTTTTCCCCTATCCTCGCGACCAGCTGCTGTCTTTCCTCTTCAACGGTGAGGCCGTCAATCTGCAGTGCCATCAATGATTCAAGGTTGTCCGGCCGCCTGTCCAGGATGCAGGCTGCCACCTTGTCGGCAAATGTCGTGAAATTTTCATCCCGGGCGACGAAGTCCGTCTCGGAGTTGACTTCGAGTATGACGGCTTCGCGGGTGTCCGGATCCTGCCGGATGACGATCTTGCCCTCCGCCGCTATCCGCCCCGCTTTCTTCGCCGCCTTGGCGACGCCGGATTTGCGCATGGCGTCGATGGCCGCGTCGATGTCACCGCCGGTATCCTGCAGGGCCTTTTTGCAGTCCATGATGCCGGCCCCCGTGCGATCCCTGAGTTCCCTGACCAGTTCCGCCGTTATCTGCATAGAGTATCCCCGCTTTCCTTCACCGCCTCAGGCGGCATCACCCGTTTTTTTCGACTTCTTCCTGACAGTGGTTTTCGCCGCGGTTTTCCCGGTGGTCTTCTTTTTAGTCTTCGTTTTTTCCGGCACCCGGTTTTCTGCCACCGCGGGCGCCGCCGGAACTGCCGCTGCTTCTTCCGGGACAGGGGCCTCCAGTGTTGCCCCGGTGATCACGGTTTCCGGAGGTACGCTGGCAACTTTCTTCTTCAGCGGTTTCTTGATCTTGACTCTCGCCGCCGGCTCCGCTTCGGGTTTTTCCACCGGTGCACCGGTTTCATCCAGTTCCACGAATTCATCGCCTTCCCCCGCGGCGCCGAGATGGGCGATGGACTGGCGTGCGTCCAGGACAGCGTCCGCCATTCCCCTGGCATACAACTGGATGGACCGGATGGCATCATCATTTCCCGGGATGATGTAATCAATACCGTCCGGGCTGTTATTGCTGTCTACCACCCCTACCACGGGAATGCCCAGCTTCTTCGCCTCGCTGACCGCGATGTATTCATAACCCACGTCGATCACGAACAGGGCGTCGGGGAGACCAGAAATGTTCTTGATCCCGGAAAGGCTGCGCTCCAGTTTGGCGAGTTCGCGACTATGCGTGAGCAGCTCCTTTTTGCTCAGGCGCTCCTGGGCCCCGTTTGCCTCCATGGATTCAAGATCCTTGAGCCTTTTGATCGACTGCCTTACGGTCTTGAAATTTGTCAAGAGCCCGCCCAGCCAGCGGCGGTTGACATACGGCATGCCGCAGCGGCTCGCCTCCTCCTGGATAATCGCCTGGGCGGCGCGCTTCGTGCCGACAAACAGGATAACCCCCTTCTTTGCGGCCAGCTTGCTGATAAAATTGACCGCCTCGTTGTACAGGGGAAGCGTCTTTTCCAGATTTATGATGTGGATCTTGTTCCGTTGACCGAACAGGTAGGGGGCCATCTTCGGGTTCCAGAACCGGGCCTGATGACCGAAATGCACCCCGGCCTCCAGCATTTCACGCATGGATAAACCAGCCATTGATACCTTCTCCTCATGGGTTAAGCCTCCGCACACACCGGGCATGAACCCCGCCGCCGGGAGGTGAAACACCGGCCACCTGGCGCCGTTACCGGACTTCTGTTGCGGGGCACCCCATACGCGGTTGCAGCGTGCGTGTGGTGTAGTTTGCTAAAACAGCGGGCGCTTTATAACATAGAAGCCCTGTAATAACAATCGCTTAGCTTTACCCCGGCCGCACGCGATGACTGTATCCATCAAAACCCCTGATGAAATTGAGAAAATGCGCCGGGCGGGCGGGCTGGCCGCAGACGTCCTGCAGATGATCGCACCGCATGTCGAGCCGGGAAGAACGACGGGCGAACTCGACACCATCTGTCACAACTATATCGTAAACACCCTGCAGGCCATACCCGCGCCCCTGAATTACCGGGGCTTCCCCAAGTCCATCTGCACGTCCGTCAATCACGTGGTGTGCCACGGCATACCCGGCGACAGGAAACTGAAGGAAGGTGACATCATCAATATCGACGTCACGGTGATCAAGGATGACTATCACGGCGATACCAGTATGATGTTTTTCGTTGGCAAACCGAGCATACGCGCAAGAAGGCTCGTGGACATCACCTACGAATGCCTGTGTATCGGCATTGAAATGGTCAGGCCCGGCGTCAGGCTGGGTGACATCGGCCACGCCATACAGAGGCATGCGGAATCGCACAGCTATTCCGTGGTCAGGGAATACTGCGGCCACGGGATCGGCAGGGAATTTCACGAGGAACCCCAGATCCTTCACTATGGAGAAAAAGGCACCGGTCTCGTGCTTGAAGAGGGAATGACGTTTACCATCGAACCGATGATAAACGCCGGGAAGCGCCACGTGAAACTGCTGCCGGATAACTGGACCGTGGTAACGCGGGACAGAAGTCTGTCCGCCCAATGGGAACACACCGTGCTCGTGACCGCGAGGGGCTACGAAGTCCTGACGAAACGGCCTGAAGAAAAATTCTGATCCATGCAGGAATCCGAGATCATCGATCCGCGGCTGTTCGACGTGGAGTCCTTCAGCAAGGCGCTGAAGCAGTCCCGCGCACCCCTGCAATTGTTCAAACACTCCTATGCAAAAGGGCATGAACTGCTCAATGATGCCTTCACCTCCGGCGTCAACGTAAAGACCCTCGTGCAGCGGCGGGCATGGCTCATAGATCAGTTGTTGACCCACGCCTGGCGTCATATCGTCGGGACGGACGGCATGGCGCTCGTCGCCGTCGGCGGGTACGGGCGCGGTGAACTGCACCCGGGATCGGACATCGACCTGATGATCATCCAGAAACCGGGGGCAAGCAGGGTGCAAAAGCGGCTGATAGAGAAATTCCTGGCCTTTCTCTGGGACATGGGGCTCGAGGTCGGGCACAGCGTTCGCACGGTGAAAGACTGCGTGCGAGAGGCCAGCAAGGATATCTCCGTCGCCACCAACCTCATGGAATCGCGGCTGCTCACGGGAAACCGGGAGCTTTACGACCAGATGTCCAGGCTCACTAGTCCCGCAAGGATCTGGCGCCCCAAAAAATTCTTCGAGGAAAAATGGAAAGAGCAGATAAAACGCCACCAGAAATACGATGACACGGACCACAAGCTTGAACCGAATATCAAGGAAGGGCCGGGGGGGCTGCGCGACATACAGACCATCGGCTGGGTGGCAAAACGCTATTTCAGTGCGGAAACCCTGCGCGATCTGGTGGCCCATGGCTTCCTCACGGAAGACGAATACCAGGTTCTCGATAAAGGCCAGACCTTGCTGTGGCGGATCCGGTACGCACTGCATTACCTGACAAACAGGCGCGAAGATCGCCTGCTGTTCGACTACCAGCGCAGCCTGGCGCAATTTTTCGGCTACCGCACCCAGGGCAACCGGGGCGTGGAGCAGTTCATGAAGATGTACTACCGGACGGTCAGGGAACTGAACCTCTTGAATGAAATCCTCCTGCAGCATTTCCAGGAGGCGATTATTTACGAAGGGCGCAGGGAAAAAACAAAACCGCTCAACAGAAGGTTCCAGGTGCGCAACGATTTCATCGAGGCCTGCCATAACAACGTCTTCAGGCGGTATCCGTTCGCCCTCCTGGAATTGTTTCTCCTGCTGCAGCAAAATCCGACCATAAAGGGCGTCCGGGCGAGCACCATACGCCTGATTCGGCAGTATTCACACCTCGTCGACAGGGAATTCAGAAAAGACATCAGGAACCGCAGCCTGTTCATGGAAATCATCCGCCAGCCGCGGCGCGTTGGACATGAACTGAGGCGTATGCACCGCTACGGCATCCTCAGCAGTTACCTGCCGGCCTTTGGCGCCATTGAAGGCCTGATGCAGTTTGACCTGTTTCACATTTATACCGTGGATGAACACATCCTGTTCGTTGTGAGGAACCTGCGCCTCTTTGGCCTGGCAGAAAACGCCGCCGAATATCCCCTGTTCAGCAAGATCCTGGAGACCGTGCCCAAGCAGGAACTGCTGTACATTGCCGGACTGTTTCACGACATCGCCAAGGGCCGCGGCGGCGATCATTCCCTGCTCGGCGCGCGGGACGCCTACAGATTCTGCAAGGACCACGGGCTGAGCAACTACGATTCGCGGCTGGTGTCCTGGCTGGTCGAAAATCATCTCCTGATGTCGAAGACCGCCCAGCGCATGGACCTCAGCGACCCGGAGGTCATCAACCGGTTCGCCGCCAGGGTGGGCGACCGGAATCACCTCAATTACCTGTACCTGCTGACGGTCGCCGACATCAAGGGCACCAATCCCGCGCTGTGGAACAAATGGAAGGATTCCCTGTTCGAGGAGCTTTACCACAAAACGCTGCTCGCGCTGAGGCGCGGTCTCGAAAATCCGATCAACAAGGACACGCTGATCAGGGAAACGAAAGAACAGGCGTTGAACCTGTTAAACAAGCGGGCAAAAGTGAAACTGGACTTCGCGTCGTTCTGGAAAGGGCTGGGCGAGGATTATTTCATCCGTTACTCGCCCGATGAAATCGCGTGGCATGCCCGGAACATCGGAAAAAACCCGGAGCTGGACAAGCCGCTGGTGCTGGTGAGGGAACAGACCTACCGAGGCGGGACGGAGGTTTTTATCTACATGAAGAACCGCGACCGCATCTTCGCGGCTTCCACCCGCGTCCTTGACAGGCTCGGCTTCACCATCGTCGATGCCCGCATCATCACCTCGAGCACCGATTACACGCTGGACACCTATATCATCCTCGAGGACACGGGGGAACCGATCACCGACAAACACAGGCGCGAGGAGATCATCGTGTCGCTGGAGAAGGCGCTGTCCTCGCTCGACAGCTTTACCCAGAAGATCACGCGGATCAGGCCGCGGAGACTGAAGCATTTTCCCGTTCCGTCCGAAATCAATTTTTCCCAGGATGAAAAAAACAACCGCACCGTCATGGAGGTCATTACCTCGGACAGGCCCGGTCTGCTCTCCATCATCGGCATGGCGCTTGAATTCTGCGGCGCGCGCCTGCAGAACGCCAAAATCGCCACCTACGGCGCGCGCGTTGAGGACATCTTTTTCATTACGGACAAGGAGAACAGGATGATCCGCGATCCCATCAAGCAGGAGTGCCTGAAGCACACCATCATGGATGCCCTGGCGATACATTGACCGCGCGCCAAAAAAATCCCCTTAACGGTTCCGGCGGCGGGAACCCGGACCGGAGACTGTCGGTCGCGCCCATGATGGATCGCACCGACCGGCATTGCCGCTACTTTCTGCGCCTGATCTCGCGGCATGTTCTGCTGTACTCGGAGATGATCACCACGGGCGCCATTCTCCACGGCGATCCCGGCGCACGCCTCGCCTTCTCGCCCAGGGAACACCCCCTCGCCCTCCAGATCGGCGGCAGCGACCCCGCGGAGCTTGCGCGCTGCGCCCGCATCGCCGGCGACATGGGCTACGATGAACTGAACTTCAACGTCGGCTGCCCCAGTCACCGGGTCCGGTCGGGCAGGTTCGGCGCTTGCCTGATGGCGGAGCCCGGGCGCGTGGCTGATTGCGTGGCGGCCATGACCGGCGAGGTCCGCCTCCCGATCACGGTGAAAACGCGGACCGGCATCGATGATCGGGACGGCTTCGAGGAACTGGCCGCCTTCATTGAGACAGTGCGGGCGGGCGGTTGCGGCACCTTTATCATCCATGCCCGCAAGGCCCTGCTCCACAGGCTCAGTCCGAAACAAAACCTCGCGATCCCGCCGCTGCAGTACGATACCGTCTATCGACTGAAAAAAGCCTATCCGGAACTCGAGATCATTATTAACGGCGGGTTCGCCACGCTCGACCAGATCCTGGCGCAATATGATCGCGTGGACGGGGTCATGATCGGGCGGGCGGCCTACCGTAATCCGTATCTCCTGGCCGAAGTGGACAGGGCGATATTCCAGGATTGCCACCCCGTCCCGAGCCGGGCGGAGATCCTTGAACAATTCACGGAGTATGTCGCGCGAAACCTGGAACGGGGGGTGCCTTTGAACCGTATGACACGGCATCTCCAGGGGCTTTTCCAGGGGATGCCCGGCGCCCGCGTGTTCCGGCGCAGCCTAAGCGAACAGGCCGGCAGGACGGGCGCCGGCATTGAACATTACAAAAAGGCGATGGCTGTCTTGGGCACCGCCTGAGACGGCGCCCAGTGTATTCGGCAGCATCCCACTGGGCAGGGATGTGTTAAGCCGGCATCAGGTTTATGCTGTCCCTGCCTTATTCGCTGCCATTCTTTTATATACTGCCGCGAAATTCAATGAAGCAACACGCGCGATGTGAGTGCCGCCTTCCGGGGATCGGCGCGGCCTCATCGACATTGGTGCACTGCCGCTTGAGGCAAGGTCCGCCGGGGCGCGCGGTCTGTGTCCAGGCGTCCTGATAACGCCCCTGCCTTCGGACCATCGGCTCGGCTCTGGCGCCGCGTTCCCGGATTTGCCCGGATCGCGGGATATATCTCCGCATTTATCTCCCGCCACCGCGGCGTCCTGGCATGGACGGGCCGCCTGTGGCGTGGAGGGGAGCGCGAACCGCCGCGGTACGAGCTCACGAGATGGCTGTTCCTCCGCCTCTTCGGCCTCATCTGCCTGTCGGCGTTCATATCGCTCGGCGTCCAGATCATCGGTTTGATCGGCGGCGACGGGATACTGCCCCTGGATCGGTTTCTCGAAAACACCGGTGGGCATCTCGGAGCCGGCGCCTGGCTGAAACTGCCCACCCTGTTCTGGCTCCACTCCGGCGACCAGGCCCTGGTCGGTGCCTGTATGGCGGGGTCTGTGTTCGCCCTGCTGTTAACCCTAAACGTCCTGCCGCGTACTTCGTTGTTGATGCTCTATCTCCTGTACTTGTCCCTATTTTACGCCGGCCAGACGTTCATGGTGTTTCAATGGGACCTCCTGCTGCTCGAGGTCGGTTTCCTGGCGATGTTCCTCCCCGGGCGATCCGCCATCATCGTCTGGCTTTACCGCTGGCTGGCGTTCCGGTTCATGTTTCTCAGCGGTGTTGTGAAAATCGCCAGCCGGGATCCGAGCTGGGATAACCTCACGGCCCTGACCTATCATTTTGAAACACAGCCCCTGCCGACACCGCTGGCCTGGTTCGCCCATCATCTTCCTGAGCCGGTCCTCGTCAGCCTCGCGGGGGCGACGCTGGCGGTTGAGCTGGTCATTCCCTTTCTGATCTTTCTGCCGCGGAAGCTAAGGCATGTCGCGGGCTTTTGCTTCATCGCCCTCCAGGCGGGCATTCTTTTGACGGGAAACTATAACTTCTTCAATCTGTTGACCATCGCCTTCTGCCTGTTCCTGTTTGACGATGCCGCCTTGAGACGGTTGATCCCGGCGCCCCTTGTCCGGCAGCTGGACCGGGCGGGTACCGGCGTTCAGGTCCCCGTGGTGAACACGCTCGTGGGTGCCTTCGTCGCGGCGTTAATCCTCACCGTTAATTACGGCCAGTTCCGGAAAATATTCACCGGCGCACAATCAGCACTGCTCACACCCCTGTACGAGATCGTAATCCCCCTGCGGGTCACCAGTATCTACGGCCCCTTCGCCGTGATGACCACGCGGCGGATTGAAATCATCGTGGAAGGCTCCGCGGACAAAAAGGACTGGAAACCGTACGAGTTCAGGTACAAACCCGGTGATCTCTACCGCCGGCCGCCCTGGAACATCCCTCACCAGCCACGCCTCGATTGGCAGATGTGGTTTGCGGCGCATGACGCCAGGGACCGCCCGCCGTGGTTCGGCCGCCTGCTCCAGCGGCTTCTTGAAGGGGAAGAGAGCGTGACCGCCCTGCTGTTACACAATCCCTTTCCGGAGGCACCGCCGCGTTACGTGCGCGCCCTCGCCTA
>Ga0137796_10000227_pt1 | contig 35761 bp, 31 predicted proteins | sample OV2TP3_FD_97704 | JGI IMG/M metagenome (GOLD analysis project Ga0137796, IMG submission 97704) | reverse complement strand
GCCCGGGGGGACCGGCAGGCCTTCGGGGCCCTCTACGAAGGCTTCCACCGCCCCGTGTTCCGCTACCTCTTCCGCCTCGTCAGGGACCAGGAGATGGCCGAGGGGCTCCTGAACGACGTGATGTTCGAGGTCTGGAAGGGCGCCGGGCGGTTCGAGGGGCGATCCAAGCCCTCCACCTGGATCCTCGGGATCGCCCGCCACCTGGCCCTCAACGCCCTCCGGCGGCAGCGCCCGGCGACGGTGGAGGCCGATGAGGCCGTCCTCAGGGACGACCGGCTCCCCCCGCTCCGGGCAGCCGAGCTGGCCCAGCTCCGGGGGAGCCTCCGGCGGGCCCTGGCACGCCTCTCGCCCGAGCACCGGAGCGTGGTGGAGCTGACCTACGCGCACGGCCTCTCCTGCCAGGAGATCGCCGAGGTCATGGACTGCCCCGTGAACACCGTGAAGACCCGGATGTTCTACGCCCGGCAGCGCCTCCGGGAGGTCCTCCAGGCCATGGGGGTGGAGCCGTGAACGGCCGGACGAAGAGCCCCGAGCTGGATCACCTCGATCTGAGCCTGCTCCTCCCCTGGTATCTGAACGACACCCTGTCCCGGGCCGAGCGCCGGGCCGTGGAGGAGCACCTCGGCGCCTGCGCCGGCTGCCGGCAGGAGCTGGAGGAGCTGAGCCTCCTCCGTCAGGCGGTCCACGACGAGGCGGAGCCGGCTCCCTCGCCGGAGGCGGTCCGCCGGCTCATGGAGCGGGTCGGGGCCTACGAGGAGGGGCGCCGCGGCCGGGCGGGACGGCGCGGCCTCGGGGCGTGGCTCCCCGCCTTCTCCCTCCCGCGTCCCCTGGCGGCCGCCGCGCTCGGCCTCCTCGTCATCCAGGCCGCGGTCATCGCCACCCTCTGGCTGCGCGGCCCCGGGGAGTTCCGTGCCCTCACCGCCCCCCCGGCCCCGGGGGAGGAGCGGATCCTGATCGCCTTCGAGGGCTCGGCCCCGGAGCGGGCGATCCGGGAGCTGCTCCTGGGGTTGGAGGCGCGGGTGGTCGAAGGCCCTTCACCCCTCGGGGTCTATCGGCTCGAGCTGCCGGCCGGCGCGGATCCCGAGGAGGTCATCGCCAGGCTCCGCGAGGCGCGAGGGGTGGTCCGCTTCGTCGCGCTCGAGGAGGGGGCCGGGCCGCCCCGGCGGTGAGGGGATCGGCATGCTGCGCCGGCTCGCCCTGATCCTGCTCGTCCTGCTGACCGATCTGCCCCCGGGGCCTCCCAGCCTGGAGGCCGGGAGGCACGAGGAGAGGAGCCGCGGGGACAGTGAGGTCTCCCGGCCAGGCCGGGTCCCTCCCACGCCCCCGCCACCGGCCGGGGCGGCCCCGGCCCCGCACCCTGGCCTCCCCGCCCCGCCCCCACCGACTCCCCGCCCCTCGGACGAGCCGGTGACAAAGCCGCCCGTGCCCGGCCGCCCGATCCCGCCGCCGAGGATCATCGCCCTCGACCCCGAGCGCGGACAGCCGGGCCAGGAGCTGACCCTCCGGCTCAAGGGGCTTCACCTCTCCGGGGCCGGCGTGGTGATCGACCACCCGGGGGTCCGGGTGAGGAATGTCATTCCCAAGGGCCAGACCGAGCTGGAGGTCCGCCTGGTCATCAGCCTTCAGGCGGCCCCGGGACGGAGCGATGTCACGGTGAGGACCCCGGGCGGGGAGCACACGGCCCGCCGCGCCTTCACCGTGGAGCCCGCTCCGGCCCGGCCGCGCGCCGACTTCGTCCCTGATCAGGTGATCGCGCTCCTCCGCGCCGACACGCCTGGCGCCGTGGCGGCGCTGGTGGCCGATCTGGAGCGGCGCCACGGCCTCCGGCTCCTGGAGCGCCATGACCTCCCGGCCATCGCCGGGGTGTTGGTCCTCTTCCAGATCCCGGATGGCAGACCGGTGAGCCAGCTCGTCCGAGACCTGACGGCAGATCCCAGGGTCTTCCTCGCCCAGCCCAACCACCTCTTCCGCGGCGCGGCCGCCGCCTACAACGACCCCCATGCCGCGATCCAGTACGGCCCGGTCAAGATCCGGGCGCCGGACGTGCACCCCCTGAGCCTCGGGCAGGGCGTCCGGGTGGCCCTCATCGATACCGCCGTGGACGAAGGCCACCCCGACCTGGAAGGACAGATCGCCGGGCGGGCCGACTTCGTCGGGACCCCCCTCACCTCCCCGCTTCAGCTCCGGCACGGGACCGCCCTCGCCGGGGTCATCGCCGCCATCCCGAACAACGGCATCGGGATCTACGGCATCGCCCCGCAGGCCCACCTCCTGGCTCTCCGCGCTCTCGAGCCCGACCCGGCCACCCCCCGGGAGATCGTCGGGACCTCGGTCCGGCTGGCCCGCGCCCTGGACCACGCGCTGCAACGCCGCGCGCGGGTCATCAACCTGAGCCTGGGGGGGCCCCGCGACCGGCTTCTCACCCTCCTCCTCGACCGGGCCGCCGCCGACGGGATCGCCGTCGTCGCGGCCGCCGGGAACGCCGGGCCCCAGGGCATGCCGCTCTTCCCTGCCGCCCTGCCGTCGGTCCTCGCCGTCACGGCCACCGATGCCCGGGACCACCTTTACCCCGAGGCCAGCCGGGGGGAGGAGGTCGCCCTGGCCGCGCCCGGGGTGGAGATCTACACGACCGCGCCCGGCGGCGGGTTCGCCTTCGCCCACGGCACCTCGCTGGCCGCGGCCCACGTCTCGGGCGTCCTCGCCCTGCTGCTCGCGAAGAGTCCCGATGCCTCCGGCCGCGCGCTCCGGGCTGCGCTCGAGGAGACGGCCCGCGACCTCGGGCCCCCGGGGAAAGACTCCCTGTTCGGGAGCGGGCTCGTGGACGCCTGCCGGGCGCTCCGGCGCCTATCGAGGGAGAAGGTGGAGTGCCCCCCGCTCGAGCCGGAGCGCCGGGCCGGCCAGGAGGCGCGCTGACCTGATTACGATGTGACGCCGTTCACAAGCTATGCGGTGAATTACTTGACACTCGCCGCTCCAGCCTGCCAGAATCCCTTCAGTTTTTAGGCTGTATCGTTGCAGCCCCGTTTCAGCCCGTAGAGGGAGAGGGTCATGTCTTTGGCTCGGGGCCCGGGACCGCTTCTCGGCGCCTTCGCTGGCCACGGCCGCGGTGGTAGTCGGCGAGGGCGTTCGTGTTTCAGCCCTCCCGCCTTCTGTCTACCCGGCCGGGGCGTGTTCAGACCCCTGCCCTCCTGCCCCGTCTTCCCTCTTTCGCTCCCTGAGCGCTTCCCCGTTCTGATCGAGGAAGACCTACCCCAAGGGGGCGGCGCACCGGCCAACGTGCCCGATTGAACCGGGAGCGGGCTCGGGACGACAGAAAGGGTAACCGAACCGACAGTGGAGGGGGCGCCATGAGTGTCAAGACGGCGATCACGCTGACCGCCCTGATCGGGGCCGTGCTGGGGCTGGGGGTCCTCGGGCTCGCGCCGGCGGCCGCCGCCGGCCACTATGAGGGGGGGTATTCAGCCGGGCCTGTGAAAGTGATGGGGAAGCTCGCGTCGCCCAAGCCTGAGTATTGTTCCTATGGGCTATACGGCTGCTGGGAGTTGGTGAAGAAAAACCTCGTGGACACGCCCAGCATGTCGATCGAGAAACCAACCTCCTATCAGCTCATTCCGCTCAGCGCGGAGTCCGTTGAGCTCAAGGTGAAGTTGCTTCCCTACACGTGGCCTTCCAAGGTGGACGTTGAGGTGATGTGGACCAATTTGCACGAGGACCTCTACACTGGCGAGCCAGTCCCCCACAGTGGTTGTGTTTCAGCCCCGACGGCTCGGCTCGGCAAAAACGACCCGGAATATGGCAAGGTGGCAGGAGGGACGGCGACGGTTCTGGGTGGCGGGGAGCAGTACACGTTCACGTTCAAGAACGTCCTCGCCAGCGGCTACCGGACCTTTGTCTTGGAATGTAAAATAGAGGCGGGGCCCTATCCCTATGGACACTACATCAGACGCTTCACTTCCCTCCATTTCGCAGAGGCTCAGTGGACCAACTTGAAACTGAATGTTCAAAAGCTGATCCACCCCCAGGCCGCCAACCCATGGCTCGAACCGGTCTTTGTTTGGAATACCGCCGATTGGGCTCTGGTTTTCGCTGACGATGATCCCTGGCTCAACGCGATCCCCCTATCACATCTCACCCCGTATCTAGAAAGTAAGCTCGGATCGTACAATCTGTATCGCATGAGGGTCGGAGAACCGAATATACACGGCACATGGGTGTGGTCGGGCTGGCGGTACTTCTGCATCGGCGGTTCTTCATGCGGGCCGCTCGGAGGGGAGGTCGCGAAGGTCGAGGTCCCAGAGTGGTTGGGAAAGTACCTCATCAAGCTCAATGAGCTTGCCAAGCAGGACCCCGAGGCCAAGCTTCTGGCCATGGAGGGGCAAGCCCTCAAGCAGGCGCCCGACCCGAGGGAGGCGGAGCGCTTCCGCCGGGCGGCGGACCGGTTCCTCCGCGAGAAGGAGCGGGCGGCCGCGGCGACCCCGGCCCCCAGCGCGCCCGCCGTGCCGGAGACCGCGGCCCCGGCCCCCGCCGCGCCCGGCCAGCCCTCAGAGTCGCCCAAGGTGGCGGCCGTCCCCAGGCCCACAGCACCCCAGCCTCCCGCCCTGGCGCCTCAGGAGCTGAGGGAGCTGACCCAGCGGGTGGACCGGGCCCTGAGCCTGGTGCGGACGAACCGCGCGCTGGTCCAGAAGGGGGTGGCCCTCAAGCAGGAGTTGCCCGGCCTTCCCTCGGAAGAGGCTAAGGTCAAGGTGGAGGCGTACGAGAAGGACGTGAAGGCGTCCATGGCGAAGTAACGGCGCCGGCCGCTGGCCCGCGCCTTTGCCCCGGCCGGAAAACACCCCCGCCCTCCACGCGGCGAGCCCGGTAGGTCCGGGCGCGTCCCGGAGGCCTCGGCGGGCTGAGGAGATGATTGAACCCGGAACCAGTCAGAGGCGACAGACAGGGTGACCGGAAAAACCGTGGAGGTGACGCCATGAGCTTCAAGATGTCGATCACGCTGGCCGCCCTGGTGGGAGCCGTTCTCGGGCTGGGCATCCTCGGCCTCGCGCCGGCAGCCGACGCGCTCGAGATCGTCAAACCGACCGACTATGAAAAGATCGCGGACTGTGGCCAGTCAACGTGGTGTCCTATCAACTATGACGTGATCCTGAAGACGAAAATAATCCCCGTCCCCTTCCAGGTCGTCAAACCCAACAACCTCGCCGGGGAGATCGAGTTGAAGTACCCGGGGGAGGACAAATGGGCGACCGCGGGTCCCTTGTATGTGGGGGACACCTGGGATTTCATGCAGAACGCTGGCGTGGGAGAGAAGATCTACGAGTTGACCGGCAATTGGTACCCAGGAGTCTATCGCATGAAGGTCCAGGCGAAGTATGGCTCCGAATGGGAACCCTGGTCACCCTGGCGCCACTTCTGCATCGCTCCCGCGCCAGAATGTCAAGGAGGGGGAAAATCCTGGAAATTTGAGGAGGCCCATAAAGAGCTCATCCCGATACCCATTCCCGGGCCACCCCCTTATGCGGAGCGGCTCCGCCGCGATGCCGAGCGCCTGACGCCCCACCAGCAGAGCCCCGAGGCCCAGCTCCTGCTCCGGGACATTCAGGCCCTTCAGCGGGAGCTGGCGGCCGGCGCTGACCCGAAGGAGGCGGACCGGCTCCGCCGCGATGCCGACCGCCTGGGCCGGGAGGTGGACCGCCTGGAGGCCCGCCTCCTGCGCGAGCAGCAGCGGGCGGCCGCGGGCGCCCCGGCCCCGAGCGCACCGGCTAAGCCGGAAGCCCCGGCCCCCGGGTCTCAGCCCGGCCAGCCCGCAGGGCCGCCCCAGGTGGCGGCCGTCCCCCGCCCCGCGCCGGCGCGAGACCCGGTGGCGGAGCAGGCCGCCAAGGAGCTGGAGAGCCTTGCCAAGCGCCTCAACGCCCTCGGGACCAACCCCGAGGCCCAGCGGCTCCTCCGGGAGGTCCAGCTCCTCCAGCGGCAGCTCGGGAGCGAGCCCGGCCAGGCCCCGGCCATCCTGAAGGAGGCCCAGCGCCTGGACCGGGAGGTGGACCGCCTCGAGGCCAGCCTCCGCCAGCCCGCGACTCCAGCTCCCCGGCGGGCTCGGTAAACCGTGTCGGTTTTCGGAGACCGCGGCTGGCTGACATGACTGAACTCGGAACCAGCCAGAGGCGACAGACAGGTGGCCGGACAAACCGTGGAGGTGGCGCCATGAGCGTTACCCGATGGCTCATGCTCGTCGTGACTCCGAACCGGACCGAGATCATTCGTCGAGCAACAACGCAGCAGGGAGGTCGTGCCATGAGCCTCACCAGGTGGGCTGTCGCGCTCCTCGTCATCCTGGGCCTCGTTGGAGGCGCCTCAAGCCCGGGCTACGGGGTCACCCTCGACCGCAAGGGGACGGGGTCGCCACCCGACTACTTCGTCTGCCACCCGAACATCCAGTTCCAGAAGGCCGGCGGGAAGCCGTACTTCAAGATCGAGCTGAAGGGGTTCTGCGGGATTCACCCCGGCGGCGGCCTCCCCGGCTGGACGCCGGTGGACTGGATGGAGGTCAAGGTCTTCGGCAACTACAACTACGACACCGGCGTCGCCGAGGAAGATATGTGGGCCGGGCCAAAGGTCGTCCTCGCGTCGCTCACGCAGTGCCCGAAGAACCCGTGGATCCACCACCAGCCGTGCCAGGTCACTAAGGTGACGAACGAGACCGGGGTGAATATCCCCGGCCCGTTCCCGAGGTCAGCGTGGATGATCTCGGGCGAGCTGGCAATGACGCTACAGAAGTGGGAGGCCTCGTATCCGCCTAAGGACGAGCTGGAGGGCTGGCAGCCTTACTCCCCCTCCGGCCCCGCCCAGGTGGCCGTCGTCAAGCCGACCCTGAACGAGCCCATCCCGGCCGGTGCCTCCTCGTTTAACCTTGAGCTGACGGCGATCGCGTCCCCGACCCCTTCCTGGATCATCGAGGTCGAGTGGGCCAAGATCGGCCACCCGAAGGATCCGAGCATCGAGATCGGGGGGTCGTGGACGTACGGCACGCCCGCCGGCGCCCCGAAGTCCGCGGCCTGGAGCCAGTTCCCCCTGCCGGTCCCGGCGGCGGGCGTGTTCGCCCCCGGCCTCTACGTCGTGCGGGCCAAGGTCAAGACGAGCCCGGACTGGACGGACTGGCGGCATTTCTGGGTCGGCCAGCCCGACCCGACGCTCGAGCAGTACGCGAAGGTCCCGGCCCAGGGCCAGTTCGACTTTTCGAAGATCAAGAAGGTCCTCGTGATTGGCAAGGGAGAGCAGAAGCTCATGGAGATCTCCCAGGCCGCGAAGCTCCTGGCGAAGCAAGGTATGCCGGCGCAGAAGGCGGTCCTCCCCCGGGCCGAAGCCCAGGCCGAGGCCGCCCGGGACCTCGACGCGCTCACCAAACGCCTGACGCCCCACCAGCAGGACCCCGAGGGCCGGCTTTTGCTCCGGGAGGTCCAGGGCCTGCAGCGGGACCTGGCCGCCGGCCCTCAGCCGGGAGAGGCGGATCGGCTCCGCCGCGACGCCCAGCGCCTGAGCCGGGAGGTGGACCGCCTGGAGGCTGACTTCCTGCGCCAGCAGCAGCGGGCGGCCGCGGGCGGCCCGGCCCCGAGCGCGCCGGCCAAGCCGGAAGCCCCGGCCGAAGGCCCCCAGCCCGGCCAGCCCTCAGGGCCGCCCCAGGTGGCGGCTGTCCCCCGCCCCGCGCCGGCGCGCGACCCGGTCGCCGAGCAGGCCGCCAAGGAGCTGGAGACCCTCGCCAAGCGCCTCACCGCCCTCGGGGCTAACCCCGAGGCCCAGCGCTTCCTCCGGGAGGTCCAGCTCCTTCAGCGGCGGCTCGGGAGTGACCCGGGCCAGGCCCCGGCGATCCTGAAGGAGGCCCAGCGCCTGGACCGGGAGGTGGACCGCCTCGAGGCCGGCCTCCGTCAGCCCGCGCCTCCCGCGCGGCGGGCCCAGTAGGCTCCGGCGGGTTCCGGAGGCCTCGGCGACGACAGACAGGGTGACCGGCGAGGCGTTGGGACGGGCGAGAGCCGTTTTCGGCAACGGCCCTCCCCGGTTACGCCGATGAGGACCGCGGGGAGCGGACGAGGAGTGGAGGTGGCGCGATGAGCGTCAGGACGTCGATCACGCTGGCCGCCCTCGCCGGAGCTGCGCTGGGGCTGGGTCTCCTCGGATTCGCGACGGCGAGGGAAAAAGCCGACAAGCCGAGCGGTGCCGACCTGAGAGTGGCCAGTTTCTGGGTGGAGACCCTTCAGAAGGGGGAGAAGCTGCCGGACGGCCAGAAGGCTCAGAAGCCGCACTGGTACTTCGTCTGGCGTGTGGAGAATATCGGGGACAAGCACTCCGGAGCGACCACTCTGAAGATCACCTGCCAGGCCCAGGGCGGCTCCCCGCCGTGTCCGAGTCAGGTGGTGGGGAGCTACCAGGTGCCACCGCTCAAGCCGCCGGAGAAAGCGAACGATGTCTGGTCGGCCAAGATTATATGGAATTCAGAGCCTGTCCCAGCGCCGGTTTGGGTGAAGTGGACGTTTACGGCCATCGTGGACCCGGACAATCAAGTCGCCGAGACGAACAAGGACAACAATAAAAGCGTGACGGTCTTCTCCACAAAGTATGTTGACCAGGACGCGCTGGCCGACTGGCAGCCCTACTCGCCCCAGTCACCCTCCGAAACCGTCCCCTGGGTGTTCATCGTCGAGCCGAGCGTGGGCGAGCCCATCTTCCCCGCGGGGGACGCCTCGTTCAGCCTCAAGTTGCTCGTAACCCCCTCCGTGTCGAGCCTCGTCGGGATGTCCCTTCCCCCTTCCTGGATTATCGAGCTCGAGTGGGCCAAGCTCCAGATGCCGCAGGACCCGAGCACCATGCCCGTGGAGTGGATCTACGGCACACCCGCCAGCGCCCCGAAGTCCACAGCCTGGGGCAAGTTTCCCCTGGATGTCCCGGTGAAGGGCGTGTTCCCCCCCGGTCTCTACGCCGTGCGGGCCAACGTCAAGATGAGCCCGCAGTTCTCGGACTGGACGGAGTGGCGGTTTTTCTGGGTCGGCAAGCCCGACCCAGCACTCAACAAGTTCATGATGGGTGCTCCCTTCAACTTTCTCGGAAAATACGGAGTCGAAGTCCCGGAGAAGAGTCCCGACAAGCTCAAGGGGCCGCCGGTAGTCGTCACGTATGGTCCCGACCTGGCGGTGGCCAAGTTCTGGGCGGAGACCGTGCAGCCGGGGCAGCAGATGCCGGAGGGCCAGACGGCGCAGAAGCCGCACTGGTACTTCGTCTGGCGTGTGGAGAATATCGGGGACAAGCACTCCGGAGCGACCACTCTGAAGATCACCTGCCAGGCCCAGGGCGGCTCCCCGCCGTGTCCAGCCGGGGTCGCGAAGAGCTACTACGTCGGGCAGTTCTGGCCGAAGCCGGAGGATCCGGCGGAAGCCAAGGCAAAGGAGTACACGTGGGCTCAGATTGTTTCGTCCAACGGGGTCCCCGCGCCGGATGCGCCGGTGAAGTGGCAGTTCACGGCCACCGTGGACCCGGACAATAAGGTCGTCGAGAAGGACAAGCTCAACAATGTGCTCGTGTCGGATTTCCCCGGGTCGAAGATCGACCTATCCCAGTTCGCCGGCCAGTTGTCCCCCGTGCCGTTCAGTGTGAAAAAGAGCGGCGGGGGCGCGCAGGAGGGCTCGGGGCAGGAGCAGCGCCAGCAGCTCCCGGGGCCGAGGGCGGCCCTCCAGCGCCAGGCCGCGGATGAGGCGTCCAGGGACCTCGACGCGCTTACCAAGCGCCTGACGCCCCTGCAACAGGACCGCGAGGGCCAGCTCTTGCTCCGCGAGGCCCAGGCCCTCCAGCGGGAGCTGGCGGCCGGGCCCGACCCGAGGGAGGCGGATCGGCTCCGCCGCGACGTCCAGCGCCTGAGCCGTGAGGTGGACCGGCTGGAGGCCGACCTCCAGCGCCGCCAGCAGCGGGTGGCCGCGGGCACCCCTGCCACCCCGGAAGCCGCGCCCCCGGTTCCAGGGGCCCAGCCCGGTCAGCCTTCAGGGCCGCCCCCGGTGGCGGCTATCCCCCGCCCTGCGCCGGCGCGGGACCCGGTCGCCGAGCAGGCCGCCAAGGAGCTGGAGACCCTGGCCCGGCGCCTCACCGCCCTTGGGACCAACCCCGACGCCCAGCGGCTCCTCCGGGAGGTCCAGCTCCTCCAGCGGCAGCTCGGGGGCGAGCCCGGCCAGGCCCCGGCCATCCTGAGGGAGGCCCAGCGCCTGGGCCGGGAGGTGGACCGGCTCGAGGCTAGCCTCCGCCAGCCCCTGCAGCGGGGCGCGCCGAGCCGGAAGCCGTAGCCTGACAGGCTGGGGTCGGGGCGAAAGTGGTCACTGCCAGAACAAGGCAGAAAGGGGAGTTCCCATGATCTGCATCCGATGGCCACGGTGCTCGCGGCCCCGAACCGGATGGGCACCAGTCGTCACTCACCAGTGCAGCAGGGAGGGCGAGCTATGAGCCTCACCAGGTGGGCCATCGCGCTTCTCGCCACGCTGGGCCTCGTGGCGGCCGCCCCGAGCCCGGGCTACGGGGTTACCCTTGACCGCGAGGGAACGGGGGGACCCCCGGACTACTACGCCTGCCACCCGTATGTGGGCTTTCAGAAGGCGGGCGGGAAACCAAAGTACGCGATCGATCTTTATGGGTGGTGCGGGGTTCACTCCGGCGGCGGCCCAGGCTGGGACTGGATGAAGGTCCCGATTGTCGGCTCCTATAACTATGACACCGGCGTCGCTGAGGAAACTATCTGGGCTGGGCAGAAGGTCGTCCTCTCGTCGTTCACGCAGTGCCCGAAGAACCCCTGGATCTGGGGTGAGCCGTGCCAGGTCGTCGGGCTGATTATTAACAAGACGGGGGTGATGGTGCCCGGCCCGTTCCCGAAGTCCGCGTGGATGATCCCCGGCAATCTGAGAGCGGACCTGCAGAAGTTGGAGGCCTCGCCCAAGGACGAGCTGGCCGGCTGGCAGCCCTACTCCGACTCCCCCCCCGCCCCCTCCGGCTTGGCCGTCGTCAAGCCGACCCCGGGCGAGTCCATCTCCCCCGCTGCTTCCTCGTTCAACCTTGAGCTGAAGACGCCCTTCGATCCGAGCCCTTCCGTGATCATCGAGCTCGAGTGGGCCAAGATCGGCTACCCGCCGGACCCAAAGCTCGAGACCGAGGGGGCGTGGACGTACAACACACCCGCCGGTGTCCCGAAGTCCGCGGCCTGGGGCAAGTTCCCCCTGCCAATCCCGGTGGCGAACGTGTTCGCCTCCGGTCTCTACGCCGTGCGGGCCAAGTTCAAGACGAACTTGGACTTGGACTGGACTGACTGGCGGAAGTTCTGGATCGGCAAGCCCGACCCGGGGCTCGCCCAGTACGCGAAGGAGCCGGCCCAGGGTCAGCAGGGTCAGTTCGGCTTCTCCAAAATCAAGGAGGTTCTCCTGATCGGCAAGGGGGGGCAGAAACTCGTGGAGGTCTCCCAGGCCGCGAAGCTCCTGGCGAAGCAAGGTGTGCCGGCGCAGAAGGCGGGCCTCCCCCGGACCGAAGGCCAGGCCGAGGCCGCCCGGGACCTCGACGCGCTCACTAAGCGCCTGGCACCCCTCCAGCAGAACCCCGAGGGCCAGCTCTTGCTCCGCGAGGCCCAGGCCCTCCAGCGGGAGCTGGCGGCCGGGCCCGACCCGAGGGAGGCGGATCGGCTCCGCCGCGACGCCCAGCGCCTGAGCCGTGAGGTGGACCGGCTGGAGGCCGACCTCCAGCGCCGCCAGCAGCGGGCGGCCGCGGGTACCCCGGCCACCCCGGAAGCTGGGCCGTCGGCCCCCGGGCCCCAGCCCGGCCAGCCCTCAGGGCCGCCCCAGGTAGCGGCCATCCCCGGGGTTCCGGCGCGCGACCCGGTCGCCGAGCAGGCCGCCAAGGAGCTGGAGACCCTGGCCCGGCGGCTCACCGCCTTGGGGGCCAACCCCGAGGCCCAGCGCCTCATCCGGGAGGTCCAGCTCCTCCAGCGCCAGCTCGGGAGCGACCCGGGCCAGGCGCCAGCCATCCTCCGGGACGCCAAGCAGCTGGCCAGCCAGGTGGACCGCCTCGAGACCAGCCTCCGCCAGCCCACGACCGCACCGCGCACAGCGCCCCGAAAAGTTCAGTAACGGCGACGGCCGCTGACCCGTGAACCGGCCCGGGGCGTCGCGCCACTCACTGGGTGACGGCGCCCGGGCAGTCCCGAAAGGGGTGCCAGAGGAGGTAGATATGCCCCCTTCGTCTGCCCGGCCGAGGTATGAAATGAAAGACCGTTGTGAGGCATGAAAGGGTTGCTGCCGATACTCGTGGCGCTCGCCGTCCTGGGCGGGGTTCTGGCCTTGATATGGGTCGTCCGGGGTCGGGAGGCCTCGCTGCTCGTCGCGGCCCCCGGGATGACGATCAAGGAGATCGTCGAGCGCTCCACGGCCAGGTTCGAGGCGCCGCGGGAGGACGATGAGCGCGGTCGCGCGCAGCCCGAAGGCCCGACCCGCGTCCTGATCTATCATCCCGAGCACGGCTTCGAGGTGCCTGCGGGGCGGTTCACGATCGTCGATACCAGCAAGGGGATCGCCTGGATGGTGACCGCGACACCTCAGCTCGACTATCTCGGCGCGGAAGAGACGATCGCGCTCCTGCGACGCATCCACGACGCGATCTCGGCGGCGAACTGGGAGTGGGAGGAGGTGCCCAACTACGATGTCCTCGCCCAGGAGCTGCCGAAACACACGGGCAGGGTGCTGCTCGGCAGGTGGCGGCTCGGCAGTTGGGAGGCGAACCTTACGGTGTCTCAGGCCCTGGAGGTGGGCAGCGAGGAGGCGAAGATCGCGGGCATGCCGGGAGGCGGTTTTCTCACCACGCTGACTGTCTACGATGAAAAGCTCGACCGTACTCTTCGGGGATGGTGAATGTTTGGGCGCGGCGCTGATCGCGGTGGCCGAAGTCCTGAGACAGCCGGTCGAGTCAGTGAAAGACCCAAGGCGCGTGGCCGAGGAGATGGTCAACCTGAGTGCCCGGTGGCTCCATCGACTCCTGAAGCCGGTGACCGGGAGCGGCTGAACACTCCGCACGCGATGTCGGCAAGGCATTCAACTGCAGGATAGGCAGCCCTCATGAGATACCGTGTTCTTGTCGACGACAACTTCCATTACATGGATGAGTCTGAACGCTATGAGCTCGGCGAGTTCGACACTCTGGAAGCAGCGGTGGCGGCCTGCAAGAGAATCGTTGATGAGTTTCTGATCTCCAACTACCGCCCTGGAATGACCGCTGCCGAGCTCTCCGCACAGTACGCCTTGTTCGGTGAAGATCCCTTCGTTGTTTATCCTGGCCAGGAGACCGTCCCCTTCTCAGCGCGCGATTACGCGGCCGAGAGAGTGGAACAAATCTGCCACGAGCGATGAGCTCTAGAGGGAATTGATCAGCGCCACCATCACGGGAAACATCCTCCCGGCGCTCCAGGCCAGCAATCTGTACGCCACCGACATCATCGGCGACTGACCTCGACTCCGGGGGTTGCAGTCCCTCCAAGAGCCAAGTGCCTCTGGGGAAATTGGAGCTTCTGTAGAGAGACGGGGGTGCGCCCATGATCGTCCGCAGGAGACTCCACCGGGCGACGTTCATCGCGGCAGGTCTCTACAACCTGGGATGGGGCGCTCTTTCGGTGGGGGACCCTCAGTGGCTCTTTCGCTTCGCGGCGATGCCGTCGCTGAACCATCCTCCGGTATTCGCCTCACTCGGGATGGTCGTCGCCCTCTACGGCATCCTCTATTTTGAAGTCGCGCGAGTCCCGGAGCGAGGCTGGCTGGTGGCGGCCGTCGGGCTGCTGGGAAAGGTGCTGGGCCCCATAGGGCTGTTGGGGCTGATCCTGACCGGGGAGTGGCCTCGCGCCACGGCCATCCTGTTCGTGACCAACGATCTTATCTGGTGGATCCCCTTCGGGCTCTACCTCTACGACGCATGGCCTTATTTCCGGCGCGAGCTTCAGGCGAAAACGGCCGAGCCTTGAAAGAGCCGCCAAAGGCGGAGCGGGGGAGTGCCGGGACAGAAGGTTATCAGGAATTACGCGTGAATCCGTGCCCGGTCTCGATGCCAGGCTGGCCGAGCGGATCTTCCAGTGGCTGGAAAAGTCCGACCTCGCAGCGATTCACGTCTACCTCAAAGAGATCGACGTGAGGATGGAAGACAGGATGGATGCGAGGGCGCAGTAGCCCGGCGCGGGCTCCGACTCGGGTGTGGTGATGGAAGGACCGCCCGGCCGGTTGGTGTGGTGGAGGCGCTTACCGCCGGCGGTAGGTCGTCGTGCTACGTCGAATGATCTCGGTAACCTCTACGCGGCGCTGCTCTGGGTAGACGTCAAAGAAAATTCGCCAATCGCCGACCCGGCGGCCAAAGGCGTGGGGCTGGTTCTTCAGCCGTTCGATGTCGCCCGCAAATGGGTTCTGCTCCATCTCATCGAGCGCACGGAGCAGACGCTCCCGTTCATGCCGAGGGGCGCGTCGGACGCTTTTTCGCGCGGGTTTTCTTACCCGGACCTCCCAGATACGCTCGGAATTCATCGAGGGTGAAGTACTCTCCTCGGCGAATGGCGGCTCGCCCTTTCTCGATCGCGCGGAGCTCGGCGCGCGTCGGAGTATAGGTGCGGCCGAGCGCGAAGTAGGTGCGGAGCGCTTCGCGGACGAGCTCCGAACGGGTGCGATGCTCGGCCTTCCGGACCCTCTCGACCGCCTCGATCATTGCCGGAGGAAGCGAAACCGTCACGGTCTGCCGCGTTCTCATGAGCCTATTTGACCTCTGTATTAAGTGTTACCTTATCTTACCGGATCCAGCTTCGAGCGTCAAGACCGGGGCAGCGCCGGTGGGCGGCTCGTGCGCTTGCCACGTATCGGACCCATGGCCGCCGCGGGTGGCGCCGGGCGTCTCGAGGTGGACAGTTTGACCTCGTGAACGCCGCCGGGGCCCTCAAGTGATCCCCCGAGGCTACGATCACCCGGCGCCGCACCGGATCGGCCTGCGGCCGGAGTTCTCCATTCCTAGAGACCGCCCACCCGGACGATGCTCGCCACGTCCACTCTCTACCTCGTTAGCTTGACGTGAACCAGCCAGTCCACCGGCGCGACCTATCGGGTGAAGAAAAAGCTGGCCCCTCGGGGAGGACGCGAAGAGAGGCAGGTTCGATGGGATCGACGAGAAGGCCCCGGGTCTGCCGGGGATCCGGGTCTCCGGCTGCGCCTCCGGAACCACGCAATAAGGGCAGAATCAGCTTGACTCGTTGCCTTCCCTGCGGTGCAGCAATAACCCGTGGGTGACGGGTAAGGCGTGCCAGCTGAAGTCGCTCCAGAACAACACCGGCGCCGACGCCAGCTTCCCCTACCCGGTCTCCGCGATGCTCCTCTCCCACAGTCTGCGGGAGGCGCTCCAGAAATGGGAGGCCGAGATGGGTAAGGGCGACCCGCTCGCGGACTGGAACCCGTACCAGGGGATGTCGCCGGCAACGAAGATGTTCGCGATCGGCGCGCCCAACCTGAGCACGGCGATCCCGGCCGACGCGCCCGCCTTCGGGCTCACCGTGACCAGCAAGTACAACTCGCCGATACCGGGAGACAAGGTCGTCGAGCTGGAGTGGGCGAAGCTCACGGCCCCGAAAGACCCCAGCATCGAGCCCTTCGTCTACCACTACGGCACGCCGGCCGGCGCCCTCGCGTCCCTGACCTGGGGCGACCTCCCGGCGTCGGTGCCCGTTACGGGCGTCTTCCCACCGGGGCTGTACGCCGTCCGCGCGAAGGTCCACATGAGCTGGAACAACATCCAAGAGAGCAACTGGCAGCTCTTCTGGATCGGCGACCCGGACCCGCTGCTCGCCAAGCTCATCCCCCAGGGCAAGGTGCCCTACGCCGGTCCCGGGAAGCTCGACTTCTCGAAGCTCTCCAAGGTGATCTTCGTCGGCAAGGGCGAGGCGAAGCTCGTCAACGTCTCGGAGCTCCCGAAGCTCGTCCAGGCTGCCCCCTCGAAGGCCGCGCTGGCTCCTCGAGGCGACGTCGGGGCCGAGCTCGATGCCCTCACCCAGCGCCTGACGCCCCTCCAGCAAGACCCCGAGGCCCGAACTCCTGCTCATGGAGGCGCAGGCCCTCCAGCGGGAGCTGGCGGCCGGCCCCGAGCCTAGGCGGACTCAGGGCCTACTCCGGGATGCCAGGCGCCTGACCCGTGAGGCCGACCGCCTGGAGGCCCACCTCCTCCGCGAGCAGCAGCGGGCGGCCGCGGGCGGCCCGGCCGCGCCCGAAGTCGCTGCCCCGACCCCCGGGCCTGAGCCCAGCCAGCCCTCGGAAACGCCCCAGGTAGCAGCGGTTCCCCGCACCGTCGCGCCGACGCGCGACCCGGTCGCCGAAGCGGCCGCCAAGGAGCTGGAGACCCTGGCCCGGCGGCTCACCGCCCTCGGTGCCAACCCCGACGCCCGGCGCCTCCTCCGTGAGGTCCGGCTCCTCGAGCGGCAGCTCGGGAGCGAGCCGGGCCAGGCTCCGGCCATCCTCCGCGACGCGAAGCGGCTCAGTAGCGAGGTGGACCGCCTCGAGGCCAGCCTCCGCCAGCCCACGCCACGCATCGCCCCGCGGGCCCCGATCAGGAAGTGACAGCAGGCGGGCGGTAGAGAGGGGTCAGGACCATTCCAGCCAGCGCGGCGAGGACGAAGAGGTCGCCGGCGCGGGTGTAGAGCGTCCCTCCCGAGCCCAGCGGGACCTCGGCCACGGCCAGGCCCTCGACGAAGAGCCCCGGGACCGCGCCCCGGACCCGCCCGTAGGGGTCGATGATCTGGGACGGGCCGGTGTTCGAGGCGACCACGACCGGCACACGGTTCTCGACGGCGCGGAGCACCGAGGCCAGGTTGTGCTGGCGGGGCGCCGCGGTGGGGCCGAACCAGTTGTCGTTCGTGAGCTGCACCAGAAGGCGCGCACCGTCGCGGACCCAGGCTCGGACGAAGCCGGCGAAGAGGTTCTCCCAGCAGATGAGCGTGCCGACCGGCGTCCCGTCCGGCAGGTGGAACATCCGCCGGGCCTCGCCCGGGATCGAGTCCATCACCGCGGGGACGAGCCAGGACGGCCAGGAGACCGTGGCCTCCAGCGGGAGATACTCCCCGAACGGGACCAGCCGCACCTTGTGGTAGGGCGCTCCGAGGGGCTGCCCCGGCACGACCAGGTAGGCAGAGTTGTAGGCGCGAACCCGGGGCGGGCTGGTCGCCTGAGGCTCGCGCCGGCCGAACTTGACGAACTCCGACGCCCCCACCAGCAGCGGGGTGTCCACGGAGCGCGCGAGCCACGCGACCCACGCGACCAGTTCCGGATCCCTGGCCAGGTCCCGGACCGCGGTCTCCGGCCAGGCGATCAGCGCAGGGCGCGCGGCGGCCGTGGCCCGGGTGAGCCGCCCGAGCCGCAGTAGGCTCACGGTCCGGCCGACCGCGCTCTCCCGCTCGGCGATCAGGATGCTCGGCTGGACGACCGCCACCCGCAGGGGCGGCGTGGCGGCGGGCACGGAGAGGGCGAGCAGGCCCCCCGCGTGCGCCAGGGCGATGACGAGGCCGGCCGCCGCCGCGCTCGGCCAGGCCCGCCGCGTGAGGACCCCGGCGACGGCGACGCTCGCCATGACGACGAGGAAGGTCACGCCGTACTCGCCTGCGAGGGTCGCGACCTGGAGGACGGCGAGGTTCCGGTGCTGGCTCTGGGCGAGCGTTGCCCAGGCGACCGCCATGAACCCGGCGTGGGCCTTGAGGTAGTCGAGCGCGACCCAGAGCGCCGGCCCGGTGACGATGAGCGGCAGCCCGCGCCGCGCGAGGAGGGCGCACCCGGCGCACCAGGCGGCGGGGTAGAGGCCGAGGTAGAGCCCGAGGAGCAGCCCATGGTGCAGGCCGAACCCCGGGACCTCGAACATCCAGTGGAAGCTGCCGAACGCCGCCGCGGTCCCTGCCAGGAGCCCCAGCGCGCCGGCCCCTGCCGGGCCGAGCTGGTGGATGGCGAGCAGCAGCGGGACGAGCGCCACCCACGCGAGCCACCCCAGGTCGGGGTTCGGGAACGAGAGGACGAGGAGCCCCGCCGTCAGGAGCGCGAGCCCGGCCCGCCCCGCCGCCCGGCCCCAAGGCGACTCGGGAAAGACCAAAGGGGTGGCCACGGCCACCCCTTTGCCCGGTCTAGCTTTCATGGTCGGGGCGACTGGATTTGAACCAGCGACCCCTGGCCCCCCATGCCAGTGCGCTACCAGGCTGCGCCACGCCCCGGACGATCGTGTATGGTACCGCGAACGCGCGGGGCGTTCAAGGGAAATGTCGGGTCCGATCCCCCTTCAGGATCTGCCGCATCCCCTCGAGCCGGGTCCGGACGCGGCGGAGGAGGTCGCCCCAGGGGCCCTCCTGGATGTCCAGCTCCAGCTGCTGTCCCCGCCCCTTGACGTCGTGCCTGAGCCGCTTCTTGGCCCCTTCCAGGGTCAGGCGCTCCTCGTAGAGTAGCTGCTTGATCCGCATCACCAGGTCGAGATCCTGCCGACGGTAGACCCGCTGGCCCGCCCGGTTCTTCTTGGGCCGGAGGAGCTTGAACTCGGACTCCCAGTAGCGCAGGACGTAGGGCTGCACCCCTGTCAGGGCGGAGACCTCCCCGATCTTGTAGAACAGCTTGTCGGGGATCTCCGCCTTCATCCCGGGCCTACTGGTTCACCTGGAGCTTGAGCCCTTTCGAGGGTTTGAAGGTCAGGACCTTGCGGGCGGTGATCTCGATCTCCTGTCCCGTCTGCGGGTTCCGCCCCTTGCGCGACGTCTTCTTCCGGACCCGGAAGTGGCCGAAGCCCACGATCTTCACGTCGTGCCCCTGCGCGAAGGCGTTGACCATCGTGTCGAAGACCGCCTCGACCACCGCCGACGACTGGCGCTTGGAGAGCCCGTGTGCGGCCACCGCGTTGATCAGGTCATTCTTGGTCAGAGGGATCACCTCCCTTCGGAGGAACGGTCTCGTCGAGCCAGTCCAGGTAGGGCCGGTGCCCCGCCGAAAGCGGCAGGGCGATGATCTCCGGCACCGTGTAGGAGTGGAGCGAGCGGACCCGCGCCTCCAGCTCGGGGAACCGATCCTCGCGGCTCTTAAGGATCAGGAGGGTCTCCGCCTCGTCCTGCAGGCCTCCCTCCCAGAAGAAGATCGAGCGGACCCCGGGGACGAGGTTCGCGCAGGCCGCCAGGCGCTCCCCCACCACGGCCTTGGCGATGGTCTCGGCCTCCTCGGCCGAGGCCGTCGTGACCAGGACCACCACCGGCCGGGGCTGAGACACTACGGCTCCTCGGGGACCACGATCCCGTCGAGCCCCCGGACGGCCAGCTCGCGCCTGGCCCGCTCGGCAGCCTCGCGGGTCTGGAAGCCGCCGACCTGCACGAGGTGGCGCACGACCGCCGTGGTCTCCCGGACGAGGCGAACCTCGAACCCCAGCGCGGCGAGCTGCCGGGAGCGCTCCAGCGCCTTCCGGAGGGAGAGCGGCTCGCCCACGCCCACCCCGTCGGTCCGCGGCTCGGGGTCGAGCCCGAAGGCCCGGAGCCGCTCGCGCAGGGTCGGGCCGTCGTCCTGGGCGCCGACGAGGAGCCGGTACCGCCATCTCGGCTCCCTCACGGTCTCCCGGGAGACCGCCAGGCCCTCGCTGGCGAGGCGGATCGCGAGCCGTTCGGCGTGCGTCGGCTCGGGGAACGCGCCCACCTGGATCCGGTACGCGCCGGCCGGGGCGACCGGCGCCGCCGCCGGCGGCTGCGCCCCGGCCTCAGGCGGGGGCGGGAGCGCCTCCCAGACTGAGAGCGGCTCCAGGACGACCGCGCTCGTGACCGGCGTCATGCCGCGCGCCACCAGGTAGGGGACGACGAGCACGGTGAGCAGGAGCATGGTCAGCCCGCCCAGGAGGAGCTGAAACCAGCGGGCCGAGAAGATGCTCGGCGCCTCGGAGGCGACCAATGCGCGAGGAGGCCCCATCGAATTCTCCAACCGGTGCCTCATGTTAGCACACCCCGGCGACCGGACCAACCCCGCCCTCGGCGTCGCCGAGCCGGACCCGCGCCAGCCGCCCGCCGGGACCGTCGGGATCGCGCGCCAGGGCCTCGCGGTAGCACGCCCGGGCCCGGGCCTCGTCCCCGAGGGCGCGGTGGGCGTCCCCGGCGTGGAGGAGGATCACCCCGTGGGTGCGGGGATCGCCCCGGAGGGCCGGGTCCCCGAGGGCCTCGCGGAAGGTGGACAGGGCTTCGGTCGCCTCGCCCTTGCGGAGATGCACCACCCCGAGGGTGTCGAGGTAGTACGCGCGGGGGGTCGGGACCCGCGCCAGGGCCCGGCGGATCAGCAGCTCCGCGCTCGGCCAGCGGGTGGGATGCTGGAGGAGGGCCCAGGCGAGGTTGTTGAGGATCGCCGGGTCCTCCGGGGCCGCGGCCAGGGCCTGCTCGTAGGCGGTGATGGCCTCCTCCACCTCCCCCCGGTCAAGGTGGGCGTTGCCCAGGTTGACCAGGGCCTGGGGCCAGCCGGGGCGGAGGGCCAGGGCGCGCCGGTACTCGCGGATCGCCAGGTCCAGCTCCCCGCGGGCCTGATAGGCGACCCCGAGGTCGTTGCGCTCCTCGGCGCTCAGCGGATCGGTCGGCCGGACGCCGAGGGCCGCGCACCCGGCGCCCAGGAGGAGGGCGACCCCGAGGAGAGGCCCGACCCGCCGCCGCCGCCCCTCTCCCAGGGGCCCGTCCGGGTCACGCTGTGCGCTCACGCGCTTATGGACTCCCGCCTCGCGAATGAACGGTCCGCTCCGAGCGCCGGCTTTGCCGGCGCAACCCTGGGGGGAGGTTTGGAAGGGGGGCGTGAGCCCCCCTCCAAGCGATTTAGGGGCGCGAGATGACCCGGCGCCCCATCAGCTCGAGGACGATGATGACGAGGAGGGCGAAGATGATGACCAAGGCGATGGCCCCGGCCGCGTTCCCGCCGGCCTCGAGCTCGGCGAGCCGGGCGGCGAGCTGGCGACGCTCCTCCTCGCCGAGGGCCTCGAGCTTCGCCCTCACCTCCTCGGCGCCGAGGCCGAGGGCGGCGAGCCGGCCGGCCACGGCCTTCTCCTCGAGGAGTCGGACGACCCGGTCGGCGTCGGCCGGGGTCGGGAGCCCGGAGGGGATGGGGGCGGCGTCGGTGAGCGCGGGGACAAGGCCCAGGAGGATCGCCCAGGCGAGGACAGCCAGCACCAGGGGTCGAGGGAGCCACCGTGCGCGCGACATACTGCTACCTCCTCGGCTGGTGTGTCGATCGGGGGTACTCTAGCAAGCGGCCCGAGACCATGTCAAGCCTGCGAGGGCTCAGCGGGGCGCGCCGGCGCGGCGGCCGCGGAGCCGAAGGCGCACGGGCGAGCCGGCAAAGCCGAAGGCCTCGCGCAGGCGGTGGACCAGGAAGCGCTCGTAGGAGGCGTGGAGGGCCGCCGGGTCGTTGACGAAGAGCAGGAAGGTGGGCGGGCGCGTGCCGACCTGGGTGGCGTAGTACACCTTGAGGGTGCGCCCCCGGACCGCTGCCGGGGGGCGCGCTTCCAGCGCCTTCCTCAAGGCCTGGTTCAGCTCCGAGGTGGGGACCTCCCGGGCGAACTCCGCGGCCACCTGCTCCACGGCCTCGAAGAGCCGGGGGAGCCCCTCCCCTGTCTTCGCGGAGGTGAAGACCACCGGGGCGTGGGCGAGGAAGGGGAGGCGCTCCCGGAGCTCGCGGGTGCGCGCCGGGGCCTGATCCGGGGCGTGGACCAGGTCCCACTTGTTGACCACCAGGATCACCCCCCGCCCGGCTGCCTCCGCGTACCCGGCGATCCTGAGGTCCTGGGCCGCGAGCGCCTCGGTGCCGTCCAGGACGACCAGGGCGAGGTCGCAGCGCTCCAGGCCCTTCCGGGCCATGACCGCGGCGAGCCGCTCCAGGGGCTGACTGACACGGCTCTTCCGGCGCAGACCGGCGGTGTCGATGAGGAGGTAGGGGCGGCCGGCGATCTCCACCAGGGTGTCCACCGCGTCCCGGGTCGTGCCCGGCTCGGGGTGGACCAGCACCCGCTCCTCCCCGAGGATGGCGTTGGCCAGGGACGACTTCCCCACGTTGGGGCGCCCCACGACCGCCAGCCGCGCCACCGGCGCCGCCTCCGCCGGCCCGGCGGCGCCGGCGGGGAGGAGGGCCCCGACCGCCTCGAGGAGCTCGGCGACCCCGCGCCCGTGCTCGGCCGAGACGGGGAAGACCGGATCGACCCCGAGCTCGTAGACCTCCCCCAGGTCGGCGAACTGCCGCGGGCTGTCCACCTTGTTGGCGACCAGGAGCACCGGCTTCCGGATGCGCCGGAGGAGACGGCCGACCTCCCGGTCGAGTGCGGTCAGGCCCTCGCGGGCATCGACCACGAAGAGCAGGAGGTCGGCGGCGTCGATGGCCTGGAGGACCTGGCGCCGCACGCCGGCCACGAGGTCCGCACGGGCCGTGAGGTCGAGTCCCCCGGTGTCGATCACCCGCGCCTCCCAGGCGCCGAACCGGCAGACGCCCTCGAGGCGATCGCGGGTCACCCCGGGGGTGTCCTTGACCAGCGCCCGCCGTCGGCCGACCAGGCGGTTGAAGAGGGTCGATTTGCCGACGTTGGGGCGCCCGACGATGGCGATCGCCGGCAGCGGCATACCCTAGGGCAAAGACGGCTCGGCGACCTCCGAGCGGAGCGCGGCGCGGAGGAGCCCCCGGGCCGTCGCCTCGGGGGCCCGGACCGGCAGACCGAGGTGGGCCTCGAGATCGGCGAGGTTCAGATCGTCCAGGAAGACCCCTTCCCCTTCCTTGAGGGCCGCGTCCGGGACCAGGAGGAGATCGCCGAGCGGCCGGCCCGCCAGCGTGCGGACGATGTCCTGGCCGGTCAGGAGGCCCGCGACCGAGATGTTCCCCCCGAAGAAGGCGTTGGGGACGGCGAGGACCTGGAGCCCGAGCCCCGGGACCCGCACCGCCTCGAGGAGCCGGACGAGCCGGGGGGCGAAGAGCTCGCCGGTCGCCACGCTGACCGTCCGCGGCGGCTCGACCTGTCGCGGGAGGCGGCGGAGCAGTCGGTGGAACCCGTCCTCGAAGCGGCGGAGCAGCCCGATCCCGTCCTCGAGGACCGGGTACCCCTCGTAGGCCCGGCCCGGCGGGAGCGGCGCGCCCGCGAGGAGGTAGAGCTCGTCCGCGGCGAAGACGAGCCGGGTCCCCAGCGTCCCGAGGCACTCGGCCTGCCAGGCGTGGATCGAGGCCAGGAGCGCCCGCGCCTCCTCCGGGGTCACGGTCCGGAGGGCCGGGAGCCGCTCCCGGAAGCGGGTGAGCCCGACCGGGACGACGGCGACCGTCGCCACCGCCGGGTGGAACCGGGCGAGGTCGCGGACGCTCCGCTCGAGGTGACGGCCGTCGTTGATCCCCGGGCAGAGGACGATCTGGGCGTGCATCCGGATCCCCGCCCGGGCCAGCCGCGCCATGCGCTCGAGGAGGTCGCCCTTGATCGTCCTGGGGCTCCCGAGGAGGAAGTGCCGGAGGCCGGGGTCGGTGGCGTGGACGGAGATGTAGAGGGGCGACAGCCGTTGGGCGGCGATCCGCTCCAGCTCCGCCTCGGCGAGGTCGGTCAGGGTGATGTAGTTGCCGTGGAGGAACGACAGGCGGTAGTCGTCGTCCTTGACGTAGAGGCTCCGCCGCATCCCCCGGGGGAGCTGGTGGATGAAGCAGAAGATGCACTTATTGGAGCAGGTCGAGATCTCGCCCGGCGCGGGCGGGGCGAGCTCGAGCCCCAGGGCCTTCCCCCAGCGGCGCTCCAGGGTCGCCGTGAAGGCGCTCTCCCCGCGCCTGACGCCGATCTCGAGGCGCTCGTCGCCGGCCAGGAGGTGGAAGTCGATGAGGTCGCGGAGCGGCTGGCCGTTGACCGCGACCACCACATCCCCGGGGAGGAGCCCGGCCTCGGCCGCCAGCCCGCCCCGCCGGACCTGGGCGATCCGCACCCCGCCGTCCGGCCCGCACCCCCCCACCCTAGCGCCCTCCGAGGTGGGCTGACACCCCACAACCGAACACGTGACCGTGCCCTTCGGCCCGGGCCCGCAGGGAGGCGTCGGCCCCGAGCGGAACGTTAAGCGCAGCGGCGCGGGTCCCCGTCGTGAGCGAGCCGGGTGGGGAAGCCGACAGGCGAGCGGAGAACAAAGAGGAGGGGCCCCGCCCGGCGAGCCACAGACGGGTGCGCCGCGGAGCGTGTGGAGCGAGGGGTCGGCGCCTCCCGCGGGAAGGGACAGCCATCCTAGCGGCCGCCCTCCAGCAGGAACTGCCGCCCCTGGAAGAAGTACTGGACCCCGGAGGCGACGGTGAGCAGCGCGGTGGCCCCGACGAGGCCGGGGCGGAGCCAGAGGGCGACCTCGACCCGCGCGCTCGCCAGGAGGGCGGCGAGGACCATGGCCATCTGGAACCCCGTCGTCGCCTTGCCGAGGAGGGTCGGGGCGGGTTGGATCTGTCCTCCGCTCATGTGGACGAGCGCCGCGCCCAGCACGAGGAGGAGGTCGCGGCTGATCACCACGGCCGTGAGCCAGAAGGGGAGCAGGTGGGGGAACTTATAGGTCAGGGTGATGAAGGAGGCGCTCAGGAGGAGCTTGTCCGCCATCGGGTCGAGGAACGCCCCGAGGCGGGTCGTCTTGCCACGGCTCCGGGCGATGTAGCCGTCCAGGGCGTCCGTGAGACCGGCGAGGCAGAACACGGCCAGGGCGATCCGCACCTGGTTGTCGACCAGGAGGATCACGAAGACCGGGATCAGCACGATCCGGACGATGGTCAACCAGTTGGCCAGCCCCACGACCGCACCCCGCGCCGGTTAAGACGGCCGAAGGCCCTGGGCAGCCCCAAGGCCTTCGGGAACCGACGATCGCCCCTTGATCCCGTGCGCCCACTACGGCTGCATGGAAGTCTGCCAGGAGGCCACCCACCCCTCCTTGCCGTCCTCGGTCTTCACATTGTACCATCTGTCCTTCTCGTCCAGGACGAAGAGCCGCGTCCCCTTTGCGAGAACCGCGATCACCTTGTGGTTCGGCCCCGCCCCCTCTCGGAGGCTCACTCCCGCGGCCGCCCGCGCGTACACGATCTCGGGGAGCGCCGCGGAGGCCGGCGGCGGAGCTGGGGGCGCAGGGGCGGCCACCTGCGGAGCGGTGGGGGGCGGCGTCCCGACCGGCTGAAGGCCGGCGGCCGGCGGTCCTGTCGGCGCGGCGCTCGAGGGAGGCGGAGCCCCCTGCGACGGGACACGGTAGTAGGTCGCCGGGGTCTTCGCGACGATGAACTTCACGGCCTCCTGAATCGTGACCCGGAGCGCCTTCTCCACCGGGGTGTTGGACCACCCACCCAGGGCCCCCGCCAGGGCGCCGCCCCCGGAGGCCCCGCCCAGGAGCGCGCCCAGGTTGACGTCGGTCGCCTCGCCCTGGACCGAGGTCGCCGCGACGATCCGGGAGGTCTTGGTGTCGATGACCCGCACATCGATGGCCATGTGGGCCCGCTTGAACCCACCCGCAATCGCCCCGAAGACGCGGCCGAAGCCGCCGAAGCCCCCGACCCCGCCGCCCCCGCCCGCGGCGCCTGGATCGAACTCGGTCACCGCCCCGGTCACCAGGAGCTCGGCCCCCTCGATCTCGCCGATGGGGGCCGCCGTCTCCTGCTTGACCCGGCCCGCGGCGGCCAGGTCCTGCTCCTTCAGGACATCGCCGAGGGTCTGGCGCTCCAGCACGATGTAGCGATTGGTGTGGAAGAGGGCGGTGGCGAGCATGTCGGCCATCCCGTCCCCGATTGAGCCGGTCCACCACCCCTTGCCGGTCTTGTCGGTGAAGCGGGCCACCGCCACCCGCGCCTTGGGGCCGTCGTGGGCCTCCTGTTGGGCCGCCTGTATGTCCTTCCCTCCTTCTGTCGTCACCCTGGCCTTGGGCTCCACGAGCTGCGCCGCCACGGTCGCCGGCCCGAACGCGCCCGCCATCGCGGCCACGAGCAGCCACACCCCGAGCGCTCGCCACCTTGTCATCGTTGACCTCCTTTGCCGGGGGAGGTCGCCGTTCCGCCCAGGTCGGAACCGGCGAAGGACTTCAGCCCTTTCCGTTCAGCCCCGATTATTCAGGCCGTCCTATGGCCGTGTCAACCGGGAAACGGCCTACGCCTCCAGGCCGGCCACGAGCCCCGCCAGGCGCTGGGGGAGCTCGACGTCGAGGAGGATCCCGTCGGGCCGGTCCTCGCGCCGCAGGACGCGCCCCCGCTCATAGAGGGCGCCGATCACCCCCGCCCGCCCGTAGGGGAGCAGAACCCGGACGTGGAGGAGCGAGGCCTTCAGGGCGACCTCGATCCGCTGGAGCAGCTCCGGGGTCCCCTCCCCCGTGAGGGCCGAGACCGGGATCCCGCCCTCGTCCAGCAGCTGGCGCAGGCCGCCGTCCTGGCCGCCCAGGCGGTCCACCTTGTTGAGGACCAGAACGACGGGCTTGTCGGCGAGGTCGAGGGCCTGGAGGGTGCGGTGAACGGCGCTCATCTGCTCCTCGAGCCGGGGGTGGCTCGCGTCGGCCACGTGGAGGAGCAGGTCCGCCTCCCCCAGCTCCTCGAGGGTCGCCCGGAACGCGGCGACAAGCTGGGGGGGGAGCTTCCGGATGAAACCGACGGTGTCGGTGAGAATGAAAGGCTGGTGGGCGGCGGCGGTCACCAGGCGGGCGGCCGGGTCCAGGGTGACGAAGAGCTGGTCCCGGGTCGGGGCGCCGGCGCCGGTGAGCCGGTTGAGCAGGGTGGTCTTGCCGGCGTTGGTGTACCCCACCAGGGCCACCACCGGGAGCCCGAGGTCCCGCCGCCGCTCCCGGAGGAGGCGCCGGTGCCGGCGCACGTCCTGGAGGTCGTCCTCGATCTCCCGGATCCGCCGCCGGATGACCCGGCGGTCGGACTCGAGTTGGGTCTCGCCGGGGCCCCGGGTCCCGATCCCGCCGCCCAGCCGCTCCAGGTGGGCCCATTGCCCGACCAGCCGGGGGAGGAGGTAGCTGAGCTGCGCCAGCTCGACCTGGAGCTTCCCCTCGCTGGTCCGGGCCCGCTGGGCGAAGATGTCGAGGATGAGCGCGGTGCGGTCGATGACCCGCCGCTCGAGGGCGCGCTGGAGGTTGCGCTCCTGGACCGGGGTCAGGGGGTCATCGGAGATCAGGAGGTCCGCCCCGAGCGCCGCGGCCAGCCGCGCCAGCTCGTCCACCTTCCCCCGCCCGAAGTGAAGGGCGGGGGACGGGGCCTCCCGCTCCTGCATGACGGCGGCGAGCACCCGCGCCCCGGCCGCCTCGGCCAGCAGGCCGAGCTCCTCCAGGGACTCCTCGACCTCCCAGCGGCGCTGCCGGGGGCGGCGGAGACCGACCAGGATGGCCGCTTCGGCGCCGTTCCGGGTGGACATCGCCAACGTCTTCACTTTACGGGAAGATCCCCGCGGCTTCAACCTGGGCACGGACCGCCTTCACGGCCCCCTCGGGATCGTCGGGCTCGATCTCGACCCAGACCACGCCGGGCTCGCGGGCGAACCAGGCCCACTGCCGCTTGGCGTAGCGCCTGGTGTCCCGCTTCATCACCCGGATGGCCTCGCCCAGCGGGAGCCGCCCGGCCAGGACCGCAGCCATGTGACGGTAGCCGATCCCCTGGAGGGCCGGGAGCTCCGGGGAAAACCCCGCCCGAAGCAGCGCCCGGACCTCCTCGAGGAGCCCCCGGGCGAGCATGGCCTCGACCCGCGCCTCCAGGCGCGCGTAGAGCCGCAGCCGCGGCACCGTCAGGCCCAGGACGAGGGCCCCTTCCCCCGGGCCCGCCCGCCGCCAGGCCAGGAGCCGGCTCGGGGGCTCGCCGCTGGCGCGGTGGATCTCCAGGGCGCGGGTGATCCGGAGGAGGTCGTGGGGGTGGATTCGGGTCGCGCTCTCCGGGTCGATCGCGGCCAGCTCGGCGTGCAGGGCCGCCGGGCCTTCGCGGCGGGCCCGCTCGGCGAGTGCCTCCCGGAAGGCGGGGTCCCGCCCCGGGACCGGGGCCAGCCCGCGGAGGAAGGCCCGGAGGTAGAGCCCGGTCCCCCCCACCAAAACCGGCAGGTGTCCCCGCGCCCGGATCCCCCGGATCGCCTCGGCGGCGTGGCGGGCGAACCGGGCCGCGTCGTAGCGCTCGTCGGGCTCCACCACGTCGAGGAGGTGATGGGGGACCGCGGCCCGCTCCTCGGGCGTCGGCTTGCCGGTCCCGATGTCCATCCGCCGGTAGACCTGGCGGGAGTCCACGCTCACCACCTCCATCGGCCACTCCCGGGCGAGTCGAACCGCCAGCGCGGTCTTTCCCACCCCGGTCGGCCCGACCAGGGCGAGCAGCGGCCCGGCCTCACCAGTCACGGCGCAGGTCCCGCTTGATCTCCCGGAGCGGGATGCGGGAGACGATGGGCCGGCCGTGGGGGCAGAAAAACGGGGTCGCGGTGGCGGCGAGGTCGGCGAGGAGGCGCGCCATCTCCTCCCGCTCCAGGGGGCGATGGGCCTTGATCGCCGCCCGGCACGCCACGAAGGCGAGCAGCCGGTCGAGCGCCGCGGGGGAGACCTGGGCCTCCCCGGGCGGGAGCTCTCCGACCAGGTCGTCCACGAGCCGCTGGGGGTCGTCGTCCCGGAGGAGGGAGGGGACACTCCGGATGAGGAGGGTGGTGCCACCGAAGCTCTCGAGGCTGAACCCGAGCCTGCCGAGGGCGGGGAGCCAGGCCTCGAGGAGCTCGCGACGGGCCGGGGCGAGCTCGAGGGGCTGCGGGAAGAGGAGCTCCTGCCCCGCCAGCGGGCCGGCCTCCAGGTCCGTCCGGAGCCGCTCGAAGAGGACCCGCTCGTGGGCCACGTGCTGGTCCACGAAGAAGACCTCCTCGGCCGTGTAGGCGACGACGAAGGTTTCCTCGATCTGGCCGATCGGCTCGCCGAAGAGGACGCTCCCGCGATAGGCGGCCTCCTCCTCCCGGAAGAGCGACGCCTGGAGGCCCATCGCGGCCGCGGGCGCCGAGCCGGGCTCGGCCGCCCCCGCCGCCGGGAGCGAGACCGCCCGGGCCGGGACCGCCTCCAGCCGGCGGAGCGCCTGGCTTACCGCGCCGTGGACGAGGTCGTGGAGCTGCCGGGGCTGCCGGAAGCGGACCCACGCCTTCGTCGGGTGGACGTTGATGTCCAGCTGGGAGGGCGGGAGGGTCAGGACGAGGAGGGCCAGGGGGAAGTGGTCCCGCGGCAGGAGCGGCCGGTAGGCCTCGAGCAGCGCCTGGGTCAGGAGGGTGTCGCGGACCGGTCGGCCGTTGACGACCAGGGCGAGCTCTTCGCGATGCGTCCGGCTGATCTGGGGGGGCGAGATCAGCCCCTCCAGCCGGGCCTCCCCGGCCTCGCCCGCGACCTCGAGGAGCCGGGCGGCCACCCCGAAGCCGTAGAGCGCCCCCAGGCGGTCCCGGAGAGTCCGGGCCCGCGGGGCGTTCAGGAGGGTGCGCCCGTTGCTCACCAGGCGGACGTGGCAGCCCGGGTGGGCAAGGGCGAGCTGGGTGACCGTCCGCACGATCGCCGCCTGCTCGGTCGGGGGGCTCTTCAGGAACTTCAGCCGGGCGGGCGTGTTGAAGAAGAGGTCGCGCACCTCCACGCTCGTCCCCACCGGCCCGTCGGCCTCCAGGACCTCCGCGACCTGCCCGCCCTCGCCCCGGACGAGGGTCCCCCCCGCCGCGCCCGGCACCGTGGAGAGGAGCAGGAGGCGCGAGACCGCGAAGATGGCCGGGAGGGCCTCGCCCCGGAAGCCGAGGGTCTGGATGGCCGCGAGGTCCTCCTCCCGCCCGATCTTGGAGGTGGCGTGCCGCTCCAGCGCCAGCAGGAGCTCCTCCCGGGTCATCCCGTGGCCGTCGTCGGCGACCTTGATGAGCTGCCGCCCCGCCCCCCGGACCTCCACCACGATCCGCTCGGCCCCGGCGTCGAGGCTGTTCTCGACGAGCTCCTTGACCACCGAGGCCGGGCGCTCGACCACCTCGCCCGCGGCGATCTTGTTGACGAGGGCGGCCGGGAGGATCCGGATGCGGGTCACGGGCCGGACTTGAGCCTGACCTGGAGGGCGTGGAGGGTCGTGAGGGCCTCGAGCGGGGTGAGCCGGTCGAGGTCCAGGCCCGCGAGGGTCTCCAGCACCGGGTGCGGGGTGGGGGGGAAGAGCGCGAGCTGGGGGGTCGGCTCGGCGGGGACGACGCGTGGGCCGGCCTCCTCGAGCTCGGCGAGCAGGGCCCTGGCGCGGGCGAGGACCTCGGGGGGGAGGCCGGCCAGCCGGGCCACCTGGATCCCGTAGCTCCGGTCCGTGCCCCCCGGCCGCACCTTGTGGAGGAAGATGATCTCCTCGTGCCACTCGCGCACCGCGACGTGGACGTTCCGGACCCGCGGCAGCTCGGCGGCCAGGCGCGTCAGCTCGTGGTAGTGGGTGGCGAAGAGGACCTTGGCCCCCGGGCAGCGCTCGTGGAGATACTCGGCCACGGCCCAGGCGATCGCCAGGCCGTCGAAGGTCGAGGTCCCCCGCCCGATCTCGTCGAGGAGGATCAGGCTCCGGGGCGTCGCGTGCCGGAGGATGACCGCGGTCTCCGTCATCTCCTGGAGGAACGTGCTCCGGCCCTTGAGGAGGTTGTCCCGGGCCCCGATGCGGGTGAAGATCCGGTCCACGGCCCCGATCCGCGCCTGCCGGGCCGGGACGAAGCTCCCCATCTGGCCCATGAGGACGATCAGGGCCGCCTGGCGCATGTAGGTGGACTTGCCGGCCATGTTCGGGCCGGTGAGGATCAGGCACTGGACCTCCCGGCCGTCGAGGGCGAGGTCGTTGGGGACGAAGCCCGGCCCGGCGGGCTCCCGCTCGAGGACCGGGTGGCGGCCGTCGAGGATTTCCAGCTCCTCCCCCGCATGGACCTCGGGGCGCGTGTACCCCCGCTCGTGGGCGAGGCTGGCCAGACCGCTCAGGACGTCGGTCAGGGCCACGGCCCGGGCCGTCCGGAGGATCCGCTCGGCCTCCTGCTGGGCCTTCTGCCGGACCCCCTCGAACAGCTCGTACTCGAGCCGGTGGGTGCGCTCCTCGGCGCCGAGCACCGTGGCCTCGTACTCCTTGAGCTCGGGGGTGACGAAGCGCTCCGCGCCCACCAGGGTCTGGCGGCGGATGTAGTCGTCGGGGACCTGCTTGAGGTGCGCCCTGGAGACCTCGATGGCGTAACCGAAGACGCGGTTGAACCGGACGCGGAGGGTCGGGATGCCGGTGCGCGCCCGCTCCCGCGCCTCCAGGCCGGCGATCCAGGCCTTGGCCTCACGGATCTCCGCCTGCAAGGCCGCCAGCTCCGCGCTGAAGCCCTCCCGGATCAGGTGGCCCTCGTGGGCCGTGCTGGGCGGGTCGTCCACGAGCGCGTCCTCGAGCAGCCGCCGCAGCTCGCCGAGGTCCTCGAGCCCCGCCGCCGTCTCGGCGAGGAGCGGGGCCTTGACTTCCGCCAGGCGCTCCCGGAGGGCCGGGAGCGGGCGAAGCCCGGTCCTGAGCGCGACGAGGTCGCGGGGGGTGGCCACGCCGAGGGCGACCCGGCTCGCCAGGCGCTCCAGGTCCCCCACCTCGCCGAGGGCCTCCCGGATCGCCTCCCGGAGGAGCGGGGCCTCCAGCAGCTCCTGGACGGCGTCGAGGCGGCGGGCGATCGCCACCGGATCGAGGAGCGGCCGGAGCAGCCAGGCGCGGAGCAGGCGCCCTCCCATGGCGGTCACGGTCTGGTCGAGGGCCCCGAGGAGGGAGCCCCGGACCGCGCGCTCCTCGAGGGTCTCCAGGAGCTCGAGGTTCCGCACGCTGGTATCGTCGAGGACGAGGTGATCGGCCTCGGAGAGGCGCTGGACCCGCGTAAGGTGGACGAGGGGGACCCGCTGGGTCTCGGCGAGGTAGGTGAGGGCCGCGGCGGCGGCCTGGAGGCCCCAGCGCAGGCCCCCGAGCCCCAGCCCCTCCAGGGCGACGACGCCGAAGTGACGCTGGAGGAGCTCGACCGCGGGGCGGAGCTCGAAGGTCGCCGGCTCGCGGAAGGTCACGGGAATGCCCGCCTCCCGGAGGGCGGCGAGGAGGGGCTCGTCCTTCGCCGAGGCCGGCAGCAGGACCTCGGCCGGCCGGCGGAGCAGGACGGTCGCCAGGAGCCCTTCGCGGCGCGGCCCCTCCCCCACCAGGAAGTCGGCGGTGGTGACGTCCACGAGGGCCGCGCCCAGGCCGTCGCGGGCCGGGTAGAGGGCGCAGAGGAAGTTGTTGGCCCCCCGGTCGAGCAGATGTGGATCCGTCACGGTCCCCGGCGTGATCAGCCGGACCACCTCGCGGCGGATGAGCCGTTTCCCGGCCCCCGGCGCCTCGACCTGGTCGCAGATGGCCACCCTGTGGCCGGCCTTGAGGAGACGCCCCACGTAGCCGTCCACGGCGTGGTGGGGGACCCCGGCCATGGGGATCTTCCCCTCCCCCTTCTGGCGCGAGGTCAGGGCGATCTCGAGGACGCGGCTGGCGACGACGGCGTCGTCGAAGAACAGCTCGTAGAAGTCGCCGAGTCGGAAGAGGAGCAGGTAGTCGGGGTGCCGACGCTTCCACTCCCGGTACTGGCGCATCATGGGGGTCGGCTCGGGGTGGCTCATCGGAAGATTCCGGGACCCGCGCCGCCCGGGCGATTCACGACCGGTCCCCGGCCGGTGGCCGACGGCCTGGCACCTGGGCGGGAGGCGGCGGCCCCGAGCGGAACGTAAGCGGAGCGGCGCGGGTCCCCGTCGTGAGCGAGCCGGGTGGGGAAGCCGACAGGCGAGCGGAGGACAAACAGGAGGGGCCCCGCCCGGCGAGCCACAGACGGGTGCGCCGAGGAGCGTGTGGAGCGAGGGGCCCCCGCCTCCCGTCCAAGGGCCGCACCGGGAAACATCGCTAGGGGGAGAAGTGGGCGGAGAGCCGGGCGAACGTACTCTCCAGGGCTTCGGGCAGGACCTTGACGGATCCGATCACCGGCATGAAGTTGGTGTCGCCCTCCCAGCGGGGGACGACGTGGACGTGGAAGTGGCCCTCGATCCCGGCGCCGGCGACCCGGCCCAGGTTGGCGCCGACGTTGAAGCCGTCGGGACGGAGGGCGGCGCGGAGGGCGGCCAGGGAGCGCTGGGCGAGCCGCAGGAGATCACGCCCCTCGGCCTCGGTCAGCTCCTCGAGGCCGGCCACGTGCCGGTTGACCACCACCATCACGTGCCCCGGGGAGTACGGGTGGGCGTTCAGGATGACGAAGGCGCTCTCCCCCCGATGGAGGATGAGGTTCTTCGGATCGTCGCCCTCGGCCAGATACGCGCAGAAGACGCACCCGGCAGGCCGCTCGCCCGCGACGTACCTCATGCGCCAGGGGGCCCAGAGGATCTCCATCCCGAAACAGAAAAGGCAGGGGGCTCACGCCCCCTGCCCTCGGCGCCGCTCCTGGGGCTCTGGACCCGCCCCGGGATCACCCGTTGACCAACTCCTTCAGCCGCTTGCCGACCTTGAAGAAGGGGACCCGCTTCTCCGGGACGCTCACGCTGGAGCCCGTCTTGGGGTTGCGTCCCCGACGGGCGTTCCGACGGCGCACCCGAAAGCTCCCGAACCCCCTCAACTCGACCTTCTCGCTCTTGGCCAGGGCCCCGCCGATGCTCTCGAAGACGGTATTCACGATGAGTTCGGTCTCCTTCTTGGTGAGGGACGAGACCTTGGCGACCTCATCGATCAGATCGGCCTTCGTCATGGTGAACACCTCTCTCCGACCCCGGATGGCGCAACCCCTCGTGAACCCGACCTAAAACGGCCTTTACCCTAGCACGGCGCGGATGGGCTGTCAAGCTACTCCATCAGGTAGAGCGGGGTCTTGGTCGAGCGCAGGAGGCCCAGGGCCGGGAGCGTCCCCCGATCCCCGATGAGCCAGCGGGCGAGGTCCAGGAGGGAGAACGGCCGCCGGGGGTACAGGACCCGCGGCTTGCCGGGGATCCCCCCGAGCTCGGCCGCCAGCTCGATGGCCTCCTGGAGACCGCCCAGCGCGTCCACCAGCTGGAGCCCCCTGGCCTGGCGGCCCGAGAAGATCCGGCCATCGGCCAGGGCCAGGACGGCCTCCCGGTCGAGGCCGCGCCCCTCGGCCACCGCCTCGACGAACTGCGTGTAGACGTCATCGAGAAGATCCTGGAGCAGCCGCCGCTCGTCCTGGGTCATCCGGCGGGCGAAGGAGCCGAGGTCCTTGTAGCGGCCGCTCTTGATCACCTCGTAGCGGACGCCGACCTTCTTGAAGAGCCCCTCCAGCTCGGCCAGCTGCATGATCACGCCGATGGACCCCGTCAGGGTCCCCGGGTTGGCGACGATCCGATCCGCGGCGGCCGCGATGTAGTACCCCCCCGAGGCCGCCACGGCGCCCAGGGAGGCGACCACGGGCTTGTCCTTGGCCCGGACGCGCCGGATCGCCTCGTGGATCTCCTGCGACGGCCCGACGACGCCGCCGGGGCTGTCGATCCGGACCACCACCGCCCGGACCGAGGGGTCGTCCCGGTGCTCCTCGAGCTCCCGGACGACCGGGAGGGCATCGACGATCAACCCCTCGATCTCGATCACGGCGACCCGGTTTCCGCCGAAGGCGAGCGGCCCCCCTCGCTCCGAGACCGCCAGGAGCCCCAGGACCCCCGCGAGGAAGGCGACGAAGAGGAGCGCGGTGGTCAGGACCACCGCCACGACCGACCGGGCCCGCATCAGCCCCTCCGCCTGTTACTCGTCCCCCCAGTCCTCGTCCCGGTCTTCCCGGGGGCGCCGGCCCTTCCGCCCCCGCTGCTCCTGGTACTCGGGCGGCTCGATGTCGGCGGCGAGGTCGCGGAGCGACAGGCCGATCCGACGCTCGTTGGGATCCACCCGGATCACCTTCAGGGTGAGCTCGTCCCCCACCTGCACGACATCCTCGGGGCGGGCGACCGGACGGGCGGACATCTGGGAGACGTGGAGGAGCCCATCCACCCCCGGCTCCAGCTCCACGAAGGCGCCGAAGTCGGTCAGGCGCACCACCTTGCCTCGGACGTTGGCGCCCACCGGGTACTTCTGGGCCACGTCGTCCCAGGGGTCGGGCTGGATCTGCTTCAGCCCCAGGGAGATCCGCTTCGCCTCCCGGTCCACGTGGAGGATCACGGTCTCGATGGCCTGCCCCTTCTTCAGGAGCTCGGAGGGGTGGCCGACGTTCCGGGCCCAGGTCATGTCGGAGATGTGGAGCAGGCCGTCGATCCCGGGCTCCAGCTCCACGAAGGCGCCGAAGTCGGTGAGGTTCCGCACCCGCCCCTGGACGCGCACCCCGGGCTGGTAGCGCTCGTGGATGTTGGACCAGGGGTCCGGCTCCACCTGCTTCATCCCGAGCGAGATCCGCTTCTGCTCCGTGTTGATGTCCAGGACCATGACCTCCACCGCGTCCCCGACGCTGACCAGCTTGGAGGGGTGCCGGACCCGGCGGGTCCACGACATTTCCGAGACGTGGACGAGCCCCTCGATCCCCTTCTCCAGCTCCACGAAGGCCCCGTAGTTGGTCAGGCTGACCACCTTCCCGGTGACCCGGCTCCCCACCGGGTAGCTGGCCGCCACCGCCTCCCAGGGATCGGGCTCCTTCTGCTTGTACCCCAGCGAGACCCGGCCGGTCTCGCGGTCGAAGTGGAGGACGAGCACCTCGGCCTGGTCCCCCACCTGGAAGAGCTCGGAGGGGTGGCTGATCCGGCCCCAGGACATGTCGGTGATGTGGAGCAGGCCGTCGATCCCGC
>Ga0137796_10000224_pt1 | contig 35829 bp, 31 predicted proteins | sample OV2TP3_FD_97704 | JGI IMG/M metagenome (GOLD analysis project Ga0137796, IMG submission 97704) | reverse complement strand
AAACTGCAGTCGATCATGTTCACCCCGGGGAACACCTCTGACAAGAACACTGATGTCGTCCTGAAGCTCGCCGAGGACATCTGGGGACTCCTCATTGCTGATGCAGGATACGTCTCGCAGAAACTCGCCGATGCATTTAATCGTGCCGACCGCATCTTCATGGCGAAACCGTACAAGAACATGCGGAAGATCGCGACGAAACTCCAGGGACTCTTGTATGGGACGAGGATGCTCATTGAAAAGCATTTCCGCGTCCTCAAGCTGTTCTATGGGTTAGTCACGAGCGTTCCTCGTTCGGTGAACGGCTACTTCGCTAACTACTTCTACGCGCTGTGCGCGTACGTGCTTGCGTAGAGCGTGTTGGTCATTCGTTTTCTATTCGTAATTCGTGTGTCAAGAACCTCGAACCTTCCAGCCTCGATAGTCGCCACATTCTGGGCAGCCAGAGGTGGTTTGTGCTGCCTGGTATGTAGCGGCTATGCGCGGGTGTCAATTCCGGGGGTTTCGTTATTCACAGTCGTATACAAAAAAATCCATGTTCGTGCTATACTGTATTTATGAACGAAGGTAATAAAAAAAGGCCGCGTATCGTTCGAAAGGTAATTCTCTCGCTCTTCGGGCTTGGCATTCTTCTTGCGCTCGGTTGGTGGCTCTACGCCTCTGTCTTTGTCGGCCGCGTCGCGGCAGTGCTCGTCTCGCCGCCGGGGACCCTCTTTCTCGGACGGATTACCTGGTTTCCGCACCCGGTGCTCCACGATCCGTGGGTGCTCGTCATAGATCAGCCTGCCGAGGCCGAAGGCGCAGCCGAAGCTGGTCAAACGCAAGGGGAACCGCGCGTCCTCCCCTGGACCTCCGCCGTCCCATTCGTGCCGAAAGGCAAACGCCTCTCCCTGCCGCGCTCGTCGATAATCCAGTGGTCATACCTCGACAAGATGGACAGCTTCCGGCAGTTTCTCGTGCGCGGCGGCGAGCAAGCGCAACAGAACCCGCTCGGCGGCATTGGCGGTCTGCCACAGCAACAAGTTCCGCAAGGGGGACTCCCGCAACAGCTGCCGCAAGAAACCGTTCCACAACGTCAAGGCCAGCGTCGTTAAAATGGTCGAATTATTCATCATCAACACTCCGACACAATTGACCTGAAAAAATGGAGAAGGCTAGCCACGGCGGTATTTCAAGGGGTAATTCAATATACCGTCGTAGCTTGGCTCTCGCGGACACCACGCGGTTTAGCATGAAAGACGATTACGTCGTCGTCCGTTGTCATACTGCGTCAGCTTGGCTCTCGCGGTTCGTGATTTTTTCAATGTCTGGTCGAAAAGCTAGCTTTGAAAAAATTCAACATGGCTCAACAGAGCCTTATTTTCCGTACCAGACACCCGTTATTCTGCGTCGGAGTGTTGCATCATCATCATCACCGTAGCTGTTAAAACACTATGTCTCAAGGCAATACAACCATAATCACAGCGCTCATCGCCGCGCTCGTCGGCGGACTCATCGGCTATGTTCTCGGGAGCGGTACTGGTAGCGTTGTGCCGGGCGGCCGCGTGGCCGAACTTGAAGCGCAAATTGAACAGGCAAAACGATTTTTCCCGACGATGCCCGAACTGCGCACGACGAGCGGCGTTGTGAAAAGCGTCTCCGGTTCGACTATCACGATTGACGCCGATCCGTCGCCAAACCCCTTTGAAGCATGGCCGAAGACGCGCGACATATCTGTCGGCGACAACACGCGCATCGTAATGCAAGAGCCGAAGGACCCCGCGGACTACCAGAAAGAATTTGCGGCGTACCAAAAACAAATCGAGCGAGCGCGAGACGCCGCGACAGGCGCGGCACCCGCAGCGCCAGGAAACTTCCCGACCCCGCCGATGCTGTTCATCGAACGCGAAATCAAACCAAAAGACATCAAGGTCGGAAGCCGTATCAGCGCCGAGGCAGCGGAGAACATCAAAGAAGCCACACGATTTGAAGCGACGCGCATACTCGTCCAGCCCGCGGGAGCGGCCGGGGTACCGGCAGGCGCAGGAGTGCCGCCCGCCCCTGCTCCGGCGTCTGCGCCAGCATCTGCTCCCCTACCGACCACAGCTCCAGCACCTGCTCCAGTACCAACGCCGGCAGCATCTGCTCCAATACCGAATCCCACAGCACCATAAATAACAAAGAAGCGCTAGTTCTCGAAGCAAAAACCCCGCCAAGCGGGGTTTTTGCTTCGAGAAGAGCACACAAACGGCCAGCATCAGCGCGTTCGTTTCCACGCTTCGATTTTTTTATGATCACCACAGCGAAGCACGGCAGGGACGCGATATGTTTTGCCGCTCCACGAGAAAGATTCCGGCCGCGTATAGACCTCTCCACTGGCGATGCGCAGCTCCTCGCGCGACTCGTCTTTGCCGAGAACGCCCGGCAGCTGTCGAGCAACGGCATCAATGATAGCCATCGCCGGAAGCTCGCCGCCGGTGAGCACATAGGGGCCGATCGAGAGCTCCTCGGCGTGGAGCGCCTTTTTTACCCGCGCGTCAATGCCCTCGTAATGGCCGGCAATAAAAATAATGTGGCGGTAGCGGCGCGCGAGAATGCGAGCGCGTGCGTTATCAAACAGACCCCCGCGCGGCGAGAGGATACATATTTTTACGCCGCGCTTTTTCCCCACTGCTCGCCGCACGGCGCGGAGAATCGGCTCTGCCTGGAGCACCATCCCCGGCCCGCCCCCGTAAGGGCGGCGATCAACGCGCTTATGCAGGTCGCCAGTGAAATCACGAGGATTATAGAAATGAATTTTTATTTTCCCACGCGCCGCGGCGCGCTTCAAGATGGATGTCGCGAGGTACGATGAAAACGCCTCAGGAAAAAGGGTGACTATATGAAAATGCATGCAAATTTTTAAATTCCAAGCTCCAACCAACAATTTCCAAACAAATTTCCAAACAAATTTCAAATTCCAAATCTCAAACGCGTACGTCGTGTTTGAAAAATATTTACACCTTTCCTTTACGTTGGGCATCTTCCAGAAATCGCTCAGCCACACAAATAATGCCGCCAATTTTGGGTTTCAGTCGTGGATTGCGGCTCAACATTTTTCTTGCCATATATGTAAAGGGTAACTTCAGTACGCCTCAACAAAGCCATTTTTTAATTCTCAAGTGTAATGACTTCAATGTGTATACGGTGAACTTTCACGTTACCACATACATCATTGAGTTGGTTCAGTCATTAGACTTCTTTCGAAACCCCTTCTGCTCTAATTTCCGGTTTTCGGCTGCGACTGCGTCATACATCGCAAAATGATTCTCGTCGTACAGCCGAGTCACGCCGTCGAACCATTTTGCTCGTATTCCTTGTCTCGCTCGAACACAGAAAATTGAGCGACGAAGGAGGGTTTCGAAAGAAGTCTATTTTTTAATGAGCCCTAAGGCCTCAAGTCCCGGCAGCGTGCCGTCGGCGAGGAAATCGAGCATCGCGCCGCCGCCGGTGGAGACGAATGTGAACTTTTCTTCAAGTTTGAGGCGGCTGATCGCGGCAACAGTGTCGCCGCCGCCGACAACGGAGCGCCCGGACGCCGCGGCGATCATCTCCGCAAGCTCCTCGGTTCCCTCCTCAAAATCATCCTCGTAGTCGCCAAGAGGGCCGTTCCAAACGATGAACGCCGCCGAGCTGATGCGCTCGCGGAGCGCCTCAAGTGTCGCTGGCCCCGCGTCCATTACAGTCTCTTCCGGACCAACGTTTTTCGGAGACTTAAACACTGCCGCCTCCTCGCGCAGGTCATCCGCCGGACGCACTCGCACGTCGCAAGGTGTGAGAAGTTTTGGGTGATGAACGATGTCGGAGAGGTCAAGCTCTTCTGCCGAAACGACCGACTTCCCCACCGAGAGTCCGCGCGCGCGAAAAATGTCGTTTGCAAGCGCGCCGCCGACAAAAACAGCGTCTGCAATGTCAAGAAACTTACGCACCAAGGGCAGCTTCGTCGCAAATTTAATGCCGCCAATGATAAAGATAAACGGGCGCGGCGGGTCAAACGCTTGCGAGAGGTGCTCGATTTCATCGGCAAACTGGAGCCCTGCGTAGGACGGCAAGAGCTTCGGCACGCCAACAATCGAGGCATGGGCGCGATGCGAGACGGAAAACGCGTCGTTGACGTACATATCGCCGAGCGCAGCCAGACGCCCGGCAAGCACAGGATCATTACGCTCTTCCCCAGCCTCACGGCGGATGTTTTCAAAGAGTACAATCTCACACGGACTCTGGCGCTCCAAAACAAGCGCAGTCTGCGCGTGCGAGAGCTCCGGTACAAAAGTGAGCGCGATGCCAAGATGCCGAACCATGTAGTCGGCGACTGACCGCAGCGAGCCACCGACGCCATCAATGTGGCTCACGGCGCGCACGAGAACTCCCCGCTCACGGAGAAAGGTGAGCATCGGCAACGCCTTGCGGATACGAAAATCGTCCGCCACCTCGCCTTGCGGAGTCAAAGGGACGTTGAGGTCGAGGCGGAGCAGGACCTTTTTACCCGAGAGATCGGTTATGTCGCGGATGGAAGGAAGGATGGACGGCATGAAGCGCAAAATGCAAAGCGAAAAGCCAAATAACAGTACAAAAATTTCAAGCTCCAACCAACAATTTCCAAACAAATTTCAAATTCCAATGCATCAAATTTCAAACACGCACGTCGTGTTTGAAAATTGGATTTTGAGTATGTCGCGCACAGCGCATCATCGACCCTCCCCTACCTCCTCAAACGCCCCCATAATCTCCCCAAACGCCTTCAGGTCAAGCGACATGTGCCCCACGAGAAGCCCCTGCACTTCCCCGTCGCGCACAATAGTTGCCGCGTTCTCCGGCGCGACTGAGCCGCCGTAGAGTATCGGCACCGAAAACGCCGCCTTCTCGCCGTAGCGCTCGCGAAGAATCTTGCGGATAAAAAGCGAGGTTTCGTGCACGTCGTGCGCGCTCATTGCGCCCTCCGCGCCCTTCCCGATAGCCCAAATGGGCTCGTAGGCGACGATGAGCTTGCCGAGCTTCTGCCGTGAGAGCCCCGCGAGCGCCGTCCCCAGCTCGCTCTCGAGAAATGCAAGGTAGCGACCCTCCTCGTCCCGCTCGCGCTCGCCGACGCAGAGCACTGCGGTAAGCCCCGCGCCGAGCGCGGCGCGCACTTTCTTTGCAACCGTCTCATCCGTCTCCCCGAGCGCGCGGCGCTCTGAGTGGCCGATAATTACATACTGCCCCCGTACGTCCTTAATCATCTGCGCTGCGATTTCTCCGGTGAACGCGCCGCGCTCCTCAAAAAAGCAATCCTGCGCGCCGAAGGAGAGCCTCTGCGAGCTGTAGCGCCCTGCAAGCTCCGCAAGGTAAATCGCAGGCGGGCAAATCACGGTGAGCACGCCCCTGCAGCGATTCGCCCGCTTTTTTGCAATGCCCGCAAGCATTTTCGCCTCGGCGAGCCGCGCCGGATACAATTTCCAGTTTGCAATGAGATATTTTTGCGAAACGTTTGCCATAGGATGCGTTAAAAATTATAGGTCGTACCGCTTCGGCGTTCGATGGAAACTATAAAAACCTGCGCATCCGCAACACGAAAGATAATGCGGATCGAACCAGTACGCACGCGGTACATATCGTCACGGCCTTTAAGCTTCTCGACGTCAAGTCCGCTCCAATCTCGCGCCGCTATCTTTACAAGGACGCTCTCCACGCGCGCGTGCTCACCTGATCTGAGTTTTTGAGGCGCTTTTGCCAGTCTATCCATGCTTCGAGGTTGTACGGAGCGCGGCAAAAACTTTCTCCGCCGGATAACCGCCGTACTCCAGCTTCGTAAGGTCGACTACGGCTTCCCAACGCCCATCGTTCCCGCGTGGTGGAGAGATTGCGAAAACCGGCCGAGATCGGCGCACGACCATAAACGTGCGCCCACGCCGAACGGCGCGAATATATTTCTCCGTATGTTCGCGCAATTCGCGCAACCCTATAATATCAATCATCGGCATGGGGTAAGTTTATCTTCTGATAATCACGGCGTCAACGGTCAGTCGAGTTTAATCGTGCGAATCGAAATATCGCGCATCGGGACCTTGGCGCGATCCCACTTATCGCGTATGTTTGAGCGCCAGACCTCGGTGGCGCGTATCGAGTGCCAGCGCGGATGTTTCGCGGTATTCATGCTACCGACGATGCGTTGCGCAAGCGAGCGGCGTCGATCGCCTGCGCGCTCGAGACTGCGCATGCGCGCTTCTGCGGCACGCCGCAGATACTCCGAGCGGCTCTCGCCCGTCGTTTTGCGCACGCGATCAATCGCCGCAATAAGGCGCGGCGTCAACATTACCTGCGTGCGGGTATACCGCTGTGCCGCCGTTCCATGTACCATGATGTAATACTACATCACACTCTCCTGTCAATCATCAGTGCGGCAACCGCTCACACCTTTTATTTTGTGCTCGTGCTTGAAGTGTTTGGAAATGGTGTCGCCTCGCTTGATGCAAAATGCAGAACTCGGCCTCACTGTTGAAAGGCCTCAGACAGCTGCGTTTTTCTATTCGGCTCACCATTTCCTAAACACACCTCTCGCAATGCACAAAAATAAAAGACGTGAGCGGTTACTCAGTGCGCGACAGCAGAGCTTGACAGCAAAAAGACGCGACTATACAATACTTCCAGTTGAAACTACGGCAGGCATGGTCCTGCCTCGGATGTTCCTACCCAAGAAAGGGGAAAACGATGCGGTCAAAAATGAGAATGGCGGTTGTTTTGTGCAGTGTATTTCTCGCGAGCGCAGGGCTCTCGCCGCAGACAGATGCAAAAATCTTAGTCGAGCAGCGGTTCATCAGTAGTGCTCTCGAGCTCGCAGAAGGATGCTACCTTGGGGAACTCATCAAGCGCCTCGGCATACACGTCTCACAAACTAAAGACGGAAACTATTTCCTCAAAAGCGCCCTTCAACACCCGAACGTAGGGACACTTACGGTTTCGTTTACAGACTGCACGATCGCCTTTCTTGATCGGCATGAATGGCGCTGGACCGACTCCGACGGACAACTGAGGAGATCCGCTCGTTATGTCTTCGATCTCGCACGGTGGTACCCAAGTGAAGATAAAAACCCGCTCAAAATCAACATGGGGCAATCCAAAGAGGGGTACAGCCAAACACTACCCCTCAAAGTGACTGTGTCCTTGGTGATTAGCAGTGACGATGACAACGAGCGGCTTTGGGAGCTCGCCCCAAACGTTCGCATCTCGGGCAACGGCACACTCAGTCTTCAGTCAAAACTATACGGTGCAAGAGAGGCGGGGCAGCTGAACGAGCTTAAAATCGTGATCAGCGTATATAGGCTCGAAATGCATCAAACGACCCCGAATGTGAGCGAGGGGTCTTTGGCCCCGGCAAATCCTGCCAACAAGGAGGCCGCGTCGAAGTAAAGACAAAAGCGGCCACACGGTTTCAATCCCCCAGCGCGTCAGGCGCTGGGGGTTCACGTTTCCGCCTTTCAATCCCTAAACACCATCGCACCGTAAATTTCGAAACTGCCTTTTCGGAGACTCCGCAGGCGCTGAGCTTGGTCCTGTCAAGACCCCGATCATGGGGCTCTTGACAGGTCAGCGCCGAGGACAGAGCGAGGTCGCCGCAGGAGCGGCCGAGCGTGCTCCGAAAAGGCAGTTTCGAAATTTACGACCTCAACCTTACTCCTTCTCCCGCCAGCTTGAGATGATGTAGCCGCCGCCGGGACCGCTGACGAAGAGGGCATTTGCAAGCCCTCCTTCGTAAATCACATTCGTACTGTTCTTGAGGTGCACGAGGTAGGCGGTCACCTCCTTGAGCGAGGTGCTCTGTGCGAGCATCGTTCTGCCGTGTCCGGCGTAGAGCAAGAGATCGCCGGTTGACGTCTGCTGCACATCAATCGCCGAAACGATGCCTCCTGTCTCCGCGCTATTATTCTGCGAGAGGAGAAGAACGTACGAGTTGCCCGCGCCGGAACCTACAAACGACGACGTCGTCTCGATGGTGAATTTACTACTCGTCAGGCGGTTTGCCGGATTGTCGGCGATAATCATAACGCTTTTTTTGCCCAGCGCGGGATTTACCTGAATCGTCGAGCCCTTGATGGAAACGTTTCCCGTCACCCACACGGCGCCGGAAATCGTCGCGGTTATATTCTTAAACTCAACGTCGCAGGTGATCTTCTTCGGCCCGAGCACCGCACCGTTCGCAACTTTGTAGGGGCACGGCGAGCTGATGATTCCTCCTGCCGCAGCATCAGCCTCCCAGGAGGCAACCTGACTGTCCGAAATCGGGAGCGAGCTCGTGGCCTGGTCGGGACTCCCGGGATATTTTGTACCGCCGACGGTCGTACTAACGATCGTCTTATAAAAAGCGTCGTCGTCGATAATCGAGTCGCGGATCGTATGCGCGTATGCGTCCTCGCCGATATGGATGTCATCGAGAAGCCCCGTCGAGGTCGCCGAGACTGCGGAACCGGTCACATTATTGAGCCCCGCGCCGACGATCGGGCCGTTCGAGTAGAGGTTCCCCGTCACGCTCGAGCTATTATCCATGATGACCCCGCCATCGCCCGCCTGAATGCCATAATTAAACGCAGCGCCGCCGTTGCCGATATCAAGCAGCGCGCGCGCTTTGCGCACTAAGCGCAGACGCTCACCGCGCGAGATGATTTCTTGGAGTGTTGTGCCCCCGATCGCCGTCACCGTTGCGGTGGCGACACGACCCGCTTCGGAGAGCACCTCGAGCGTGCCAACCGTCACATCCTCGCGCATCCGATACAGCACGTCCTCAAGTAGGCCTTCGGCATGAAAAAAGCTGTCCTCTGAGCGTGTGAACTCATGCGCGGAGCGAATCGCATGGAGCGCAGGAAACATCACGCCGCCGACGACGAGGATCGTCGCGGCCGTAAGCATGAGCACGGCGAGGGTAAGAGCGGCGCCGCGATTCGATGAGTAAAAAGTAGAACGTGAAAAGTGAGTAAACAACATGATTCTCATACCAAGTACCGCTGTTAAACTCAAAACTCAAAAGTCAAATCTCAAAACCACAGCTCAAAAACCGTAAAACTTTTGACTTTTAGGCTGCTGCGTTGACTTTTGAGATTTGACTTTTGACTTCAAAAAACATACGACAGCTACTCAAGCTGATACGAGTCCCGCAAAACGGTAGTTACATAAAACGTTTCCGTACTCGACGCTCGCCCTTGCTCCGCGTGCAGTGTAAGCTCGATGCGCAACGCCTCCGACACCGGCGTTACAATTTCCCGAAAAACGAGGTTCGTAACCGAAACGGTGTCGGGCGTCAGAGAGCCTTCAAGGACGCCGTTGCGCCGCACGGAAAGTTCCGACGCTGCTACCTCGAAGGCGTACGCTACGTCCGGCCCGCCGCCCGCATCACGCACGAGGAGTGTCACGCGCCCCGGATGAGAACCGAGCGTGCTCGCGAGCGCGTCAATGTCGTGCGCGACGCGCGCGTCACGAACGATGCGCTCGAGTACCACCGCCGCCGCCCCCTGGACGCGGCGCGAGACGAGCGTCTGCGCAATCGCGCGCTGCATCGCGACAAGCATCGTCGTCACGATGCCACCGATCACGACAACAAGGGCGGCATAAACCAAGAGCTCGATGAGCGTTTGACCGCGTTTTGGAAGCTGAAAAAATGTCATACGATTCGAAATACGAAGGTGACTAAATCAAAAATTCGAATATCGAAATCCGAAACAATATCGAAATCCAAATGTCCAAATGACCGAAACACGAACGCGGGTGTTTCGAGCCCCGTTAGAAATACACTCGATCTACCTGCGATATTTGGTTGCAGCTATTTCTAACGGGGCGAGCATTTGAATTTTGGTCATTCAGATTTGTTTGAGCATTTCGTGCTTCGATATTCGGATTTAGCTCTTACGGCGTTTCAAAGAGATTCATAAGGTGCGTCGTGTGTTCAATGGATTCGGCAAACCCACCAGGCACTTCTTTGTAGACGCGGAACGAAAAGTCGTACTGGCTCAGCGCCTGGCCTTGGTACGTTGGGTCATCAAGGTGTCCCACATAACGCCGTGCGATGCCGCCTGCGTAAGGACTCGGGCCCGTCTGCAAATAGCCCCAATAGACCGTACCCACTGAACCGGAAAAAGCAGACGTGGAAGTCGGGTCGCTCCGAAGACGCAGGTGGTAGAGTACCCCGGCGGTGAGGGTCGGCCGTGTCGGAAAAGTAAATACAGTCCACGAGAGAGTCGCCGGAAGCGACGCGCCGTTTAGCGTCGCGGAGGTCGCGACCACAGGCCCTACCGTTGAGCCGCTTCGGATTTCAAGGTACAGATCGGATGGCGCGGCAGTCACGCGCCTCAAGTAGAGTTCGACACGCGGTACCACGATGTTGCTCCCGGCAGGAACCGTGAAGCCCTGTGCAATATCCCCGCCGCCGCCATTATTCGACGGAAAGCTGCCCTGATCTTCATCGGTCGTGCCTCCCTCAAATGCCTCCGAAACGACCTCGGAGGCCGGCAGCGGACTCCAGCTGAGGCGCACTAAAACGTGCCGAGCGTCGGGGTCAATCGCCTTACTTGCAAGCGAGGTTGACGCGACGATGTCACTGTCGCTCGTCCGGCGATACACGCTCGCAAGCGTCATCGTGCGATCAAACGCGCCCGCGATCAGCGTCTCGCTCGTCGTCGCCTCCCAGACACCCCCGACCAAGGCAAGCCGATACGGTGTGTCGAGTGTGAGCGCGGCGAAGCTAGGCCAGCTCGCGTCGCGGAGGATACGCGCCACTTCAACTCCCTCTTCTGCAAGATAGGTCGCTTGTACCCGCTCGGTGGTGCGGAAGAGCGTCGCTGCGTAGCGATTGAACGCAGTGATAAGCCCGGCGAGCACGGTGAGAATAATCGCGGAGCCGACGACGACTTCAACGAGACTAAATCCTTTGTGTTGGTGCACGATCGTCATGGGTGCGAAAAAAAGAGATATGCGCGACCGATAACGAAAAATGTAAAGCGCAAAACGAAAAACAACAGTTCAAAATTCAAAAGATTGTTTTCAGTTTTGCGTTGTTGTTTTGCACTTTTCGCTTTGCGCTTTACGTTTTTTAGGCCGCGTCCTCTTTCTACATTGTACACTCACTCAACGAGTCCGGTCTGTGCAATCGTGATGACCTGTGTTTCACTCGCATCACTCACGAGCGCTACGGTTATAGTACCATAATCACTCGTCGCCCCGGTACGCTTGTCAAACACCACATCCGCGCCGCCGCCCGCGAGTGAGTAGGCAGAAATCGTCACGAGCGAATCGAGGTCGTGTGTCTCGTTGCCGGCGGCTCCCGCGTTATACACAGCGCCGCGAAAAGTAATTACTGAAGACGAAGTCAGATGGAGGCCGTACACGCTATCGTCCTCCGCGGCAAGCGTGCGCGCTCGGGCACGAGAGAGAAGCATGCGCACCTCCTCGGCGCCGATTGAGAGCGCCTGCCGCTCGCGGAAGCCCCTGAAAGAAATCGTCGCTATGTTTGCGAGAATAGCAACGACGGCGACCGCGACGAGAAGCTCGATTAAAGTAAAACCGCGCATGGATATTAATAGCTCGTCCAACTGTCAAATGCCTCACCGAACTCAAAGTTCAAAAGTCAAAACTCAAAGCCACAGCCCAAAGCCGAAAAACTTTTGACTTTTAGGTTGCAGTTTTGACTTTTGCGTTTTGACTTTTTGACTTGACACTTCTATATCGCCGACGACAGCGAATAAATCGGCTGGATCATGGAGACCGCGAAGAAGCCGACACCGGCGCCGATCGCCACCATAAGAAACGGTTCGATAATCGTTGACATATCTTTGGTCTTCCGCGCGACCTCTTCTTCATAGAAATCAGCGACGCGCACAAGCATCGCGGAGAGGTCGCCTGTCTCCTCGCCGACCGCGATCATCTCGGAGACAAACGGCGGGTAGAGATGCTCGGCGGCGCGGAAGACATCCGCGATCGGCGTCCCTTTTTGAATACGTCCTGTGGCTTCGATGAGCACCGCGCGGAACGAGGTGTGCTGCACAACGTCAGTGGTGATCTCGAAGGCGCGAGTAATGGGTACGCCTGCAGAGAGAAGCGAGGAGAGCGTGCGCGCGGTGCGCGCGGCGTTCGTCTCCTGGACCAGGGGGCGGATGATCGGAGTATAGAGCAGGACGACCTCCTTGGCGCGGCGTCCGAGACGCGTGCGGAGGAGCGCGAAAAAGCCCGCGATCGCCGCCGCCACTCCGCCGAACGCAAGCAAGTAGTGCGCTTTCATAAAATCGCTGACCGCCATGATCAACCGCGTACTCGCCGGAAGGTCCGTCTTGAGCTCGCGGAACGTCTCCGAGAGCGTCGGCACCACGTAGACCATCATCGCCGCGCCGACAAGCACCATGGCACAGAGGACAATCGTGGGGTACATCATCGCGCCGCGAATGCGCTTTTTGAGAAGATACGTTTGCTCCATCTGGGTTGAAATGAGCGCGAGCGCGGCCGCGAGGCCGCCACTCTCCTCCCCTGCGCGCACCATCGCGATAAAGAGCGGCGGGAACACGCGCGGGAACGCGGAAAGTCCTTCGTTGAGCGTTTTGCCTGCGCTGATTGAACTCTCGAGGTGCCCGAAGACTCTCCGGAGCGCAGGATGCCTCATCTGGCGATCGAGGATCTCAAGCGCGCGGGAGACGGATAGCCCGGCGGAGAGCATCGCGCCGAGGTTGCGCGCGAGAGAAATCTTATCGTGCTCTTTGACCCGGCTTAAAAACGCATTGATCGCGCCGAGATTAAAATTGAGCGCGCGTCGCTTCTCGCCATCCTTCTCCGCAAAGGAAACCACCGCGCCTCCCTCCTCGCGGATGTGGTGAAACAGCGCGAAGCGATCAACGCCCTCGAAGACGCCGTCGTACTCGGTACCGTCCTGCTTTTTGGCTTTGTAGGTGAAGGAGGACATATACAAAAGTCAAAACGCAAAAGTCAAAACTCAAAACCATAGCCCAAAACCGTAAAACTTTTAACTTTTACGTTGTGGTTTTGATTTTTGCGTTTTGACTTTTGACTTTGACTGCTGTAAATACTCGCATTAAAAATCCACAAATACTTTACTCTGATATTACTCGCAGCACTTCCTCGACAGTTGTTATCCCCTGCGCCGCCTTGAATATCCCGTCTTCAAACATCGTGAGCATCCCGTCCGCTCTCGCACGAGCCGCGATCTCATCGGAAGTGGCGCCGCGCATCACCAGTTCCTTAATCGCCGACGTGACGGGTAGTACCTCGTAGATGCCGGCGCGTCCATGGTAGGCCTCCGGCGCATCGGGGCGCTTCGGCCGATAGAAGGGTATTTTCTCGATCGTCTCGCCCTTCGCGACGACGTTTTCCTCCTTGAGCCGATCGAGCACGCGCGCGAGATTCACATGCTTCTCAAGCGAAGCGCTATCGTGCTTGGTGAGGAGATACTTTTCTCGCTCTTTGCCGATGCGGCGCACGAGCCGCTGCGCGATCACCACGTTGAGAGTCGAGACCAGAAGGAATGGCTCTGCCTTCATATCTATGAGACGAGGCATCGCGCCTGCGGCGCTATTGGTGTGCAAGGTCGAGAGCACGAGGTGGCCAGTGAGTGCGGCATTGATCGCGAGTCCTGCGGTCTCGGTGTCGCGTATCTCGCCGACCATCACGATGTCAGGGTCCTGCCGCACGAGGGTGCGCAATCCGGAAGCAAAGGTGAGCCCGATCTCGGGGCGCACCTGTGTTTGGTTGACGCGCGCCATCTGGTACTCGATCGGGTCCTCAATGGTCGAGATATTAACACCCGGAGTATTCAGGATGTCGAGCATGGTATAGAGCGTCGTTGTTTTGCCGGAGCCGGTTGGACCGGTGGTGAGAACCATGCCGGTCGTTTTTCTCAGCGCTTCGTGCATCTGCTCGAGCGCAATACCGTGAAAACCCAAACCCTCGAGCGTATAGCCCTGCACGCTCTCGCGCAGCAAGCGCATCACCGTCTTCTCACCGAAGTACGTTGGCAGGATAGAAACGCGAATCGCCACCCGCTCGCTCTCGGACTCCACTCTGAAGCGCCCGTCCTGCGGCAAGCGTTTCTCGTCGAGCTTGAGCTGCGCGAGCACTTTAATACGCGCCGTAATGCTCTCGGCGGCGTGCCGCGGCAGCACCATCGCGTCGCGCAGAAGGCCGTCAATGCGGTAGCGCACGAGGACCTGGTTTTCCATCGGCTCAATGTGGATGTCCGAGGCGTTCTGCAGCACCGCGTGCTTGAGGAGCGTGTCGACAATTCTGATAACCGGCAAATCCTCCGCGAGCTTCTTCAAATCCGCCTCGCTCTTCGGCTCGCCGCCCTCGCCGATCCCCTCCGCGGCGGCCTTAATAGCCGGCAGTGCGGCGGTGTCGGCCTTAATGAGTTCCCCGAATTCCTCGTGGAGCCCGCGCTGGTAGAGCTTGAGCGCGTCCTTGATCGAGACGCTGTCGGTCAGCCGCGGCAGGATCTTGAGGCCAGTCTTGCGCTTCACGAAATCAATGACGCCGAGGTCCTCGACATCAAGCATCGCAACCTCGAGCGTCTCGCCGCTCTTGCGGAATGCGACAATATTGTGCGTGCGCGCGATAGGCTCGGGCACGAGGGCGAGCGTCGCCTGGTCGAGCTGCTGGCCGCGCAAGCTCACAAACGGTATACCGAGAATGTATGCTTCGATTCGACGCAAGTCGTCGACAGTAATTTTCCCCTCACGCACCAAAAAATCGCCGAGTGGCTCTTTCTTTTTCGCCGCCTCTGTCTTCGCGTGCTCGAGTCCCGCGCGCGAGACAAGCCCGGCGTCTTCGATAAACTCAATGAGCTGGGAGTCGGAGATGTGCATGGAAAAAAACTAAAAACTCAAATCTCAAAAATCAAAACTGCAACATACACGTCAAAAGTTTGAGGGCTTTGAGTTGTGGTTTTGAGCTTTGACTTTTGAGTTTTGAGCTTGATGAGGCATGTGAACACATGATGCATGTCTAGTATACCAAACAACACGCGCTACGAGCCCAATGCGGTCTGTGTATAGCACGCGCCGGGGGCAACTGCGAACCCCCTACGCAAAACGTAGGGGGTTAATGTACAGCACATACTGGTACGGACTCGCGCACGGCTCGGCGTCGCTCGTACCGTCTGACGCAAGCCATCGCGAACATGGCCATCGGGAGCGCAACAGCGATATCGAGCGCCGTGTCCCACCAGCCGCCTTGCGCCACGGCAATAAAAAAGGGCAGGTACTCCCGCACGCGATCAAGGACGAACTCGAGGCCTTCCCACAGGAGACTCTCCACAATGCCGAACGCAACAGCCCTCATGTAGGAACGACCGACAAGGAACCACTCCCCGAAGCTCCGCAGCAAGCTACGCTCGAGGCACGGCCGCCGGAGCGCAATAGCGAGTGAAATAAGCAAGGTGTACCCGGCGATCGCATGCGCGCTGAGATCCCGCCACCAGGCGTCGTCAAAGGTCTCAAACGGCCTCCAGCTGAATACCAGAAAAAACGCCGCGTGTGCGCACCAATAACTGCCGAGAAGTGCTCTCGGGTAGCGAGCGCAGAACGCAAACAACACTGCCATCGTCGGCCTCCTCTCCCGCAGGGCACTCGACAAAAAGAACACCCCGGCGTATAGTGTAGACATTACCGGAATTTAATCAATCGTTTGCTCCGGCCGTATCGTGCTTGTCTCTCTTATGAGCATACCGCACCTGAGCCACACACGTCGAGATCCTTCCTGCCGCCGACACGGCGTATGCGGGAGTCTTTCTCGATACGCGTAACTCAGGCCCGTGAGACCTCGCGTCCCTCACAAACGCTCACGCACGATCGGCATAGAGCACGCCCTGTATTTCTATGTCGCTTAAAATAGTGCTGGCTCTCGCCGCCGCCTCCGGCGTCGCAGGTATCGCGTTCGGATATTTCCTGCGCTGGATCGTCTCGCTCGGCAAGAAAGGCTCGATGGAACTCTCGATCAAGCAGATGACGCTTGACGCCAAAGAAAAAGCGCAAAAAATCGTCGCCGAGGGAGAGGAAAAGGCAAAAGTCGCGCTCGCCGAGTTTGAGCGCACGCTCAAAGTCCGAGAGGGCGAATTCAGGCGCACCGAAGAACGCTTTATTAAAAAAGAAGAACTCCTCGACCGCAGGCAGGGTGAGATTGACTCCGAGGTTGAGCGGATAAAACAGAAAGTCGAGGAAATAAAGGCAGTGCGTGCACGGGCCGAGGAGCTCGAGGGTCGTAAGCGCTCCGAGCTTGAGCGCGTCGCAGGCCTCAGCGAGGAGGCAGCCCGAGCGGAACTCCTCGCGACGGTTGAAAAAAATTTCGACCAGGACATGATGGTACGCATCCAGAAGCTCGAGAGCGCGGGACTCGAGCGCCTTGAGCGCCGCGCGCGCGAGATCCTCACGACCGCGATCCATAGGCTCGGGAACGCCGTCACCTCGGAGACGCTTGCGACAGCCGTGGCTCTTCCCTCAGACGACGTCAAGGGGAAAATCATCGGCAAAGAGGGCCGCAACATCAAGGCGTTCGAGCGCGCAACCGGCGTCGAAGTGATTGTTGACGACACACCGGGGGTGATCACGCTCTCCTGTTTTGATCCGGTGCGCCGGCAAATCGCGCGCCTCGCGCTCGAGAACCTTATCCTCGACGGCAGGATCCAGCCTGCCCGGATTGAAGACCTTGTTGAGAAAGCCCAGGCGGAAATCGGCAAAATCATCAAAGAGAAAGGCGAGCAGGCGGCCTACGAGTGCGGCGTGCTCAATCTCGATCCGAAACTCCTCGGCATCCTGGGACGCCTCCATTTCCGCACGAGTTACGGACAAAACGTGCTCCAACATTCAATCGAGATGGCACACATCGCGGGCATGATCGCAGAGGAGGTCGGCGCAAACCACGCCGTTGCGCGCGCCGGAGCGTTGCTCCACGACATCGGCAAGGCTGTGGATCACGACGTGCAAGGAACGCACGTTGCAATCGGACGGCGCATCCTCCAGAAATTTAACGCGGACCCCGCGATCGTACAGGCGATGCAATCGCACCATGAGGAGTACCCGTACGAGACGCTCGAGTCCATTATCGTGCAGGTTGCGGACGCTGTCTCCGGGGGCCGCCCCGGCGCGCGGCGCGACAGCGTGGAGAACTACCTCAAGCGCCTCGGGGACCTTGAGGCGATTGCCAACTCGTTCCCTGGAATAGAAAAATCATTCGCCCTCTCGGCAGGCCGCGAAATACGCATTTTTGTGAAGCCCGAGGACGTCTCCGATGCTGAGGCGCGCGCCACTGCGCGCGAGATCGCAATGCGCGTCGAGCAGGAACTCAAGTTTCCTGGAGAGATCAAGGTCACGGTCATCCGCGAAACCAGAGCGATCGAATTTGCACGATAAACAAGCACCAGCCGTGTAAGTCAAAGGTCAAAGCGCAAAAGTCAAAACCACAACGCAAGGCCGTAAAACTTTTGACTTTTAGGCTGTGGTTTTGAGCTTTGACTTTTGAGATTTGAGTTTCTGTGTTGTCCACAGCCATGATTTTTCCGAGTTGCGCCGCCCGAATAGTGCCCTATAATGGCTACGTGTAAGGGTTTGGGTCGATTTATTAGTATTTAGAAGACTGTTTCTATGAACAAAGCAGGTTTGGTGAGCGAAATCAGCCACAAGGTCGAGCTCACAAAGGCGCAGGCGGAGCGGGCCATGGAGGTCCTCATGGACGCCATTGTGACGACGCTGAAGCAAGGGCGCGAAGTCTCAATCGCCGGCCTCGGCATTTTCGCGGCTAAGATGCGCGCCGCGCGCGAGGCCCGCAATCCGCGCACCGGAGAGACGATCCATGTGGCGGCACAGCGCGTGCCGAAATTCCGCGCCGCAAAGGCGCTCAAAGACGCGGTGAAATAGAGCGGACAGAGAACATGTGTGCTCCGGAGCGCACGTATCCCATTTAACGCCAAACGCCCCCTTTCGGGGGCGTTTGGCGTTACACAAAAGCCCCCATAGCCCCCATTCGAAGGCATTTAATTCTATATATTTCTATATATTTGGACATCCGATGTCAAAAGATTTATAATAACGACATATGGATCTCTACCATCTATGTAACCGGGGCGTGGACAAACGCACTATCTTTCTCGACGACCAAGATCATTTCCGTTTCGTCCACGATCTCTTTGAGTTTAATGACCAACAATCAGTTTCTTCCAATTTCTACTACTTTTCAAAATCTTCTGACATCGGATGTCCAAATATTAAATCGAGAGTACGAGAATCGCGAAAACTCCTGGTACACATACACTGCTTCTGCCTCATGCCGAATCACTACCACATGCTCGTCTCCCCGCTCGTTGATGACGCAATACCTCGATTCATGAAAAAACTGAATATGGGATATGCAAAATACTTCAATGAAAAGTACAAACGAGTTGGTGCGCTCTTCCAGGGAAGATATCGTTCGGTATTAGTCGAACGGGACGCGCATTTTCTCCACCTGCCCTATTATATCCACTTCAATCCGCTCGATATCGTGGCGCCAGAATGGAGACACAGACAGATACAAAACGCAAAAAAAGCGCTCGCATTTCTTGAGCGCTACCGTTGGAGCAGTCATCGGGATTTTCTCGGAGAGAAAAATTTTCCGTCGATTACGCAGCGCGACTTCCTGCTTGACTTCTTCGGCGGATCGGAGACCTATCGTGCCTCAATCAACGAAGCCATCGCCACGCTGGAGTATGACAGTATCCGATCGCTTACGTTCGATGACGATAATTGATAAAATCTTTGGACATCCGATGTCCAAAGATTTTAAAAATTTCGTGGCTTAAAATAAGGCTTTTTAGGGTACCTGAGTAGTTACAAATTCATTACAAACTCATACAGCACGGGCTCACTCGAGCCGCAGGCTCCAGAGGAAGAGGGTGTTTTTATCTATAAAGAGAAGGTACTCCTCGGAGGGGTCAAGAGAGAGGTTCATGACATCGAACTCCTTGCCTCCCTCGGCGGAGAGGTCGAGGATGCGCTCGGCGGCGCCGGTCTCGGTATCGATGCGGTAGAGGTCGTCCGCGAGCGCTGCGAGCCCCTGGTACCAGCTGTCCGGCTGATTGAGCCCGAGGCCCCCCTTCGGCACCGCGCAGTAGAGCGTGGCGACGTCCCTTCTGCTCCAGAGGCACTTGTCGGCAAAGGTTGCGACCGGAAGAGAGCTGCGACTATTCCCCTTCTCGCGGGAGAGAAGTGAGGTCGTATACCCGCGCCTGTCCGACGTGCCGATAAGGGCCATCTTCCCCGTGCTATCAAGGAGCGCCGTGAGCCCGTTCGCGAGCCCGGTGGAAATGCGGTTCGCAACGCCGCGCTCAGCCTCAAAGAAATACCCGGGGGCTTGCGCAGATGGCTTCGTGAGGATAGTCACCGTCTCCTTTGCGGGCCAGGAGACGAGAAGCTCGGTGAGAGGCAGAGAGAGGAGCTCGCGGCGGGTCTTGCCGTCAGGGCTGCCACGGAGGAGCGCGCTTGTCGCATTGCCACGGCGCTCGAGATAAACAATCTCCTTAGTGTCGGGCGAGACTGCAAGCGAGAGGATGTTATCCGGGAGAAATACGCCGTCAAGCTCCTGCGGCTCCGCGGCTGCTCCAGTCGCCGCTCCTGCGCCAGAGCGCGCGAGCGAGCCGTAAAAGCTCTCGATCGTCGCGCCATCCTCGTCAAGCAGGCGCATAATCACCGCGTCGCCGTCTTCAACAAAGTACGCCTCGTAGACTTTGGGGATCGTGGTGTTCGATATGCGACTGGTAGTGTAATCATCAGCCGGAGTTTCAAAAATGTGCCCGGTCGCGCGCTCGACGTAGCGGATTTTCGTATTGTTTGATGAGCGGTCGAGAAACGCTATGGCCCCGGATGTCGGCACGTCCGACACTTGCCTGAGGCGCGGCGCAACGCCGGTTTCCGGGAGTGGCTTCTCGCGAGGTTCTCCATCATCCGGCTTTGGTTTCGCTATAGGAACCGTAACATCCGGCCTCCCAAACGGAAAGAAGTCCTTGAGCGAGCGCGGCTTCCCGTCCGGCCCGACGCTGCCGCGGAATATAAGGAAGTACCAAAGCAGTGCGGCAATCACCACAATGGCGATAATCGCGAATACTAAAAATTTAAATGTTTTTTTAGACATACTCTACAAATACACGACGGGCTCTCTGCACTACTCTACCTTCGAGAAAACTAGGTCGGGGGTAACTCCTCTGGGGGAGGAGACACTACGGTCTTCTGCAACAAAAATAAGGATCGGATGTCACTGGATCACCGATCGCCGCTAAACAGATATTGTTGTCTGGTACATATTCCCAACCAGAACCACATGACGCGAACACACCGGTTGCTACCCACTTATACTCATACTTTTGAGGCGCCGGCGGCCGCTGCAAATCCCTCGGATCCTGAACTGTGACCGGCTCTGGCAGGAAGCTCTCTCCGCCAAAAATCCTAAGCTCCGGGTTAATGGTGACGAGAAGCAGCCCGGCAAAGAGGATTAACCCAAGCCCCTGGAGCGCCGCCATGATGCCCTCCTTTGCGGCACCTTTACTCCCAACCGCCTCGGAGGTCATGTATTTGATACCGTTGAACACAATCATCAGCACCGCAAGGGCCGCGGCAACGCCAATCGATATTTCGAATATGCCGACGACGTATTTGTTGAGGTTCGTGCCCTCTGAAGGCGCCGCGCGGGGGATTGGGGTTAGGGGGACGTAGGTGTCGGGGGCGCTCGGGTCAACAGGACTCAGCGAAGCGTCGAGGGGGTTGAATCCCGGAGGCGGAACAGGACCGATAAAGCCCGGGTCGCCCGGCTGGGCCGGCGCCTGACCCGGCTCGCCCGGGGTTCCGAAAAACTCATCGGTGAACTCATCCGCCGGAGGAACCGGCTCGGCAGGCAGAGTGGGCACAAAAAGTTCCTCTGCAGGATCAACGAACTCTTGGGCGTAGGCAACTCCGGCGCAGCCGCCAGCGATGAGCGTGCCAAACACCAAAAGGAAGCAGGTAGTAATGAAACAAAGTCGTGAGGAGTGAAAAAAGTTGAAGCTCATAAAAATGTAGTCTCGAAATCAAAACTCAAACCTCAAAAGTCAAAACCACAACTCAAAACCGTAAAACTTTTGACTTTTTAGCTGTGGTTTTGAGCTTTGACTTTTAAGTTTTGAGTTCCGTTTTATTGCCCTCCCGCGCCTCCAAAAAATAGCCGCAACGACTCCCTTCCCGCCTGCAGCAGATGATCGAGATGCTGGACTGAGAGCGTGAGCGACGCCTCGCCGCTCGCCTCCGCTGCTTTGCGGAGCGTGAGCACGTTCGAGGCGCCCGTCGGCGCTATGGGGGGGCCGTTCAGCTTCCAATCGTAGGCGAGCCGGTCGCTTGCAGCAGAGGCGGCGGTAAAGTGGTACGGTACCGCGACGAGCGTCACTTCGTCCGACGGCAGCCGATACGCGCCGCGCGCGGCACGCTGGAACATCAGCCCATAGAGCGGGTGGTCCTCGTAGAGCACGAGCGTCGGCGCCACAGGCTTGATCGAGACGCGCTTGAGGGCAAAAAACGTCTCGTTCGGCGAGCCCACTTCAACTTCAACGTCGGTCTGTCCCCGGACGAGCGAGTCATTCGTAAAGAAAAACGTGCGCTTGCCCCTGCCAGAGACGCTGCCTTGTACGACGTTGTTCTGCTTCCACGTATAAATCAGCGTGTCCGGGTCAAGAAGCCCGCTCTCGGAGCGCATCAGCGGCATCGCGCTGACCCTGACGCGCGAGCCCCACGCCGAGAGCGAGTGGCCGCGGTAGAAGGGCGGCGTATAGGAAATCGCCTCCCAGATGAGGTCAACGGCCGCGGGCCTAAAGCGCAGCGTCTCCTCAACCGAGCCGTCCGGTGTTGCCGCGACAATCCGAATCGTCGTGAGCTCTCCCTGCCCCTTAGTCTTAAATATAAAAGTGTTCCTGCCGATACCAGAGGCTTTGCGCACGCCGTCCTCGTACCAATTGATCGTGGAACGATCGAGATCGCTCGAGAAGCTCTCGACACGTATAGTAACGTCCGTATATTCTTCAGGAAACTCCGGACTCACCCGCACCGCAAGCCGCGGCACCCCGAGGCCCGCGGGGAGGTCAACGGGGCCTTCGATTTGAGCGAGGGCGAGGCTCGCTGAGGCGAGAAGCAATGCAACGCCGAGGAAAAAATGTTTGGTGAGTGACATGGGAGATTAAAGCGTAAAATGCAAAGCGCAAAGCGCAAAACAACAACTAAAAATTCAAAAGAACTGTTTTTGGTTTTGCGTTGTTATTTTGCACTTTTCGTTTTGCGTTTTGCGCTCTGTAAGCTGTATCGGCTTCTCAAGCTCCACCCCAGATTTAGGCGCCGCTCTCCGCCATCTCCATCGCATACTCCTCCTGCTCAAACGCGGCCTCTTGCTCTTGTGCAAGCGCGATCTGCTCCTCCCGTTCCCGCTCGTACTCCTCCTCCCTCTCGCGCTGGAGAACTAGCTGCTGCTCGCGCGAGAGCTTCTGCTCCGCGCGAGCCTGCCGCGCATGCTTTAATACTATCATCCCCGCAAGCAGCGCAACACCCCCTGTCCAGAACGGCCCCATGTCAAGAAACGGTATGGGGACAAACTCGAGCGATGCGGCACCGAAAAGCCAGAGAAACGTCTTTAGATTGAGCTCGCCCCCGAAGAGGAGCCAGAGGAAGACGATGAGGCCGAACGCGATCGACACCAGCTTCGCGAGGACAGAGCCCGCAAACGGGATCAAACTTATCACGAACTGGAAGAGGTCCGTGGCTGCCGCGGCGGCTATCATGAGGCCGCCGGAGAAGGTGTCGAAGGCGGTGCGCATAAAATTAAACTCCAAGCTCAAAAGTCAAAGCTCAAAACCACAGCTTAAAAGTCAAAAGTTTTACGGCTTTGCGTTGTGGCTTTGAGCTTTGACTTTTGAGATTTGATTTTTAAACAACCGACACGCTACGCTCCGCCATTGGTCTCAACTGCCGCAAGCTCCCGCTTCGCGGCTTTAATCGCAAGGAGCTGTGAGGGATCCGAGGTGATGATCTGATCTTCAGTATACGACGCGACTACCTTAATCGCCACATGCTTGAGGCCCGCAAAAAATATCCCCTCCCCGATGCCGGACTCAAGCAGGAGATACTTCTCCTCATCCGTGAGGTTGAAAGTCTTTTTGACCTGGTCAATGACTGCCGGCGATTGCTTGAGGAGGAGCTGGAGCGCTGAGTTTGTGATAATCGGCATGCCGTAGGGCGACTGAAGGAAGTCGCCGACGTCCTGCGTGATCGTCGCAATGCCGAGAAAGTACTTGCGCCCGCGCTTCGCGAGCGAGAAGAGGAACGAAGCTGTATCCTCGGAACGCATCATCCACCACGCCTCGTCGATAACGAGGAGGCGCCGCCGGATATTCTTTCGAATCGCGTTCCAAATGTAGTGGGTAACGATGTACATCGCGACGGGCTTCAGCTCGTCCTCCATGTCGCGCACCGAGAAGACGACGAACTTCTTGTTGATGTCTACGTTCGTCGGCCGATTGATGAACCCTGCCCAGGTACCACGGGTGTATTTAGAGAGCTTTGTCACGAGCGTCTCCGCGCCGGCCATGCCGGAGAGCACGAGCTCAAAGTCGGACATCAGGGGCGGTTGGATCGCATTAAAATTTCCCTCGGGCGTGATGTCTTTCAGGGCATAGGTCTCGGTGATCGCGCGGTCAATGATCGCGTCCTCCTCGGGAGTAAGCCCCCCGAGCATGATCCGAAAGAGGCCGACGAGATTCACGATGTTCGAGCGCAGGACTTCTGCCGGAGACTCGTCCTCGCCGACGGGTGGAAGATCGAATGGGTTAATGTGGTGCTCCGAGGTGAGCGAGATGTTGAAGTACCTGCCGCCCATCGCCTCGGAGAGATACTCGTATTCCCGCTCGGGGTCAATCACGATCACGTCAGTATCGAACATAAGGGTGCGCAATATCTCTAACTTCGCAAAAAAGGACTTACCGCTGCCCGATGTAGCGAAAACGCAAGAGTTAAAATTCTCGAGCGAGTAGCGGTCGAAGAGGATGAGCGAGGAGTTGTGGCGGTTGACGCCGTAGAGCACGCCACGGTCGGAGGTAAGATCGAAGGAGACGAACGGAAAAATGCTTGAGAGCGGCGAGGAGTTGAGCTTCGAGTGGACATTGAGGAGGTCGGTGCCGAGCGGCATAATGCTCTGGAAGCCGGGGCTTTGCTGGAAGAGCGCCGGTTTTATATACACGAGCTTTGATTCAAGTATCCCCTTGATCTCGGCCTCGATGCGGTCGAGCTCCTCGTCGGAGTTTCCGTAGAGCGAGAGGTAGAGCCCCACGTCAAAAATGCGCTCGGTCGCCTGCTGGAGGCGGTCGCGGAGCTCCTCGAGGTCCTGGTGCGCCGTGTCGAGCACCGGGTCCCGCACCAGGCCTTTGCGCTCGCGCTCGCCGATTTGGCTCTGCACTTCGGCAACTTTTTTCTGGAATTGCCGCAGGATGCGCGCAGTCTCTATCGGATGGACAAAAATGGAGATGTCAAAAACCTTGCTCAGATTGATGATCGGCGCAAACCAGCTCTCGGAGAGAAAGCGGGGGTAGGAGATCACGAAGAACGTGCGCACTATTCTCTCACCGAGGTTGATCTCCTTCGGGGAAATCTTGAGCGCCGCCGGTGCGATGACGTCGCGAAGCTCAAGCACCCCCGATTCATAAATCTGGGACGGCAAAATCGGCTCGATGTCGAGCGCGTCAACAGGCGATTTTTTTTTCGTCTTGAGGAAATCAAAGACGGCCATGGGGGTCAGAGTACAAAAAAAACACTCGTAGCGCAAAATGCAAAACGCAAAGTGCAAATCAACAGCTTAAAATTCAAAAGATTTGCTTCAGATTTTGCGTTGTTATTTTGCATTTTTCGCTTTGCGTTTTGCGCTATTTCAACGGTATCGGCTTCTCGAGCTCGCCCGGATTCATGATTTTATAGAGAAGCTCAATCACCTCCTCGGTGCCGAGCCGGAGGCTCCGGAGCCCGACGCGCGAGAGGCCCTGCTCGACGACCTCGACTCGCTGCTCAAGCTGCGTGTGCATGTCTTCGAAGCGCTCGGTTTTTTCCGTCGCGCTCTCGGTTTTCTTCGTCTTGATGCTTGAGAGAAAGCCGAGCGGCGTCGCGCCTTTCTTCAGGGAGAGCACGGCAGGGGTGTACGGAATCACGGTAAAAAAACTCTTCGTCATGATTTCGCTCGTTGCGGTGAAATTCTTGATAAATTCGATGTACTCGCGCGTCTGGATTCGCATCAGGTCGGTGGTCTGCGCGCGGAATCGATCCTCAAGGAGCGCGGTGTAGGGACGGATGTCGAGCCGGCGCGACTCGATGAATATCTGAAGCGAGAAATCGAGCGCGTTCAAAAAATTCTGAAACTGAAAAATGAGCGCGGTCTGCTCGTCCTCTGACTTCAGCGCAAAATTCACCGATGAGACGATGAGCACGGCGCGCAATGAGCCGTCCTTGAGTACCATCGTGCCGTCGCGCACTTCGTCGATGGGGACGAACGATTGGGCGGATTGTGCTGCTTGTGACATACATCATTTCAACAAAAGACCATACGCTGAAACGTAGATGCGTTTCGTCAAGCTCAAAACTCAAAAGTCAAAGCTCAAAACCACAACGTAAAGCCGTAAAACTTTTAACTTTTGAGCTGTGGCTTTGACTTTTGCGTTTTGACTTTTGACTTTACACGCGCGGCACTACACGACCATTTGTGCCTTGATGTGTGTCGTTCGATCACGCTGTTTTTCTTCTTGCACTCCATGCACATCAAGGCTCCACGCTATCGTCTTCAGCCTGCTCTCCGAGAGCCGCGGGACGGTGAGAATCTCCGGCGACTTCGCCGCGCCTCCGGGCTTCGCGGCGACAGGCTTTGGTGGAAGCTTGCGCCAGATAAAGAGCTTGGGGCCGACGAAGTAGCGCACCACGGCCTCGATCGTAAATATGAACGGCTTGTTATTGATCTTGTAAAACGCGAGCATGAGGCCAAAGATCGCAACAGGCAGACCGAAGAGTACCGTGAAGAATATCGGGAGCGTACGCCACAACAGGACGATAATCCCGGCACTGCCCGCAAGGTAGAGGAATTGCTTCAGGGTCAGCGGCCCAAAAATCTTATCCTCGACTTCGATAAATTGAGGGATTTGGAAACGCACACGGAGCTTTTAGCTTTTAGCTGTTAGTAGCCTCGAGTTTTCGTATAATCGTTATCAGCATCTTCTGAGTTTCTTCAAGAAGTGACTCGGAGGTCCGGAAATCAGCATCGCTATACAAATCTTTTGCCGGTAAAATGCGTCTCCAGCTCTGCAGCAGAGCCATCTGCTATACGCAAAAACTGCAAAAAATCTTTCCGGGTTTTTCGCTTTTTTCCCTCTGCGATATTTGAAGGGATGGACACCGCGGCGCGGCGCATCTGACTCACCAGTCCATACAACTCCGATCTCGGCATGGCGTTCGTTGCCTGATACAAAGCACGCGCAAGTTCCATCGACCGCTGCCAGACAATCAACTGCTTGAATGACTCGACGTACATGATTATTGAACTGTTAGCTGATAACTTTTAGCTTTCAGAAGCGAACGACGTACGCCGGAACAGCGCGCGCCGTAGTCCCTCTAAAAGCTAACAGCTAAAAGCTAAAAGCTCGTATCATTTCGCCCTAATGTCTCGCTCCTCGATGGGCTCCCGGTATTGATCAGTGCTGGTGTTCAGATCAATTCTCTCCGGCGGCCTGCGCACCGGGCCCGCGAGCTTGTCCTCGTGGATCATTGTAGGCGCCGTACCGCTGCCTGTGCCCCCTCTCTCCCCGCGGATCAGCCGCTCGCGGCGCGCTTCAAGGGACGCAATGTCGCCGTCCACAACGCGGCCGGAAGGTATCGCCTCGCCGATCTCGCCCCTCTCGGGCTCTCCGGTGGCGACATCGCTCACAAGCCCGTGCACTCTCTTCAGCGCCTCGCGGATCGGGCTAAAAATCTGCTCGTTCACGTCTCGCGCGAGCGCCACGGCCTCGTCGTTCGGTATTCCAAGCCGCTCGCTCAAATGCACGACATAATTTCTCGGGTGCGTGAGCCCGAGCATCACGAGGCCGGTCTCGTCAGCGAGCTCGCCGAGGATGTCGAGGTGGAGCTTGTGCGCTCTGCCAATCGAGAGAAGGCGCTCTTCGACATCCACAGAGGTGAGTGTTTTCCGTACATTCTCCGGAAGCGAATTAAATTTTTCTTCGAGTTGTTCGGGGGTGTAATCCATAGCAATAAAAAACTAAATATGTGTACCCGTCAATAGTTATTTTGGATTTTGCGTTGTTGTTTTGCGCTTTTCGTTTTACATTTTGCGCTCCAGCAATGCTCACGTCGTCGTCCCTCCTCCGCCAGCGGCTCCACCACCGGCAGCTCCTCCACCGGAAGTTGCGCCGCCGCCTCTAGCCGCTCCGCCCGCTGCTGCTCCTCCGCCCCTCTGCTCTTCAAGCCGGGCTATTACCTCGGCATGCTCGCTCGAGCGCGCCCGCTCAATATCCGCCTCAAGCTGCTGTATCAGCGCATCAAGCCTCGTAACTTCCGCTGTATTCCCAGCGCGTACGGCCTCCCGACGATCATCCTCGAAGCGGCGCAGCCTGATTCTCATTTCCGGCACCTCTCTCCTCAATCGCGCCGCAGTCGCCGCCCTCCCGATCCTCTCTCCTGCGGTCCGCGCAACGCGACGCTTCATGAGCATCGTATTCCAGAGACCGCCCTGGCTCGTTTGGGCGTACGCTTCCTGGCGCGAAATCGTGCTCGTTCTCGCTCTCTCGCGCTCTTGGTATGCAGCGGATTGCCGCAGCGTGGCGTTTTGTACTGCCTGTGCGGCGGCGTCTCTTTCCGCTTGCGTCGCCATAGGCGCCGTCGCTTGACGTCGCGCTTCATCAAGCGCAGCGGTCGACTCCTGATACTCTGTCTCGGCTGCTTCCTGACGACGCTGATCAGCTACCTGCCCCTCCCCGAGCCCCTTGGCGTACTCCTCCCGCGCTTTGACCTGCTTCTTGAACGTCTCCGCGTACCCGCCCTTGCCGCCGGCCCGTCCGAGATCAACGCCGCCGATCTTCGGCGCAACGCCCCGCACGTCAAAGCTCGAACCCGCAACGCCCTTGAGGCCTGTCTGCACAAGCCGCATGCCGCCAAATCGACTCTTTGCCGCCATGTCTTTCATCTTGTCGGACTCTGCAATCCGGTGTGCCACACGGCCGACGCCCCTCCGCCCAAGCCACGCTGCCGTACCAAGCGTCGCCCCCCCTGCAACTCTCGTCGCCCAGTTCGTGACGCCGTAGCTGCCCTGTGAGGCCATCTTCTTTGCAATCGCAAGCGCGGCGAGAACCAATACAATTACGATGATGAAGCTGAATACGAGGCGCATAGAACCCTCGGCACCGGACACCAGCGCAGCGCTAAAGTCTAGCCTCGTACCAGGCGGCGGCTCGCCAAGTATGGCATTTAAATACCCAGGACTGTTTACAATACTCACCACGAGGTACATCAGGATAAAAAAAACCGGGGCAAAAAACGCCTGGTTGAGAAGCGTATTCCACCACTGCTTACCCCAGCTCGAGAGACCCGGCACAATCATGCCGACGAACCCGATCGGCGAGAATGCCATGAGGAGCATCAAGAGCGCAAATCGAACCGCAAGCAAGACCGCGATTACGAACAGGACGAGCGCCGTAATGAGCAGGAAAATCGAACCGACGATCAACACCGTCAAGAGCTGCGCGCCGCTGAGCGCCTGGCGAAAATCTCCTGCTTCTGTAGCGTCAACCGGCGTCTGATAAATCGTCACAATCTGGAGAGGGTTTACGATCGCCTTGGCGAGCGACACAGGGCCACCACCGGGACGTTCATACCTATTATAAAATCCGACCGCCAACACGTTCGACGCATCAATAATCGCTTTTGAAAAGAAGAGCGAGAAGTTGATGAGGAGCGCCGCGATGATGAGTCTCCCCAGCATCTGGTGCATCGCGTGGGTGTTCGCTTTGAGGATCGTCGAGATCGCGATGTAGAGGATGATGAATATAAAGAGCGCGTTTGCGAGATTGCGGATCGCCTGCCAGGCAATGCCGATCGCGCCGTCTCTCCGCAGGAGCGGTTCCGCTAGTTTGTGCATGCCTATAATTGTAGTATTCACGACAAATTCGAGTGCAAGGCCCGCAGCGCCGACAAGCCAGCCCATCACCGTAAGCACGACATAGGCGGCATCACTTAAAAGTGAATTAATCGCGTTTGTAACCGCATCTCCAGCCGCTGCGCCTATCCCAAAGACGTCCGCGTACGCCCGCTCCACCCCGATCGGAGCGAGCGGGAGCAGAACGAGCGCGAGGAAGAAGAGCGCGAGGAGAACGCGAGAGAGTTTTTTGGTGTGGAAGTGCGTCAAAAAAAACATAATTTTCTATAAAGTCCGGCGCTAGAGCTTGAGTATGTGTATCGTGTATTTTGTATCTTGTATTTTGTATAACGATATAACGAAACGCGGGCTTAAAACTCCTATGCTTTGAATAACGAAATTGCCGATGCACACATCCGATCTCACATAATCCCAAAGCTCCAATTTCCAACCAACAATTTCCAAACAAGTTCCAAATGGTTCAAATCTCAAATTCCAAATACGCCACAGTCCGTGTTTGGAAATTGGAATTTGTGTATTGACATTTGTTTGGAGCCTGTGTTTGGAGCTTAGAGTTTTCGCACGGCGGGGGACATCGGATGTCCTGCAATTTCGTTATTCAAAGTCCTATACAAGCTACAAAATACAAGATACAAAATTCACTCGCCGCCGCCATCACTGGGAACCGGCAGGACAATACTTGCGACGCTGATTGAGTTGTTACCCGCGGCGTCAAAAGCCGTAACCACAACCTCAATGGTGTCCCCCTCTCCCGCGTCGGATGGCAGCGGCACGAGAAGCACATACGGCGCCGCCGTGTCCGTCACCGTGGCGCTCGTGATTGCGCCGCCGAGCCTCCGCGCAAATGCCTCAGTGCGCGCCACGCCAAAGTCATCGGTCACCGATACGGTCGCTTCAATCTCTGCACCCATATTGAGGAGGGAAACTGCGCTGATCGCGGGCGGCGTGGTATCGGCATCCAGCGTCACCTCAAGGTTCACCGTGATGCTCCCGCCGTCAGGCGCCGGGTCGCCCGTGATGGTGATCGGGTAGCGCCCGATCGGCGTCGTCGACGCAGTCGAGATATCCCCGCGAACGGTGCAGGTTGGAAAGCAGCTGATGTTGCTCCCAGAGAATGTAATCCCTTGCGCCGAGAGCGCGCTTGCGTTCGAGACCGTGAGCGACGTCGCCCTCGCCGAACCCTCAAGAAGCGTTTTTGTTATATTGGTCGAACGCAGCCCGCCCGGGTTAATCCTGATCAGCGAGTTCTCGGGCGTGAGCGAGTAGCGGAACCTGCTTTGCTCCTCGCTAAACTGCTGATCAATGTCTTCTCGAATTGTACCTTCGTTCGGTGTCTTTTGCGTCTGGAAATCCTCGGGCCGCTCGCCGCGGAGCTGATCGAGGATCGAGGTGGAGCGCCCGGGACGCCGGGAATCTGCCTTGAAGAGGCCCCCTGCGCTCTCAAAGAGCTGGCTGATGAGCGTGGAAGCGATCGCGCCGATGATCTCGTTGATCTCATCCGCGGTAACGAGCTTCTTGCGGCCCTCGGGGAGCACGTCGTTGAGTTGTTTCTCTATCACCTTGCCCGGGGTTTGGGTGATCGGGTCCATTTTAATTTCATTGCCGTCGGCATCGCCACCAACACACGTCTCGGTCTGCCCTTGCTTGACCTTATTGGTCCCCGACGGACACTCCGTCCAACCCAAAAACCCATGCCCCCAGTCGAGAAGATTGGTCTTGCGCTCTTTGGCGCTTGAGATCTGCGAATTGAGTCCCGAACGCGCTGTGAGGAATGAGCCGTAAATGTTGTTCGTCGGCTGCTGTGTCAACTGAAACCATCCGGCCCAGCCGCCGGAGAGGAAGTCGCCTTCGAGGAAATCGTCGAACCGGTCTATCACGCCGGTCAGCGTACAGCGCGGCGTCCGGTCGCGGAACTGCTGCACTTGTATCGCTAAGGTAAACCGTATATTGAAAGAATACGGACTACAGAGCCACGCGAGTTCCCGCCTGCCGAGGATGTAATCTCCGGCAACGGCATTTACGGTGTCGAGGAGCAACCCCTCAAAGTCGGTCGCAAACGCTGGCGCGCCGTCAAAACCCCGCTGCGCCCACTTCACAAGGTCCTTGGTAATCTTCTGTATCAGCTTCTGCGCGATAACCCAGGCGACCGTGTCGAGGCCGAATTCTTTGAGTACTTTCATAACGTTCTTAATCGTGGTAATAATATTCGTAAAAAGATTGGCGCAGCACTCCCACACCATCCCGGTGATGGCTGAGGCCTCAGCGCGCTGCGGCGCGAGCGAGAGACTCACCGGCACCGCGAGCGTAAAGATGAGCACGGCGATAACCAAGACTCTACCGAAAGAGCGGAGGCTTGGCGGGTGTTTCAAAAATCTAGGGACAAAATGAGTAAGCATAAGAGGAACTCAAATCTCAAAAGTCAAAGCTTGAAACACAGCCTAAAAGTCAAAAGTTTTAAGGTTTTAAGCTGTAGTTTTGACTTTTGAGTTTTGATTTCTGACTTACGTGCATCGCACCTTACAAAGATAAGCGTTTCATTTGTTATGGCAGTGCCGCTGTTTGCGGCACTCCTACGAGCGCATTCGCAAACGCATACCCGTCCTCTCCTCTCGCGTACACAATGCCCTGCTCGCGAAAGAAGCGCTCGGTGTCCTGGATCACAGAGAGTAGTGCGGGCGCGTCCTGTTGTATAGCACTCAGCGAGAGGAGCGTGGTGAGCGGATCGGCAAAGAGCCCGCGGAGACCGGAGAGAGTCGCACCATAGCGCTCAAGCGCGTTAATCGTGCGCAGGTGGAGCACCGAGGCAGGAAGCGGCACCTCTGTCGCGAGCGCTCCGTCCTTAATCAGGCGGTAGCCGACAATAATCGGGTCAAGCTTCGCGAGCTCTCCCGCGCTATCCGACATCAGTGCGCGACTAAATATGGCTATCTCGTTCTCGAAACCAGCTCCGGGCGAGTAACGCGTGATGATGGTGCCCATCGTGTTGCCGTACTCGCGAATCGCCTGCTTGCTATCACGCTCCGCGATAGTAATATCGGCGGTTGAATAGGTGCGCACCGCGCGAGTGTCGCTGATGTCGCTGAGCGAGCCCTCAACGAGCCGCTTCGCCGTCTCCGGGTCAACCTCGCCGCCAGATTGCTTCAGCGCAAAGTACTTGCTTAAAAGCTCTTTGCCTACCGCTGCCGTCACCGACCCGTCGTCACCCTCGCCCTCGTTCACTCCATTCGGCGCTGACGTGCTCGTCATCTTAATCTTGTCGTCCGGCCCTGCCACCGTCGGATCACGCCTCGCCCCCGCCTCCGCGCCGTCATTCGTACCGTCGCCGTCGGTGTCCGCATTATGCGCGTCCGTCTTCCAGAGCAGCTCCTCCCAGTCCTGAAGCCCGTCGCTGTCCGAGTCGCGCTCCGACTCGATAAGCGCCTTCTCGGTCAGCGTAGCAATCAAAGTCTCCGGCCGCGGCGTCGCACTCTCGTATCGCTCCGGCCGATGCAGCAGCACGATAAGCCCGAGCACGCAGAGGCTCGAGACAGTAACTGCGATCAAGGGTTTTAGATGCGCTTTGCCCACCGTACTCGTGCGTTCAGTATAGCAGGTACGCTCTGCTGCCGCGCTATATTTTTAAGCCGCAAGGTGTGGATAACATTACAAGCAACATGCAACACGCAGCAAGCACGAACGACGCGTTGCTTGCTACATGCTGCGTGCCGCTTACTGCCCGCCTTCACGGCAACAAATACGCCGCAATTGTTTTCTCCCTGTTCGGCACCACGCTGACGACCGCCACCCCTTCACGCGGCCCTTCACTCCGCCACAAAACATCGCCGTACATATCGAGCGCGAATGACAATCCGCTGTTCGCGGCGTATATAAGCGGTTTTCGCAGCATCGCGGCGCGAATCTGCGCCATCGCGAGATTTTGTCTTTGCAACTGCTTTGCGCCGCGCAAAATTGCCTCAGAGGAGGAAAACATAAGTATCTCGGCCCCGAGTCGACCCGCCTCCCGAGCGAGAGACGGAGAGTGAAGCTCGGAGCAAAGCAGCACCGCAATTCTCGCTCTGCGTGTCGAAAAAACGCCTGTGGTACTGCCTGGCCGATAGCGATAGACTCGGTCTCGCCAATCAAGCCCGAGCAGCCGCGATACGAAATCCGTAACATACGGCGTGTACTCCCCCCACGGCATGAGAAATCGTTTTTCGTATGTCCCAATGACGCCAGCCGCCGTATCGAGGACTGTGACCGGGTTGCTGCTGCTCTTCCACTTTTTTGGCGGTAGTGCGGTGTCAATAATAACGCGGTAGCGGTCGATGCCGGCCGCCTCGCGAATCGAATCGGGGTCAGGATAGGGCGTCATGTCCGGCACTCTAAAAACCGTCGGTGTACTCTCCGGCATCACGATTATATCGGGGTCGGTCTCTAGCGCGCGGGCAAAAAGCCCTGCCACCACCGCCCTCCGACGCGTGATCTCCTCTCGCGCGTGGGCGTTCTCGTTCGGCGTCGCGGACGGCACGTCCGCCGTGGGGAACGCGGTCTCAACGATTGCGACAGAAAGTGGCGCTTTCACCACGCTCGGAAGAGTCCGCAGCCGAGGCCCCACAAGCACAAGGAGCGAAAATGCGCTAAGGCACATTATTCCGACTGTAATGCTCCTGTGTGTCGAGTTCGCTTCCAACCGCGCTCGCAAAGCTATAGAAAGAAAAACTGTGCATGCGACGGCGGGCAAAAGCACGACCATGCTAAGCCCGTAGTCGCCGAGAAAGGGCGCATACGCGCGCAGCATGGGCGCATCGGCGAGCGCATAGCCGAGAAGCAAAAAGCCGTAATGGTCTCCCCCGATAGTTCCGGGGCCGAGTATATACGGATGAAAAGAAAAAGCTAGGGTACGAACGTACTCAAAAACAGGCCACAAGACAACAAGGGCCAAAACGGTGCGGCCGACGTTCCTTCTCGCGATGGCTCGCACCATGACAAACAAGAGGCCGAAAAATAAACCCAAAAATGCGGCGGCGAGAAGCACTGTGGCGGCAACGACGCCGATGATAAAGGGGCTCGTTTCGATGCCAACCCAGTTAAGCGGCAGAATGGCGAAAAACCACCGCAGATAGATACTACATGCAGTCGTTCCAGCAGTGAGACCCCACACAAAGAGCGCTCGATAAGTCCAAGCGCTCAAAAAAAGTGGGAGAACAAACGGCACGAGCGCGCCGCCTATAAACCACGGCGGGGCTTTTGCCTCAAAAGCGAGAGCAAAAATTGCTCCCGCGGCAATCGCCGTAAGCAGGAGAGCTCCGCGGCGTCCAAGACAACGCGCAGCAGCCACACAAAAAAAGTTACCGGGTGTTTTCCAATCCATAGTCCGCGGGAGCAAAATAAACGCCAGCCATGCCCATGGCACCGCGCAAAGCCGATGAGCCGACATTTTCATAGGCTGCCTCGATCGACAGCATGTCACCCACCGCAATATCGAGCATCGGGTAGAGTCTTGGCGAGATCCACGACCACGATTCTGTCGTAGAGAGTGCCGGCGCGATCATAACAAGCGGAGCGTTATTGCGCAAAACAGTCACCGACCTTCCGCCTGCCCATGCATGGGTATGGGCGCCGACAATCACAACCGTCCCCGGTTTAGAAAACACATATCGAGAACGGTCATACGGATTGGACGACCACGGCTTTCGTATGAAACTTGATGTTGCCGACGGGACGATAAAAGTGCTGTCGGTGCAGGGCGAGTCTTCGAGCGCAAGGTCGAAAAATTCGAGCGGACGCGAACGCGCCGACTCTGCCGGACGTTCTATCTCGAGAGCAATTTCGCCGTAGACGTCCCTATAGCGTCCACCGGGACCGAGCGGTAGCAGGGGGTTATGCACCATCGTCTGCAGAACAACTGGCGTACCTTTTTTGAGAAAAATCGCATACGGTGCCGGAAATTCGACACCCTCCGCTATGTCGCCTGCCGAAAGAATGATCTGGCGCATCGGCGGGTCAAACTCACAGATCGGATGTTTTTCATCGAGACGCCAGAGAGCGCTGTGATGCAGCGTCGAACGAGGCGCATTATTGACGCGTATACTCATGCGCACCACCCACATATCTTCAGGAATATGGACAACCGGCGAGAGCAGGGTGGCCCCATGACCCTCGTCGGTCACCGAATCCGTCTCAATGGTGTGCCCGTGCGGCTCAAGTATCGGAAGGTGGGTCGTCTTAAGCCGCCAGAGGTAGCGCCGCGGCGATTCAAGCGGCTCAAGCGCCGCGCCCTCGTGAGTCGGAACGCTCTCGAGCGCACTCGCACGATTGCGGTTCTCTTCCCCTTGCTCCTCCTCTACCACTCCTGCGCCAGGAAAACGCGCACCGGTACGCCACAGAAGCATTGCGGACGCCACTAGGACGGCGCAGAACGTGAGAAGAAACATGCGGTGTCTTCGATGTGCTGATCCCATGCGCTCAGTATACCATCACGCCCACCGCCTGAAATGCTCCGCGCTGTTAAAACACTCTGTGTTCAGCGCGCGCTCGGCGAGTGCCCTCCAGTCGGCGAGCGTGAGATTTTCTGCGCGGGCGCGGGGGTTGATGTGAAGGGCCTCGAGCGCCTCTCGCGCGTCGGGAATCAACGGCTTTAGGTTCCCCGCGAGGAGTTTA
>Ga0137796_10000223_pt1 | contig 35829 bp, 40 predicted proteins | sample OV2TP3_FD_97704 | JGI IMG/M metagenome (GOLD analysis project Ga0137796, IMG submission 97704) | reverse complement strand
AGTTCTGTTTTGGTTTTTCGTTCATCGCTCATCGTTCATACTTCATCGTTGTCTTTGTTCATCGTTCATCGTTCTGACTTCATCGTTATCTTTGTTCATCGTTCATCGTTCTGACTTCATCGCTGCTCTTTCACCTTCACCACCACGAGCGTCAGATCGTCGCTCTGCGGGGCATCCCCGATAAAAGCCTCGATGGCATCGTGGATATGGCCGACGAGGTCGGCGGCGGAGGCATCCCTGTAGGTGTGCAGGACGCGGCGCAGGCGCTCTTCGCCGAACAGGTTCTGATTCGCGTCGGCGGCCTCGGTCACGCCGTCCGTGAACATCAGGAGCACGTCCCCCGGCTCAAGCTGCGCCTGCCCCTCCCGGTAGGTCACGTCCCGGAACAGCCCCATGGGGGGGCCGCCGTCGTCTAAGAACATCTCCAGATCGTTCCGGAAAAGCAGGGGCGGGTTGTGCCCGGCGTTGGTGTAGGTGATGACCCCCTCCCGCGCGTTGAGGGCCGCGTAGAAGAGGGTGACGAACTCGTGCGGTCGCGTGTCGCGGCAGAGCGCCCGGTTGACCCTCCCCACCACGTCGCGCACGCGGTACACGTCCTCGATCTCGCCCCTCAGGGCCGCGCGCGCCCCGGCCATCAGGATGGCCGCGGGGATCCCCTTGCCCACCACGTCGGCGATTGCGATCCCCCAGTGCTGCGCCGGGAGTTCGATGAAGTCATAGAAATCGCCGCCCACCTCCCGGGAGGGGATGTTCAGGGCCGCGATGTCGAACCCCTCCGGCGTCGGGGGCGAGGCCGGCAGCAGGTTGCGCAGGATGTCGCCGGCGATGGCCAGCTCCTGCTCGATCCGCTGGGCCTCGATCAGATCGAGGTGGAGGCGGGCGATCTGGATGGCCACCGAGGAGTGGTTGGCGATGGCCTGAAACAGGCGGACCTCCTCGTCGTCGAAGACCTTCGGCGCCTCCGTGTAGGCGCAGATCGCCCCGAACGCCCTCCCCTCGCGCATCAGCCCCGCGCAGAGCATCGAGGCGATCCCCTCCTCCACGGCTGCGTCGGGGTACTGGATGCGAGGATCGGTCTTCACGTCGTGGACCTGAGTCACGACGCCATTCTCAAACACCTCCCGAAAGACGCTCCTCCAGACCACGACAGGTCCTTTGTTGACGTAGCTCTGACTCAGCCCGGACACCGCGCGGAGGATCATCTCCCCGCTCCCCTCGTCCAGCAGCCGGATGGAGCATCCCTTCACGCCCAGGACGGAGACCGCGATGTCGGCGATCCGCCGGAGCAGGGCCTCCAGGTTGAACCCCGACGTCAGGGCCAGGCCGATCTCGTTGAGCGCGGAGAGGGCGCGGAGGTATTCTCCCGAGGAGGCGTCGGAGGGGCGTTCGAGAGGGCTGTCGGACATAAATCTCCCACAGAAGGTTCAAAGTTCAAGGTTCAAGGTTCTCAGCTTTGAACCTTGAACGATAATTTATGAGTTTACCCAAATCTTTCATGTTTGTCAATCTCTTTCAACCCCTTCGGGTCGGAGACCGGGCCCGGATGGCGGCGCTCCTGCTGGTCTTTCTAACCCTGGCCGGCGCCGCCCTGACCCCCGACCTCCCCCCGGACGGCGACGACGTCAGCTACGTCACCCTGGCGCAGTCCCTCGCCTCGGGCCGGGGCTACGTCAACCCCGTCTACCCCGGCGACCCGCCGGAGCTCCAGTACCCCCCCCTCTTCCCCCTCCTGCTGACGCCGGTCATCTCCGTCTTCGGCCAGAACCTGCTCCTCTTGAAGCTGATCCCCGTCCTCGCCGGGGCGCTCGCGCTCATCGCCGTCTTCGCCCTCCTGCGCCCCCGGCTCGGCCCCGACCGGGCGTTCCTGATCGCCGCGCTCACCGGGACAAACGGCTATTTCCTGTCCATCTCCACCCAGATCATGAGCGAGACGACCTACGTCGCCCTGTCCGCCCTCGCCCTTCTCCTCGTCCGCCGCGCCGCAGAGCAGGGCGGGGCGGGGAGGGCGGCGTTCGCCGGGCTGACGGTCGCCGCCGCGATCTACGCCCGATCCATCGGGGTCGCCCTGGTCCCGGCGGGCTGCGCAGCGCTCCTCCTCAGCCGCAGGAGACGCGAGGCCCTGGTCCTCGCCGGGATCGCGCTCCTCCTGACATCGCCCTGGATCTGGCGAAGCATCGCCCTCCGGAATTCCTATCTCTCCCAGCTCTTCGAGGCGCCCCTCGCGGGGACGGGCGGGCATTCCGGCCCCCTCCTCTGGGCCTCCCGCCTCCTCTACAACGCCCCGCGCTACGCCGGGAAGGTGACGGCGGACCTCTTCTTCCACCCCTTCCTGACCGACGTGGACCCCTACCATCCGCTCAAGATCGCCCTGAGCCTCATCCTGACAGCCGGCATCGTCGTCGGATTGGGCGCGGCGGCGCGGGAAGCGTTCAGCGTTCAGCGTTCAGCGTTCAGCGTTCAAAACGCGGATGCCACGCTGCTCTACCTCCCGATCTACGTGGGCGTCTGCCTGATCTGGCCCTACCACGACGCCCGGTTCCTCCTGCCCGTCCTCCCCTTTCTGTTCGAGCACGGGCTGCGGGGCGCAAAGGCCCTGGGGGGGCGCATCCGTCTGAGGCGGCTGGCCGGAGAGGCGGCTGGCCTGCTGACGGTCTTCGGGCTGGCGGGGTGCGTCAGCGTCGCCTATGACAACCGCGTCCAGTTTTACACGGACGAGATGGCCCGCTACCGGGAGGCGTGTCTCTGGGTTCAGGAGCGCACGCCGCCGGAGGCCGTCCTGCTCTGCCGGAAGCCCCGCGAGGCCGCCTTCTGGTCGGGCCGGAGGGCGTGGTGGTACACCGGGTCTCAGCCGGCGGCGGAGGTGTTCGCCACCGCGCGCAGGGCAGGCGCCACCCACCTCCTGATCAACGATTTTCCGATCGCCGGGGTCAACCTGGCGGAGCGCTTCACGGCGGTCCTGCGCGAGGGCGCATCGCACTTCCGTCCGGTCCACCAGACCGCCCCCCCGCGCGTGACGATTTACGAAATCCGTCTGAAATAAAAACGCAGAAGTCAGAACGCTGAACGATGAAGTAAGAACCTGAACCGATTCTGCTTTTCGTTCATCGCTCATCGTTCATACTTCATCGTTGTATTTATTCGTGGTTTATCGTCCATGAGAAGGACTGTTCTTTATGTCAGCCCCCCCGCCCGGCTCGGCGGCGGGGAGATCAGCCTCCTGACGCTCCTCGGACGCCTCCCCCGCGACTGCTTTCACCCCCTGGTCGTGACCTGCGAGGGCGGCGAACTCGTCGGGCGGATGCGCGACCTGGGCGTCGAGGGGGAGGTCCTCCGGCGAGACCTAACCCTCATCCCCCGGCTCGTCCGGCTCCTCCGGAGGCGGGGGGTCTCCCTGGTCCACGCCAACACCTTCGACCTGCGGACGGCCATCGCCGCGCGCTGGGCCGGCGTCCCGCTGGTGGGGCACCTCCGGGTGATCTTCCCCTTCACCTATGTGGACCGGCTGTTCGCCCGGCTGTGCGACCGCGTCATCGCCGTGTCCGACGCCGCGCGGGACCACTTCTGCCGGGAGGCGCCGGACCTGCGGGGGCGGTTCACGACCGTCTACAACCCGGTCGCCCTGCCCGAAAACAGCTCAAAGCCGTCGGACCTCCGCGCGGAGCTGGGCCTGTCATCGGACGCCCCGCTCGTCGGGGCCGTCGCCCGGATCGACCCCTGGAAGGGCCTCGACGTCTTCGTCCGGGCCGCCGACCGCATCCGCGCCAGCAGGCCCGAGGCCCGGTTCGTCATCGCAGGCCGTCCGGGCGAATCCCCGGAGGAGATCGCGCACGAGCGAGACCTCCGCCGGCTGAGCGGCGACCTCGGCCTGGAGTCCGACCTCTTCTTCCTCGGCTTCCGGCCCGACGGGGCGGAGGTCATCCGGCAGCTCGACCTCCTGCTCATCCCATCTCTGGTCTTGCAAACATCCGGCGGCGTCAAGAGCGAGGGGTTTGGCCGGGTCGCAGCCGAGGCGTTGGGCGTCGGGACGCCCGTGGTGGCCGCGCGGGCCGGGGGCCTCCCCGAAATCCTCGACGGCGGCGAGGCAGGCGTCCTGGTCCCCCCCGGCGACGCCGAGGCCCTGGCCGCAGCCGCCCTCTCCCTGCTCCGGGACGGGGAGAGACGCCAGGCCCTCGTTCGACGGGGGAGAGAGCGGTTCGAGGAGCGGTTTACGGTGGAGAAACACGTCCAGCAGATCGTGCAGGTGTATGAAGAGGTGTTAAATCAACGCGGAACGCGGAATGATGAACGCTGAAGTAAAAGCAAACAGCGCTTTTCGTTCATCGTTCATCGTTCATCGTTCATCCTTACTTATGCGCATCGGCATCGACGGACGCGAACTGCTGCGGGGGCGAATCACGGGCATCGGCCGCTTCCTCCGGAATTTTCTCGAAGGCGTGGCCCTCCTCAGGCCCCCCCACGAGGTCATCGTCTACGGGGACGAGCGGACCGACGCCGGGGCCGTGCCCCCTCCGGCGACGCTGCGGGTGCTCCCGGAGCGCGCGACGCCCTGGTGGGACCACGTCTCCCTCCCCCGCGCGGCGGACAGGGACAGGGTCGATGTCCTCTTCTCCCCTTACGACAAAGGCCCCCTGCGCGGCCGATGCCCCCTCGTCCTGACGGTCCACGACCTGCTCTTTCTGACCCTGTCGGAGTTTCGCGGGGTCCGGCGCGTCCTCTACGACCGCTGCTACGTCCTCCTCCACCGGCGCGCGTTCGACCGGGCGGCGGCCATTCTCACCGTGTCCGCCGCGTCGCGGGACGACATCGTTGCGCTGTTCGGCGTCCCGTCGGAGCGCATCCGCATCGTCCCGAACGCCGTCACGGGGACCTGTCGCAGAGTGGAGGACAGGTCGCAGATCGGCCGGGTGAAGGACAGATACGGCGTTTCGGGGGACTACCTCATGTACGTGGGCAATTTCAAGCCCCACAAAAATGTGAAGGCCCTCCTGGACGCCTACGTGCGGCTCCCGCAGCCCCTCCAGAACCGGTGTCGCCTCCTGCTCTGCGGCTACCTCGACGCCTTCGGCGAAGGGGTCCGGCGCGCCGCAGCCGCGCGGAGCATCGAGCGCCGCGTGGTCTTCCCCGGCGCAGTCCCGGACGAGGACCTCCCGGCCCTCTATTCGGGGGCCTCGGCCTTCGTCTTCCCCTCCCTCTACGAGGGGTTCGGCATCCCCCCCCTGGAGGCGATGGCCTGCGGGACCCCGGTGGTCTGTTCCGACGCCCCTCCCCTGCCGGACGTCGTGGGCCAGGCCGCCCTCGTCGTGAACGCCCGCCACCCGGAGGCCATCGCAGACGCCCTGGCGAGGGTCCTGACCGACGCGGACCTCCGCTCGGAACTCCGCGCCAGGGGCCTGGAGCGGGCGGGGCAGTTCTCCATTGAACGCTCGACGCGGATGATCCTCGATGTGCTGGAACAGGTCGCGGGTCCAGGGTCCAGGGTCCAGGGTCAAAGCCTATGACTCTGGACTCTGGACTCTGGACTCTGGACTGTTTTACTCAGGACTCAGGACTATCTCTTATGCCCGTCTCCGCCAAAGACCGCGCCGTGTTCTTCGCCAACGACTTCCCCCCCGTGACCAGCGGGATCGCCACGGCCTTCCTCAACCTCTGTCTCAGGCTCCCGCCGGAGCGCATCCTGGTGATCGCCCCCCGGCTGCCGGGAGACCGGGAGGTGGACGCCGGCCTCCCCTTCCCCGTGAGGCGCATCCGCATCCCGACGGGCGAGGGCCGCGCCCCCAAGCTCCTCAAGACGGGCATCACCCTCCTCCACGCCCTCAAGATGGCGGCCCTCGAAAGGCCGTCCCGCCTCCACTGCGGCCAGGTCCTCTCCTCCGGCGTCGCCGGGTGGGTCTGCCAGCGGCGCTTCGGCATCCCCTACGTCGTCTACGTCTACGGTTCCGAATCGGTCCGATGGGGGGGAGGGGTGACGGGGCGGCTGATGCGCCGGGCGCTCCAGGGGTGCTGCCGGGTCGTGACGAACAGCGACGCCACCTCTGCGGAGTTCAGGTCGTTCGGCGTGCCGGAGGAGAAGCTGACGCGCGTCTACCCCGGCGTGGACCCGGGGCGGTTCCGCCCCGGCCCGAAGGACCCCGACCTCCTGCGGCGCTACGACCTGACGGGAAAGCGCGTCATCCTGACCGTCGCCCGGCTCGACCAGCGCAAGGGCCACGACGCGGTCCTGCGGGCGCTGGCCACGCTCCCGGACGCCGTCTACCTGATCGTGGGCCGGGGCCGGGAGGAGGCCAGGCTCCGCGCCCTGGCCAGCGCGTGCGGCGTGGCGGACCGTGTCCGGTTTGCGGGGTTCGTCCCCGATGCGGACCTCGCGGCGGTCTACAACCTCTGCGATGTCTTCGCCATGCCCAACCGGATGACGGAGGGGACGGCGCTCACGGGGGACATAGAGGGGTTCGGCATCTCGTTCGTGGAGGCCGGGGCCTGCGGCAAGCCGGTCGTGGCGGGCCGTTCAGGAGGGGCCGTGGAGGCGGTGGTGGACGGCCAGACCGGGCTGCTGGTCGACCCCCACTCCGACCGGGAGGTGGCGGAGGCCCTCAGGCGGCTGCTCAAGGACCCCGCCGAGGCCCGGCGACTCGGCGAGGCCGGGCGCCGCCGGGCCGAGACCCTGTTCGACTGGGAGGCCCTGGCCGGGCAGATCGAGGCGTTCCTGTGAGGATCTGCTCCAGGATCGTCCTGAAATTTGATGTTGACAATTTTTCCTGCCCGTCCTATAATACTCGCGACCCATCCCACCGGAGACCGCGCATGAAGCCCGACCTGGAGTCCCGCTTTCCCAGGCCTTCCCAGTGGCTGCTCCTGGCCATCGCCGTCGGCATCGGGCTCGTGGTCGCTGCGCTCTACTGGGTCCTGATGAGATTCGCCGAGATGATGAACAGTCAGCCGCTTTAAAACACGACCGGCTGACGAAAGGAGGTGAGAAACGTTGGCCAACCGGGGCGATGTGGTTCAGGCCATAGCAGAGGCCGCGCACCTCTCCAGAAAGGACGCGGACAGCGCCTTTGAATCCCTGATCGACTACCTGACGCAGGCGTTGAAAAAGGGGGAGAAGGTGACCATCTCGGGATTTGGCGCCTTTTCCGTCGGGCGCCGGGCAGCCCGTACGGGTCGCAACCCGAGGACCGGAGTCTCTGTCACCATCCCCGCCAGCAAGGTCCCCAGGTTCAAAGCTGCCAAAACGCTCAAGGATGCCATTCAGTGAAAGGGCGTGATCACCCATCTTCCCGCGAAACCCCCAAAATATTGGGCCATGAGGCAGATTTCCGCTTGACAAAATGGCCTCCGGTGTCTATATTCCGAGCGATTTTGCGCGCCTTTGAGAGCGGTGCGCCGCGAAGGAATCGACCCTCACATCTTGACGTAACCCCGCAGGAGCGGGGGCGTTCATCAAGGAGGTGAACATCGTGAACAAAGCGGATCTGATTGAAGCCGTGGCGAAGGAGGCTGGCCTCAGCAAGAGGGCCGCCGGTGACGCGATCGACTCGGTCATCTCCAACGTCACCAAGACCCTCAAGAAGGGTGGCGAGGTCACGCTCATCGGGTTTGGCACATTTGGGATTTCCAAGCGTGCAGCGCGCACAGGCCGCAACCCGCAGACCGGGGCTACGATCAAGATCAAGGCGAAGAAGGTCCCGCGTTTCAGGGCCGGCGCCGCGCTCAAGAAGGCTGTGGCGTAAGGAAGCCTTGGTCCTGTAGTACCGCTGAAGATGGGGTGGCCACTGACCGCTGTTTGAAAGCCGAAATCCGGAACGCGATTTCGGCTTTTTTATTTCAAGCTTCCGCTTTTCTCCGCGCGGCTAATTCTTATGCTTTTCTCACTCTTACTCGTCGGTGTCATCGCCCTGGCCCTTCTGGCCAGATGGCTGGGGCGGCCGGGGGAGCGCTGCCCGGAGTGCGGGGTGAGACGGGATGGGGATGCCCCCATCTGCGCCTGCGGATGGGTGTTTGAGACGCCGGAGACGGAGGATGACCTGGAATACGTCGGGGAGGAGGGAGAGGAGGAAGAGGAGGAAGATGGGCGGCGCGAGCCCTGACCTCTGACTGCCGGCGACCTGGTAAACTTGACAACCCCCGAAAGATAGCGTATAATTTAGGCGCAACTTTTAGCCACGGAAGCACGAGGATGAACGAGACACGAAGGAGTCAGCCTATGTCGAGCACGCCAGATTCTCGACCCGGCGCCCAATCCCCCCCGAATGAGACCCTCGACCGGGCTGAAAAGGGCATTCGCAGCTATCTGCGGGAGAAGCGGGAGAAAGGTGAGCTGGCCGAGAACTACTACCAGGATGCGATCAACCACGTCATTCCCAACCTGCGCAATTGGTACACGGACCCGGCCCTCGACCGGCTGTCGCCCAACCTGAGGCTCGGAATCCGGGATGCGGTCGACCACCAGCGGTGGGAAGAGCTGGTGAACGCCTTCGTCAGAAACGTCACCTTCGGCACGGGCGGCATTCGGTCCCTGATGGCCTTCGACAGGGCGTCCATCCACAGCCTCAAGGACTCCACCGACCGGCTGAAGGAAAAAGGCCTGGATGCGCGCATCCTGAAGGGCCCCAACACCATCAACAACATCGTGGTCCTGCGCACCGCCTACGGCGTGGCGCGCCACCTGGTCGGCAGGCGCGGAGCGGCCGGGAGCGGCGCGCAGAAGGCGAGGGCGGTCGTCGGATACGACAGCCGCGTGGGAGGCGAGGCGTTCGCCAAGATCATCGCCGAACTCTTCCTCGCCGAAGGCATAGTGGTCTATCTCTTTGACGAGCCTGTCCCCTACCCTGAGGTGACCTTCGCCATCCCGGACCTGTCGGCCGACATCGGGACATTCATATCGGCCAGCCACAACGACTACCGCTACAACGGGTTCAAACTCTCCGGCCCGAACGGCGCGCAGATCCCCCCCGAAGAGCGCAACAAAATCCTCAAGGAGATCCAGGCGGCCAGGCCGGGTGACATCCGACTGGCGCGGCTGGAGGAGGCGTCTGCGGAGACGCTGAGCCGGCTCTACTTTCTGGGCGGCAGCGAGACGCTGCCGGACAAAAACTATTACGGCCGCGAGGGCGACCTGATCGACCTGCACAAAAGGCACGTCAACCAGGTCAAACGCTTCTTGCTCCGAAAAAACCCGGACGGGACCATGCAGGGCGGCCCTGACCTCCGCATCGTCTTCGCCGCGTTCAACGGCTCAGGGCGTCGCGCAGTCCCCCGCATCCTGAGGGAACTCGGCTGCAACCGCATCCACAGCATCACCTCGCTGGACCCCCTGAACGGCCTCTTCCCGGTGTTCAAGAGCGACCCCGGCGAGGAGCAGCAGCCGGACCCCGGCGACCCTCGCGCGGCCCGCATCGCGCTGGAGGAACTGGAGAAGGACGGGATCAAGCACAGGGAAAAGAAGACCCGGACCTTCATCGCCTGGGCGGACGCGGACCTTTTGATCGGCACCGACCCCGACGCGGACCGGTGCGGCGTCGTCGTCAAGCCCCCCGCCCCCCTCGCAGCCGTGCTGAGGGACCGCCCCTCGCTCCGCTCCACCCGGGACCGCGTGCTGGTCCCTGCGGACGACGTGTGGGCCCTCCTCCTCTGGTATCGCCTCCAGTTCGAGATCGAGCAGCGCGGCGCGGTGGTTGCGCCGGAGAGCAAGTTTGTGGCGCTGAGCCACACGACCAGCGACATGATCGCGCAGCTGGCGCGCAAGTATGGCCTCGGCGTGCTCAAGACCTGGGTGGGGTTCGGCTGGCTCTCGAACGCCGTGGCCCAGGCGTGGGGCGACACCCCCCTGCCCACGATTTCGGAGGGGAAGGCCCTGGAGTCCGACGAAAAGTGCCATCTGGTCTTCTACGACACCACAGGGATGGACCCGCGGCGGAAGATCAACGTCGCCACGATGGAGCAGAGCAACGGATTCTCCATCCTCGGAGGCCCGCCCGCGAACCCGGAGCGCGCCCTGGGGGCGGACGGACACGTGCGCGACAAGGACGGCACGTTCGCCGCCCTCCTGGTGACGGAGGTCGCGGCCTATGCCAAACAGCAGGGGACGGACGTCTTCTCCCTGCTCGCGAAACACGTGTATGCCGATCCCGACATCGGCCTGTTCGTCAACTACTACGAGCCCGACCCCCTGGACGGGGAGTATCCGGGGCTGGAAGGGGATTCCAAGAAGAAGAAGATCCTGGATGGGACGGAGGCCCTCTATCAGCTTGCCCGGAAGGGCAACCTCACGATAGGGGGGCGCAGGGTGACCTCCGCGAAGAGATACACCACCGGGAAATACGACGCGGCGAACTGGCCCGGCTTCCCCGACGAGGGCATCCGCTTCTACTTCGAGTCGAAATTCGACTACCTGACCATCCGGCCCTCCGGGACCACCAACTCCCTCCGCTTCCACGTGCAGTTCTATGCCGGCGCGGTCGGCCCCGATCAGGTGTGGCAGAGGCGGGTCGCCCTGGAGGAGGAGGCGAAGGACCTCATCACCGAACTCCGGGAGCGGTTCGACATCCCCAGGGGGGTGGAGTTCTAGCGCACGGAAGGGGGACGGGTTCGGGGCGCAGGTCCTGAAAAGAGCTTGACAAAAGGCTTGCCGTAACCTATAATAATCTTCGGCCTTTAATAAAATCGCCCGGCGCGTCTGCCGCGCCGGGCTGCAAATGGGGTCCACCTCTTTCTCCGGCCTCATCGGGGGAGGGTCAGGTATGAAGGTCAAATTCTGGGGCGTCCGGGGCTCCATCCCCACTCCGCTCACCCCTGACAGGGTGGAGCGCAAGATCACCGAGGCCCTGCTGGAGGCCAGGGGGAAAAATCTCGATACCCCTCAGGCCGTGCAGAGTTTCGTGGCCTCCCTCCCCCTGCCCAAACGGGGGACCGTGGGCGGCAACACCTCCTGCATCGAGGTGCAGGCCGACGGCCAGCTCTTCATCCTGGACTGCGGGTCCGGTCTCTGCGAACTCGGACGCCGCCTGATGCGGGAGGAGTTCGGACAGGGCAAGGGCAAGGCCCACATCCTGATGACCCATACCCACTGGGACCACATCAACGGATTCCCCTTTTTTGTGCCCGCCTACATCCCCGGCAACCGGTTCCTCATCTACAGCGTGCACGACGACCTCAAACAGCGTTTTCAGAACCAGCACCACCCTTACAACTTCCCTGCCCCGCTCGACGTCATGGAGTCCAGCATCCGGTTCGTCAAGCTGACCAGCGGACGGCAGCGCAAATTCGGGAACGTGCGCATCAAGCCGTTTGAGCTGAACCACCCCGGCCACGCCTTCGGCTACCGGATCGAGCACGAGGGAAAGGTCTTCATTTACGCCTCCGACTCCTCTTACAACCACTTCGACGACGCGCACATGAAGCCTTTTTACAACCAGTACAGAGGGTGCGACGTGCTGGTCTTCGACTCCTTCTTCACCCTGAAGGACTCCTTCTTGAAGCCGGACTGGGGGCACAGCACCCCCTTCATCGGCGTGGACATCGCGCTGCAGGCGGAGGTCAAAAAGCTCCTCTTCTTCCACCACAACCCGGCGATGGACGATGAGAGCCTCTATCAGCTGTTCATGACCGCAAAGGACTACATGCGCCGCGTCGCCGGAGGCCGTCCCTGCGAGCTCGAACTGGCCTGCGAGGGGATGGAGATAGAGCTGTAAGGCAAACGGCAAACGGCAAACGGCAAACGGCAAACGCGAAAAGCCTCTTGTGCCTTTACGTCTGCCGTCTGCCGTCTGCCGTCTCACGTTATACGTACGTCACCCGCTCCCACGTCGGCGCGCACCCGGCGATGTAGTCCCTGAGCAGCCGGAGCCCCTCCTTCAGGTCTTTGACCCGCCCCATCTCCAGCCGGCTCACGCCCGTCCCGTGGGCGGCGAGCCAGCTCCTGGCGATCTCCGCGTCCGCCTGTTCGTCCTCCGACCGTTCCCCCTCCTCCTCCCGGCCCCCGTAGACCTCCTCCAGCGCCGCCTTCACCCCGTCGATGTCCGAGAAGTCCTGCTGCGCCCTCACCTGTCTCAGCCCCATCCCCTCCCGGACCATGAACAGCTCCACGCACCCCTCCTTCGCCGAAGGCAGGACGAAGACCGCGTCGTCTACGGGCTGCGCCGAGGGCCGCTCGTGGACCTCCATCTGCACGTTGACCTCCGGGCGGTACGCCCGGATCAGCCGCCCCTCCAGGAGCAACGCCTCCAGCTCGGACCCCACCACCTCCACGCGCAGGTCGCGCACGCGCCCCAGAAACTGCCTCATCCTCTCCGACCGCCGGGTGGTCCGGGCGAAGTAGGCGCCCACCCGGTCTCGCAGACTCTTCGCCTTTCCGACGTAGAGCAGCGCGCCGTCCCTGTCGAACATCAGATAGACCCCCGGCTGCTCCGGCAGGCCGCGGAGAAAGGCCCGGTCAAACGCATAGCCGCTGAAATCGACCCCCTCCAGATCGGGCTCCTGAAGGGCCAGGACGGCCTCCAGGGTGGCTGCGCCCTGCGACCGGCACCGGTCGAGGAGGGCGACCAGGACCGCGCCGAGCGCGTCCGCCTCCCGGTCCGCGCGCCCGACCTCCTGCCGGGAGAGCCCCAGGGCCGCCGCCAGGTCGCGGACCCCGTGGCCCCGGACCTCTGGAAACAGCCTCCGGCCAAGCCGCCTGAGCGAGACCCCTTCCGAAGGCGGACGAGGGGCCCCGGCCCTCCGGGCCTCCCAGTCCAGGAGGCTCAACGTCCCCATCAGGTCCTCCGCGGCCCAGGTCGAGTCCGCCGAGAAGGCCGCCAGGGCTGTCAGGGCCTGTCCGGCGGGCGCCGCCTCGTTCGCGTCGCTGGCCGTCGCTCCCCCCTTTGAGCGGGCGTCCGCATCAGGGAGGACGGCGCAATAGAACCGCTCCGCGACCCGTCCCCCCACCACCCTGAGCGCCCCGACCTCAGCCATCCGGCTCGGGCGGGGTGAGGTATGCCCAGACACCCCCAGAGACACAACGGTGAAGACGGCCCGGTCCAGAGGCGTGCCCCTGCCCGAAGGGGCCAGACGCCACCGCCCGTCGGAGGACCTGACGAAGCGCGCATCGTCCCGGAGCGCCGTCCCGACGACCCGCTCGAACACCCCCGGATTCCCGCGCAATTTGAGGACCTCTGCGGCAACCTCTTCGGAGGTGGCCCCTGACGGCCGCCCCTTCAGATAGGCATGGATGCGATCCCGGAGATCGGACATGGAAGATTTGGACTTGACAACCTCAAGGTGAGGTGCGTATAATATAGGCCATCCACGAGGTATCGTTTGCCGACACCCCAGGTCTGGATACATACAGCAGGAGACACCCTATGCCCGTTGAGAACATTGAGGACAACCTCCCCTACCGCGCCTACGAGGTCGCCTGCCCGGTGTGCGGCAACGTGAACGCCCACGAGCGGCTCTCGTGGGACGCCTTCCGGATCAACGCCCAGGAGGAGGATGAGCACCCCAAGGAGATCATCTGGAAGAACAGGGCGTTCTCCCACACGAGCCCCCTTCAGTTCTTCTGGGCGTTCTGCACGACCTGCTTTTTCACGGCGGAGATCGACGACAAGGAGTTCCGGACCTGGGAGAAGGACGAGGCCAAATACCGCGGCAGCTTCATCGAGGGCATCTTCGACCAGCACTTTGCGGCGCTCCAGAACCCCGGCAGCGCCCTGGCCAGGCTGGGCCACGACATCGACCCGGACTATCCTTATGAGTCCATCCTCGACAAGTTCTTCCTCGGCATCTATTCGGAGTGCCTGAAGAAAAACCCCTCCGTCAGGGACCTGGCCCGTTTCTACCTGCGCCTGGCGTGGATGTATCGGGATCGAGACCTCTACGCCTCCCCCGTTTCCAGGCCCGATCATGAGGCGTTCCTGAAATCCCTCCAGGAGGGCTACACCCTCCTCGTCCCTCCGCAGCCGTCTCTGCCGGTTCAGCCGATGATGGCGTTCACGGAGGCCCAGGCCCTGAAACTGGCCGGCAAATACTACTCGATAGCCTACAACCTCGTCCGGGAGATCGGCGTGGAGGCGGAGCTCAAACTCTTCGCCCTCATCGGAGAACTCTATTTCCGCGCCTATCAGATAGACAACGAGGAGGCCATCTTTGAGCAGGGCAAGTACTACTTCAACGCGGGCATGAAGCGCGCCATGCAGGTGCTCAACGACAAGGAGATGGACCCGGCCAACAAAAACCGGGCGAGGGTGATGCTCGACCGGATCGGAACGCGGGGCGGGCAACTGATGCAGCTTCACCGCACCCGGACGGGCGAGCCCGCCCCGGCGGCGGCCCAGCCGAAAAAGAAGAAGGGCATTCTTGGAGGGCTGTTCTCGTAAAAACAAGTCCTGAGTCCTGAGTAACGAGTCCTGAGTCAAAAAACAGTCCTGAGTCCTGAGTCCTGAGTTGAGAGGCTTTTGAATTTCCTCAGCACTCAGCACTCAGCACTCAGCACTTTCTTCTGGCACTCAGCACTCAGCACTGTTACCTCGTCACCTCCTCGTACTCCTCCTCCGTGCGGCGCGGCATCCGGATGTCCGTCTCCATGTCCTGAATCAGGGCCTGCAGCCGCTCCACCCGGAACTTCAGGTTCTTCTCCTGCTCTTTTGCCCCGTCCTGACGATCTTTGGCCACCCTCAGCCGCGTCCTGGCCTCCTCGATCCCCGACTTGGCCTCGTTCAGGCGCGCCTCTAATTTTTTGACGCTGATCGCCGTGTAATATTTGGCGACGAGCACGAGGACGAGCGTAACGACGATCCAGATCATGGCGCCCCCACTCAGACCTTCTGTTTCGTTGCGCGCGGTTTGTCCCGCTTGGACTCCCCCTCCGCCTTCATTTGTAGCAACCGCTTCAGGGCCTCGATCTCCTCATTCAGGGCCTCGATCTTGCCGTTCTGCAAGCGGATCAAGTCCGTGTACATCCTGGCGCGCTCCTCCTGTTCCACGACCACCTGCCGGATCTCCTCCACCTTCTTCAGCAGGGCCTGGACCGGCTCGGCCTCAGGCAGTTCGAGGGAAGCCCCCGCCTCGACGGAGACGCCGCCAAACGACTCGAACCGCTTCCGGATCTGCTCCTCCGTCTCCTCCTGCCGCCTCTCCGCCTCTTCGATGGCGCGGAGCAGGGGGCGCTTTTCCACGGCCGCTTTCAGCGTCGCTTCAAACCCCCTGTCCCGCTTCTGAGGCCCCGCCACGCCCCCTCGCGAAAGCGCCCTGCGCCGCCGCCGGTAGACCCAGACCAGGATCATCACGAAAAGGAGCGCGGCCGCCCCCCCGCCCCACAGGATGAGCTGCGCGATCGCGTCGTCCGCCAGAAGCGAGCCCACCGACCACGACCTCTCCGGCCCGGCCCCCGCAGAGACAGGGGACTTGCCCCGCCGGATCTCCTCGATGTAGAACTGGGCCTCCGGATGCCTGGGGTCCCCCGTCAACGCCTTCTCGAAATGCCCCAGCGCCTCCTGGGCGCGCCCCCTGTTCTTCAGGATGCGCCCGATCTCGTAGTGCGCCCCTCCGTGGTTCGGGGCCTCCAGGAGCAGCGCCTCGAAGACCCCCAGCGCCCCGTCCTGATTGCCGACCTTCAGAAGGTCCAGCCCCTCCTGAAAGCGGTCCGGCCTCTGGGCCTCCTCCCCCTGCGGGGCCTGGGCCGCCTGCGCCCCCCCCGGCGCAGCCTCCGCTTTTTTCTCCGACCGGAAGGCGACGAACTCCTTGGGGACCCACGCCTTCTGGCCGTCGGGCGTCAGGACGAAATACCAGTTGTTCCGCTCGGAGAGAAACTTGAGCTCATCCCCCTGCATCGCCCGCGTCACCTCCGGCGCGCCCATCGACGGGTTGCGTCGGAGCTTGATGGCCGACGACGTGACGACCAGCGCCTCCCTGGCCACGTCCGGGCGGGCAAAGCGACTGTTCACCCACCCATCCCGCCCGTCGGGCAAAACCACGTGGAACCACCCCTCCTCGCTGCCGAGGCGCTTGAGCCTCTCCCCGCGCGGGATCTTCGCGATCACCTCCCCCTCGGTGCCGTTCACGTCCCGCACGTTGACCTCATCCGCCCCGACGATCTCCACGATCTCGTCGCCGTGCCGGACGGGCTGAGCAAGGGCCGCGAAGGGGAGCAGCAGGAGGAGACAGATGAGATGGAATCTGCTCATAAGCGAGAGCCTGATAAAAAATCGCTGCGGCTCTGGCCCTCACCCCGTCAGGCTGCGCCTGCCACCCCTCTCCCATAAATGGGAGAGGGGAAGCCGAGCGTCAGCGAGGCGGGGAGAGGGCCTGTGCGCCAGGCGAATCATTCCATGCACAAAATTTATGAAAAGTTATTTTAGTCACGCTTCACGCTTTCGCCCGGATGTGCTCCACCAGCCCCCTCAGCCCCAGCAGGTAGCTCCGCCCCCCGAACCCCGCCACGGCCCCGACGCAGACCGGCGCCGTGACCGAGTGATGGCGAAACGCCTCCCGCGCGTGGATATTGGACAGATGGACCTCCACGGCGGGCAGCCCCACGCCGGCCAGGGCGTCCCGGACGGCGATGCTATAGTGCGTGAGCGCGCCGGGGTTGATCAGAATGCCGTCGGCCTGCGTCCGGGCCTCGTGGATCGCGTCGATGATCGCCCCCTCGTGGTTGGACTGGACGAACGCGACCTCGACCCCCAGCTCCCCGGCCAGCGCCCGGATCGACCCGTTGACGGACTCCAGCGTCTCCGCCCCGTAGATGCCCGGCTCCCGGATACCCAGGAGGTTCAGGTTGGGGCCGTGAATGACGAGAATTTTCATGGAGTTTGGCTCATCGTTCTGCGTTCTGCGTTTTATCCCGGCGGCCAGGTCATCTGCCGGCCGCCCAGCACGTGGAGATGCAGGTGGTCCACGGTCTGCCCCCCCTCGGCGTTGCAATTGATCACGACCCGGTATCCGCGCCCCGCGATCCCCCGGTCCGCGGCGATCCGGCTGGCCGTCGTCACCAGCCTGCCTGCCAGGGCCCCGTCCCTCTCCGTCAGGTCCGACAGCCGGGCGATGTGCCGTTTGGGAATGACCAGGATGTGGGCCGGGGCCTGAGGGTGCACGTCCTCGAACGCCACGAACCTCGTCGTCCTCGTGAACGATCTTGGACGGAATCTGATGCGTCGCGATCTTGCAGAAGATGCAGTCAGGCATGGCCTCCTCGCCTCACGGATAATCCCGTTTTGCCGGCTTCACCATCAGCTCCCTGCGCTCAAACCCCACCTTTTCGTAGAACGTCTGCGCGTCCTTCGTGACCAGCACCTGTCTCGTGTGGACCACGTCCGGGTGCTCCATGATGCGCCGCATCATCCACTGCCCCAGCCCCTGGCCCCGGAACTCGGCGTCCACCCAGACGTCGCAGAACCAGGAGAAGACCACCTTGTCCCCCACGATCCGGGTGAAGCCGATCTGCCGGTCGCCGCAGTACAGGCCAAAGCAGAGCGAGTTTTTGAAGGACTCCTCTATAATATGTCGCGGTCTGCCGGAGGACCAGTACGCCCTCTGCAGCGATTCATAGACATGGTCCATGTCCAACCGGTCCCGGTCGTCAGACAGGGTGAAGGGGCCGTTCTTCCACTCCATATCGTTTCTTCTGTCACGCCTCCTGAGATCCCTTGAGGTCCATGCGCTTGACGTGCAGCAGCCGGTGCCCCACCATGTCCACAGCGGCCTGGGATTGTTCAAGGACGATGTATCCGATGAGAGGCTCGTAAATGCCATCTTCCGGGTTCATGTCCAGAAACAGCACCTCATTATAGATCGGACGAAACCCTTCGATCTGGATTCTGACAGGACCGCATATCTCCCCCTGGACCGTCTCCTGCGTCGCCGTCTCCAGGTCGATCCTTTCTACCGTCTCCAGATCACCGAGTCGATCTCTCCAGGCGCTCGGCAAGACCAGGTAGGACGCGCCGGTGTCCACCAGCGCATCGCACCTTATACTCTTGGATGGATCAGACGCGTTGTCTATTCTTACCGAGGATACGATTCGGCCCATTCCGATTATCTCCACGCATCCACCGAGGCGCTCTTCTGGTAGCCGCACCCCATGATCCGCCAGTAGCCGTTCGTCTCCCCCCCCACGACCACGACGTGAATGTCGCTCGGCCGGAACATCGGGACCAGCTCGTCGTCCGCCGCTTTCAGTTTCGTCGCGTAAGGCTCCACCCCGTTCAGGGCGCGCGGATAGACATAGTTCTGGATAAGCTGATAGTCCCAGTAGATCCCCGCCGGCAGCGTGGCGTTTTCGTGGACCCACTGGATCAGCTTCTCCTTCGTGTCGAACCCGCCCCGGTCTATAAACTGCCGGGCCGTGATCGGGTCCAGAATAAACGTGGGCCCCGTGTGCGGGTCCATCCCCCGCAGCAGGTAGGTCACGTGCTCCCGCCAGTGCTTCTCCCGCAGACCGAGCGTGAAGGCCGTCGAGCGGCACCCCCCAAAGGCGCTGACCACGCTCTCCTCCGGCTTAAAGCCGTGCTGCACGTGAAACGGCGTCCAGGGGCTCCGCTCCTCGTTCTCGGCGAAGCAGACATTGTTGTAGGCGTAGTTGTTCCCCTGCGATCCCACGTAGGTCTTGCCCGGCGCCGACCCCCCCTGCAGGTTCTGGGACAGCAGGCCGTAGGCCCTGCCGATGGTGGCATTGGCGGGGTTGTAAGGCCCCATGGCCCCGGTCCCCCAGTTCATCCCGATCTCGCGCCGGATCGGCCCGTTCACGACCACCATCGCCGCCGCCGAACTCGTCGTGCTCCCCCGCGCCGTCGCCCCGGTGGAAGCCAGGGCCAGGATCACGGGGAAATACTCCGGCCTGGCCCCGGACATCACGGCGTTCACCGCCACCTTCTCCACCGTGTACTCCCAGGCCTCCCGCGTGGACGTCGGCCTCATCCGGCCCACCACCTCGTCCGGCTTATGGCTCGTCGCGGCCAGCATCCGCGCCACCCGCTCCTCCGTGGGCAGCACGACCGGCAGCCGGTCGGTCCACTGATTCTCCAGGAACAGCCGGTGCAGGTCCTCCTCCGTGTCCGGCTCCACCAGCCTCGGCGTGGAGCGATCAGACCGCCCCCCCCGTCTCTCCTCCTCGCTCAGCGGCCTGGTCAGCGCCTCGATCACCTCCTCCATCACCGGCCGGCCCGTGATCGGGTCCCTCCCGTCCACGTAGGCCCTCAGCTCCGCCGGGGACTTGCCCATCACAGGCTGCGGCACGAACACGAACCGCTGGCGCGGCATCCCCCTCGCAAACGCGAACTGGTCCACCAGGTCCTTGAAGGAATCCGTCTGAATGGAGGCCGTGGGCACCCCGTACTCCGTCTCCAGGATGACGCACTGCTCGGCGACCGCCGGCGCGCACGTGCTTCAGTGTCCCACGGCGACGACCGCCGCGGCCCCCTTCTCCCGGATCTCCTCGTAGAGCGCCGGGTCCCGCTCCGTGTACACGCCCGACTTCCGCCGGAACTCCGCCTTCACCTCCGGCATGTGCTCGACGAACCACGCCTGCATCTGCTGCATCAGGATGTCCCCGTCGTCGAACCGGCAGTCCACCAGATAGACCGTCTTGCCCTTCAGGCTGCCCGGCCGGGGGGCCATGCCCAGCGGCTGGATCGCCGGGGGGTAGCCCATGGGGTTCATGACCACGATCTTCTCGCCTTTGCCCATGTCAGACCTCCTTTGACGTGCTCGCCCTATCTGTTTGCGGAGCGTCTTGTCTTTCTTTTTGATACTACGTATTCGACTTTCGGCTCATGCACTTTAGGAAACTGATCCATCCACGAGAGGTCTTTGCCGATAACCAGTTCTTCCATCGTCGCGTGATGGGTGTTGGTCATGGGGATTAAACGCATCTGGAACCCGTGCGCGCGGGCCATCTGCTTAACCTCGTCGGCATGGTCGTAGGTCATCAAGAAATCGCCCTTCAGAGACTCACAGACCGTGAATAAGCGTTTATGGTCAATCTCACAATGCCTGTAAAGCCGCTTACCAGCTCTCTTACCGCCAGCCGTATACGGTGGGTCTATAAAATAACACACATCTCTGCGCAATGCGAATTCCTGTATGACTTTCAGCCCATCCTCGCACCGAAAGTCAATCTTGTTGGCAACTTGATTAAGATTGACAAACCTTTTGGCAAGCGTGGCAGGGTACCAGCGAGAACCGATGCCTTTCCCATTCTCCCCGTATTTGAGAAGTCCCGCCCCTTCCGCTAAGATTCCCCCGTGAAATGTCCGATTCTTGAGAATGGTCTGGAATGCCTTTTCCCTCAGCGTCTTCGGCGGTTTCGTGATTTCATTTATAACATTCTCTCTCGTGAGGTTAAAGGCGAGAATACGCTTCGCTAACCATTCCCCATCGCCACCGACAACGGACTGCCAGACCGCGGCAATTTCGTCGTCCAGTTCGACCATGACGACGTTTGAAACGAGGTCTTCAAACAGGGCTGTGAGGCTGATAATTCCGCCACCTGCAAAGGGTTCAACCAGAATACCCGGCCTGGAGCGTTTCTGATAAATCCAGTGCCGAAATGTCGGGACAAACCATGTCTTCCCACCGGGATAGCGGAAAGGACTGCGCTGCGGCACAGATGCCACGTTTACAGGTTTGGGCGCTTCTGTCTCACGAAAAAGTTCAGGGAACAGCGTCGTTTGTCTCATTGCGGCAATGTCAAAAAGGGTTCTCGATGGTCTTGTTCACAGGTGGCGTTTCGAGTTGGTCATCCAGCTTTTCTTGAAGCAGTTTCAGGAAGTCTTCGATTCTTCCCGGTGATGGCGTCGTGATTGAAAAAAGGGCGGATTCGAACTCGGTGAATACCTCATCGACCTTCTTCAGAGAGTATCTTTCCACTCCTGTGCTTTTTTCCTTAACCAGCTCCAGATCGTAAATTAGCCAGGCAATATCTGCCTTTGATTTAGCTACGCGCTTGAGATCGGGCAGGGTGTCGAAGAACTCCTTGTTCAGCGCCACAGCAATTCGTTTCCCCCAGCCGTGGAGAATGCCCCCTTTGAAAAGAAGCTGGGGGACGAGCCTCTTCCGAGAAGAAGAAAGGTAATCGGGGCGAGGATAGTTCGGTTCATTGGACCAGTCCATGGTTGATCTGGACGCGGGGTCTTTCATGTAATACTCAAATGGGTCTCGCACATTCCCGGAAATGTACACGGCTTGAATCTCAAGAGCGCCAAAGTCATACACTTTACCGTTGGCGTCATAAGCGACAAGCACAACGTCTATGTTTCCAGCGGACTTGCCGTATGAATCGTTCAGACGAACTTCCGTCAGAGAACTCCAGGTGGTGCCTTCTTCAAAAAAGAAGGAGGCGGCGTCATCGGTGATAATCCAGTCCTCCCGAAATCGAATCGGACACGTAATGACCGGCCGGTCTTCGTGGTAGATGCTACATACCCCAAGCGGATTCTTCGCCTTGTCTTTTGTGCAATTCGGGACCTTGTTGTTGAATGGACAAAGGCGACGGGAGCGATATCGGGTAGCTTTGTCTGTATGATCTGTTATCAAGTGTCCAAAGACTTCTGCAAGGGGTTGTGTTTTGGCGCTCATGGGTTTCATTTTTCCAACTCATGCAAAATCAGCGCCACTGCCAGCACCCCTGCCGTCTCCGTCCGCAGCCTTCGCGGGCCGAGGGAGAAGGGCCTTGCGCCGAGGGACCGGGCCGCGGCCACCTCCTCGTCCGTGAACCCCCCCTCCGGCCCGACCAGGACCCCGACAGACCCAACGGGCGATGAGGGCATCACCTCTGCCAGCCCGCGCGATGTCCCTTCGACTCTGCTCAGGGCAAGCTCCGCGCCCTCCCACGCCATCAGGAGGAGATCCACCTCCCTCGCCAGATCAGCCAGCGCCTCGCTGAAGGGCCGCGCCTCCGCCACCTCCGTCAGCCTGGCGCGCTTCGTCTGCTTCATGGCCGCCAGGGCCACCCGCTGCCAGCGCTCGCGCCTGCCCCCGGCCTCCCTCACCGTCCGCTCCGTGACCACCGGCAGGATGCGCGCCGCGCCCGCCTCCACGGCCTTCTCCACGAGCCAGTCGAACCGCTCCCCCTTCACCGGCGCAACGGCCAGGGTCACGCGCGTCCGCGCCTCCCCGTGTTCCGGCAGCCGCTCCAGGACCTCCGCCTCCGTGGCCTCTGCCGAACAGGCGGACACCCGGCAGCGGTAGAGCGTCCCCGCCCCGTCCATCGCGTCGATCAGGTCCCCGACACTGCACCGGCAGACCCGCGCCGCGTGGCGCGCCTCCTCGCCCCGCAGGACGACCCGGTCGCCCGCCACATCCTGCGGGAGGGCGTAAAACCCCGGCGCGGTCAGGCGGGCCTTTCGGCGACGACCCCCATCCGCTCCCGCCTTTTCTTTTCCTGATTTCCTGAGTTCCAAATTGTCAGGCGGGCCTTTCGGCGACGACCCCGATCCACTCCCCCTCCCTGATTACCTCCGGCTCCCCCCAGGCCGTTCGACGCAGCGCCTCTCCGATCTGGGCCTCCTCCCGGTCCAGGATGCCGGACAGGATGAGCCGTCCCCCGCGCCGCAGGCGCTCCCGCAGGCCGCCGAGCAGGGGGGCGAGCACGTTGGTCTGGATGTTGGCCACGATCACGTCGAACCCGGCCTCGCGCACGGCGTCTAAGGACCCGCAAAGGATCTCCACCCGGTCCGCCACGCCGTTGAGGGCCACGTTTTCGCGGGCGTTGTCGAGCGCCACCGGATCAATGTCTACGGCCACGCATCGCGCCCCCAGCTTCGCGGCGGCGATGCCCAGGACCCCCGACCCCGTCCCCAGGTCCAGGACCCGGTCGCCGGGCCTTACAGCCTGTTCCAGGGCCCGCAGCGCGAGCCGCGTGCTCTCGTGCCGCCCCGTCCCGAAGGCCATCTTCGGCTCGATCACAATCACCATCCCACCCGGCCCCGCCTCCATCTCCGCCCAGGGCGGGCCCACCACCATCCGGTCCGTGGCGCGCACGGGCTGGAAGAACGCCCGCCACTGCTCCCCCCACCGCTCGTCCGGCACCTCCGCCACGACCGCCGGCCCCACCCCTGCCCCGTCCTGCCTGAGCCGGTCCAGCGCTGCCGTCGCCGCCGCGCGCCCCTCCTCGCGCTCGAAGTAGGCCGACATCCGCACGTGCGTCCGGTCCGCCCCATCCTCCACCTCGATCCCGCTCGTCCCGGCCTCGAACAGCAGGCCGGAGACGAGGTCAGACAGGTCCCCCGGCACGTCGAGGGTGAGTTTGGTCCACGTGGACATAATCGGATTTGAATATAAGCCCATCCGCCGACTTTGTCAAACCTTCAGAACAGACTGTTCTATCCAAAGCTTTTTGGCTGTTTCTGCCTGGTTCACAATGGTTTGGAACTCAGAGAAATATACAGAACAGAATGAAACAAACCAAAGGACTTTTTCAGGTTGTTTTGGGGTGCTCCGTTAGATTTTTCTTAGATCGCCCTGCCCGTCCCTGCCTTCGAGGGGGCGCTGAACAGCGTGGCGTCCAGCCTCTTCACGGCCTCCCGGCTGGCCTCGGGGAACAGGTGGGAGTATCGGTCCAGGGTGATCTGAGCGGAGGCGTGGCGTAGCTGGCGCTGAACGTACTTGACACTCTCCCCCTGGTGGATCAGCAGAGAGGCGCAGGTATGGCGCAGGTCGTGGAACCGGATGTGCCGGAGTCCTGCGGCTGAAAGCGCCGGGTGAAAGACCTGTTTGACCAGACTCATGTCGTCCAGGGGCGTCCCCTTCGACGAGGCGAAGATCAGGTCCTGGTCCTGGTACTTCTTCCCGGCCTTGAACTTCTCTTTGTCCTGCCGCGCCTTGTGCTCCCTGAGCGCGTCCAGACAGGCCGGGGTCACGTCCACCGGCTGCGCTGAACTCTCGGTCTTGGTCTGAGCGAACTTCCTCTCCTGAAGCTCCGTCTTTCGCGTCAACGTCTCCCGGACGAAGTACTGCCCCCGGTTCCAATCGAGGTTGGCCCACTTCATGGCCAGCAGTTCGTTGATTCTCAGACCGGTGGTGACAGCCGTCAGGAACAGGGGATACCACTTCCTGAGCATGTCATCGTTCTGCACGCCGTCCAGCAGCGCCCGGACCTCCTCCGGCGTGAGGCAATCCATCTCCTGCCGGGGTATCTTGGGGTCCTTCACCTTCTGAGCCGGGTTGTGCCTCAGATACCCCCAATCAACGGCGTGAGAAAGCATCTGCCGGATAACCCGGAGAAACAGCTTGACGGTCAGCGGTGACAGGTCCTCCGCCAGCTTTGCGGCCTTGAATCCCTGCACGTCCTCGACGCCGATGTCCGCAAGGGGCTTGTCTCCGAGCGCCGGGAGGATGTGCGTCTTAAACGTGCTGAGGTAGCGGGCCAGCGTGGACGGCCTGACCTGGGCCTGGGCGTACTTCTCAACCCAAACGTCCTTGAACTCCCCGAACGTCTGTCGGGACGGCTCGACATACTCCCCGTCGCCTATCTCGTTCAACCGCTTGGCAAGCAACTTCTCAGCGGCCTTCCGGGTCCTCTCCGGCACGGCCTCCCACTTCTGCCGTTGCCCCACCTGGTAGACGATGTAATACAGGGTGATCGGCTTGCCGTCCTTCGTGGCCTTGCCCTGTCGCTTGACGATGCTACCGCGCATAGACAGCCCTCCACCGTGAACGTGAAAGGGCCGGGGTTGCCTTCCCTGGCTTGCCCGGCCCTGCCTCGCCTGCGCCGTCCCTGGCCCTGGCGTGCCGCGCGCCCTCTCCCGGTTCAGTTGCTCGACTCGGGGCGTCCCTCGAACTTCTCAAATCTTTGATCGAGGTAGACCAAACAGTCGCCCCCCTGGTCCCGAAGCCAGTTGACCTTCGCGGCCTCCACCGCCTGCCACATCACCTGCCGGGATACCCCCTTTCTTTTCGCCGCCTCCGGCAGGGGGACCAGTTGTACTTTCATGGATTTCATCTGATACCTGCCCATAAGATACCTCCCCTCTGTTTTGGGTTTTGACTGTGGGGGAGTCCCGGCCTCCCTGCTGGAACTCCCCCCGGTTGCCTACTGTGCCCGCCCGATGCGGACGTTGACGTATCCCCGCCTGGTGTGCCGGTCCAGGCCCTTGACCTGTCTCAGCGCCTTTCCCACGGCTGCCGATAGACCAGATGCCCTCACTGCCCGGACGATGGGGGTGACAACCGGCCCGGAGGCCGGACAGCCTGAGATCGTGACCGTGTAGAGCTTCATGGGGCTGTCCTCTGCCCGTAGGTGCAGGTCCTGCCGTTGACCGGCTGCCCGGCAGTCGGTCCGGATCCCGAGCGCGCGGGTCCGGGGCTGGTGGACGTCGGGCGCCCTCCCGCCGCCGGGCGCTCCTGGGGCGTCCTCCGGTCGACCCGGGGCCCACTCTGTGCGGCCTGGGGCTTCTCGTAAAGGTGGAGTCCGACGCCGAACAGGGTGGCGCACTTCTTCAGGGCGTCCGACGCTGCGGCCTTCAGGTCGTCGCCGATGCTGACCGGCGCGCCCTTCTCGCCGTCCTGTCCCTTGTGGCGGTGAACCTCACTGCTGCCAAACTGCTCTTTGGTGATGCCCTGCGCCGTAAGCCGCCCCTTGACGACGATCTCGCCCTCAAGGGTCTTGTACTCGACGGCCTCGAAGCTCCAAGCGCCGTTGAACGCCTCATTCAGCCGGGTGATGACGGCGTGAGTCTCCAGGTAGTCCAGCATCTTGCCGCCCCTGCCCTCGCGCTGGCGGATCTGCTCAGGCGCAAAGGGCCGGGTCAGGATGTCCAGGCATGTCGTGTCCATCATCGCGTCTCCTTCTTGCGTCTCGCCTTCTTCTCCGCCCGCCTTGCCTCCCGCATGACCCCTGCAATTGTAATCAGGGCATCCCGAATCTCCTCAGCGGTCATGATCTTCTTTGTCATAGCTTCAAGCAGGCTCACGGTCAACGGACATTCCTTTGTGGCCTCCGCCCATGTCCATCGTTTTGCCCTTGCCATTGTCGCTGTCTCCCGAAGTGAAGGGGGTCGCGTCCTGCCCTTCGGCAAAGCTCAGGGACCGCGCCCCCCCTCTGGTTGCCTGCTCAGTTCTCGGAGATGATTTCCGTGGTGAACTTGTGCAGGTTGACATGGCGCTCCATCACCTCGTGGACCTGCAACCCCTTGTACACCTCCGTGAAGGCGTTGTAGAGGCTCCACAGGTTACGCGGGGAAAACTCCTCGTAACGGGGCTTTTTCCACTCCTCAGCGGCCCTCAAGAATTGCCTCGGTTCCAGCAACCCGCGCCCGAAGGCCCGGCCCATGATCTCGTGCGCCCGGTCGTCGGTCAGGTCCAGCCGGGTCATTGCCTCCCGCGCTGTGACAAGGGACTCCCATGTCTGATGCGCCTTGTGGAAGGTCAGGACCAGCTTGTCCCTCAGTTCTTCGAGGATCCCCCCGGTATGCCTTCGCATGACCACCAGCTCACCGGCCAGGGCCAGGTTGTCGCAGACGAAGACCCGCCCCCCAATCGCAAAGCCGGCGCTCATGCTTTTGTCGTAGGAGTTGCGGAATCCGACGGCCAGCCCCATACCCGAAACGCCGTTGGCAAACGAGACAACCCCGAACATCCGGCCTCCCGTCTTGTTCAGCCCAAACGTGGCCTTGTCCACCTTGAACCCCTTGCCCTCCATCATCTCCTCGCCGATCCGCAGCGTGTTGACGGCCAGGTCGTAGTGAGGCAGGGGCTTGTAGGTGTCTGTCTCGACCGGGACGGGCACGGCGGCGACGTCTTCCAACGTGGCGGCCTGTGCGCCACAGTGCAGGCACAGCGTTGACGTGTTCATCGGTGCTCCCCTTTCGTCAAGGTCCAATGAGAAAGGGGGGAGTTTTCGTCTCCCCCCTCGTCTCTGCCTGTTGTCAGTCTGCGGCTATGGCCTCGGCCTTCAGCCCGTAGCGCCCGGCTACCTCGTCGGCCAGCCGGTTCATCTTCGCCTGATACAGCCGTTCGGCCATTGCCGGGGCGATGTCCGGCCTGACCTTCAGGGCGTCCCATACGTAGTGATCAGCGTCCCGAAAGTAAGCCTCGTAGATCGCCCTCTGGCACAGGATGTGCGCCTGCTGCTCGGTCAGAGGTCCACCGTGCCGGTGGACCCGGCGCTCGCCCTTCACCAGGTCGAAGTCACGGGCGTTGCCGCAGGACTCGCACTCGAACCGGCGCACCGTCTGACCGAAGGCCGTCAGGAACTCGCCCAGCGCCATGATGCCGCCGCAAAGCTCGCAGGGCCGGAGTTGAGAGACCCAAACCTCGTGCTTGCAGTGACCGGCATACGACCCGCCGCGTCCCTGCTTGTCCGGGCAACCGCACTCGAAGTTGACGACGTGGTAGGCCGTCCCATCGGCCTTGAGCACTTCGGCGCTGCCGTCGCCGTCCAGGGCGATCTTGTAACCCCCGGACATCGCATAGGCGATGCTCAGGCGGTCGTCCTTGCAGCCTACCGTCCAGGTGGCAGGTTTGGACTTGACTTGGGGGGAAGAATTGCCTATCATAAAAATACCCTCCGTCAAGGTGGGTAAAGTTCTTCGGCCTATCGGAGCATCCGGCAAGATTCTTCCGATGGGCCGTTTTATTTTGCCTATCCCCGTCCCTGGGGTCGTGTCCTATCCCTGTCCGCCTGGCCTCCGGGTTGCCGGGGTTCCGTTCCGGTCGCGCTTTGTCAGCTCCAACCCTGCCATGCTATTCGTCGCGTGAGGGGCTGAGCCTTTCGGCCTGTCCTCCTTGCTCACGCTAACCGCCTGTCAAAGAGCGTTGTTCATCGTTCACGTCCTAAATATAAATCTTTACATACCATTTGTCAAGTAAGAAATGATGGTAAAATAAAATTTTTCTTGACGAATGTAATGTAATGGTTTATCTTTGAATGCAGGAGGTGTTAATTATGAATCTTATTTCAGCGGCAGAAGCGGCCACGATGAAGAACACCACCCGGCAGACGATAGCGGGAGCGATCAAGCGCGGTGAAATCGACGCCGAAAGGCTTGGGGTACGCATCTTTGCGGTGAAGGTCAATCGGAAGTTTGAGGAGTGGCAACCCTCTAAGCGTCAGGAGTCCGGCCGCGCCCGGTGGGCCTCCGCCAGGTCAGTGAAGAAGGCCCGGCGCACGGCATAGCCCCGGCGCTTCCCCTTGACATCTCTCCCGGCTCTTTCGTATCCTATCCCCTGGGGCCGGGTCCACGCTTCAACCTTGAGGATGTGAAATGCCCGACGAACGCACAGCACCAGCCGCCGATGATCGGACAGACACCGCGCTCAAGGCCATCCATGACGAGCTCAACGCCTTTCGCCTGGATACGCACGGGCGACTCTCCGGGCTTGAAAGTGGATTTGGGCAGATGGACAAGCGTATCGGCGAGTTATCATCTCAGATGGACAAACGCATCAGTGAGACCAATGCGGTCGTGGGAGATACCCGGAAGGAGGTCCGGCAGTTGCTCTACGTGGTGCTTGGGACCTGGGTAACGACGATGCTGACTGTCATCTCCCTGTCCGTGACGATCCTCTCCCGGCTGAAGTAGCCCCGTCCCTCTCTCCGTCCCCTGCGCCCTGGTCGGCCCTGTGCCCTCCAGGGCGTCGTCTTTCCTGCCTCGGCCTGCCGTCCCTGCCCTGTCCTGCTGCGTCTCGTCCCTCTGGTCAACCATACAGACACCTCCACTCCTGCCCTCGCTAAAAGGTCGTTTCCGGCCTCCTGCTGTCCTCTGCCCTTTCCTTCTGGATCACTTCCAACGCGCACACCGGACACGGATTTCTATGCCCGCACAGCGGGCACGGCTTTCTTTTGTGCTCCTCTTCATGCCAGGAGGCCAGGATCGCCTGGACGTCCCGGCAGATCGTGGACCGGCTGACGCCCAGCTTGCGGGCGATCTTGGCCTGCGCCCCGTGGTTCAACACGGACACACCCAGGTGGTTAGCGGTTTCAAGTACCAGGACCCAACGCCGGTACATGGCCTTGTGCTTCCGCCAGGCGTTGTAATGGCGGCGGCCGGCAGCCCGGCGTTTGACCGTCTCCGGGTCTGTCGGCAGACTCCAAGCTGATCGCTTCATAGGAAACCTTTAGTTGCCAGCTTCAGAGGAGTTGCTGTTCGCGCTGATCTTTGCTCTGATTTTTGGGTGCCGCCAATGACAAACTCCCATGAAGACAAACTCTATTCCGGCCTCGGCTCCAAGCCGAAGTCCTTAAGGCGCGGAAGCTTGCGCTTTTTTTCCTTGAGTCTGCCGGAAGGCTCCAAAATTGTTGATCGCTTTTTGTGTCATCTTTTGTTGCACATTCCGGCCTCGGTTCCATGCTGAAGCCCTTGAGTCGTTGCAAGATACGGTTTGCTTCCGGTGATGTCTCCCGCGGATCGACAGCGGACACCTCCATGAGCGGACACTGGTCATTCCGGCCTCAGCTCCAGAACGTGTTCACCGTAGGACCTCCCCGTCCAGGCCCACCTTGACCTGGTGGATCGCCCGCAGGGCCTCCGGGTCCGGCCTCTGCCTGTCCAGGGCCCGGATCTCGGCATGGGTGTAGGCCGGCCCCTCTACCGGCTCGGTCCAGCTGTCCGGGACGATCCAGACCTCCGCGCCGTCCAGGATGCGGGAGCGGATGGCGAACGGGTAGGCCGGTAGGGGGTCGGACGGCGACAGCGGGAGCCGGACGGCCTCGGCCTGCAGGAAGGCGACGGCCTCCTCCCGGTGGGCCTTCAGGTCGGCCAGGGCCTCGATCAGCGTCGCCGGGTCGGGGTCGCGGGTCCCCTCCGGCAGCCGGTAGCGGATCCGCCCGCCGTTGAGTTCCACTTGGTAGCCCAGATCCCGAAGTCTCAGGATCGCCTCCACGGTCAGACCTCCCCCTCCCGGAGATTCATGGGGGCCTCGTCGCTACATGGGGCCTTATATGTTCGAGGAACCCGACCAACCCGACCATTCCGACCAGCAGGGTCCGAAACCCCTTGATTCTCTTGGTTTCCTGGTCGGGTTTCCTGGTCGGGTTTTTCGATCTCCGGCTCAGAACCCGACCACAAAACCCGACCAGCGGGGTCGGAAACCCCTTGATTTTCCTGAGTCCGCGCTTTCGCGTGGTCAGGTTGGTCGGGTTGGTCGGGTTTTCCACACATAAGAGCGCTCATGTAGAAGTGAAGTGTGTCCTCCCGTTTCCCGCAGATCGTCCGGCGCACGGTCAGGACCTCCCTTGCCTGGTCCACACTGGCCAGCAGTCTCCGCTCGTGGAGGCGCTTGTTGAGGGTCCGGGGGGTGATGGAGATCCCGTCTCCGCTTTCGTTGCCCAGCCGCTTGGCGACGTTGAAGGCCGCATTGGGCTGGAGGTAGAGATCGTCTCCCTCGGTCCAGCCGATCCGGTCCCCCTGGGGCTGCCACTCCTGCCGCTCGAACATCCCCGTCCCGACCGTGTGCTCCCTCCATCCCCAGGCCCCTGGGTTGAGGGGCGCTCCCCCCTCCACGTCGGCCACATGTGCCCTTCCAGAGGACAGGGCCGCGGACAGGAGCTCCAGGTATCTCCTCGTAGGCTCTCCGGACAGCAGATGCCGGGCCTGGGCGTCGGCGGCCTGGGTGAGGGCCTGCCAGCCCCTCTGCCAGAGGTCCTGGGCCTCCTGGTGGGAGAGTGTGCCGGCCTCCTGAGCGAAGGCCAGGAAATGCCGAAGCCCTACAGCCAGGTTGGAAATGATCTCCGGCGTTCGGGCGTGGCCTCCCCGGGTCGCCTCGGACCGCAGCGCCTCCACCTCGGACCGGAGGGTCCGGCGCACCTCGTCGTATCGGGGAGCCAGCCATGCCAGGAACCCGCTCATGGCCTGAGCATAAAGGCCCGCGGCCGCGTCCTGCTGGCAGGGGGTCAGCCGGTCCGGGTCGATGTCTCCCTGGGAGACTTCGAGAATCAGCGCCCGCGCCCGGAGGCTCTGGCCCTGGGGGATGTCCTCGCCTGTGCTCAGGATCAGCCCACGCGGGGGCTTGTAAGGCTTCGGAGTCCCGTCCCGTCTCAGCCGCCCGCGCCCGGTACGGTTGCCTTGCGCACGCAGAACCCGGTCCGCCTTCGCATGCAAATGCTGAACATTGGCCTGTCCGCCGTGTGGGTTAAAATCGTCGATCACGAGGAGGGCGTCTTTGGCGGAGAACGCCAGGTCTTCAAGCTGGTTGTCGGTACTGGTCCACGTTCCTGGCAGGTTCCGGGCATCCATCCCGGTCCCGAAGTGCTGCAGGGCCAGGGCTGCCTGTTCGGTCTTGAAGATGCCGGTCTGCCCGGCCAGGAACAGGGAGAAGTCGGACGGCCCGAGGGGGGCGCGCCAGACGGCCGCGAAGATGGGGAAGACTACAGGATCGGGGGCCAGGTCGATCAGGCGGAGGGAGGCCTGCAGGGCATCGAGGAGGGCGTCGCCGATCGGAGGTTGCGGGAGCCGGTAGCCCGCCAGCGCCCCGTCCAGGTGGACGGCTACGCTTTCAGGATCAACCGGGCCGATGGCTCCGCCGGCGTGGAGGTAGGCCCACGTCCCCGGCTGAAGCTCCCGCCAGCCGGTGTGGAGGTAGACCCGGCGCCGGGGGGGATCGCCGGAGAGAATCTGGATAGCCGCCCTCGCGTGGTCGGCTAGGCCAAAACCGGGGAAGACCAGAGCGCCCGCTCCCATGTTAGCCACGGCCCACCGGCTCACGGAAGGAAACTGCTCGGCCGGCACACTGAAGCGTTCGGCGGTCCCGTTGCGCTGCGCCTCGATCTCGAACACCAGACGGCTCTCTGCGCCGTCGTCCTCGACCGTCTGCGCGACGATCCGGGCCGTGAAGTTGGTCAGGGGCGTCTCGACGGGGCCGTCCCGCGTGTCCCTGATCCATACGAGACCGCGGGGCGTCTCCCGATAGCGGGCCTCGACCCTCTCGTCCTCGTCCTGGGGCGGGTTGCGCAGCTCGGGCGTGGCCAGGGCCAGCAGGTCCTCGACGGTGTGGCCGGCTGCCAGGTAGTCGTCCAGGCCCACCTTGCAGCCGCCCTCGCCGTGGGGCAGGTAGATGTAGACTACGCTCGCGCCGCGCTGCTCCAGGAAGGCTGACAGCCTCACGAGGGCCTGGTGGACCTGGGGCTTGATCATCACGTCGGAGTCGAAACAGATGTAGACCTGTCGGCCCTGGTCCTTCCGATCCTTCAGGGCGATGTGCTCCCAATCGGGCAGGGCCGTCTTGCCGCCGTGCTCGTTCGTGCCGCGCCAGTTCCAGGTCCCGATAAGCGCGATGCAGCAGAGGTCCCGGCTGATGGCCGCGTCCGCCTTCTTCGCGCCCTCCGTGATGAATAGGGGGACAGCCGGGTCGCGCACCTGGTCCCGGATCATCGGGTGGACGTCCACCGCCATGCGCGACCGGGCCGGAAGCTCATACTTCGCAGGCTTGCCGTCCCTGATGCGCGGACTGTCGGGCCGGTGATGATACAGGGCGATCTCGCCGGTCACGCTCCAGATTGGGATGAGTAGGGTCGGGACGAGAAGCTGCGTGTCCGAAAAGCCCAGGCGCTTCAGCTCCGCTTTGCTTTCGATGGAGCGGTAACCGCGCGCAGTGATGACCTCCTGTGAAATCCCGGAGGCCTTCGTGAGCATTTCGGTGTGGTGGGGTAGAAGTTTCGGGGGCTTGTCCACTGTTCTCCCTCCAGAAGTCGGAGGAACGGGGGCCGGCCGCTTCTGGTCGACCAGCCTCCCGTCCTCCAGGTCCGGCGCGAGAGCCGGGGTTACTCGTTGTTTGTGTGGTCAGCCGGGTCCAGGACGCCCGCATGAACCGCCTTCTGCTCGGCCTCGGTGATCAACCGGCGCAACGTGGGCAGGTCGTCCACGCTGATGTTGAGGCCCTTCTTCGTAGGTTGCCACTCGCCGTCTTCGTCCTCGAAGTGAACTCTCACGTCCACGCGCTGCTTGCCCTTGTAAGATTTGAGAGTCACCTTACAACGCTCGCCGATGCGGTTGGCGAACTCGCCTATCTGCACGTCAAGGAGCCTCATCGTGCTACGCCCTCCAGCGCCCGACGTGCGGCCCGGATAGCCCGGTGGATGAACCGACGACGTCCCCGGCGTGTGTCTGGAAGGTGGCGCAGGCCTACGTCCGCCGGTGTGATCCGCAGAAGGCCGGAGAGGGTCCAGGTCAGGGCGTCTCGATCCTGGGTCAGTACCGGTAGGGCGACGTAGCCGGACGCCCCGTGTTGTGTCAGGAAGGCCCGTCCAAGACGGGCTTGACAATGGCCTCCGGTTTTGCTACTTTTGTGAAGCATAAAGCCTCCTCGTGAGGTAAGATGTCTCGCGCCCACTTGGTCAGCGATTGAAGCGCGAGAGCATCGAATTGAATGCGAAGGCCCGCCGGTCCAGGAAGATCGGGCGGGCCTTCGGCTTTCAGTTGGCAAGCACCCCCTCCTTGACGGCTTGATCAAATTCCGAAAGCACAACCCTGACGTGCCTCCCGTACCGGCGCTGCCCTGGGAGTTTGTCGAATCGACTCCTTTCGTAGAGCCAGCTCAACCGCAACTTCCGGCGCTCGGCAAGCTCGGGGAGGGTCACGACTTCATCGGGGGGTGCGGCAAGCGTCTCGTTCATACTTCCTCCAACAAAAAAGGGTTTTTGGTTTCTCCTCAGAACACCAAGAAGAAATCAAAAACCCTGTCAATTTTCCAGAATTCGTATTTTGGGGCCTTGTATCTTAGATCAGCGATCCGAAAGTATAGAACCCGCTGTATCCCTTAGGCGGGTATATCGTGCCCTGATTCGTTCAGAGGTAACGCCGGTCCAGGTTGCCGGGTAGCAGGTTTCCAGCAGTCTTGCAGTGAAATCACAGGCTGGCATGAGGTCCACCTCTTTTGACCTTCCGGTTCCGGCGATTCGTCGGTCCCTCCTCTTGCACAACGGCTTTGCGGCCTCCACAATCCGATAAATGACCACATTCCAAACTGCCCGTTTTGAATCCTGGGCCTTGTTGAACTTCATCCGCTTCTTCTCTCTGAAGGCTCTTTCATTCTCAACCTTCAGCGCGTCTATGACTCCCAAGATGAGGCTGACCTCCTGGGCTACTTGCCATGTTGTCGATCTGCACATGTATAGGTCGGCAAATAGAATCGTCAGCAGGGCGTTGTAGTGGCGCTCCATCCATCGCAGGTATTCCCTGTCTGTCGTTATTGTCGACTCTTCCAGGTCATGGCACTGTGGATCGCAGTATGGATGCCACGAATTTCCTAAAATCTTCCAGGCTTCTTCGTCCGTGAGCGTGATATTGAACTCTCTGACGACCCGTCTCACATCCTCCAGATGTTTCCTGACAAATCTTTTTCCGTTGACTCGCCAAAGGTATCGCTCAACCTCTTTGATTTGCTCCACGGTCACAGGGGGTTCGTCCGTGTGAGATGGTAGCTTTACCTTTTTCCAGAGGTCGAAGATATCGTTAAGCACCCCCCCGGCGATTTCTTTTGACTTCTCTCGAATTAACCTGGTGACCTGGCGCTGTTCCTCGATCTTCAGAACCTCTGGTCGGTCAATGAGGCTCAGGACCTCCCATTTCTCGCCCCCCTGTCTGGCCACTTCCAGGAGCTGATTCAGGTCTAAGGCGTTAAGTAGGAGCTTCAGCTTGAGTTTCAGGATTCTTGTGATGGGCCTGCCGTCCTTTGTGGCCTTCTCCTTCGCCCGGCCTTTCTTCACTGCCATGCTTCAGCCCTCCATCCTGGGGTAAAGGGCCGGCCAGCGGGATGGCGCTGGTTCGTCCGGCGTCCCGGACTCCGGCCCGTTGCTCGAACCAAAATGAACCTACCCGAAATATCGGACATCAGCCCCAAAAGTCAACCTGCTCTCAGGGCCGTTTTCCGCCCTCCCATTAGACGGCGCTTAGATCGGCAACAAAAACGGGCAGAAGGCCGGAGAATCGAGTCTCCGTAAGCCGTTCTGCCCGTTTGCGTTCTCATCTCTCTCTACAGAGCATCCCGCTCACAACCTTCAGAACAGGCTGAGCTGCTCCTTCGCCTCCGCGCGAAACAGCGGGAAGAGCCTCCGGAACTCCTCCTCCCGGAACATCTCCCGGAACCGGGACGCCGAGTCGTGCAGCCGCCGCAGGAGATAGTCCCGGTCCTCGTCCCCGGCGTAGTCCTCGATGGAGGCCAGACTCCCGTCCCGGCGCTGGTACACGGCCACCCGCTGCCCCACGGCCCTCCCCTCCGCCGCCTCCGCGAGCCGCTTGAGGTTGGGGTTCGTGAACGTCTTCTCCGTGACGCTCTCCCACCGGCAGAAGTCCCTGGCGTCCAGCGCCCCGGCCTGGATGCGCCCCCCCAGCTCCCGGTAGGCCCGGCCCGCCTCCTCCGCCCTCCCGTCGATCAGCCTGAGCGCCATGTGCGAGATCAGGTCCCTGAAGACCCGCTCGTCGCGCCGGCTGCGCAGGCTGCTCCCCTTCAGGATCAGCCTCCCCTCGTAGTCGAGCAGGACGTAGTTCTTCGCCTTCAGACTGATCATCCCCCGGTAGCGCCCGTCGTGGGACAGGTTTATCCCCTCCGGCAAAGCCCCGGAGACCTCCTCCACCAGCCGCCGCTCCGCCTCCTCGTCCTCCACGCCGGGCGGGGCCACGAAATAGACCCCGTCCGTGTCCACCTCCAGGATCTTCGCCCCTCGGGCCTCCAGCAGCTCGACCGCCTTCAGCGCGATCTCCTGCCCCCGCTCCGTCACCTGCCTGGCCGCGTCGTAGTCGTTGAAGTTCGCCTGCGCGTAGCCCAGGTAGCCATAAAAGGAATTGATCAGAACCTTGTAGCTCCCCTGCAGACCGTCCCAGTAGGCCCGCTCCGCCCCGGACGCCGCAACGGATTGTCTATCCGTTGCATCAGATTGTCTATCCGTTGCCCTCATCTGCGCCTTCGCCTCCAGCCGGCGCCTCGTCAGCC
>Ga0137796_10000218_pt1 | contig 36033 bp, 27 predicted proteins | sample OV2TP3_FD_97704 | JGI IMG/M metagenome (GOLD analysis project Ga0137796, IMG submission 97704) | reverse complement strand
GGAGTTGCTGTGCTCTACGACGATTCAGACACTCTATCCACTTGCCCTGGCAGCATAATCCAGTGCCCTCTTTCCGGGAGTGCACCCTAAGCGCCTGTATCGTCGCTCTTGTCTGGGTCAGACAAAAGCTTTTCCCAAAGTTCCTGATCATCTGCAAGATAGGCCCAGACCCGGCTGAGGGCCTTGCGACAGCTTCGGTCTGCATCCAGCGCCTGGGACAAGAATGCCCAGATCGTGATGATCGGATCAAACAGACATTTCCGATACGTCACCCTTTCAGCCTCTAATGCTGCTTCTATTCTGGAAGCAGGCAAGGCATCTCGAATCGGAAGGCTCACGCTTTGCGAAAATTTCTGCCGAAGCTGTTTGACTTTGCTGCCGATAAAAGGAATGTTCATTCCTGGCCTCCTTGTGTTGGGGTTTGTGGACTCATTCCCCTTTATCGGCACTTGGAGGCCTATTCTTTTACCCCTTGATAATCAAATCCTTCGAGCTTATTTCAGTGACATTCTACCATAGACAGGTATCAGCCCAGGCGTCCGCTTGGCATCTACGAGACTTTTTCCATAGTTCAATTCAACAAGCTTACCGACTGAGACGAGGGGCCACCTAAAGCAAATATGTTCCGAAAACCCACGAGGGAAAGTCCCAAAGTCCCGAGCAAACATTTGGCTCGATTTTATGGGCATGTCCTTCATTGTTGCGTCACCAGCCCAAAACATAAGAGATTCTTCCGTATCGCCTTTTCCAACTTTGCTCCCTCCGCGAACTGCTTCTTCAGCTTCGGCTCCAGCCACTTGAGGCGCCAAAATGGAACCTCAAGTTCTAAAACTCCTCCTTGTTCAGAAGTCACAGGTTGTGATTTCAAGTCGGCTAAAAGCCATAGCCCAGCCCTCTCATGTTCTCCCGGATCACCCTCTCCAGCCTTGCCCCCTCCGCGAACTGTTCCTTTAGCTTCGCCGTCAGCCGCTGCATCTTCTCCTCGAAAGGCTCATCATCCTCCTCCACGGCCTCCGCGCCAACATAACGCCCCGGCGTAAGCACGTGGCCGTGCGCGGCGATCTCCTCTTTCGTGACGCTTTTGCAGAAGCCGGGGGCGTCCTCGTACTTCCCCGCGCCTTTGTCCCCCCGCCATGCGTGGTAGGTCCCGGCGATCCGGGCGATCTCCTCGTCGGTCAACTCCCCGTGGACCCGGTCGATCAGGACGCCCATCTTCCGGGCGTCGATGAAAAGGGTCTCGCTCCGGCGATCCCGGAACCTGCCATTCCGCTTGTTGCGGGCCAGGAACCAGAGGCAGACCGGGATCTGCGTGGAGTAGAAAAGCTGCCCCGGCAGGGCAATCATGCAATCCACAAGATCGGCCTCGATGATGGCCTGGCGGATGTCCCCCTCGCCGGAGGTGTTGCTGGACATGCTGCCGTTCGCCAGCACGAACCCCGCCAGGCCGTTCGGGTCCAGGTGGTGGATGAAGTGCTGCACCCAGGCGAAGTTGGCGTTGCCCACAGGAGGAGTCCCGTACTTCCACCGCGCATCCTCCCGCAGCCGTTCTCCACCCCAGTCGCTGTCGTTGAAGGGCGGGTTTGCCAGCACATAGTCCGCCTTAAGGTCCCTGTGCAGGTCCCGGTGAAAGCTGTTCGCGTGTTCCGTGCCGAGGTTGCTGTCGATGCCCCGGATAGCCAGATTCATCTTGGCAAGCCGCCAGGTCGTGGGGTTCAATTCCTGGCCGTAGATGGAGATGTCGCCGATGTGCCCGCCGTGGGCCTCTACGAACTTCTCGCTCTGCACGAACATCCCGCCCGATCCGCAGCAGGGGTCGAACACCCGGCCCTTGTAGGGGGCCAGCATCTCGACCAGGACCTGGACCACGCAGCGAGGGGTGTAGAACTGCCCGCCCTTCTTGCCCTCGGCGCTGGCGAACTGAGACAGGAAGTACTCGTAGACCCGCCCCAGGATGTCCTTCGACCGATTCTCCTGATCCCCCAGGCCGATGGTCCCGATGAGGTCGATGAGTTCCCCCAGGCGCTGCTTGTCGAGGGCAGGGCGGGCGTAGTCCTTGGGGAGGACGCCCTTGAGGGAAGGGTTATCCCTCTCGATGGCCTCCATGGCCTGGTCGATCAGGCCCCCGATGGTAGACTGTTTGGCCTTGGCCTGGAGGTGGGTCCAGCGGGCTTCTTTTGGGACCCAAAAGACGTTCTCCGCGCGGTACTCGTCTCGGTCCTCCAGGACAATGTTTCGGGCCTCCGGCTTGCGCACATACAGTTCGCTGTCGGGGTTGGCGGTCTCCTGGACCAGCCACTGACGATGTTCCTCAAACCTGTCGGAGATGTATTTCAGGAAGATCAGGCCGAGGACGACGTGCTTGTACTCGGCGGCGTCCATGTTGTTGCGCATCTTGTCCGCCGCAGCCCACAGCGTGGCCTCAAAGCCGAGGTTTGCGCCGTTGCCGTTGTTCTTCGTAGTCTTTCTGCGTGCCATCGTCTCTTTTACCCGATATCCCTGTTACGCTTTCGAAAACACAAATAGCCGCACTCTGCCGTGCGGCCTTCTCTCTACCCCCGACCATGAGGTATGCAGGCGTCCATCCGTCCCCTCCCGACTGCCGGAAGGAAAGAGCCAAACGTCAAGTGATGCGGAATTTACGCACGGAAGCGGGCGAAGTCAAGCGGAAATCGCCCGGCCCAGACCATGAAGCTTCTTCAAAGAAGAACCATTTCGAGAGAAGGTTTGAGACCCCGGTCAAAGGCAGGAAGCTCCCCCCGCTGCACGGCCTCCGCCGTCCGCTTGCAGACCTCCATCTGCTCGCACAGCCCGGCCACGTTCAGCCCCAGATAGGGGGAGGGGCAGGCCCGCAGCCTTTCGAGGGCCTTCCGCATCAGCGTCTTGACCCCGTGCATGTTGTCCCGGTCCACGTGGTGGCACGCCGCCGCGAGTTGGATGAGGCCGTGGTAGAACCGCCTCCGGACCGGGTCCGGCTCCTCGCGCCAGGCGTCCTCCAGCGCCTCGTGGGCGTCCCAGTGCCGTCCGGCTCGATAGAGGGCGATAAAGGTGAGGTAAGATTCCGGGAAGGACATGCCGAAATATAACCAACCCGCGCGGACCGATCAAGCCGGGAGATCAGGGTCCGATGCCTCGCCTCTGACAAAACGCTTGACTTTGCGCCCTCAAAACCCTATATTGTGACAACTTTTTTCGACCCTTTCGACGAGAGAACCAGGCCATGACGACATTCCATCGCACATCCCACCCTGCTACGACGCTGCCGGGCAGCTCCACCGGAGCAGTCTGCCTGACTGCGAATCAGAATGAGGACATGAATATGTCCAATTTTATTCTTATCGTAGCCCTGGATAGGATTCGACGGTGGGATGGTCCATAGTCCAATCGCAGAGATTCTGGATACCCGAACCCGCCGTCGAACCCGATTCGACGGCGGGTTTTTTGTTACAGCGGTAAATCCTGTTGTGAGGCCGATATGCAGACCGTCCACGTTCGCGGGCTCCGCAAGACCTTCATCACCCGGCGAAAGGCCCCCGGCCTTCGGGGCAGCCTCCGGGCCCTCCTGCGCCCCGAACGTCAGACGGTGGAGGCCGTGCAGGACATCTCCTTTGACGTGGGAGAGGGGGAGGTGCTCGGCTTCATCGGCCCCAACGGCGCCGGCAAGTCCACGACCATCAAGATACTCACCGGAATCCTGCACCCGACCGAGGGCCAGGCGGAGGTGCTCGGCTTCGTCCCCTGGAGGCAGCGCCGCCAGCTCGCCTACCACATCGGCACGGTCTTTGGCCAGCGCCCCCAGCTCTGGTACCACCTGCCCGCGATGGACACCTTCTACCTGTTCGGCAAGGTCTACGAGCTGGACGACCGGACCATCCGCCAGCGGATCGCGTTCCTGGCCGAGGCCTTCGAGATCCAGGACCTGCTCGAGACCCCCGTGCGCAAGCTCTCCCTGGGCCAGCGGATGCGCTGCGAGGTGGCCGCGTCCCTCCTCCACCGCCCCCGCCTGATCCTGCTGGACGAGCCCTCCATCGGCCTGGACGTGGTGGCCAAGCAGTGCATCCGGGACACGGTCCGCCACCTGAACGAGCTGGAAGGGGTCAGCGTCCTGCTCACCTCCCACGACGCCGGGGACATCGAGGCCCTCTGCCGGCGCGTGATCATCCTCAACCACGGGCGCATCGTCTACCAGGACGAGGTGTCCGCGCTCAAGCGGCGCTACCTCACCTCCAAACTCGTGGAGGTGAAGTACGCCGAAGAGGTCGCGACGGACTTTCGGGTGGAAGGGGCCGAGACCCTCAAGGTCGGGCGCTACGGCGTGAAACTCCGCTTCGACGCGCGGGAGACCCCCGCCGGCGCGGTCATGGCCCGCCTGGCCGAGGCCGGCGACCTCGTGGACGTGACCATTTCCGACCCCTCCCTGGAGGAGGTCATCCGGGCGATCTATGGGAAAAAGCCATGACCCTTCGCAGACCCCTCAAATACTGGGCCATCCTCAAGACCCAGCTCCTCAACAGCCTGGCCTACCCGGCGGACCTGGCGTCCCGGAGCCTGACCATCGCCCTGTTCATGTGGATGTTCGTCCAGCTGTGGCGGGCCACCTACCGCTCCGCCGGACAGGAGACCATCGCCGGACTGACCCTGCGCGACACCCTCTGGTACCTGATGATGGCCGAGACCATCGTGCTCAGCAAGCCCCGCCTGTCCCGGACCATTGCGGAGGCGGTGAAGAACGGCGAGATCGCCTACCTGCTGAACAGGCCCTACAGCTTCCTGCTGTATCAGGCCAGCGTCGGGGTCGGGGACAGCCTCCTGCGCCTCGCCCTCAACGCCCTGACCGGAGGGGCGCTCGTCTGGGCCACGGTCGGCCCGCCCCCCGACCCGCGCGGGTGGCTGCTGGTCCTGCCCGCCGTCGCCCTTGCCTGGACGATAGATTTCTGCATCGCGGCGATGATCGGCCTGATAGCCTTCGTGACCGAGGAGACCGTCGCGTTCGAGTGGATCTACGGCAAGCTGATGTTGATCCTGGGGGGCGTGCTCATCCCCCTCGACTTCTTCCCCGCCTGGCTCCGCTCCATAGCGCTCGCGATGCCCTTCGCCTGCGCGATCTACGGCCCGGCCAGGCTGTTCGTGGAGCCGGACCCCGCCCGGCTCCTGAGCCTGTTGATGATACAGGGCATCTGGGTAATGGCCCTGGGGCTGCTGCTCACGGCCCTCTACCGCAGGGGGGTCGCCTGGTTGACCATCAACGGAGGATGAGGACGCGATGCGACGAGAGCTGACCTTTCTGCTGGCGCTCTGGAAGGCGAACCTCCTGGCGGCCATGGAGTACCGCGTCGCCTTCATCTCCCAGGTCGTGGGCATGATGCTGAACAACGCGGTCTACTTCCTCTTCTGGGTCCTCTTCTTCGACCGCTTTCAGCAGGTGCGCGGCTGGGGGCTGAATGAGATGCTCATCCTGTTCGGCGTCGTCGCGGCGGGCTTCGGCCTGGGCGTCTACCTGTTCGGCAACGCCCTGACCCTCGCGGACGTGATCTCGGGTGGCCGGCTGGACTACTACCTCTCCCTGCCCAGGCCGGTCCTGCTGCACGCCCTGGCCAGCCGCAGCATCGTCAGCGGCCTCGGAGACGCCGCCTACGGCCTCATCAGCTTCGCCCTCGCCGGGCATTACACCCCGGACGCCGTCGGGCGGTTTGCCCTGGGGGCCCTGCTCTCCGCGACGATCTTCCTTTCGTTTCTCGTCCTGACGCAGAGCCTGGCCTTCTACCTGGGAAACGCCACGCAGTTGAGCGCCCAGGCGACCCAGGCGATCATCGCCTTTTCGCTCTACCCGATCACCCTCTTCGACGGCACGGCCAAGCTCCTCCTGTTCACCGTCCTCCCGGCGGCGTTCATGGGGGCTGTGCCCGCGGAGTTCGTGCGGGAATTCACCTGGTCCACGCTGGCCCAGCTGCTGACCGCTGCGCTGGCCTTCCTCTCCCTGGCCCTGACGGTCTTCCACCGGGGCCTGCGCCGCTACGAGAGCGGAAGCGCGATCCAGGTGGAGGTGTAGCGCATGAAGCGCACCCTGATCCACGATCTCAAACAGTCCATCGGCCAGGAGGTGAAGGTCCAGGGATGGGTCCAGGCCCTTCGGGACCAGAAGCGAATGCAGTTTCTGGTCATCCGGGACCAGACCGGCATCGTCCAGGCCGCCCTCGAAAAGGCGCAGGACCCGGACCTGGCGTCCGTCCTCTCGGCCCTCACCCGGGAGTCCGCCGTCAGCGCCGTCGGGCGCGTCGTCGAAAATCCCCAGGTGAAGGCCGGGGGGATCGAGGTCCAGTTGACCGGCCTCCGCGTGGAGGGCCTGGCCGCATCGCCCCTGCCCCTGGACCCGTTCGGGACCCCCGGGCCGAGCCTGGACAATCGGCTCGACTGGCGCTTCCTGGACCTGCGTCGCCCGGAGAACCTCCTCATCTTTCAGGTCCAGACCACCGCGGAGATGGCCATGCGCCGGGTCTGGCTGTCGGAGGGGTTCCTGGAGATCCACTCCCCCAAGCTGATGGGCAGCCCGAGCGAGTCCGGGGCCGAGCTGTTCGAGCTGGAGTATTTTGGAAAAAAGGCCTACCTGGCCCAGTCGCCCCAGTTCTACAAGCAGATGGCCATGGCCGCCGGCCTGGACAGGGTCTTCGAGATCGCCCCCGCCTTCCGCGCGGACCCCTCCTTTACCGCGCGGCACACGACCGAGTTCACGAGCGTGGACGTGGAGATGGCCTGGATCGAGTCCCACGAGGACCTCATGGCCTTCGAGGAGAGGTGGCTGCAGAGCGTCCTGAAAGCGGTCAGAGAGAGACACGGGGAGGAGATCCGGGAGCGCCTCGGCGTTGAGGTCCGGGTCCCGGACCTCCCGTTCCCGCGCATCTCCATGAAGGAGGCCCTCTCCCTCCTGGCGCAGAAAGGCTATGTCCCCGAAAGACAGGGGGACCTGGACCCTCAGGGAGAGCGCCTCCTCGCCCAGCACATCGCCGAGACGTCTGGCCACGAGTTCGTCTTCGTCACGGACTACCCGGCCACCGTGCGCCCCTTCTACCACACGCGCCGTGAGGCCGACCCGGCCACCACGAAGAGCTTCGACCTGCTCTACAAGGGGCTGGAGATCACCACCGGGGCCCAGCGGGAACACCGGTATGACGCGCTGGTCAGCCAGGCCCTGGAGAAAGGACTGAGCCTGGAGCCCCTCCGGTTCTACCTGGACTTCTTCAGGTTCGGATGCCCCCCTCACGGGGGGTTCGGGTTCGGCCTGGCCCGGCTGCTGATGGCCCTGCTGGGGCGCGGCAACCTGCGGGAGACCACCCTCCTCCCGCGCAGCCCGAACAGACTCCACCCCTGACGGGGATTTCCCGTTGCATCCCGAAATCGGATTTGATATATTGACGACCGGTCACGAAAATGGTCAACGCGAGAACGAACCTTGAACGTTGAGGTATGATATGGCGCAGAAAATAGGCGTCGGCCTGCTGGGCCTCGGCAACGTGGGCGGCGGCGTGGCCCGCCTCCTGATCGACGGGCAGGACCGGCTGATCGAGCGCCGGGGGCTTCACCTGGAGGTCCGCCGGGCCGCGGTGCGCGACCTCTCTAAGCCCCGCCGCGTGGCCCTCCCCTCCGGCGTCCTGACGACCGACCCCGGCGCGGTGGTGGACGACCCGGGCGTCCAGATCGTGGCCGAGCAGATGGGCGGCGTCGAGCCCGCCCGCGCCCTCCTGCTGCGCGCCCTCCGGAACGGCAAAGACGTGGTCACGGCCAACAAGGCCGTGATCGCCGAGTGCGGGGACGAGCTGTTTCAGGCCGCCTCGGAGCAGGGCGTGGACCTGATGTTCGAGGCGAGCGTCTGCGGAGGCATCCCGATCATCCGGTCCCTCACGGAGGGCCTGGTGGCCAACCGCATCCGGTCCCTCTACGGCATCCTGAACGGCACGACCAACTACATCCTGACCCGGATGACCGAGGAGGGCGGGACCTTCGAGGAGAGGCTCCGGCAGGCCCAGGAGAAGGGGTTCGCCGAGCCGGATCCCACCTTCGACATCGACGGGACGGACGCGGCGCAGAAGCTCGTCATCCTCGCCCGCATCGCCTTCGGGTCCGCCGTGCGCCTGAGCCAGGTCTTTCGGGAGGGCATCCACAGGATCGGCAGCCAGGACATCGCCTTCGCCCGCGAACTCGGCTACATCATCAAGCTCCTGGCCGTGGCCAAGCTGACGGAGGACGCCCGCCTCGAGGTCCGGGTGCACCCCGCCATGGTCCAGTCCTCGGCCCTCCTGGCCAACATCCGGAACGAGTTCAACGCCGTGGAGGTGGTGGGGGACGCGGTGGGCACGCAGGTCTTCTCCGGCCGCGGGGCCGGGGAACTCCCGACCGCCAGCGCCGTGGTGTCCGACATCGTGGACGTGGCCGGCCGGCGGTGCGCGGGGGGACGCCGTTCGGGGAGCGTCTGGACCCGGCAGGAGCGCCTCCCCGTGGCGCCGGTGGAGGAGGTCGTCACCAGCTACTATTTTCGATTTGTCGTCGTGGACCGCCCCGGCGTCCTCGCCCAGATCGCCCGCATCCTGGCCTCGGAGCAGATCAGCATCGAGTCGGTCATCCAGCACGGCCGGTCGGAGGACACCGTGCCCCTGATCATCATGACCCACGAGGCCCCGGAGCGGGCCATGCGCCGGGCCATCGCCGAGATCGACCGGCTGTCCATCGTGAAAGAGCCTGCGCTCGTCATCCGGGTGGAGAGACCGTGAGCAGCCTGTACAGATTCGACGCCGAGGGCGAAAGCCCCATCCGGCGGATGCTGGCAGACGCCATGGAGCGCGCCGTGGGGGCCCGCAGCGAGCGCTACCTCTTCGAGATCGCCGCCCCCATCCTGGTCGCCACAGGGCGCGCGCCCGACCTGGACCGTGCGGAGACCCTGCTCACCGAACAGGTGGGCGAGGCCCTGCTGGACGCCTTCGACCTCCTCGGCGTGGACCACGACCGCGCCTACGAGTCCTTCCACGCGATCCTCAGACAGCTCCACGAATTTCTGAAGATATAAGGACCCTGTCATGAAATCCATCACCGTCTCTCACTCCTGGTCCACCCGCGACGCCCTCGACCGCCCCACGCGGGACCGGTTCGTCTCCCTCGACGAGGACGGCGCCCTGCGCCTCGCCGATTCCATCCTGATCGCGGACGAGATCGGCAGGGCCACGCGGCGCAACCGGGAGGTCATCGCCGGCCCGGTCTGCATCAAGAAGGAGTTCCTCATAGAGGACGCTGACGTGCGCCACGCCCTGCTCTGCCCCCACCTCGCCTGCGACCGGGAGGGGGGCGTCCTCCGCATCGAGGTGAACGGCCACGCCATCAGGCACGCCTGGCCCGCCAAGCGCGAGTACTGGGAGGACCGCTGGACGGCCATCCCCGTGCCCGTCAGCGCCCTGAGGGCCGGCCTCAACGAGGTCGTCTTTCGGGCCGAGGGGGATGCGCAGTGGACCTTCCTCCTCGAAAACTCCCTCTTCCCCAACCGGAGCGCCAGGAGCGACGACAGCGGCCGGACCTGGCGCCACGAGAACTTAGGCGTGAACAACGGAGACGACGGGGAGTACCTCGTCCGCTTGAGGATCGGCCGCCACGCCCCTCAGGGGGAGGTCGCCTCCGAGGTCCTGGACCTGCTCGGCCTGGCCGGCGCGGACGGGATCGCCCCGCGCGGCCGCGTCGAAGAGGTCCGCCTGAGCGTCGAGGCCGAGCGCCCCGACGGGACCGGAGTCCAGCCCTTCTGTCGGACCGGCCCCGGCCCGGACGGCGACCCCGCGGCCTGGACCTCCTGGGCCCCCGCCGACGCGCCGGTCCGCCCCCCGGACGGGGCGCGCTTCCTCCAGTGGCGCCTCCTCCTGACCACAACGCGGCCCCAGGCCACGCCCGCCGTGCGATCCATCCGGGTCGAGGCAACGCTCTCCGTGGAACCCTCCAGCGCCACGGCGCGCCTCGCGGAGGCGGACAACCCGCCCATAGCGCGAAGCTCCTACTCCTTCGCCTACCTGAGCGCCGACGAGAAGCGGGGACGCCGGCTGCGGGAGCGATGGAAACTGGACGCCGTCGTCCGGCCCGCCCGGACCCCGTTCGAGAAGTTCCTCTACCTGCGGAACTGGGTGCGCCACCAGTGGGAGGACGGCTGGAACTACGGGGAGATCGACCTCTGCCCCCCCTGGGACGGCATGGTCATCCTGGAGCTGGCCAGCCGGAAACTCTCCCTCGGCATGTGCACCCACTACGCCACCGTCTTCTCCCACTGCGCCGCAGCCCTCGGCCTGGTCGCCCGCACGCAGATCATGCGCTCCCACTGCATCAACGAGGTCTGGTCCCCCGACCATCAGAAGTGGGTCGCCATGGACGCGGGGGGCGACTCGAACGACGAGACCAAATTCACCTACCACTTCGAGCGGGACGGCGTCCCCCTCAGCGCCCTGGAGGCGCACCGGGCCTGGGAGGAGAAGGCCTTCGATCAGGTGAAGATCGTGCCCGAGCCCCCCCCGGCGGTCCGGGAGCGCTTCACCGTCGAAAAGCGGTTACAGCTCTTCGACCGCTTCATGATCACCCTCCGGAACGACGAACTCTCGGCGATGGACCCCGGCGAGCCGGAGCACGGGGCCGTCTCCTACCACTACGACGGCTACCTCTGGTGGCGCGGGGCGCAGGGCCCTCTCCCCTGGTTCTCCCGGCACACCACGCGCGCCGCGGACCTCTACTGGACCATCAACCGGGCGCGCATCCACCTCCAGGAGGACGATCAGCCGGGGACCCTGCGGGTCTGGCTGGAGACCCACACCCCGAACCTGTCGGGCTTCCAGGTCCGGCTCGACGGAGGGGACTGGGAGGAGCGCGGGGCGCGCTTCGCCTGGACCCTGCGCAGGGGGACGAACCGCCTCGAGGTCAGGCCCGTCAACCGGTTCGGAGTGGAGGGGGCCACCAGCGCGGTGACGGTCATCACGACTTAGTCCGAAGTCGTTACGCATGGCCGTATTTGGTTTCTAAAAAGTAACCTTAAAGTTCTGATTTTAAAGGGATTTCTCTCTAAATTTCGAGGGGGGATTGCCGATGTATAAAGTGGAGTGACCCCGTCACAGGCCGATTCCACCGGCCCGGCGCCGGGAGTCGCTCCTGCTCCACACAACGGCCATCCCAGGCTTGCCCCCATCCCTTTTTTTCGGACCCTCGCATGAAAAAAACGGTGGAAGAGTCGTCTTCAGACGTTCACAGGGCCGATCGGAAGGAGAGCCGGGAGGAGCGCCTCGCGCGCATCCGCGCCCGCGTCAAGGCCGGGTTCTACGCCCGGTCGGACGTGATGCGGGACGTGGCGGACGCCCTCCTCTACGACCCCTCTGCCTTCGAGAACCTGCCCTGACCGGTCTCACATCGAGGCATCCTCGCCCTCGAAGCCGCCCTGCCCTCACGGACAGGGCGGCCTTTTTTTGCTGCTTGACAAGGTCTGAGAGGGGAGTTATAATTCGACCTATCCCCCCATCCCCCTTTCCTAAAGGAAAGGGGGAGCAGCCTTGTCAAAAAGGCAAAAGGCGCGACGCAGAAGGGCTGACCACCGGGGCTCAGGAGAGGCGTTAGGCCGCAATGGAAACCTCTAAATGATCCGTCTTCTGGAGCAATGCCCTTGCGGCGCAGGGTGGTGGGTCGCGACCTCAACGGGAGCGACAGGTTGGGTGGTAGCCTCCCCGGCGTTTGAGGGGCGCCTTTCTGCAGGGCGCGGCATGCCGCGCCCCTACAAGAACCACCCATTCCCCTGTAGGGGCGGGTCGTTGACCCGCCCGGTGAAGGGTGGAGGGGATGGGTACGTCGGCGGCATGGGCCGCCGAAACAGTGGTGGGTGGGGTATCTCCAGTCAAAAATCAACCGCAGTGAAAGGACGCTCATGAACCACCGCACCGAAACCGACAGCATGGGCCCCATCCAGGTCCCGGCAGACCGCTACTACGGCGCGCAGACCGCCCGCTCCCTGATCCACTTCGACATTGGCGAGGAGCGCATGCCCCGCGAACTCATCCGGGCGATGGGCATCCTCAAGAAGGCCGCCGCCCTGGTCAACCAGGACCTGGGCCTCCTCCCCCCGGATAAAACGGACCTGATCGTGCGGGCCGCGGACGAGGTCATCGAGGGCAAACTGGACGACCACTTCCCCCTCCGGGTCTGGCAGACCGGCAGCGGCACCCAGACCAACATGAACGTCAACGAGGTCATCTCCAACCGCGCCATCCAGCTCGCCGGCGGCCAGATGGGGAGCAAGAAGCCCATCCACCCCAACGACCACGTCAACATGGCCCAGTCCTCCAACGACACCTTCCCGGCGGCCATGCACATCGCCGCCGCCACGGAGATCCGCCAGCGCCTGATCCCGGCCCTCACCCCCCTGCGCGAGGCACTGGCCCGCAAGTCGGAGGCCTTCAAAGACATCATCAAGATCGGGCGCACGCACCTGATGGACGCCACCCCCCTCACCCTCGGCCAGGAGTTCTCCGGCTACGTGACCCAGTTGACCAAAGCCCTCCAGCGCATCGAGAAGTGCCTGCCCGACCTCCACGAGCTGGCCCTGGGCGGCACCGCCGTCGGCACCGGCCTCAACACCCACCCGGAGTTCGCCGAGCGCTCTGCAAAAAAGATCGCCGAACTCACCGGCCTCCCCTTCGTCACCGCCCCCAACAAGTTCGAGGCCCTGGCCGCCCACGACGCGGTCGTCCAGGCCAGCGGCGCGCTCAAGACCCTCGCCTGCTCCCTGACGAAGATCGCCAACGACGTCCGCTGGATGGCCTCCGGCCCCCGCTCCGGCATCGGGGAGATCTCCATCCCGGAGAACGAGCCTGGCAGCTCCATCATGCCCGGCAAGGTCAACCCCACGCAGTGCGAGGCCGTCACCATGGTCGCCGCGCAGGTCATCGGCAACGACACGGCCATCGCCGTCGGCGGCGCGTCCGGCAACTTTGAGCTCAACGTCTTCAAGCCCCTGATGATCTACAACCTCCTCCAGTCCATCCGCCTCCTGTCCGACGCCTGCCGCTCCTTCAACGAGCACTGCGCGGAGGGCATCCAGCCCAACCGGGAGAACATCGAGGCCCACCTGAAGCGCTCCCTGATGCTCGTCACCGCCCTCAACCCCCGCATCGGCTACGACAACGCCGCCAAGGTCGCCAAGAAGGCCCACCAGGAGGGGACCACCCTGCGCGAGGCCGTCCTCGCCCTCGGCCTGCTCACCGGCGAGGAGTTCGACCGCATCGTCCGCCCGGAAGACATGGTCGGGCCGAAGGCGTGAGAAGGCGCGGCGTGATGACGTTTGAAAAATTGAATCAGTAATACAAGGTCTGGTCCCCGGCAGCCTGTCCGTAAACGAACAGGCTGCATTGCAGATCAAGCCCCGTGAACGGGGCTATTGAGAACCGTTATTGTTTTTGAAGCCCGGCTTGGCCGGGCTTGGTCAGAAAGCCAGCCCGTTCATTCATGGACGGGCTGGCGTGGCGGGCGATGATTACTGAAATAGATTCAAAAACGTCATCATCGCCGTGAAACAGATGAGGGCTGTATTCAACCGGAAGGAGTGAATCATGCGACGCTTCGCGGAACGATACCGCCGGCTGGCCGCGTGCATGCTCGCGGTGTCTCTGGGGTTCCTCCTCGGCGTCCTGCCCGCGTCCGCGCAAAGCCTGGCCTGGGAGCAGACGAACGGACCCTATGGCGGCTACATCACAAGCCTGCTGGCGACCCCCAGCGGAACCCTCTATGCGGGTACGTATAAGGGGGGGGTGTTTCGCTCGGACAATGCAGGCGCTACCTGGACGGCGGTCAACACGGGATTGACAAATAGGAATGTCAATTCGTTGTTGGTTTTCGGAACGACGCTCTATGCGGGCACTTTTGGCGGTGGGGTATTTCGCTCGAACAATGCAGGCACCACCTGGACGGCGGCCAACACGGGATTGACGAATACGAATGTCAATTCGTTGTTGGTTTTCGGAACGACGCTCTATGCGGGTACGTATGGGAGCGGGGTATTTCGCTCGAACAATGGGGGTGACACCTGGACCAACACGGGATTGACGAATAGGATTGTCAGTTCGTTGTTGGTTTTCGGAACGACGCTCTATGCGGGCACGAGTGGGGGCGCGATACGCGGTGGGGGCGTGGTACGCTCGGACGATGTGGGCGCTACCTGGACGGCGGCCAACACGGGATTGCCGGATACGAATGTCAATTCGTTGTTGGCTTCTGGAACGACGCTCTATGCGGGCACGAGGAGCGGGGTATTTCGCTCGAACAATGCAGGCGGTGCCTGGACGGCGGTCAACACAGGATTGCCGGATACGGATGTCTATTCGCTGTTGGTTTTCGGAACGACGCTCTATGCGGGCACGGATGGGAGCGGGGTATTTCGCTCGAACAACGCGGGTGACACCTGGACGGCGACCAACTCGGGATTGACGAATACGTCCGTCTCTTCGTTGTTGGTTTTCGGCGCGGTGCTTTATGCGGGCACTTCTGGCGGCGGTGTGTCTCGCTCGGATAATGCGGGCGCCAGTTGGACAGCGGTCAACACAGGATTGACGAATACGATTGTCCTTTCGTTGTTGGCTTCTGGAACGACGCTCTATGCGGGCATTTCTGGCGGCGGTGTGTCTCGCTCGGATAATGCGGGCGCCACCTGGACGGCGGTCAACACGGGATTGGCGAACAGGTCCGTCCTTTCGTTGTTGGCTTCCGGCACGGCGCTTTATGCGGGCACTTCTGACGGCGGTGTATTTCGTTCGGTGGATGGAGGCGCCACCTGGACGGCGGTCAACACGGGATTGGCGAACAGGTCCGTCCTTTCGTTGTTGGCTTCCGGCACGGCGCTTTATGCAGGCACGGATGGGGGCGGGGTATTTCGCTCGAACGATGCGGGCGCTAACTGGACGGCGGTCAACACGGGATTGACGAATACGGGTGTCTTTTCGTTGTTGGTTTTCGGAACGACGCTCTATGCGGGCACGTATAGGGGCGGAATATTTCGCTCGAACGATGCGGGCGCCACCTGGACGCCGGCCAGCACGGGATTATTGAGGTTTGTGGCTGTCCTTTCGTTGTTGGCTTCTGGAACGACGCTCTATGCGGGCACGGATTCAGGTGTATTTCGCTCGGACGATGCGGGCGGCACCTGGACGGCGGTCAACACGGGATTGACGAATAGGGATGTCTCTTCGTTGTTGGCTTCTGGAACGACACTCTATGCGGGCACGTATGAGGGCGGGGTATTTCGCTCGAACGATGCGGGCGGCACCTGGACGGCGGTCAACACGGGATTGACGAATAGGGATGTCTCTTCGTTGTTGGCTTCTGGAACGACGCTCTATGCGGGTACGGCTTGGGGCGGGGTCTTCCGCGCTTCTATTATCAAACCCCCTGCATCCGCGTCCGACTTCGACGGGAACGGGGAGGTCGGATTCGACGACTTTTTCCTGTTTGCCTCGGCGTTCGGGCAGAAGGCGACGGACGTCAGCGCAAAGTTCGACCTGGACAAGGACGGTGAGGTCGGGTTCGGCGACTTCTTCATCTTCGCCGGGGACTTTGGGAAGAAGATGTAGCCACAACAAATAAACCGTTCGAAAATTCCACTAACGAAAGGACCCCCATGCCCGTCCTGTCCCACACCGCCCTGTCTGAGTTGATGTGCAGCATGTTCGTGAAGGCCGGCGCGCCCCCCGACGAGGCGAGGGTCGTCAGCGACCACCTGATCGAGTCCAGCCTGATGGGCCACGACTCCCACGGCGTCTGGCGCGCCCCCGGCTACGCGAAAGGGATGCGGAGAGGCGTCTCCCCGGCCTCTAATTATGAGATCGTGAAGGAGACCCCCGCCACGCGCGTGATCGACGCGAAGGGGGGCCTGGGCATCGTGGCGGCCTACCGGGCCATGGAGGGGGCCGTGGAGAAGGCCCGGACGCGGACCTTTGGAGCCGTGGGCGTCCACCGGTGCGGGCACTGCGGCCGGATCGGCGCCTTCCCCGTGATCGCGGCCAGAGAAGGGATGCTCGGCCTCTGCTTCCTGAACGGCGGCGCCAGGTTCACGGCCCCCTTCGGGGGGACCAGCCGCCGCCTCCCGCCCAACCCCCTCGCCGTGGCCTTCCCCCGCAGGGCCGGGGACCCCGTGGTCCTCGACATCACCACCAGCGTGGTGGCCGGAGGAAAAATTCAGGTCAAACAGGCGCGCGGAGAGAAGCTGCCGGAGGGGTGGATGATCGACGCGGAGGGGAAGGGCGTGGACGACCCGGAGCGATTCATGAAAGACGCCGCCGTGCTCCCGCTGGGCGGGTTCCAGTTCGGCCACAAGGGGTTCGGCCTCGGCCTGGTCATCGAGGCCCTGGCGGGCGGCCTGACCTGGGCGGGGTGCAGCAGCGAGAAGCCCACGCGGGGGGCCAGCGGCTTCCTGGCGATGGCCATCCACATCCAGGACTTCATCCCCCTAACCGACTTCGAGCAGGAGATCGAGAGACTCGTGGAATGGGTGAAGTCTTCGGACAGGCTGCCCGGCGTCAGCGAAATCCTGATGCCGGGAGAAATCGAGCAGCGCGCGCGGGAGCAGCGCCTGAGGGAAGGCATCTACGTGGACGACAGGACCTGGAAGGAGATGGGGGAGACAGCGCGGGAATTGGGAGTGGAGACGCCGGGATAGGGCGGGGATCAGGGGGGGGGAGGCTCTTTGACCAGCTGCGCGTAGCGGGCATATTCGAGCTTGAGGCCCTGCCGTCCGTCGTCGAATTTGAGGGCGAGGAACCGCGTGATGTTCGGATACCGGGTCTTCAGAACGTAGAAGGTCTTGTTGAGCAACCCCTCCTTCTGGTCTGCGGGGAGGGCATCCCAGGCCCTGGCGGCCACCGCGACCTCGATCTCCTGGACGGAGGGCGCGGTCGCCTGCATCACCTCCGCCTCGGTGAGGTAGCGGTCCCCCTCCGCCTTGAGCTGAATGCCCGTGAAGACCCCTGGGGCAACGGCCAGGATATCCAGCCGCATCACCTGCGTCTGAGTCAGCGCCGGCGCGACCTGCCTCGGCCTGGGCCTCTCCTCGATCCGCATCGGCACGGGGAGGTTCAGCTCCTCCTCCTCAATCTCCTGCCGCTTCTTGGGCTGCCACCCGTTTCGCCAGCCGTCCGAGGCCGCAACCGGGGCGGCCTGAGGGGGCTGGCTCACCCCCAGCTTGAGCGACTGCCCTCTCCCGACGTTGAAGGTCGCCGCCCGCTTGCTCCCCCGGTCGTCCACCTGCGTCTTGACCTCGACGATCCCCTCATACACGTACACGCCCACAGCCGAATCCCCCCTGGCCTCCATCCGGAAGGCCGTGCCCCGCGCCGTGACCGTGGCCAGCCACGACTCAAACGCGAAGCGCTCCTGCTCCTTGAGCTGCTTGACGTTGCCCCACAGATTCCCCTCCACCAGGCGGGCGCGAACGCTCTTCAGCCCCTGCTCCTCCGACTGATGCAGCACAAAGGTGGTGTTCTCGCCGACCCGGATCACCGAATAGGGCCCCCGCGTCTGCAGCTCGGCCCTGGAGTCCGGCCCCGTGCGCACGGCATCGCCGGGCACGACCCGGAACCCCACCCGGGCCAGGTGCCAGTCGGTCCCGCTCTCCCCCTTGAACTCCACGGTCCCTACAATGAAGGAGATGACCGCCGTCTGACGCAGCTCCTTCTCCTTCCCGGAGCCGCACCCCAGACAGAGCGCCAGGAGCCAGAGGCCAGCAAGAATTCGACGACTCACATCACACCACCCCCCAAGAATGACGAAGTGCGAAGTGCGAAGTGCGAAGTGGGTATTCGACCTTCGACCTTCGACCTTCGACCTTCGACCTTCGACCTTCGACCTTCGTCATTTTACTGTCGTTCCTTCCGGGCCCACGGCAGGCTGAACGGCGACATGTCCGCGATGAAGGCCGCCGTCTCCTGCTCGTAGGTGTCGAACGGATCGCGGAGGTTCAGGGCGCGCTCGTTCTCCAGGTAGACCTGGTCCCAGTCGACGATGTAGCGCACCTGATGCTCCGTCAGCTTCTTCACGACCTCTGCGCGGGCGCGGGCGCGGGTGTCCTGGGGAGGGGTCACCATCGCCCGGTCGATCTGCTTGTCCGTCAGCGTCCGCCGCATCGTCCCCCTCCGCTCCAGGTCGTAGTAAAGCCCCCGGTCGATGTCGATGTTGTGATACTCCAGGTCGAGGCTCTGCAGCCAGGGGTCGTCCCACGACAGGTCTTCGGCCTTCCGGAAGGTCTCCAGCAGGTACCTCTTGGCCACCCAGTCGACCCGGTCCGTGAGCGACATGGGGTCCCGCTCCAGGTCGTCGAGCGTCGACTCCCAGGCGTCCAGAACCCACTCCACGTCCTCGTCCCGGTCATCCAGGTGTTTCTGGGCAAGCTCCAGGTAGCGCCGCTGCACGTCCACCGCGGAGATCGTGCCCCCGCTGTGCCGCTCCACGATCCAGGAGAACTCCGGGTCGCGGGAGATCTGCTTGAGCGCCCAGACCGAGTCCTTGAGCAGCACGTCCCTGGGAAAGACCTTCCGCTCGATCAGGCTCAGCACGAGGGCCGTGGTGCCCACCTTGAGGGCCGTGGCGTACTCCGACATGTTGGAGTCCCCGACCAAAAGGTGGAGGCGGCGGTACTTGCTGTGGTCGGCCAGCGGCTCGTCCCGGGTGTTGATGATCGCGCGGGAGAACTGGATCCACTGATACGTCTCGGTGACGATGTGGTCCGCCCGCTGCGAGATCTGAAAGGAGATCGGGTCCTGCCGCTCCCGCTCCTCCCGCTCGTCCCGGCTGTAGTAGTAAAAGCTGTCGTCGTAACTCCCCACGCGCCCGGCCCCGCAGAAGACCTGCCGGGTGACCAGGAACGGGAGGAGCGCCGGGATGACGAGCGTGGAGAACGGGACGTTCCGCCGGATCAGGTAGTTCTCGTGGCAGCCGAACGTCGCCCCGGTGAAGTGGTCGATGTTGTTCTTGAAGAACGCCGCCTCCCCGCTCAGGCCGAGCTGACGCAGGGCGCTCTGGAAGATCCGCTCCCCGGCCTTGTCAAATGCGACCACGTCGAACAGCCCCGTGCACTCCGGGGTCGTGTACTCGATGTGCCCCATGTCGATGTAGACCCGGCCCGCGTTGAACAGGAACCCGCCGTTGCCGGGGGGTTCGTCCCGCCCCCGGTAGTGAATGTCCACGATGCCACACCGGTCCGTGTGAAAGATATGGTTCTTCACCTTCATCGAGATGGAGTCGGGGCTGATGAACCCCTCCCGGTCGGGGGCCAGACACCCGTACTCGGTCTCCAGGCCGAAGATGCGATTCCTCATGGCGCGTCCTGGTTAGAGGTACTTTGACACGGCCGCCCGGACCTCCTCTCCGGTCAGGGCGCGGAACTTGCTCTTGCTCAGGCGCGACCGGGCCAGGACCGCGGCCTCGGCGTCGCGCGTCCGCATCTCCTCCCGGAGGATCTCCCCCACCTCCCGGTCCTCCACCTGGGGCGACTCCGGGACCTCCTGCCCCTCCTCCTCTGCCCGGCCCACCTTCCGGCCCAGCGCCCACGCCCGGAGGGCCACGTCCAGGGCCTCCTTCAGCCCGCCCGCCTCCGTTCTGGCGGCCTCCAGATAAGCCCGCATCACCCCGGCGGCCTTCTCCGTGCCCGCCACGGCGCCGCACCGCTCCGCGCTCTCGAACGTGCCGTCGCAGTCCACGGTGTAGAACCGCGCCCCCCCCGCAGGGCCGATCTCCGCCATCAGGACGCGAATGATGTAGGGGGCGCGGAACACCTCGTCAAAGGCGTTCTTGACGAGCGGGGCGATCCCGAAGTTGACCAGCCGCTGGAGCGAGACATCGGCCACGGAGTTCGTGAACCCGTCCACGTGGGCCATGTCCACCGCCGCGATCCGCAGCCGCTCGATGTCCGCCGGATGGCCCATCGCCGCGAACGCCACCCGGTCATAGACCTCGAACAGCTTGCGCCCCCCCCGCCCGAAGGTGAGCAGCAGGACGCCGTCGTCATAAGGGATGCCGATGGCCGGGCTCCCGCCCCGGAGCTGGTCTTCGAGATACTCGCGCCGGTTGGCGACGGTCTCGGCCCATCGATAAGGTTCGTCAAGTAGCATAAATAACGATGAATGATGAACGCTGAACGCTGAACGAAAAGCAGACCAGGTTTATGGCTTTACTTCATCGTTCATCGTTCCGCGTTCTGCGTTGGTTTACCGTTCCACCTGCTCGCCGTAGACCCGCGCGATCTCCTCGGCCGGGACGTCCCGGATGCCCTCCCGGCTGATCGTCTTGACCGTCGGGAAGATCGCCGCCCGGCGGTCCGTCCCCCCCGTGGCCGTGTCGTACTCCGCCGCCGTCTCCAGCAGGCGCAGGACCAGGCCGACGGACTCTTCTAATCCCATCGACGCCAGGGGCCGGCCGCTCCACCGGTTCTGGTAGTAGAGCGCCCCCCGGATGGCCGGCGACCCGGACCCCGTGGTCGCAAAGTCCGCGCACTCGAACTGCGCCCCGAGGGCGTCGTAGAAGAAGATCTTCCCCTTCCCCTCCGGCCCGTCGCTCAGGTCGTAGACCGCGAAGATCGGGATCACCGCCCCGATCCCCTGCAGCGTCATGGGCAGGTTCTCCCGGATCAGCCGGGAGACCCGCCGGAGCTTCCCCTCCAGGCTCAGCTCCTGAAGCTGGCTCCGCCGATAGTACTGGAACGTGTGCTCCAGGACGCGGGCGATCTCGTAGGCGATGGCCGGCGACCCGGAGATGGCCAGGACGGAGTGGTCGTCAATGCCCAGGACCTTGTCCGCCCGGTCGTGGATCACCGCGTTGCCCGCCGTCGCCCGCCGGTCCCCCGCGATCAGAACGCCCCGGTCGTAGTTGACCGCCAGGATGGTCGTCCCCTCCGTGGGCCGGAACCCCTCCGGCAGAGAACCCCCCGGGGCCACGTCCGCGCCCAGGCGGTAGCCGCTCTCCTTGAGCAGGCCGAAAAAGTCGCCGTCGTGCGGCATGCTCACTCCCCCGTCCGCTGCCGGTAGCGCCGGGACTGGTTGGGGTCCACCCGCCGCATGCGCCGGAGGAGGTCGTTCGTGTCGGGCCGGTCCACCTTCGGCCGCTTGGGCCCCCCCTCGTCGTCCCCCGGCTTCCGCTCCCACGGCTCCGACGGCGCGGGTTTCCGGTCGCGGGCCTCGGCCATGAATCGTCTCTCCATGATAGCCTCCTTATGAGTCCCTGAGCCTCTTTTTCGCTGTAGCTTGCCCTCAACTACTTTTCGGCAGTGGTGAGATTGAGCACTTTCGCCTGCACGCCCTCCATGATCGTATCTCTTACGAACGCGCTGGCGTTTAAAATCTCTATCCCGATAAGCTCGCCTCTCTCATTCAGCTCCGCCGTAATGTTAGGGCTCAGCTCGATGCTGTTTGCCTCTGCCTCCTCGGCAATCACGAGATGCAAAATATCTTCGTGTTCAAAATACGCCATCTTCGATTTCTTCATGGCTCAATGGACTTCCTCAAACTCAATCTCAATCCCGTCTTTCAATTTCGTGTAATAGATGAAACTGACCATGATCTCTTCGCCAAGGCTTCGTTTGGCCTTGTAGGTATCTGGCTTGATCGACACTGGCTGTTCTCCGACATAACCGTCGATACCTCTCGCCTCCTCCTCCGGGGTCGCGAGCCTATAGTCACATCTCCTGATTCCGGAAACCCTTTTCAGGATGGCCTCTTGAAAACGTAACCCGATGAAGGTTTTAACAATGACCAGATCCTTGACCCATTGCTCGACAAGATCGCGGTCGATCTTGCTCATGGCATCCCGCAGACTTTGAACCATTTCAAGAATCTTCTCAGTAGCAACTCTGATGGCATCGGGATTCTGTTTGAGATACCATTCCTCCCATTCGGCCATGCTCCTGCCGGGAAACTTCTGGATCAGGTCGCTCAGTTGACCCACAACCTTGGGTCGCGTCCCCTGCGCATTCTGGTTGGCAAGGTTGATGATCTGCGTGGTGTATTTCGGAAATTCAGGCGGCTGAACATTCAGGTATTCTCGAATTTCTTCGTTCGATATCTTGATTTTCATTTATACCCCGACATGATTACTGTTCTGATATCGCAAAAATCTTGTTCTGTATTTATACTCTATCGAGGTATCCGTCTGGGCAAATCCTTTCTTGATAAGATGCGCATTGATGAATGTTTTGTTTTGGAGGTAGAGATATCCCAGGAGATTGTTTTCAGGATCATATTTTAAACTATCGAATTTCAGGAGTACCTTTTTCCCCTGAGTGAGATAGTTAAGAAACCGTATCGCCTCGTCCTTTTTTTTCGGAATCGGCTTTACCCCAAGAAGGCGAACCTTCAGGCCGGTGTTCAATTCGACTTGTGCAGGAGATTCCACCCGTTTCACGACGTAGAGGTCTGAGCGCCCATTTTCGCTGCCGTCCACCTTTGACCCGAATCGCAATTTTCTCGGATCGACCTTCTTGTCAAACTTCACCGGATCGTGGAAGATGTAAGGCAGAGCCGCTATCTCCTTGCTGTAATCACGCTTGGATGCGGTCTGTTTAACGACTTCTACAATCGCCGCTCCGCTGAAGAGGTCAGATTTGTGAATACCCAATTTCTCCTTGATAACCGGCAGAAAGTCCCGGTTGATCTCATAACCGATGGAGTTGCGTCCCAGGTTTTTCGCTGCCAGCGACGTGGTCCCGCTGCCTAAAAACGGATCGAGGACCGTGTCCCCCACAAAACTGAACATCCTGATCAAACGCCTGGGCAGCTCCTCCGGGAACATGGCCAGGTGTCCGTTCTGCCGAACCCCGCCGAAGTTCCAGTGTCCTGCGAAGTACTGGTTCCACTCCTCCGTTGTCAGCCTGGATTTCTCCTTTTGCGCCCTGGAGACCTTTGGCGGCTTGCCCGGCTTCCTGAACAGCAGGATGAACTCATAGTCCAGCTTGACGATGCCGTTCCGGGGGTAGGGGAACGACCCCATGATCGTCGCCCCGCCCGTCGTGTTCGTCGTCGTCACCTTCTGCCAGATGACCGACCCCATGTAGTCGAAGCCGACGGCCTCGCAGAACTTGATGATCTCCGTCCGGATCGGGATGATCTTGTAGCGCCCGTAGTAGACCGACCGCGCGAACTGGTCCCCGATGTTGACGCAGAGCCGGCAGCCCGGATGCAGGACGCGCCAGCACCCCTGCCAGACCAGGCTCAGGTTGTGGACATAATCCTCATAAGTGTCGTTAAACCCGATCTGCCCCTCGTCCCCGTAGTCCTTCAGTTGCCAGTAGGGGGGTGAGGTGATGACGAGGTGAACGCCCTCGTCGGGGACCTCTTGCATGTCCCGCGAGTCGCCGAGGATGATCTTGTGGGTCGTCGAGATCATTCTGTAGCCGCGCCCTTCAGGGCGCGGTCCTATGGCAGCGCCGTTAGCAGCTCCTCCAGCGTCTTCGCGCTGTCCAGCGCCGCGTTGTACCGGCTGGCCACCTCCCGCTCCACGAACCCCTTCAGGTCCACGGACCGCTGGCTCCCGTTCACCCCGAACACGATGCTGTCCCAGTTGACCGACGTCACGCTCCCCCCGAACCGTTCGAGAGAACGCCCCCGGAAGTAGCCCCGCGTCTCCGCCGGGGGCGTGGTCATGGCCCGCGCCACGTCCTCCTCGCTCGTGAGCCGGAGCGCCTGCCCCTGCGCCTCAAGAAGGTGGTAGAGGCCGCTCTCAGGGTCTATGTTGGAGTACTCCAGGTCCTGGCTCTGGAGCCACGCCACGTGGTCCTCGTTCTCCCACGACAGCCCCTCCGCCTCCGCGAACTGGTCCAGCAGCCACTTCTTCGTCACCCAGTCGCAGACCCCCACGAGCCGCATCGGGTCGGCCTCCAGGTCGTCCAAAATCCCGGCCCACCGCCGGAGCGTCCAGTCCGTCTCCGCGTCCCGCCCCGCGTAGCGCCCCTCCGCCCGGCGGAGGTACTCCCGCTGGATGTCCACGGCGGGCATCAGCCGCCCGTCCGCCAGCTGCACGAGCCACTTGCGGGTCTGATCCCGCGCCACGTCCTTCACCGCGATCACCGGGTCCTTCAGCGCCAGCTCCGGAAGGTCCCCCTCCTCGATCAGGTCGATCACCAGGGCCGTCGTCCCCACCTTGAGCGCCGTGATCACCTCCGACATGTTGGCGTCCCCCACGATCACGTGCAGACGGCGGTACTTCTGCGGGTCCGCGTGAGGCTCGTCGCGCGTGTTGATCAGCGGCCGCTTGTGCATCGTGTCCACGCTCGCGATCACCTCGAAGAACTCCCCCCGCTGCGAGATCTGATAGAGCCGCGCCCGGTCCCCCTGCTCCACCCCCACCTTCCCGGCCCCCGCGAAGACCTGCCGGGTGGCGAAGAACGGCAGCAGCCCGTGCACGATCCGCTCGAACGGCACATCCCGCCGCATCAGGTAGTTCTCGTGGCAGCCGTAGGAGTGGCCGTCGAAGTCCGTGTTGTTCTTGTAGAGCCGGACCGCCCCCTTCGTCAGCATCTCCGTCCGCTTGCGGGCGCACATCCGCAGGATGCGCTCCCCGGCCCGGTCCTGCGCCACCAGGTCGAACAGGCTCCAGCACTCCGGCGTGGAGTACTCCGGGTGCGTGTGGTCGTTGTAGAGCCGCGCCCCGTTGAAGATGATCAGGTCGCTCTTGAGCTCCTTGAACGGGACCTTCCGCTTGCGGTCCCTCTGGAGGTGGATCTTCTCGTCGTCGTCGTTCAGGAGCTGATCCACCTCGAACCCCCGCACGTCCCTCCGCGGATTCTCCAGGGCATAGTCCCAGAGCGGCACGAAGTCGTGCTGGAGGTAGCAGCGGATGATCTGCATGGACTCCTCGACGACGTCCACCTCCTTGACGCCCTCGACGGTGATCCCGTACTCGGTCTCAAGTCCGAAGAGACGATTCATGGAGCTTTATGACCCCTCCCCCCTCCCCTCCCCCGAAGGGAGAGGGGAGAAGGCAGTAAATTAATCAGATCACCCCGCTGGGCCTCTTCCTCGCCGCGCCCTCCGGCCGGATGGGCATGATCTTGCCCACGTTCTCCGGGTCATAGTCGAGCAGCTTCAGCCAGTCCTCGGTGTTGTCCGTGGGCGGGAAGATCTCGTTCTCGCTGTACTCCGTCCCCACCGCGTTGATCAGGTCGTCAATGGAGATGCCCCCCTCCTCCCGCGTGGCGATGGCCCGCTTGATCGCGGACTCCTTCGCCCGCTGCACGATGGACGCGATGATCGCCCCGCTGGCCAGGTCCCCCCGGTGGAGGATGTCCCGCCTCCCGCTCCGGAGCGTGACCTCTAAGAACTGCGTGTCCTCCCGCCGGGCGAACAGCTCATCGTTGGCGCGGTCCAGCATCTCCTTCACCGCCGCCGCCGCGTCCCCCCCGTGCGCCCCCAGGACGTCCGGGTGGACCGGCAGGTCCGGCGTCAGGTAGATGGCGAAGATGTCCCGCGACGACGCCCGGTCGGGCCGCTTGACCTTGATCTTCCGGTCGATCCTTCCAGGCCGCAAAATGGCCGGGTCGATCAGGTCAGGCCGGTTGGACGCCAGAATGAGGATCACGTCCTGGAGAGACTCGATCCCGTCCATCTCCGAGCAGAACATCGGCACGACCGTGTTCGAGATGTTGTGCGACCGGATCGCCCGCCTCGTGCCCAGCACCGACTCCGCCTCGTCGATGAACACCACGGGCAGGAACCCCTCCTTCCGCTTCTCGCGGGCGCGGGCGAAGATCTCCCGCACGATCCGCTCCGACTCCCCCAGCCACATGTTCAGGATCTCCGGCCCTTTGACGTGCATGAAGCACTCCTTCAGCCCCTCCCCGCTCAGCTCGTTGAGCTGCCGGACCAGGTTGTAGGCCGTGGCCTTGCCGATCAGGGTCTTGCCGCACCCCGGCGGCCCGTAGAGCAGGAACCCCTTCGGCGTGCTGTACTGGAACCGCCTGAACAGCTCCGGGTGGAGGGCCGGCATCTCAATCGTGTCCTTGATCGCCTGGATCGCCTCCTCCTGCCCCCCGATCTTGCTCCACGGCAGCTCCGGGATGTCCTCCAGATAGTAGTCCTTCGTCTCCGGCGTCGTCAGCCGCTCCAGAGCCACCTTGAAGGAGGGGTCTATCCGGACGTCCTCCCCCACCTTCAGGTTGGCCTCCTTCAGGTCCGACGACCGCTCCAGCACCACGGCCTGAAGCCCGTGCTCCTGCCCCACGCGCAGCCGGCCGTCAGACAGGAGGTCGATGACCTTCCCCACCGGCCCCGACGGGCTGTAGCCCAGGTCCCCGACCACGGCGTATGCCTCGTTGACCAGGACGCGCGTCCCGACCTTGAGGTCCTCGATGTTCAGGCGGGGATCGACGTTCGTGTAGTAATCGGAGCCCCCGATGGAGAGATAGGCGATCCCCTCATTCGGGGAGCCGAGATAGGTCCCGACCCGGTTGGCCGGACCGGTCACCTTCTCCAGCGCCCCCTCCAGCTCCACAATCGTCTTGCGGGCCTCCTGAAAGGTGATCTGGTCCTCCTGGAGCTGCCGCCGCAACTGGGACAGGAGCGCCCTGCTCCGCTTGTCCTTCTCTCCCACCGTGACCAGGAGCTGGTCGATCAGAGAGAGGGACTGGAACGTGTACTCCATGTCCTGATAATCTTGCAGGAAATCCTCCACGGACTTCCGCTGCCGGTTCGGATCTTTCGGACGTTGGATGGGAATCACCCCTTTAGAAAAAACGTGAAACGTGAAACGTGAAACGTGAAACGAAAGATACCTTGCCTTTACGTTTGACGTTTGACATTTGACATTTGACGAGTTTTATCGTTTACCGTTCGTTCAGAAAGTGTACCAAACTTATCAACGGATGTCAAATGAAATCGGGGAAACACCCCCCCACCCTCCCCCACTATGGGGGTGGGAAGGGGGTTCCTACCCCTTCTCCATCCTCTGCCTCACCGCCTCGTACATCAGCACCGCCGCCGCCGAGGCCAGGTTGAGGGAGGACGCCCGGCCCCGCATCGGGATGCGCACCGCAGCGTCGCAGCGTCTCAGGGCCTCCTCGTCCAGCCCGCCCCGCTCGGGGCCGAACACCAGGGCCAGAGGGCCTGTCAGATCAAACGCAAAACAGGAGCGCTCCGCGCGGGCCGAGGTCGCCACGTAGCGCAGGCGACTCCGCCTCGCCCACGCCAGACACGTCTCCAGGTCCGGGACCGTCACGGCCGGCGTCGCGAACAGGGACCCGACGCTCGCCCGCACGCACTTCGGGTCGTACAGGTCCGCCGAGGTCCCGGCCACGACCACGCCGGACGCCCCGGCGCAGTCCGCAGCCCGGACGATGGAGCCGATGTTGCCGGGGTCCCGCGGCCCCACCAGGATCGCAATGAGCGCCTCAGGCCCGATGGGAATGTCCTCCAGCGTCCGCTCAGGGATGCGGACAACCACGCCGATCCCCTGCCCCTCCTCCCGGTCCGACAGCGCGTCGAAGGCGCGCTCCGACACCTCCACCACCTCCGCGCCCCCCCCTCCAGCGCCCGGATCGTCCCCATCGCCCGCTCGCTCCGCAGCCGCTCCGGCGAGAAGACCGCGTGCGTCACCCGGACCTGCGCCTCAGAGGCCTCCGCCGCCGCGCGGATCCCCTCCGCAAAGAACAGCCCCTCCTGCTCCCGGTACTTCCGCTGCGCCAGCGACCGGATGCGCTTGATGAGCGGATTCTGAAGGCTGGTGATCCGCGCCATGATTTCTGTGCTCGCTGTGGTGAGTATCTTCTTTCTGTTGGAGCTTTTCAGGGTTTCCCGAACGACCGCTCGAACAGATCCCGGACCGCCGCGACGCTGTCCTCCGTCAGATATCGGGTCCCGGTGGCCGCGAACGTCTTGTGAGACACCACCGGGTTGTCCGGGATCCACCGGCCGTTCTGCCAGATGAACCACTGCCTGCGGTCCTGATCGTAGACGCTGAGCGGGCGGTTGAAGAGCTTCGCCAGCTCCACGCCCCACCCCGTCCCCCCCTTCACCGTGTCGTCCGGCTGGATCCAGCCCACGGCGATCACCTGATAGCCGCTGTTGACGATGTGAAACAGGGACTGAATGACCCTGCGAATCTTCTCGGCCTTCGCGTAGGTCCTGCCCATCCGCTTCGAGACGATCTCCATGCTGACGTCGCCCTTCCTGAGGTCCTCCTCGGTCAGAAGCCTGACGCCTTCGGCGTACTCCATCTGATGCCCCTCGAAGGAGAAGGTGACCTGCCTGATCCCCCAGCGCTCGGCATTGCGGCCAAACTCCGCCTCGGTCCCCTTGTGTCCCCCAGTGTAGAGCACCGCTTCAGAACGATCTATCATCCTTCGTCTCCTTATGATTCTGGTGGCAATTTTATGCCTTCATAAAAGCAGGCGTGGTCTTGACTGAGACCACGCCTGCCCTGTTACCTCTACCCCGATCATCGCTTCTGTGATTCTTGACGCCCCGGCGGCTTAAAAGTTCCCTTCCGCCCAGCTCCCCAGGGTGGGGTAGAAGGGCGGCTTCGCGTCCTTCGGCTCTTTTTCGCGTCTTTCGCGTTGCTACTTCAGCAGGATCATTTTGTGGACTTGGGAGAATTTGCCGGCCTCCATCCGATACAGATACACCCCGCTGGACACAGACCGACCCCCCTCATCCCGACCGTCCCAGCGCAGCCGATAAAACCCCGCCTCCACCCGGCTATCCACCAAAACCCGCACCCGCTGTCCCAAAATATTATACACCACCAGCCGCACCCGACCCCCCTCCGGAACCTGATACAAAATCTGCGTGTCCGGGTTGAACGGGTTGGGATAGTTCTGCCCTAACCCATAGCTCAACGGCACAAGTCCCTGTCCCTCCAGGCCCACCCCGGACACCCGGTTGGTCAGTCCCTCCCCGTCCAGAAGCAGACCCTCGGCCAGTCGAAGGCTCCCGATGCCTCCCCCCGGTCGAACCCGGAAGGTCAGACGACTCAAAGCCCCCTCTCCGGTCACGACCCCTGACAAAAGCACATCCCCCAGATGGACCTGTCCCAGGCCATCCGAAACCCGGAGGAGAGGACGAGCCTCCCCTCCGGTCTCGAACGCGCCCTCCGGCTGCAACTCGATGAACTCCAGTTCCGAAGGATCATAGCTCAGGTGGACCCCGTAGCCCTTGAGGCCCTGCGCCCCCAAAACCCTCAGGTCCACCCTCACGATATCCTGCAGGTCTGAAGGGAGCGCCTCAAGGACCAGCCGGGCCTCCCCGTTGACCCCCAATGCCCCCACTCCCGCAGGCTTGGACAACGCCGGCTTGGACACCTTCGTCCCGAACACCCCGGCAAACTCAAAGAAGTCTCCAAACCCGATATCCCCGTCCCCGTCTAAGTCATACTTCTTGTTGTTCCCGGTGGCCGGCTGCCCAAACGCCCCGGCAAACTCGAAGAAGTCCGAGAACCCGACCTCCCCGTCCTTGTCAAAGTCCGGCGAAGGCTTGCCAGGAACCTCCCCCGCGCTGCTGCTGAGCACCACCGAGGCGCCGGGCGTCAGCGTGTTGTTGACCCCGGAGACCCGAATCACCAGCGAAGACAGCTCGATCTCCGTCTCCCCTGAATAGTCGCTGGCTGTCTGGAACGTCAAAATCGCCACTGCCCCCTTGCTGACCGCCGTCGCCCCCCCCAAAATCGACGCCCCATAGGTCACCGTGTTGTCCTTGACCTGAGCCGGAAGGTCCAGGGCGCTGGCAAACGACGTCCCGTCCTTCCGACCCGTCACCGTCGAAGACACCTTTTTCGGGTCGAACTTCAACACCACCTGGAACGCGGAGGCGCTGGCATAATCCTTGTTCAGAATGACCTGCACCTCCACCTTCTGACCCGCCTTCACCCCGTTCAGCGTCCGGGAATTCTGGTCCCCGGCAGCCACGTCCAGGTCCAGCATCCCCGTCCCATCCCCGGCCTTCGGCGTGAGCGCCCCCGGCTCCTCGCCGCCCGGCGGCTGCGGGACCTCGATCTTGCCCAGGAGGATGAGCGTGTAGAGGTCGAACGCCTCCTGGAAATTCCCCAGCCGGTAAGAGGCGTTGGTCAGCGCGACAAAGGTGCCGCCGGAGTAGTTCGGCTGGATCGCGAACCGCAGGGTCCCGAGCACCCCGCTGTCGCTCGTCGAGGCCTTCCCCCCGAACGCCTCGATGGCCGCGCCGCCCACCTCCACGAACCCCGTGCCCGCCTTCGTCAGGGCCGTCAGGCCGGGCATGAGCGCGCCCGCCGTGAAGCTCTTGTCCACGTAGCCCACCTGGTCGGGGTTGAACTCGAGCCGGGCCGTGAACCCGGTGATCCCCTTCGCCCCCTCATTGGCCAGGATGTTCACCGTGATCGTATCCCCTGCGGCCACCTGCTCTACCTTCCGGCCCAGGGACTTCCCTGCCTTGTCCACGGCCTCCACGCCCACCTTCCCCTCCACCTCGGTCGGAAGGACGAGGAGCTGGGTCGTGGCCGACAGCGGGACCAGCGTCACCTTCGCATCGGACGTAATGGTGTCCGTCACGGCCTGGCCCTTGTCGTTGATCCCCGTGAGGACCACCTGCGGGACCAGGACCGTCGCCTCCGTCGTGAAGTTCCGCGTCGTGACGAAGTGCAACACGGCCAGCAGGCCGTCCCCATCCGGGGCCGTGGACGCCTTGGGACTCAGGAGCGCGCCCGCGTACTCTATGATGTCTATGTTCTCCTCGCCTTCATAGTAAGACACCACAGGCGGCAGGAAGAGCGACTGGCCGCCCGACGAGTTCAGGAGGTTCGTCCCCTCCTTGGACGTCTCGGGCTCCGCGCCGTCAAACGCCACCAGGCCGGTGTCGATCTCCGCCGTCACCACGAACCCCGTCAGGTCCTTGACCCCCTTGACATACACCGCCACGTCCACGCGGGCGTTGGTGCCCAGCCCGGCCACGCTGGTGAGCCCCTGGTTCCCCTTGGTGGGATCGCCATCCACGGACACCTTCGCGTCCTTGTTGAGACCCTTGGGCGGGGGCCCGACGACCTTTTCAGGGACCTTCACCGTGAAGTCGATCCCCTTGAGCGCCTCCCCCTCCTTGAGCGTGAGGACATCCGCCTTGCCGTCCCCGTCCTTGTCGTAGAACACCTGCACGACCCCCGCCTCGCCCAGGTCCACCTCGGCGTAGGCCGTGAAAGGCCGGTTGGGCAATACAGCGGAGATGAGATAGTCCCCGGCGGACGTGATGTCCGCAGAGGCCCGGACCTCCACCCGCTTCGCGGCCCCTCCGCTCGCATCCGCGTCGATGAGTTTCACCTCGCCCACCGGCGCGCTCCGGTCGCTCGTGGCCACCTTCCCGGACACGCTGCCAGGCTTCACCTGCGCGGCCCCGGTGGAGAAGGTGATCTCAACAGGCTTCGTAAGCTGAGCGCCGGTCGCGCCCTGGGCTTGCCGGATCACGAACTTGTAGGTCGCGTTCTGCGCCAGGGTGACCGGTAAGACGACCGTCCGCCCCTCATCCTGGACCTTGAGGCCCTTCTTCGGGTCGAACTTGTCCGGCCTCGGGATCAGGTCCAGGTCCACCGGGATGAACCGCTGGCCCAGGGCCAGGGCCTCGCTGAACGTCACGGACAGCTCCGTCTGCTGCTTGACGCTCGTCTCCTCGTTCTTCGGCGACGTGGCCGTCACCGTCAGCTCCCTCGGGGCCTGCCGGATGCCCGCCGCCTGGCCGCCCGTCTGAGTCTGAATGTCTACGTTTTCGAGGGGCGGGTCGCCGTCCTTGAGCTGGACGACGTCCGGCTTGCCGTCCTTGTCCTTGTCATAGAAGCCCATGACTAAGCCAGGACCGGGGCCGGGCTGCCCACCCGGCTGCCCGCCGCCCGGAGACGGCTGGGTCTGGGCCAGTTCGGTGACCGTCGTGCCCTCATCGCCCGTCAGCCGGCCAGGCGTCGGAGTCGGCGTGGGCGTCAGACCGGGCGTGGGCGTCGGGCCAGGCCCAACCCCGCCACCGCCGAACACTCCGCTGCCACCGCCCCCACCGCCGGACACAGGACCCGCCTGGCTCTGGGCCAGGTCCACGACCGCGACTATGAAGAAGCTCCCGGCCGGGGCGTTCCGGATGCTGTAGCGGCTGCCCTTCGTCACGTCCCCTGCGGCGCTGAACCTCCGCAGGTCAGCGGGCGTCAACCGCCCCAGGTCCACGCTCGACGGGATCAGGCCCACAAAACCGTTGGAGACCTGCCGGTCGAAATCGATGGCCGTGTTCGGAGGCGGCAACAGTTTCCCCGACAAACTGTTCTTGCCGATCGCGGCCCCCGTGGTGAAGGCGCTCTTGAACGGTTCCTTCATCGCCGGCCGTCCCCCTCCTTCGGCCCGCAGCACGACGATCTGATAGGCCGTGTTGGCCTGGAGCCGGACATTCGCCGAAATCTTGTTCCCGTCCTGCTTCAAAACCCCCGGATTGAGCTGCCCGGAGAGCGGCTCCGGGAGGATGTTGATGTCCGCAAAGTAGTGCGGGTCGTCAATCGCAAACCCCAGAGTGATCGTCGTCTCCAGCGGCACGTTGACCGAGCCGTCCTTCGGCGTCACCTCGGTCACGCTGATCGGCGCAGAGAAGCCGAGCTGAATGTTCAGCCCGCTCACCTCCGCCGTGCCCACGTCGATCTGATCCGTTGCCCCCGGCGTCTTGCCGTAGGGGCTGAAGAACCTCAGGTTGATCCCCTGCAGCAGCGCCTGCACGTTGGCCGGCGCCGGCGACCCGTCCGCCTTGACGAGTCTCAGATTAACCACAGCCGCCAGGTAATACTTGCCGGCCGGCACCGCGCGGATGTTGAACTCCTCCTGACCGGCCGTGTCCAGGATGTTCGCCCCCACCGTCGCCGCGACGACCTGATCCTGCGGCGCAGTCTTGAGCGTGTTCGGGTCCTTGTTGAGCAGGAGCACAAAGATGTCCCCCGCCACGAACTTCAGGCCCGTCAGCAGGTCCGCCGGCACGTTGGGCGGGAGCGGGATGTCCTTCAGCGCAGGCAGCAGGACCTTCCCGCGGACCGCGCCGGTGGGCAGGGCCGCCCCCGTGGTGAACACGCCGGTGATCGCCTTGTCCAGCTCCGGCAGGTCGATGACGGCGGTGTAGGCCGTGCTCGCCTTCAGCGTGGCCGTGAGGATGAGGTTCCCGTCCTGAACCGACGCCTTGAGGTTGTCCGGGCGCGGCACAACGAGGACTTGAGAGTTATTCAAAACGTTCCCGGAGACCTTCCGGTTGAACTCGATCGTCAGCTTCGCGTCCGTCGGGACGTTGACCGCGTTCGCCAGCGGGATCGGCTGAGGCGTCGCCTGGAACGTCGCCGCCTTCAGCGTGAGCGGCCCCACCTGCGGGCCCTGGATATCCCCGCCCGCATACAGCTCCTTCACGTCCACCGCCCCCGCCTTCAGGATCTGCAGCAGGCCTCCCCCGCGCTGCTCCGCCTCGACCCGCAGGGCCACCACCTGCCCCGCCAGGATGCGCTGCTGGATGTCCTCCAGCGTCATCGGACGCCCCGTCTCATCCACGAGGACCGCGCCGGGGGGCGCCTGCAGGAACAGCCCCTGCATTTGCAGGACCCGCGTCTGCCGGTTGAAGGCCAGGACCTGCCCCTGGAACGTGAACTGCTGAGGCGTCTGACCGGGGGGCTGTGAGGTCTGGGCCAGTTCAAAGGGATCTGTCAGACGACCGCCCGGTGTGGGCGTCGGACCGGGCGTCGGCGCCGGACCAGGGCCAGGCGTCGGGCCGGGGCCGGGCTGCTGGCCGGGACCTGCGAACTGCCGCCCCTGGAGCTGAATGCTCAGCGCAGAGGCCGGTTCGCCCGGATTCTTGGGCGCCCCGAACGTCACGCTCACGAAGTCCCCCGCCTGGATGTCGTCCGCGGATTTGTAGCCCGTGAGCTTCGTGTCCGTCGGCGACACCTGATACGAGGGCCCTTTCAGGATGATGTTCCTCTGGGCCAGGTCCACAAAGGCCACCTCCCCGGCCACGTTGGTCTTCGGGACGGTGATGCCTCTGACGCCGTCCGCCTGGACCCTGTTGCCCTGGCGCTGCCCGGACACCGCCACCTGCGCGTCCTTCTTGATGCCCTCAAACGTCACCCCCTCGAACTTGGTCTTGTCCGACACGACCACTTCGATGGCCGGACCGCCGAAGTCGGGCTGCATCTGGAAGGTCTTCTTGGCCGCGTCCACCGAGAGCACCCGCCCCTGGAACTGCTGGGTGACGGGGCCGGGCTGACCAGGCTGACCGCCGGGCTGGCCCTGTCGCACGATCACCACGCGAGAGGCCAGAATCCGCTGCTGCGCATCCCGCGTCCCGTAGACCTCCACCTGGTCCCCAATCTGCAAATCCCCGACCTTCGCCTGCTGACCAGGCTGTCCACCAGGCTGCTGACCGCCAGGCTGTTGTCCACCGGGCTGCTGTCCACCCGGCGTAGGTCCAGGTGTCGGAGATGGACCAGGCGTGGGTGTCCCGCCAGGCGTCGGTGAAGGCCTAGGCGTCGGTGAAGGCCCAGGCGTGGGCGTGGGCTGCGTCTGCGCCAGGTCGAAGAAACTTGTCGTCAGCCGGCCAATGCCAGGTGTCGGAGATGGGCCGGGCGTGGGCGTCCCACCAGGGCCAGGTGTCCCGCCCTGGAACTGGATGAAGAACTGCGTGCTGTTCTGTACGATTACTGTCTCAATCTTGTTCGCCCCCACGTCAATCTGGAAAGAGCTGGTCGCAATGTCGAGCTTGGTCACCTTGCCCCGCGCGATCGGCGTCTCGCCGCCAGGAGGAGGCGTCCCACCAGGCGTCGGGCTGGGACCCGGCGTCGGACCAGGGCCGGGCTGCCCCGTCAGGGCAACGCCCTTCACGCTGGTCCCCTGCTGCGTCAGATGCACCTCGATCGCCGAGCCTAAGACCTCTCCGGCCCACTTTCCATTGACGTTGTCCGCGCCTCTCCCCTCGATCCGTTTGAACATCGCCTTGACCAAGCCGATAGGCGAGGTCGCCGACCCTTCCAGGATTGTCCCATCCGTCGAGATCTTTGCCTCAACGGGGACCTTCCCCTGCGGCAGGGGGAGGTCAAATTTCAGGATGCCATTAATAAACGTCCCCTCGAACGAGACCTGTGCGCCAGGGCCGGGCGTGCCACCAGGACCCGGCGTCACGCCGGGACCCGGTTGACCCCGGACGATGATCACCCGCGTGGCCAGAATCCGCCGCTGCGCATCCCGCGTCCCATACACCCACACCTCATCTCCAACCTTCAAGTCCCCGACCTTCGCCGGCTGCTGCTGACCGCCGGGGCCGCCGGGCTGCTGTCCACCCGGCGTAGGACTCGGTCCAGGCGTGGGCGTAGGTCCAGGCGTAGGACTCGGTCCAGGCGTGGGCGTAGGTCCAGGCGTGGGCGTCGGCTGAGGCTGCGTCGTCTGAGCCAGATCGACAAGACGGCTCAATCCTGGGGTAGCCAGGCCCCCCGTGACGTTTACGGTCGCGATGAAGAACTGCGTGGTCGGCTGAACGATAATGGTCTCAACCTGATTCGGCCCTGTCTCAACCGTGAAAGAACTGGTCGCAATGTCGAGCTTGGCCACCCTGCCCATCGCCATCGGCGTCTCTCCGCCAGGGCCGGGTGTCTGACCAGGACCAGGCGTCCCGCCAGGCGTGGGAGAAGGTCCAGGCGTCGGACCGGGACCCGGCTGACCCTGAAGCGCACGGGTCAGAAGGGCCAGGTTGATTTTGCCCGTCGGCGCAATCTGCTTGAGAAGCTCCTGGTCATTCGGGTCCCTCAACTGCCTCAGGAAATCTGCGATGTCCAACTCCAGAGTCGCGTTGGCCCCAATCTGCTTCTGGATAGCTTCAAGAACCACCCGAAGCGCCTGGCTCAACTGCAGGCCAGGGCCGGGCGTCCCACCAGGCGTAGGACTCGGTCCAGGACCCGGCGTACCGCCAGGCGTAGGACTCGGTCCAGGCGTCGGAGACGGCCCAGGTGTCGGAGACGGCCCAGGTGTAGGAGACGGCCCAGGTGTCGGAGACGGCCCAGGCGTCGGACTCG